>JAEEGL012735120.1_pt1 | contig 33734 bp, 20 predicted proteins | sample 9134231 | NCBI WGS metagenome assembly JAEEGL01 (sample SAMN16246548, study PRJNA631951) | gut metagenome | biome: gut microbiome; feature: rumen; material: fiber-attached | host: Bos | place: Iran: Karaj | collected 2018-10 | reverse complement strand
TTGTCGGATTCGAACCAACGACCCCGAGATTACAAATCACGTGCTCTGGCCAACTGAGCTAAAGAGGCGGGTGGGCAAGCGGTCTGCATCGCGCCGCTACAACCAAGTACCTTTGCTACGTTCCCGTCCTGGAGGATTCCCTAGGAGCTGGCCGTACAGGACTTGCCCATGTTTTTCCAAATCGGCTGCAAAGGTACTAAAAAGTTAGGAGTTAGGAGTTAGGTGCAAGGAGTTATTTTCCCTAAATTAACTTTTTTTATTTATTTTCTCGTGAAAAACTCCCAACTCCTAACTCCTAACTCCTAACTTTTTAGTACCTTTGCACCGTTTTATGACTGCAACAGAATATATACAAATGCGCGCTTTCGCCCGTGTGGACGGTCTGAAGCTTTTTGCCTTGTGGATTGTCAGCTTTGTCTGCTATGTGGCAGGGTTCACCAAGCCAATGCTGGGCATGCTGGCCTTGCTGCTGGCTTTCTTTACGCCATTCCTGGTCACCCGCCTGCTGAAGAAGTTCCGCGACAATGGTCTGGACGGCATCATCTCTTTCGGTCGTGGTTGGGGCTATGTCGTGTTCCTCTTCTTCTATGCCAGCCTGCTCTTCGCCGCCTGCCAGTTTGTCTATTTCAACTATATGGACAAGGGCTACTTCATGACTGCGCTGGTGGATATGTTTAATGACGCAGAGACTTCGCAAGCCATGCGGCAACTGGGAATGGGCGATGCAATGACCCAGAGCATGGAACAGCTTAAGGCGATGCGGCCTATCGACCTGGTGTTGAACATCATGACCTCGAACCTCATGTTAGGTTGCATTCTGGCGATACCTATTGCTGCTTTGTGCAAGCATAAGTAAAGCCCAATCCCGATAACCCACCCTGACCTCTCCCGAAGGGAGGAAAGTAAAGATGAAAAAATAGAGCTATATGGAAGATCGTAAGAATAGTTCAAGAGAACGTAATAAGAATAGTGCGACGGTACATCCCTCCCTTTGGGACAGCTTGGACAGGCTTTCTCCTGAGGGTGTGGACGGACTTGACATATCCGTCGTAATCCCTCTCTATAACGAGGAAGAGTCCATCGCCGAGCTGTATAGCTGGATAGCCCGTGTAATGAATGAGCATCAGTTCACTTATGAGGTCATCTTCATCAGCGACGGCTCCACCGACCAATCCTGGTCTATCATCGAGGAGTTGCACCAGCAGCATCCAGAGGTGAAAGGCATCAAGTTCCGCCGCAACTATGGAAAGAGCCCTGCTCTCTACTGTGGCTTCGCCGAAGCACAGGGCGACGTGGTCATCACCATGGACGCCGACCTGCAGGACTCCCCCGACGAGATACCCGAGCTTTACCGCATGATTAAGGAGGACGGCTACGACCTGGTGAGCGGCTATAAGCAGAAACGCTATGACCCGCTGTCGAAGACGCTGCCCACGAAGCTCTTCAATGCCACTGCCCGCAAGGTGAGCGGTATCAAGAACCTGCACGACTTCAACTGTGGTCTGAAGGCTTACCGCCATGAAGTGGTTAAGAACATCGAAGTCTACGGCGAGATGCATCGCTACATCCCCTATCTGGCCAAGAATGCCGGCTTCGAAAAGATTGGCGAGAAGGTGGTGCAGCACCAGGCCCGCAAGTACGGCGAGTCGAAGTTCATGGGCTGGAACCGCTTTGTCAACGGCTACCTCGACTTGCTCACGCTGTGGTTCCTCTCCACCTTTGGCAAGAAACCCATGCATGTGTTTGGCTTCATGGGGTCGGTTATGTTCTTCATCGGCTTCCTGGCCTTCGTCATCCTGTGCATCAGCAAGTTCATGGGCAAAATTTTCATCACCGACTCCCCCTACTTCTACATCGCCCTGACCATGATGATTCTGGGCACGCAGCTCTTCCTCTCCGGCTTCCTCGGCGACCTTATCAGCCGCTCGTCGCAGAACCGCAACGACTACCAAATTGACAAAATGATTTAGATACAAGATGGAAGATATGATTAGTCTTTTGTGCAGAATAAGACGAGGTGTTTGCACCGGCAGTAGAAACGCTGTCAAGAGAAGGCAGGCCATGAAGGGTATGTGGGCTGTCTACAGTATATTCATATCTTTCCTTTTTCCTCTTTCCTTTGTATTTCTGGCACCGCTCTTCCTCCTTTCCTGCTCCAGCATCGACTGCCCTGTGCAGAATACGGTGGCCACTAACTATTCCATACGTGATGCCGAGGGTAACGAGGTGCCGCTCGTGGACACGTTGTGGATATGGACGCAGCGCAGCGACGGCAAAGACACGCTGCTGAACAGTCTCACGGGCAAGTCGACATTCACACTTCCCATCAGCTATTCCCACCCTGAGGACATGCTGGTGTTCTACGTGGCCGACACCACCGGCGTGCATACCGTCGACACACTGTGGCTGAAGAAAGACGACATCCCCCATTTCGAAAGCGTCGACTGCTCGGCTCATTTCTTCCACCGGCTTACGGACGTGCGCTTCACACGCAGCCGCATCGACAGCGTCAAGATTGTTACTCCACGCGTTGACTTTGACCAGACAAAGACTCACCTGTATGTGTGGTTCCGCAAAAATGAATAATCCATGACAAAGAGATACGGAAATAAAGCAAGCGTGAAGGGGCGTTGGTGGATGATGCTGTCATTTGTCATCTGTCATCTGTCGTTCAGTCCCGTTGCTGCACAGGGCTTCCTGAAGCTGGTACAGGACAGCATCCCCCTGTTTCAGGGGGTAGCTGTGAGCTTCGACTTGGCTGGAGCGGTACAACTGCAGTTGAGCGACTATGGGCAGCTGGAAGCCGCTGTGCGCGTGAACCTGCACAACCAGTATTTCCCCACAGTGGAAGTGGGCTACGGCAAGGCCAACCACGAGAACGACGAGGTGACGGGCATCACCTATCGTACGAAAGCCCCCTATTTCCGTTTGGGAGCCGATGCGAACCTGCTGAAGAACAAGCACACGGGCAACCGCGTCTTTGCCGGTTTCCGCTATGCCTTCACCTATTATAATATAGACCTCGACCGCCAGAACTTCCCCGACCCTGTATGGCAGTGGGACACTGGCTTCGGTGTCCAGGGCGAGTCGTGCTACCAGCACTGGCTAGAGGCGCTAGTGGGCATCGACGCCAAGGTCTACGGTCCTCTGCATTTGGGGTGGAGCGTGCGCTACCGACGTCGGCTGTTCCATGATGACGGCCTCCCCGAGAAGACCTGGTATGTGCCGGGCTATGGTACTCAGGAGAGCACACGGCTGGGATACACTTTTAATATCACGATAGATATATGAAGACGAAAAGCCTCCTTAAGTTCCTCTTTCTCCTGTTGCTCATCGGCGGCACCTTCTACATTGCCCGTCAGCGCAGCACGGACACCGCCGACAGCCAGATACCCTACCTGCACAACGAAGGCTTTATGTTCGGCACGGTCTACCATCTCACTTATCAGTGCGCCGATGATCAGCATGAGGCTATAGAGCGTGTGCTGAACCAGGTGGACCGCGAGTTCTCCATGTTCAACGAGCAGAGCACCGTGTCGGCCATCAATCGTGGAGAGAATCCGCCGCGCAGCGATATATTCAACGAGGTCTATAACCTCGCGCTCAGCGTGAATGCTGACACCGACGGGGCTTTCGATATTACTGTAGCTCCGCTGGTTAATGCATGGGGCTTTGGTTTCAAGCATCAGCAGATGCCCACAGCCGAACAGGTGGACAGCTTGCTGAAGATACGTTCACAGATGGACTTCAGCGCTATTGCCAAGGGCTACGGCTGCGACATAGCGGCACGCAAGCTTGACGAGCTGGGAGTGACGAACTACATGATTGAAGTTGGTGGCGAGGTGGTGGCGAAGGGTACGAACGCCAAAGGTAAGCCTTGGCGCATTGGTATCTCTACCCCTGAGGAAGACTCGTTGCAGCAGAACAACGAGTTGCAGGCTGTGGTCGCACTCAGCAAAGGTGCCATCGCCACCAGCGGCAATTATCGCCGCTTCTACTACAAAGGCGGGCGCAAATATGCCCATACCATCGACCCGCGTACCGGCTATCCGGTGCAACACGAGGTGCTCTCGGCCACCGTCTTGGCCGATCGCTGCGTCTTGGCCGATGCCTACGCCACATCGTTCATGGTGCTGGGGCTGGAGAAATCCAAGCAGGTCTTGTCGCGCCATCCTGAGTTGCAGGCTTTCTTCATCTATACCGATGCCCAGGGCGAGCTGACCGTATGGCACACACCCCGCTTCCCAATTAGTAATGATTAATTACTAGTTATTCATTCTTTCTCATGCCCTCTCTTCAGCTCTACGACCACCTGCTTCGCTTTCAGTTCTTTCAGGGACTGAGCCGCAGTGAGCTGCTGCAGATGGCGGGAAACACCAAGTTCGGTTTCTTGAAGGAGCAGGAAGGCAGGCTGGTAGTGAAAGATGGCACAGTCTGCCAACAGCTCTATTTCCTCGTTAGCGGCATGCTTGAAATAACTACCCGTAGTGTCGATGGCGGCTACTCCCTGTCGGAACAGGTCGATGCTCCTTGGGTAATTCAGCCGGAGGCGCTGTTCGGCATGCAGCCCCGCTTCTCTTGCAGTTGTCAGACGCTGTCGGAATGCCATTTCATCACGCTTTCTAAGGACGAGATTCTGCGTCTGCTCGACGATTTCCTCATCATTCGGCTGAACATGCTCAATATGCTGGCCACGCTGGCACAGAAACGCGATGCCCGACAGTGGCGGTACGCTCCTCAGTCGTTGCGAGAGCGCTTCATCCGTTTCCTGCTCGACCATACCTGCTACCCCGCAGGCCCCAAAGAACTGCGCATCCTGATGACCCGTCTGGCCCAGGAACTGGGTGACAGCCGGCTCGACACGTCGCGCATGCTCAACCAGTGCCAAAACGAGGGGATGCTGGTGTTACACCGTGGTCGCATCAGCGTCCCCTCGCTGGAGAAACTTCTACAAATATAGGAGGTTATGCCAAATCTGGCTTCTGTCCGTCCTCGAATACCGATTCCATTTCGCAGTCCCCAAAGTACGTAGGATTTCCTGGTGAACGGAAGTTCATGTAAAGCATCTTGATGGTATCGGAAGGCGCCATTTTACTGCTGGGGTTGTGTTTCCTTTGTTTTGTCTTTTGTTGTTAGGCGAGTGCTTGAACTGCAAGCTTGTCAATGTGCAGATTTGCTGCAATGTCATCCACAGTCTGTCCAGCCTGCAACAGCATCTTGACTAGTGTGCGAAGCTGCCCATCCTTCTCTGTGAGCTGGTTGTTGGCCTCTGTGAGCTGGTTGTTGGCCTCTGTGAGCTGGTTGTTAGCCTCTGTGAGCTGGTTGCTTGTCTCCTTGAGCTGGTTGTTGGCCTCTGTGAGCTGGTTGCTTGTCTCCTTGAGCTGGTTGTTGGCCTCTGTGAGCTGGTTGCTTGTCTCCTTGAGTTGTCCTTTCATTTCTGAAAGGTCTCTCTCTAAGCCATACACCTTGCCCTCCTGTTCTTTGATGATGGAGTAGTACTCGTCCTCCACGTTCATGTTCTGCCGCATCTCTATGTTCGATGCTGCCATCAACAGGCGGTGGATGATGGGCTGCATGTCTGAGTCTGCTGTTTCATAAGCAGTGTCTTCCACGCTGAGGTAATGCTGGTTGTCGTGGCAGACCCGTGACTGGTCGAAGATGCTGAGCACCTTGTCCAGACGGTTGTTGATTCTGCCGTGCAGGCGTGGTATCTGCACGATGATGCTGTCGTGGTTCAGGCTGTCAATGAACTTGTCGGGTATGCCTCGTACTATCGGCTCGTCGTCATAGTCGAATGCCTCGTGTCGCACGTAGACAACGGGGTCTTCTATTTCGCCCACGGTATGTCCCAGCAGGTAGACCGCCACCATGGGTAGGGCATGTCTGTCGGGGCTGTCGGCCACGATGTTCTTGGGGTTTTGGTAGTGTACGCCCAGGTACTGGCGGAAGCGCAGGGTCTCTGTGGGCAGCCATGTCTTCTGCAGCTCTATCAATATGAGCTGCTTCTCGCCGTTGGGCTTGAGGACTGTGGCTCCGAAGTCTATGCGGAAGATGGAGAGTGTCTCCTTCTGCCCGTTGGTGTACTCGTGAGGGCGTACCTCGACATTCACGATATTCTCCTTCAGCAAGGCTGAGAGGATGGTGCGTGCGATGCGCTCGTCCTCCATGAGGTACTTGAACACGGTGTCGTAGATGGGATTGGCAATGGTCATCATAGTTTTTATCTTATATATTTTGCAAAATTACAAAACAAATATCAAACTGCCAAATAATTCCCTAGAAATTGGCGATTTTTGTATAATTAAGGTGTCTACAGCGCAGCAGCCGGTGTCTTTCCCGCTGCCGTCGACTACGACAACGCCCCCTCACCCCTGCCGACATCTGCAACATCCTCCTCGGGAAAGCTCCCGCTTCTGCCCCCGAAGGAGCCACCGTGCCGGCCTGCAGGAGTTCTTCGTGAAAAGATAAACCTGACTAACAGTCCGCAGACATTCTTCGTAAAAGATAACTGAGGCTATTTTGGACGCAGCCACCACGCACGAATGCCAGTCTTCTACTGGCATTGGTCTATATTCCGCGAAAACCCTGCAACTCTGCACTGGAGACTCGTAGCTTACTGTTTTACAGGCAGATGGCGGGTGTACACTTGGGTGTAAACCCTGCACGAACTCTGCATATTATCTGTATGGGTGCTTAGCGCTGACATAAATATCCGTCGTTTGGAGGAATGCTAACACCGCTTGGGAAAATGCCGCCGCCGTTTGGGAAAATACTAACGCCGTTTGGGAAAATACTTACGCCATTTTTTTGTCCCAAGCCTTGGGACTTTTCTGCGGAGTCATCGGCCTGTTTGAATGCAATGCAGGGTTGGGTGCAGGGTTTATAGTAAAGTGTACACCGGCCATCTGTCTGTAAAACAGCAGATTAAATTGATTCAGTGCAGAGTTGCAGGGTTTTAAAATAGGGCAACGACATAACAGTTAGCACTTAATCAATTATTCCGCAGGGCGCTCCCCCCCCCTTGAGGGGAGGAGAAAGGCTACGAGTAGGCGACCGCAGGTCGGGAATGCGGCTACCGCCGGAGATGATGCCCTGTGCCAACTGCTATATCATTGCCATTTTTGATGCTCACTCCGGTTCCTGGCCGGTATCCTCCTTCGGCCGGGTGGTGCGGGCTCTTGCGTCGGGGCTGCTGGTGCCCACACCGAAGTAACGGTAGAGGGCTTCGATGGCGTCGGCGGGGCTGATGGTGGCATCACTGTTCAGGTCGGCGGCCGCTTTAATGAAGGTGGTCTGTTGCACACCGAAGTAGTGGTAGAGAATCATGATGGCATCGGCAGGCGACACGTCGCCGCTGGCGTTCACGTCACCCAGCAGGTAATAGGGCGTCTCGAAGTAATGCATTTGGCTCCATTCCGTTTCGGGATCCATGCCCTGCACCCGCAGCTGGTAGCCTACGCCCGTTTCCAGGTTGTTGAAGGTGAAAGGACTCTTGGCGAAGATCTTATTAATGCCGGAAGAAATGATTTCCTGTTTTGAGGTGGTGACATAAACACCGAACAGTGCCGGTGGGGGTGATGACACGTATTTGTCGGCCCCTCTGGACTTAATGGGGACTTCAACTGATTTTGCATTCAATTTGAGTGTGCCGCCCAGCCGTGCCAGCGGGATGATGAGCCAATGGTCTGACGGGTATCCATAGGTAGTTGATTTGGCAAATTGGTTTTTACCAGTATAATCTATGGACCACACATAAGACTCATACCAAGGTTCTTCAGGATTAAAACCAAAGCCCTCGGCATCCGTCGCGAGCCACGCAGGCAGCTCACTCTCACTGCAATCGAAGTCCCATGTGTCTGTGCCTTCGCTGTTGGTCAGCGTAACATCATCCACGCACAGGGCGTTCCCCCCGCTGCCCTTGTAGTGACGTATGGCAATCGTCCCCTCGCCGCTGTAAGCGCTGAGGTCAAAGGTGTACTCCGCCCACTCGTCGGTCGTCTTCACGTCATTGCCCACCTGCGTGAAAACGCTCTTGTCGGGATGCGGCAGCGAACTCAGCTCCAGCCGGTAGTTCTCCTGTCCGCCTTCCCAGCTCACCGTGGCCCTGGTGTAGGTAAGGTCGAAGACGGTCACCTCGCTGGGTGTCTCTGAAGCTGAACGGGTGGTGAAAGCCACCGTGGCCCATTGGCCGGCCTCGCCGCTAGTGGGATTATATGCACGCACCTGCACCAGATATTCTGTGGCTTCTGCCAACCCTGTCAGATTGTACTGCTTGTCGGTGGTGGCGTCCATGCCCGTCCATTCGGTGCCAGTGGGGTCAGTAGTCCAGCGGATGTTGTAGCGGCTGGCATCACCCGTCCAGCTGATGGTGGCGGTGGTGGCCAGTACCTTGTCCACCGTGACCTTCGGCTTCGGCATGTCGGGATAGTCGCCCTTTAGCAGGCGAATCACGTTTTTCTCATTTGATAAACTGTAATTGTAGCCCTTTGGAGTGATAGGATCGAAGTCTTCGCTGCCGTTGATATAAAGTGCCTGATTAGACATTGTCTCGTAGACATCGAAAAAAGAAGTCCATGTGTCCGTGCCCGTGTTGTCGTCAACCACAATCACCACGTTGCTCAGACCGTCATATTCGAAAGGTATGTCTAGCGTGATGCTAGTCCAGCCGCTCTTGGTGCCATTCTTGAAGTCCACACTGCCACTGAAGACACGGTCGCTGTTGAATACGCGCACTGCGTCGCTACTGCTGCTGAAGCTACTCTTGTCGGTGCTTGCCATATAGATGACCAGGTTGCGGGTGTCTAAAGTAGAGAAACTGTAGAAGTCGATGACCCGGAAAGTGGCTGGAGTGCTGCCCAGTTCCTCTTTTGTATATATTTGTTGCGTCAGCGAATAGTAGTCAGGGGCGCATGTAGGCAGGACGATCGTATAATCTCCTGTGCTAGTGCCGATGGTCTCCTTTGCCGTGCACTCGAAGGTGAGGGTTACGCTTTCTTTAGCATCGTAGCAAGCCTGCCTTACTATTGCTTTGTAGGTGGTTTCGGGTGTGAGGCCCTCTTTTGTATATGGTGGATGGACATATTGCATGGTAGATATCCAGTTGTTTTCATTATCATATATTTGAACAGTGTACCCGCTGTATGCCGATGCATCCTCCGTCCAATTGAGAGTGACGGAGGTGGGTGTGACGTTGGTGATGGTCAAGTCGTGGGGTGCCGGATACCTGTAGGAAGTGGTGAATTGGAGCGTCGTCCATCCGCTAACGTTTCCATTCGCATCTTTAGATCTGGCACGGGCCACGTAGGTGGTGTTCTCCAGCAGTGAACTTAATGTTTTGGATGTCACGATGCTACTATAATCGCTGATGGTTGTCCAGTTTTCGGCATCCGCTTTCTTGTATTGCACTTGGTATTTCTCTCCGCCCGACCAACTCAGTTTGGCACTTTGGTAAGTAATACTTGAGACCGTGAGCGTGGGATTGGCAACGAAGTTGAACTTGATGACATTCCGAGAGAGGGGTCTGGCACCCCAGGATGGTGGGTTGGCAGGGTCAAAGGCAAGGTCGTCACTATATGCACGGATGGTCCTGGGTGTGGAGTCAACTGAGAACGTCTTTCCAGCTAGTCCCGAACGCTTGCTGGTGGCACCGTTGAAGGCGATGAGCAGGTTGCGGTTGCCGTTGTAGAGGAAGGGGGCGTCAAGTTCGAAGGTGTATGCCTCGAAGCCTTGGTTGGGTGCGTCTTGGAATGCTCTGTTGGATACGGTCAGAGTGCCCGAATACACTTTGTTGGCGTCGGTCATTGTCTCCCAGTCGCTGTAGCTGGCAAACGCCTCCTTGTCCACCTCCAGCATGTAGATGTCGAAAGTAGTAAATTCTGCGATTTTTTCGTCTCTCGCTAGCCACAGTGTGACGGCGTTGATGGTTATGGTTCCCGATGCCCCTATCTCGGTGGAGGTGTAGATCTGCTGCGAGTAGGAGTAATTGTAGTAGCTGTCCACGGGGAGACGAGGCGAGTCGTCGTTGTCTCCTAGATATCCCACCGTCACTTCTTCGGCCCTGGTGCCTGTGAGGCCGCATAGCATGGCGAGCAGCATCATGGCCGCGCGCCTGCAAAAGGTTTGTCTTGTTTTCTTCATAGTTATAGCTGTTTGATGATTTGTCTTAGAGATTGCAAAGATACAAAACAAAGTGGAAACTTCCAAGCGTTTACCCGGTTGAAACGTTAAGAAAACAAAAAAGGTGGTATATAAATAATGTATAAGGAAAAATTCTTTGTACTTTTGCAGCCCGAAAGTAAAAAAAACAAAAAACTGAAGATGACTATGCAGAAGAATCTGGTGATAGTGGAGTCGCCCGCAAAGGCTAAGACCATTGAGAAATTCTTGGGCGAGGACTACAAGGTGATGTCGAGCTACGGCCATATCCGCGACCTGAAGAAGCACGAACTGAGCATTGACGAGAAAACACTGGAACCCGAATACGAGATTCCCGAAGAGAAGAAGAAACTGGTAGGCGAGTTGAAGAGCCAGGCCAAGAAAGCCAGTCAGGTTTGGCTGGCAAGTGATGAGGACCGCGAGGGAGAAGCCATCTCCTGGCATCTGTGCGAGGTGCTGGGGCTGGACGAGCAGAAGACCAAGCGCATCGTGTTCCACGAGATTACCAAGCCCGCCATCCTGCAGGCTATCGAACATCCGCGCACGCTGAACATGGACCTCGTCGACGCCCAGCAGGCCCGTCGCGTGCTCGACCGCCTTGTGGGTTTCAAGCTGTCGCCCGTACTCTGGCGCAAGGTGAAGCCCGCTCTCTCGGCCGGTCGTGTGCAGAGTGTGGCCGTGAGGCTCATCGTCGAGCGCGAGCGCGAGATACAGGCTTTCGCTAGCGAGCCCTACTACAGCGTGGCCGCCCTTTTCGGCCTGCAGAACGCCGACGGCTCGCAGAGCGAGGTGAAAGCCACCCTCTCCCAGCGCTTGAAGACGCAGGAGGAGGTGGAGCAGTTCCTTGAGCAGATGAAGGAATCCACGTTCACCGTGGAGAGCGTTCAGAAGAAGCCCATGAAGCGCACACCGGCACCCCCCTTCACCACCTCTACGCTGCAGCAGGAGGCCGCCCGCAAGCTGGGCTTCACGGTCAGTCAGACCATGATGGTGGCACAGCACCTCTACGAGAGCGGAAAGATTACCTATATGCGTACCGACTCGGTGAATCTGGCCGGACTGGCTGTCAACGCCGCCAAGGAGGAGATCATCTCCCAGTGGGGAGCCGACTACTCGAAGGTACGCCAGTATCACACCAGCTCGAAGGGTGCCCAGGAAGCTCACGAGGCCATTCGTCCCACCTATATCAACCAGCCTGCCATAGAGGGCACTCAGCAGGAGCGCCGCCTCTATGACCTCATCTGGAAGCGCACCATTGCCAGCCAGATGGCCGACGCAGAGATTGAGAAGACGACGGTCAGCATCCATATTTCTAATGAGCATCTTAATCTTTCTCCTTCCCCCTATTCGTTTGTGGCTACGGGCGAAATCGTAAAGTTTGACGGTTTCCTGAAGGTCTACCGCGAGAGTGTAGACGACGAAGAAGAGGAGTCGAAGGATGAGTTTGCCCACCTGCTGCCGCCGCTGAAGAAGGGCGACCTTCTGTCGCGCCGCGAAATCAGCGCCACCGAGCGTTTCAGCCAGGGGCCGCAGCGCTATACCGAGGCATCGCTGGTGCACAAGCTCGAGGAGCTGGGCATCGGCCGCCCGTCGACCTACGCCCCCACCATCTCCACCATCCAGCAGCGTGAGTATGTGGCCAAGGGCGACAAGAAGGGCGAGGACCGCCAGTTCGACGTCATCACCCTGAAAGGTAAGCAGATTACTATTAAGAAGCGCCATGAGAACGTAGGCTCGGAGAAAGGAAAGCTGCTGCCTACGGACATCGGCATTGTGGTGAACGACTACCTCATGGAGCACTTCCCTGGTATCATGGACTATAACTTCACCGCCAAGGTGGAGCAGGACTTCGACCAGATAGCCGAGGGCAAGATGAAATGGGGCAAGGTGATGAAAGCCTTCGACAAGGACTTCGAACCCACCGTCGACAAGGCCATCAATCAGCGTTCGGAGCACAAGGCCGGCGAGCGCGAACTGGGCGTCGACCCGAAGACCGGACGTCCGGTGTTCGCCAAGATCGGGCGCTATGGCCCTGTGGTGCAGATTGGCGCTGCCGGCGAAAAGGAGAAGCCGCAGTTTGCCCACATGCCCAAAGAGCTGAGCATGGAGTCCATCACCCTGGAGGAGGCGCTGGAGCTGTTTAAGCTGCCGCGCATGCTCGGCGAGTATGAGGGCGAACCTGTCACCGTGGGCACTGGCCGTTTCGGCCCCTACGTGCTCCACAAGAAGCTCTACGCCTCGCTGCCCAAGGGCATGGACCCGCTGGCTGTCACTATCTCCGATGCCGTGAAGATCATCGACGACAAGCGCCATGAGGACGAGCGCAAGCACCTCCGCGTCTTCGCCGAAGACCTCGACCTGGAAATCCTGAACGGCCGCTACGGCCCCTACATCTGCTACAAGGGCAAGAACTACCGCCTGCCGAAGGCCCTGCACGACAAGGTGCGGGAGATGAGCTATGAGGAGGCGATGAAGATTGTGAAGGCCCACCCCTAACCCCTCCCGAAGGGAGGGGCTTATATTGAAAACCAGAAAGCCAGAATGAGAAAGGGATACCAGACAGCGACCACAAACTATGATTTGCTGCAAGAATTTGCCATCAAAAACAGGAATAATTCCACTGAGGCAGAAAGAGCATTGTGGCAATATCTGAAAGGTGGGGTGATGGGAGTTCACTTCCGACGCCAGCACGTTTTGCTCGATTATATCCCTGACTTCATCTGTCTGTCGAAACGACTTGTCATTGAGATTGACGGAGGCTATCATTTGGAGAGCGAACAGGCAGAAAGAGATATGGCAAGAACGGATGAATTGAACAGAATGGGATATAAAGTCCTGAGATTCACTAATGAAGAAGTCTTGGGCGACATTGACAGGGTTTTAGAAACTATAGCTGAAGAAATAGACAAGCCATGACCAGTCCGGAAATAGCAAACAGCAAGCCTAGCCAAGAATCATCAAACAGCAAGCCTAGCCAAGAAATATCAAACAGCAGGTCTAACCACCTCCCCTCCCTTTGGGAGGGGTCGGGGGTGGGCTGTTTTCGTGTTATTCTTATTGGCTACATGGGCGCCGGCAAAACCACTGTCGGACGGGCACTGGCCAAGGAGCTGGGCCTGCAGTTCTATGACCTCGACTGGTATATTGAGAACCGGCGGCGGAAGAAGGTGGCGCAGATCTTTGCCGAGCTGGGTGAGGACGGCTTCCGCCAGATAGAGCACAACATGCTGCATGAGGTGGCTGAGTTCGAGAATGTGGTCATCAGTTGCGGCGGTGGCACCCCCTGCTTCTTCGACAACATCGACTATATGAACCAGCAGGGACAGGTGGTCTACTTGCGCTGCTCGCCAGAGGTGCTCCACGGCCATCTGCTCATGGGCAAGACCGAACGGCCCTTGTTGAAAGGCAAGAGTCCCGACGAGCTGGTAGCCTTTATCCGCGAGCAGCTGTCCGTTCGCGAACCATTCTATAATAAAGCCCGCTATCAGCTCGACGTCACGCTGATGGACAACTACGATAAAATCAAGATAACGGTTGAGAAGCTGAGGGAACTGCTGGGAATCTGAAACATGGGTGCGACGAACATACCCGACGCTGAGCTTATCGCTCGGTTGCGTCAGGCAGTAGAGTGTAAGGCCGGACGCCAGATACGCACGCCCAAAGACTTCGACTATCTTTCGGAGGTCATTTTCGCCGACTGCCACGCTATGTTGAGCGTGTCCACGCTGAAACGTATCTGGGGCTACGTGCAGACCGACAGCTCTCCGCGTCCGTCGACACTCGACCCGCTGACCCGCTATGTGGGGTTTGCTGACTGGGAAGACTTCGCCGCGAAGAATAGTCCTGCGCAAGAAGAGCCACGTCCGGCCCAAGGAGTGCCGTCCTCAGCCCAAGGGGGGCAGCCCTCTGCCCTAGGCGAACGGCCCGTTCGGAGAAAGCCCCTGTGGCGGCGTCCCCTCTTTCTGCTGTCCGTCGTGCTGCTCGCTGTCGCCGCTCTGGCCGTCATTTTGGCCAGGGGCATCCACCACTTTGGCATGGCGGCCCAACCCGTGCCCTCTGGCCAGCGTGTGCTGCATAGTGGCAAGGACTGTTTCCAGAACATCGACGAATACTTGGCACTCTTTGGCGTCAGCGCCACCGACACCGCCTATTTCCAGCCGCTGCCCGGCAAGACATACGTCTACCTCTGGGGGCCGGAGTATGGCAACACCACTTGGCACAATGAGGGCAACGCCCTGCAGCTCATGCCCACCATTACGGAATACTGGACACCTAACCCCGACGAGGTGTACTACGCCACCAAGGAATATGTCGTGCTGGCCAACGAGAAGCTCTACTACGAGCGGCTCGACCGCGACGAGCTGCGCATTACCTTTATGCGCGACATCGTCGACTCGCTCTATGTCTTTCTGGGCATCTACCGCATGGACCGCGACCTGTCCACACCCGAGAAATTCGTGTGGCGCCGCGTCTGCGACAGTCTCGACCTAGGGCATCTCGACCAGATAGAAAAGCTGCGGAAATAGCAAAAAATGCCGATTCCATCGGTGGTTCAAATATTTGAACCAATTTGGACTAGCAGAAGAAACAGCCTCTATGTGCTGTCCCTTCTTTTTTTGTTGTACCTTTGCCCCAACTAATCATTTACAAAAAACACAACTATGAAGAAACTGCTTTTTATTGCGTTGTTCTGCACCTGTTCCCTGGCTGGCATGTCACAAAATCGTGTAACCATCGACGGTGTTGACTATCTTCTGGAAACAACCACCCTGGGAGAGCAAACCACGTACACAGCCACCATCGCCCGTCAGGACAAAGCGCTGAGCGGAGAAATCATCATCCCCCCCGCCATTGAGTATGAGGGTCAGGCGTACGATGTGACAGGTATGGTGAAACCTACGCTTTGCGATGTCTATGCCGATGCTACCGTCGAGGTGGAGGGAGGTGCTTTCCAGGAGTGCAAGATTACGGCTGTCACCCTGCCTTCCAGCATCAGCGTGGTGGAAGCCGGTGCTTTCAGCGCATGTGCCAGCCTGACCTCTGTCACGCTGCCTGAGGGACTGACGCAAATCGGTGCTGCCGCCTTCTCTCGCTGTACCAGCCTGACCAGCATCAGCATCCCTTCCACAGTGACCGACCTTGGCAGCAATACCGACTATGGCTATGCGTCGTTTGCCTTCGGCGACTGCTCCAGTCTGACCAGTGTCAACATTCCAGATGGGGTGACAAAGCTGGGCTGCGGCTGCTTCCGGGGTACAGCCATCACCGAACTGACTATCCCCTCCAGCATCAGAGAAATGGACGGTTACAGTCTGGCCATTCCGGCCTTGAAGAAGCTTACCGTCAACGTTCGAGACCACCGCACGCTGACCTGCAGCGGCGAGCTGTTCGGCACTGGCGACAAGCTGATCGACGTGACAGGCGTAGACCTTATAGTCCCTAACGGCTCGTACTACATCTACAACACCTACGAACCATGGATGAACTTCAAAAGCATAACGATGCTTGAAGGAGAAGAAGTCGTCATCGAGTCCGACCAACTGCACATTGTCGTCGACAACGTGAAATATCTCATCAAGGGAACCCAAGAGACGGGCTACCACGCTATACTGAAACGCCAGGATGCCACGCTCAGCGGCGAGATTATCATTCCAGGAAACGTGCCATACAGCGATACGACCTATCCGCTGTGGTCTATCATCGAACCCAGTACAGGAGGGGCGGTCGATGGCGGCTTCTACAACACGGTGGGCGGAGCTTTCCAAGGCACGATGATTACCAAAATCACCCTGCCAGACATCCTGTCGATACCTGCTGGTACCTTTGCCGATTGCACTGAGCTGAAAGAAGTGGTGCTGACAGAGGGGACAGAGACCATTGGCGCCGCCTGTTTTGCCAACTGCACACAGCTGAAGACCGTCAACATCCCGACAAGTGTCAAAGACTTAGGCTGCGAGACGGACTATGGCTATCAGTCCTACGTCTTCGGCAACTGCACCAGCTTAAAAGCCATCGACATCCCCGCTGGCGTCACCCGGCTGGCCAATGGCGTGTTCAAAGGCTCGGGCATAGAAAACCTTGTCATCCCTGCCGGTGTAACGGAAATAGGCGAATGCGCGCTGGAGATGCCTCAATTGAAGACGCTCACGCTGATGCAGCCCGACAAGGAGAAGTTCACCGTCTCGGGCAATGCCTTTGGCACCGACTATAGCTTGTTGCAGCAGACCGACCTCATTGTGCCGTTGGGCAGTGCACAGGTCTACAGCGAATACTACCCTTGGCTCCGCTTCCGCAGCATCACCGATGTGAACTGCTACTACCTGAAGCTCAACGGCAGCGTGTTCTCGGCTCCGGCAAACATCTTCTCGGTGGACGACGAAACCGTCGGATTCGAGCGGCACGACGCAACCTTCGACGAGGCGTACACCCAAGGCTTGTGCATCGACACCGACACAAAGGTTAAGTTCACCACCACCACACCTTCGTCATGGGTTTATGCCTACATCTTCTGCAGCAACAGCAGTAAGATTGCCATCGACGGCGAAAAGATTGATGAGATATTTGAAGACCAGTGCGAACAATATTCCTACTACCGCTACAACAAACTGGTGGAAGCAGGCGAGCACACCATCACATGTTTGGGATACGAGGGAAACACCGTGCCGTGCATGTTCTTGCTGCGCGTGGAAGACGCTTCGGCCACCGAGCGCTTTGAGCCAGACATCATCACCACGCGTATTGACAACGTGCGCTACATCCTCAAGGAGACCGCTGTAGGCGAGGAGGTGGCCAGGACGGCCACCGTCGGCCGCCAGAACACCAGCCTCAGCGGCGACATCGTCATTCCTGCGTCGGTCGTCTATCAGGAGAAGGAATACCCCGTGACCGGAATAGTGGAGCCTGCCACTGCCGAACGCTTTGCCGACGAGACGGTGGAAATCGTCGACGGTGCCTTCCAAGGCACGGCCATCACCACCATCTCCCTGCCCGCCACCATCACGAGAATTCCCAATGGCGCCTTCTTCGAGTGCCGACAGCTCTCAACAGTCACACTGCCTGAGGGGCTGACCCAGATTTCTGCTGCTGCTTTCGCCCGCTGCGAGAGCCTGGAAGAACTGTTCATCCCCGAAACGGTGACAGACCTGGGTGGCGATACCGACTATGGCTATGCGTCATACGTCTTTGGCGGATGCACCAGTCTGAAGAAGGTGAACATCCCCGCAGGGGTGACAACGCTGGCCGGCGGCCTGTTCAAGGACAGCGGCTTGGAGACTTTCCTCATACCGGCCACCGTGACCACGCTCGAGCCCAATAGCTTCAGGGCACAGAACCTGCGTGAGTTCAAACTCTGCCATAGCGCCGTCAACCAGCTCGCCTACACCGAGTCCGTGTTCAAGGACGTAGACCTCTCTACCGTGACCCTCTATGTGCCCGCAGGGGCTAAGAACACCTTCAAGGACGAATACCCGTGGAAGGACTTTGCCGATATCATCGAATATGCCGACCAGCAGGACGAGCACCAGTACAACGCCTATCGCGTCGCCTATACCGAGGAACTGCTCGGCAGCGGCAACGCAGGGGCACGCCGCCGCACGAAGGCTGCCGCCGACGAGGCCGTCACGCTGAACTACATCCCCTCGGGCGTTCCCATGAAGCTCAAGGAGGACAACGTCAAGGACGGCTACGCACTCGTCAGATGGGAGAACGCCCCCGACGGCAACACCATGCCTGCCAGCGACATCCAGCTGAAGGGCGTCTTCGCCCGCATGGGCGATGTCAATGGCGACGGAAAGGTGACTCCCGCCGATGCCATCATGATTCTCTATCGCTACTTCGGGGTGAATCAGAACGGCTTCATCGTCAGGGCAGCCGACGTGAACCGCGACACCAGAGTCAGCCCTGCCGACGCCATCGAGGCCCTCTACCTCTATTTCGGCGGCAGCAGCAACAATGCCCGAGCCACCAAGTCTACAGTGAATATCCAAGACCCCGAGTAGGGCTTTTCACTTGACAACAATATAGCAGTTGACTCAGGACATCTTCTCCGGCGGCTTGCGGAGAAATAAGACCTGGGTCAACTGCTATGTTATTTCCGTTTTTTTGCAAATAGCGGTGAGAATCCTTCTTTTTTGACTGTCAGAGCTTATAGGTTACTCCGGCACGTAGCTCGAAGGTCTTGGCATCTACATCCTCGAAGTCACGATAGTGGGCATGACGCCAGAAGTAGCTGCCGCGCAGGTCGAACGAGAGGTGCTTGCTGAGATAGAGTCCGAAGTTGGCGTTGAAGGCCATCATGCGGGTGTTGCCGGGGTCTCCCTGTGCGTTGGTGTAGTCCAGCTCGAAGCCCTCCTTGCCTATCCACTTTGTGCGGTCGTAGCCTTTCCATGTGAAGATGTGGAAATAGTTGGCATCGATGTTCATATAGCCCACCTTCATGATGTCCATGTTTGTCTGTATCTTGGCCGAGAACCCGCTGCCCATGTTGTAGTCGCGCTCCTGTATGTAGAGATAGTCGCTGAGCGAGCCGCCGAGGAGTATGCCGCTGATGAAGATGCGCTGCTCGAGGTTCATGCGTTCCTCAATGGAGGGGAAGCGGTAGATGAGCCCCGGCCCTGCGGAGGCTGCCTCGCTGATGCGGTAGGGAATGAGGTCGGTGCCATCCTTCACTGCCTCAGAGTTGTAGAAGTTGAAGTGCTGGAAGAGGCCGAAGTCGGCTTCCAGCTTCTTCGAGTCGGCGATGGGCGTGCTCCAGAGGCGACCCAGCAGGTTAAGGCGGTTGATGAGCGGCTGGTTGCTGGAGAAGCCCATGGTCACGCTGGCACGGAAGAAGTCGAAGGGCTTGTTCTCCTCGTTGTCGTAGGCGTCGCCATACTCCATGCCCAGTTCCAGATAGGGGTTATGCTCGCCTCGGAACAGGGCGTGGTCGTCGGCCAGATAGCGCGAGCCTAGGGAGATGCTGTAGCTCACGGGTATGCGGCTGTAGTCGTGGTAGAGATAATGGCTGCTTCTCACCTTCCAGGCCTCTCCGGTAAGCAGGCGCTTGAGTCCCTTCATGGGTGAGACGGCAGCTCCTGCTAGCTCGCGCAGGAAGCGGCTGAAGCCCCTTTCCCGGTCATCGTAGAAAAGGTCGCTGATGCGGAAGGTGACCTCGCCGATGCAGGTGCCGCCGATGGAGGTGGCTATGAGGTCGTTGATGGCCGGCGGCGTAATCTCGCCGAAGAACTCCCACATGAGCGAGCCGCCGAGGGCGCAGGGATACGACTGCCAGAAGTTGAGACCGTTCGAGCGGGCGGAGTTGAAGTAGAGGTTGCCGTGATAGGGATGGGCGAACAGGTTGCAGTTGAAGTTGTCGTTGTCCCACACGAAGGCGTGCTCGAAGTTGTGGCCTATGCTGTGGAAGGTGATGCGGGGAAACTCCTCGTCGAGCGCCCAGTCGTCGAAGCGGTTCACGAATACGTTCAGTGCCGTGATCATGGCGGCGGCACGCAGCAGGTTGGGCTTCTGCGGCAGTGCGAGGCGGCTGTCGTCGCCACCTGTCATGTCCTCCTCGGAGTGCAGGTGCAGACTGCGCTCCTTCTGGCTGTTGTAGCCTCCATAGTGCCAGGTCAGTCCCACCTCGCCAATCATGCGGCTGCGGAAAAGGTCGTGGTGGTGATAGTAGCGGGTGTTGCCGTAGCCTACTGTGCCGAAGAGGCCCCACTTGTCGTTCAGCTGATACTCCAGATTCAGACGGGCCTCCAGGGAGTAGAGGCGTGAGGGTGCTTCGGTGGAGTGCTCCTTGAACGTCTCGATGTGGAAGAAGCCCACGTCGCCGCTGAGCGACAGCTTCGGTGTCAGCTCGAAGTACTGGCCGATGCGGTAGAAGAGCGTGCCCGAGAACTTCTCGTCCAATCCCATGTAGTGAGTGCCCGCGCCGACGATGTTATAGGTAGAGCGGTTGCGGAAACGCAGCGCCATGTTGGCCTTCGAGCTGGTGCCCGCGAAAGCCATCATGTCGATGCGTGTGTCGGGGTTGACATTGATGAGGCCATAGCGTTTCGACCGGGTGTCGTGCGAATAGTTCATCAGGCCTATCTGCACGCCCCTCTGATAGTCGCGGGCAATATAGTTGAACAGGCCCAGCTGCACGCCGCGCAGGGTGTCGGTCTCGTTGCGGAAGGCCATCTGCACGCCGCGCAGCGTTCCCACGTTCTGGTTGGTGAAGCCCGAGAGCTGCAGGCCGTTGGCCTCGCCGATGACGATGTTGTTCAGGGCTGAGAGCTGGAAGCCCTTCATCCCGTCGTAGGCCACATTGCTGAAGGCCGAGAGCTGCACGCCTCGGGCATGCTCGGCAATGTTCGACACAGGCGAGAGCTGTACGCCTTTCACCGAGTCGTTGATGGTAATCAGTCCCAGGCCCACGCTGGATGTGGTTTCGGGCTTTTTCTCCTGCGCATGCAGGCTGACGGCAGCCATCACGGCGGCTGCGGCGATGGTGAGGATGCGCTTCATGCTGACGGTGTTTGGCTAGAATACATATCCGAGGTTCAGGAAGATGTAGGGCTCCTTGGTGTGGTTGCTGTAGCCCAGCGTGGCGCCGAGGGGTCCGAACATGGTGTTGTAGAAATAGGCGGCCTGGACGCCGAGGAAGGTGCTGCGGTCGAGTAGCTGCCTGAGCTTGCGGGCCTGCTGTGCTCCGGCCACCCGGAAAAGCACGTAGCTGTTGCCGCCGATGCGCTGCTGCGCCTGTAGGCGTGCGGCCACGAACTGGTGGTCGACATACTCCATGTTGCCTATGCCGGCGAAGGGCATCTGCTGCTCTGCGTAGTGGCTGAACCAGTCGCCGCCGAGGGTGTTGCCGAAGACGGCGGGAACGACGGAGCCGAAGAGCAGACGGCCGTAGACCATGGGCTGGAGGGTGAAGCGGCTGCCGATGGTGAACGACTTGCGCCAGTCGGCGCTGACCTCGCTCATGCCCGTTTTCTTGCCCAGCTCGGTGCCGTCGGCGGCACGGTTGTCGAGCTTGGCGAAGTCGTTGGTGACGTAGGCGTACTCCGCGTTGAAGCGTGCGCCGCGCCGGGGGAAGTACCAGTTGTCCTCGCTGTTGTAGTTCAGCCGGGCACGGTAGCTGAAGAAGTGCTCGTTCTTCAGCGTCACCGGCGCCGACGATGGCGAGCCGAGCATGTTGCGGTAGCGGAAGAAATCCCAGCGCAGGCCCATCTTCAGGTCGAAGTGGCGCAGGTTGAAGCTGACGGGCATGAACTCGCACTGCGACTGGTTGTAGCGGATGTTCCAGTCGCGGTCGCCTTTGACGTAGACGTCGATGTCGTTGCGGCGGAAGGTGTAGGTGAGCGTGGGGCGGGTGAAGCTGCGGGGATGGATGGTGAGCTCGCCTCGGGCCATGAGCCGCTTGCCCAGCCGCAGGGTGAACTCGGTGTTGACGGGCATAGCGGTCTTCAGCGGGATGTCGAGGCCCAGCTGCAGGGCGGCATATTCCTCTGTGTCGTAGCGCACGCCGGCGTGAAGCTGCACCGACTTGCGCTCGCCCGCCGAGAGGATGACGAGCACGCCGTCGGCCTCGTTCCATTTCTTCTCTACCTCATCGAAGATGCCGTGGGTCCTCACGGCCGGCTTGGGCTGTTTCACGGGCACCAGCCGGCACTCGGCCGTCTGGTAGAACAGGTCTACGCGCATCGACGTGGTGAGCTCCTGCATCAGGGCGGCGTCGATGTGCGAGGTGGGCAGATGGAACTTCTGCCGGAGGAAGCGCTCGTCCTGCGGCGTCATGTTCTCGAAGGTGAAGTCGATGACGCGGTGCTTTTCGGTCATCACGTTCGGACGCAGCGGGTGCAGGATGGTGGGGCAGAAGGTGCTGTCGATGCCGATGCGCTGCTTCAGCGCGATGATTTCGTCCCAGTGGCGCATGGCTTCCTCCTCGCCGTAGCGTATGAGCGAGTCGATGGCGTCGGAAGTGAAGCTGGCGGTGGAATAGCCGTGAGGGTCTACGTTCATGTGGAGGTCGGTGAGGGCCTTGTTCTCGGCATATTTGTTGACGCAGTTCACGTCGATAATCTGGCCGACGATGCGCATGGTGCCACCGATGTCCTCGGCCGTCTTCGGCTTGCCTGAGAGGGTGATGCCGATGACGATGTCGGCACCCATCTCCCGGGCCACGTCGACGGGGAAGTTGTTCTTCAGGCCACCGTCGACCAGCACCATGTCGCCGATTCTCACGGGGGAGAAGGCGGCGGGGATGGCCATGGAGGCACGGATGGCCTGGGGCAGGCGCCCGCTGTGGAACACCACCTCGCTGTTGTCCATGATGTTTGTTGCCACACAGGCGAAGGGGATGGGCAGGTCGCGGGTGAAATCGAGCGAGTCGGTGAATCCCGTGCAGAGCTGACCGAACAGCTCGGCCAGGTTCTTGCCCTTGATGATGCCGCCGGCGTTCGGGTCGCGCTTGCCGATGGTCAGCCCTGTGGAGAAGAGATAGGTGTTCTGCTTCCGGCGGTCGCTGAGGCTCTGGCGCCGCAGGTCTTCCTTGTCGGTGATGACGTAGGTCCAGTCCTGGGCCCTCACCATCGAGTCGAGGGAATGGGCGTTGTAGCCGATGGCGTAGAGTCCGCCCACGATGCTGCCTATCGACGTGCCGGTGACGATGTCGATGGGGATACCCGCCTGCTCCAGCACCTTCAGCACGCCGATGTGGGCCATGCCCTTGGCACCGCCGCCGCTGAGCACGACGCCCACCTTCTTCCGGGGGTGGGGCTGCTGGGGAAATGCCTGATGTGCGCATAGCAGCAGGGCGGCTAGTATCACGATTGCTTTTTTCATTTTTCCATTCTCCATTTGTTTAGGTTCTCACCCGCTCCGACCTGCCGTCAAGCATGGTTTTTTGCTGCGGCAGCATCTTGCTAAACGGCGTTTTCGCCGCAAAGTTACGCTATTTACTTTGAAAAAACAAATAATCGGGCTAATTTTTCCCTTTTATTGCTACGCGGATAAACTTTTTTTCGTAACTTTGCATCGTCTTTGTGAACCAAAAGTAATAATCAAATAACAAACAGGTTTATGAAAAAGATAGTTTTATTGGCGTTGGTTGCCATGTTCGCATTTGTGGCGAAGTCGTTCGCATGGAGTGTCGGCGACACTTTTCAGGGGTATAGTAGTTCTGGCGAGATGACCTTCAAAATCACCGCCATCAATGGTGATAATTATGAAGTTTCAGTGGGAGACGGAAGCAGTGCTTCTATTAATTTTGATTATAGCAGCCCAATCGTCATACCTTTAAGTGTTCGTCTCCCATCTTCTTCACCAGCCATCTTTTGTAAGGTGACGAGTATAGCGTCATTCGCATTCTCGGGCTGTTATAGCTTGCCTTCGGTGACGTTTCACGGTGGACTTACCAGTATTGGCGACCGTGCTTTTGCCGGCTGCGAGAGTTTAACAACCTTGGATATACCCCAGAGCGTAATGACGATAGGCGAAGACGCTTTCTTGGGTTGCAGGTCGCTCACTTCGCTGTCGTTCTGCAGCACTACAACAATTATTAATAATCCCGTCGTGAGCTGTTCTAGCTTGGAATCCATCACCATAGAGAAGATACCGGATCAACAAGACTTATATTATGGATCCGGCCTTCAGCTCAATGCCATCATCAAGAATGATGTGCTCATTGCCGGCTGTAAGAATACGATTATCCCCGCTGGGGTGAAAACTATCGGAGAAGATGCTTTCTATGGCTGTTCCGGTCTGACCGAAATCAGTATTCCCGGAACTGTTCAGACCATTAAAGAGCGTGCTTTTGGCGGGTGCTACAGTTTGACTACTGTGAAGGCAGGCATGACGACTCCTCCTGAAATACCATCTCTTGCTTTCCCCAACGCTGCCAATGCAACACTCTATGTCCCTGCCGGCTGCACGGCCGCTTACCAGACAGCCACTGGCTGGGAAGAGTTTGGCAGAATTCTTGAGGGAGTGACAATTAATGAGTGTGCAGGTGGCAGCATCATCATACCCTGGGGTCTTGACCAAATGAAATGTCTGGCAACTACCGAACGCATTGGTGATACTGACTGGACCGCCGAGAACTTCGATGACAGCGGATGGGCAACGTTGACAGGGCCTATCAACGATGACGGGGATGTTACTGCCACGCTCTATTATTACTTGCGTCGCACATTTGAGCTGACTCAGGTGGATCAGGATGGCTATTATTTCTTCGTCAATTTTAGTGACAACACCCGTTATGGTGCTCATGGTACCTTACAGGTATATGTCAACGGCACCAAAGTGGTGGACAGGAGCCACTATGCTGATTCTTACAGCATACATATTCCTGCTTACGTTTTTAAGAAAGGTGCAAACACGCTGGCCATATTCTTTACAGACAGGGATGGAAAAGCGACTTTTGACTTTAGCCTGGCCAAGGGCACTTTGTATTTCCTGAGGAATGTGGAGACGGGTAAGTTCCTTTCCCGAGGCGAAAACATGACAGCCGTGCTTTCCGACTTGCCGCTGCCCGTACAGGTCAACAAAAAGCAATACAACAGCTACTCTTTCTTCTTCCCCGCAGGAAGTGAAAACCAAAAGAAATTGTGGAGTATAAATTACAATAGTCATTTTCGAGATGTCTTTGTACACTATAATGGGCAGTCGAATGGAAACGCTGAATGGGTTGTCAACTTTGTCAACAGTGACGAAGATATTTTTAATATCCAGGCGGGTGGAGTGCTTGGCGACTTCTTGGGCGCAGTCTCCGGCGAGGAAGAAGACAACAATTTGTATGCCAACGTGACCAATGACGAAGGCTACATCCAGTGGCAACTGGTGCCCGAAGGGCCGTGGACTGCTGCTCAGCGTGAACGGTGGAGAAGTTTGAAGATTCAGGCTGATAAAATGAATATTAAAGATGATTTTATCTGGAAAGATGAATACACTTACACGGAGGTAGAAGATCAGATATTCAGGCTTGAAAAGTTCATCAATGAGGGTATCGTGTTCAAGGATGAGACGGTGGAGGCGATCTGCTTGAGGTATTGGGACTTGGATAATGACGGAGTGCTGACCAGACAGGAGGCTCACAAAGTGAAGAGTCTGGGTAAAAATTCTCGCTATTTCCAATATAAGAATATTGAGTCATTCGACGAACTGCAGTTCTTTACAGGTTTGGAAAGCATTGAAAACTATGATTTTCAGTATTGTAATAAACTGAAGTCCATCATCTTGCCCCCGAGCGTGACCAGCATAGGAAAACAGGCTTTTTACCAATGCACCAGCCTGGAGTCTGTTGTTTTGCCAGAAGGTGTGACGAGCATAGGAGAATCTGCTTTTTACAAATGCACCAGTCTGGAGTCTATTGTGTTGCGAAATGGTTTGACCAGTATAGGCAATAATGCTTTTTACAACTGTGCTGGACTGCAGTCCGTTGGTTTGCCAACATCGCTAATAAGCATAGGTTCAGGGGCTTTCTATGGCTGTACCAGCCTGGAGTCTATTCAGTTGCCATATAGCCTTAAGCAGATTGGAGAAAATGTCTATTCTGATGGAGCCTTCTCCCACTCTGGGCTGAAGTCCATCAAGTTCCCCTCTAGGCTTGAGCTTATCGGGCACAGTACATTCCGGGGGTGTGCCAGCCTGACGCAGATTGACTTTTCCAATTGCTCGAGGGAGTTAACCGTTAGCCATAAGGCGTTTGCCGAGTGTACCGCCTTGGAAGAGGTCGATATACCTAGTAAAATCATGCTGAGTGGGGATGATATATTCTACAACTGTGACAAGCTGCGAAAGATTACCTTCGCAAGTGGGAATCCTTCTACGGGACTTTATCATACTTTCGCTGTAGATAATGCCCACTCTTCCTCGCTAGAAGAAGCGGTGCTTCCATCTGCAGCCATCATGGGAGGAAGCTTCTTCTGGAATTGCGACAAACTGGAGAAGGTCACTTTCCTCCAGGGTGATGCCGGCACGCAGCATATCGTCCAGAATTTCGACCCCGCAGTCAGGAATATCACGTTCACTGTTCCCGATGGCTCGGCTGAGAGCTTCCTCAAGAGAGGCTACAAATATGTATCCGACCTGAGCGGTCTGAACCTGGTCAAGGAGGAGGCAAGAAGGGAGATGAATCGAGTTAGAGAGATGGCCAGTTCCCTGTATGAGATGGATGCAATTGACCAGATGACCTATAACCTGGTTGTCGCCAGGGTCGACACGTATTATACTCAGATTGAGGTTACCGACGACTATGAGTACCTCTATAATATGATAGACTTAATCAAGGGAATCGGTAAGAATGATCTTATAGCTAAAAATAGTGCAAATCTGCCAGAAGGATTCGATGTCACCGGTGCTACCATTTTCAATCCCGACTTCTACAACTATGACATAGGCTGGAACATCGGAAGGATTGGAACGTCCATCGGATGGAAGGGAGGCGTCACCTATGCTAACGGAGACTTGCAGATTACGAATTTCCTTCAGGCAAGCCGCTTGGATGGTGGCAAGCTGCAGGATGGCCAGTTCTCACAGATTATCCAATCGCTGCCAGCAGGAAAGTATCGTCTGACGGCCAACGCCATCGCTTGTAAGGTGGATGCTGCTGCCGAACAGACTGGCATCTTCCTGTTTGCTGCCGATCAGCGTACCCCCGTGGTCACTGAACCCGAGACACCAGAAAAATTCGAGGTGGAGTTCACCAACCTGATCAAGCAGGATGTGGAAATAGGACTGCGGGTAGACCAGCAAGCAAACGCCCTCATGGCGGTCGTGGACGATTTCCATCTCTACTATGAAGGACCTATCACAGTAGACGACGTAACACTGGGCGACGTGAACGGCGACGGCAAAGTGACGCCCGCCGATGCCATCATGATTCTCTACCACTACTTCAACGTGGAGCAGAATGGATTTATTGCCGTTGCCGCCGACCTGAACGACGACGACACCATCACGCCTGCCGATGCCATCCAGGCACTCTACATCTACTTCGGGGCAGGAAGTGGAGCCCGTGCCACCCGACCCGCAGCCGACGGCAGAGACCCGGAGTAGGGACCCCCAAGGGGAGATGCCCTCCCTCCAGGCCTCCTCAAGGGGAGGAAAGTAAGAATGAGAAGTTACAAATAATGAATCGGACAGATATGGTGAGGAGAGAATTTCTTTTGGCATGTATTTGCCTGTTGACAATGTCGGCGCAGGCCGGACACCTGACCGAGCGCCAGGCGCTGGTGCGCGCACAGCAGTTCCTCTCGGAGCAAGGCGGGAAGACCATGGCCCTGAAGGGACAGACGCTGCAGCGTGCCACCCCCCGACGCCAGGCTCCCATCAAGGGAGAGGGCACGGCATACTATATGTTTAATGCCGGGCAGCGGGGCTTTGTCATCGCCTCGGCCGACGACCGCGCACGGCCCGTGCTGGCCTATAGCGACGAAGGGAGGCTGATGGCCGATGACCTGCCATCGCACATCCAGGCATGGCTCGACGAGTATGCCGACCAGCTGCGGTGGCTCCAGCAGCATCCCAGCGCTGCACCGGAAGCCCCCGACGAGGCTGACACGCATCCGTCCGTCGCTCCGCTGCTGGGCACCATGCTGTGGGATCAGGCCGACCCCTACAACCAGCTCTGCCCCTACTACAAAGACGAAGCCTCAGGCAAAGAGGGACACTGCGTGACGGGCTGCGTGGCCACGGCCATGGCCCAGGTGATGTTCTACCACCAGTGGCCGGAACAGACCACAATGGAAATCCCTGGCTTTGTCTCCACCACCTATAAGATAGAATGCCCGGCCATTCCTGCAGCTACAGCATTCGACTGGGAGAGCATGCTCCCCCGCTACAAGGGCGTGGTATCCTCCGAGCAGCAGCAGCATGCCGTAGCTCAGCTCATGGCGGCCTGTGGCACCAGCCTGAACATGGACTACGGTCTGGTCAGCAGCGGCGCCTCTACATCCACGGTGGGCCAACGGCTGAAGCGCTATTTCGACTACGATGCCTCCACCACCCACCTCAATCGTGTCAACTACAAGCTGGCGGAGTGGAACGAGCTGATATACTCCGAGTTGGCCGAGAGCCGCCCCGTGGTGTATCATGGCTCGTCGTCAGGCGGAGGCCATGCCTTCGTCGTCGACGGCTACGACAAGGACGGCTTCTTCCACGTGAACTGGGGCTGGAGCGGCGATTGCAACGGCTATTTCCTGCTAGCCCTCCTCGACCCAGACAGTAACAGCGGCATAGGTGCCAGTACCACTACCGACGGCTACGCCATCGGGCAGGGTGCCGTAGTGGGCATCAGACCGAACACCGGCGTGACCATCCCTGTGGCATTGACAACGACCTCCATCAAGTCGAACTCAGGGGCGGAGGTGAGCAGAGAGACCGAGGAGGAGGCATTTTCCTTCACCGTGTCGGCAGGCGTAAAGAGCGAAATGGCGTTTACCTATACATTCGACTATGGATTCGGCCTTTTCGACCTCAGCGGAAACCTCGTGGAGGCGTTCCCCATAGATACCGAAGGAACAGAGCTTGAAGATGGAATGAGTCCTGATGATGATAAGCGGAAGGTAAAAATGACCTTTGGCGCCGACATCACAGAAGGCACCTGGCTGGTGAAGGCCATCAGCCGCGAGCATGCTGCAGACGAAGAGTCAGCTAATGAATGGCTGGCTAACTACGGCTCGTACAGATATTACATCGTCGCTACTATCAGCGACAACACCCTGACGCTGGATGCCCAGCCGCCCACTACCGTAAAAGACCTCGCTGTTAACCTCTCGATGGACTCGCCTACAGCCCACTACAAGCAGAAATGCAGTGTGACATGCGAGATTACCAACCAGAGCACTGACGACTTCCTGGGCGAGCTGTACTATTTCTTCGACGGCGAACGCGTAGGAGGAACCGTCTATGAGCTGGAGGCTGGAGGGCAGGAACAGTTCTCCTTCACGTTCTTCCCGAAAGTCAAAGGGACGACAACCTTCGAGGTGTCACTGACGAAAAACCATTCCGCAGAGGATTTTACACCGTTGGCCTCGCTGGAAATCAATGTGGAGGATCCGCTGGAGATGAAGCTGTACGTCAGCAGCTTTGAGTTGACGAACGCTACCGACGGCGTGGTCTACGACCAGGAAGTCAACGTGACGGCCACGCTGAAAAACGAGGCAGAGAACGACTACAACGATCTTTTGCGTATAGCCTACTGGAAGCGGATGATTAAGGATGGGAAATACTCATTCGTCTACATAGGCAGCAAGTACAAGAACTTGGTCATTCCCGCCGGGGAGACGGTCGATGTCAGCATGGTCTTCGACAATATGGACGACGGCGAATACCGCTTCCGCGCCTATTACATCGACCACAACAGCAACTGGACGGCCATGAGAGAACATGAGGGGGCAGTGACCGTGGGCTATCGGCAGGGCGACGTGAACGGCGATGACACGGTGACGCCAGCCGACGCCATCATGATCATCTACAACTTCTTCGGCGTGGAGCAGGACGGCTTCAATGCGATGGCTGCCGATTTGAACCACGACGGGATGATATCGCCTGCCGATGCCATCGAGGCCCTCTGCTTGTATTTCGGCGCCAACGATGGCAGCAAGGCCCGCGCGACACAGCCGATGACGGGCAGCCGACAGGAGCCGGAGTGACCGGCGGAGGCGGCGCCACCGCCAGTCGCTCCCCCCATTGTTTAACTCAACTATCGCAAATGGAGTAAGGGGTTGAGGAGTAAGGAGATGAGGAGTAAGGAGCTCTTGCTTAGGCAAGCCAATAGTTTCCTTAACACTGCTATCGCTGGTGGTGGCGTGGGACCGCCCCAGCATCACCGCCGAGGAACGCCAATCAATATAAGTTTTTTTGAAACAAATTATCATAATTAATATAATTGATCCGTAATTATTATAATTATTTCTGAGATGACAAAAGAGGAATATATGGATATGTACGACGTGGTAGGAACAGTCATGGAAGTCTACAACCATTTGGGTCGAGGGATGGCAGAGCCTCTCTATCAGGAAGCAGTCGAAAAAGAATTTGCGTTACGGAATATGACGGTTGAAAGAGAAAAGCCACTCGTTACATATTATAAAGACGAACCGTTGAAAAAAGTATATTACGCTGATTTCTATTATAAAGGTATTATCATTGAATTGAAATCTGTAGATGAGCTCAACAGCGATCATAGGGCACAATTGTTCAACTACATGCGTATTACAAAGCAATATCGTGGCATACTGTTCAACTTCGGAGAGGAAAGCCTACATACAGAGCGTTATCTTTATATTCCTGTAAACGACAGGTTCGTTTTGTTAAACCAAGACAACTATCGCGATTACATCACAGACTAAATAATTATAATAATTATGGACTAATTACGGTAATTACGGTAATTCGTTTCCAATAATACGAGTATTAAACTAATTTTATTTTGAAACAAATTATTATAATTAATATAATGAGCCCGAAATTTTTATAATTCAAGTTCCTCTACGCAAGTCTAAGGAGTTTACGGTTATTACGTTTATCAGTTTCCAATAATAATAGTATTAAAGTATGAATAAAATTATAATAATTACGGACCAATTACGGTAATTACGGTAATTCGTTTCCAATAATAAGAGTATTAATGTAAGAATAAAAATTATAATAATTACGGACTAATTATGGTAATTACGGTAATTCGTTTCCAATAATACGAGTATTGAACTAAGAAAAAAATATATCAATTACAGACCGATTACATTAAGTTAATTCGTTTCCAATGATAAGAGTGTTAATTTTAAATTTATGTATATGAAAAGAACAGTATTGTTATTTGTGGTGGCTGCCATGATGACCGGGGCTGCCAACGCCGCGCCCGTCACCAGACAGCAGGCACGCCAGAAAGCCGAAGGCTTTATGCAGCGTATGGGTATGAAAAGCGGCCTGGAGGAAGTGGCCAGCTCACACGGAAAAACGAAGACTGCAGCAGGCGATGAGCCCCTTTATGTCTTTAATTTGACCGACGACGGATTCGTCATCATCAGTGGTGACGACCGCACACCCGACGTGCTGGGCTATGCCCGGAAGGGGCGTTTCGACTACGACCGGCTGCCCTGCAACATGAAGGCGTTCATCGACGGCTATGCCGAGCAGATACGCCTTGTCCGGCAGCATGGTGGCGTGAGGAAGAGCCCCTTCTTGGCCAGCCACGCCACTATCGCGCCGATGCTCACCTGCCAGTGGCATCAGAACTGGCCATTTAACGACGAATGTCCTGATTTTTTCGGAATGGGGAAGTGCGTTACAGGTTGTGTGGCCGTAGCCCTGGCACAGATTTTATATCACCACCGCAGCAGAGCCGTGTCAAATGTCACGTTGGCTGAGATTACCGCATACGACTGTAAGGCTGAATGCAGTGTCAATGGCGTTGAACAAGGCCGCCTGCACGTAAATGCCGTTCCCGCCGGGTCGCCCATCGACTGGGCAAACATGCAGGACTGCTATGACGGTGCTGCGAGCGATGCCGCCAGGCTGGCGGTCGCACAGCTGTTGAGATATTGCGGGGCAGGCCTGAGGATGGAATATGGCCTAAAAGGCTCGTCGGCTGCTGACATCTCCGCTGCTGCGGTGGCGAAAAAATATTTCGGATTCCGACGCGACGCCACCATCCTCTTTCATGAAAACATGACCGACGACGAATGGGACAACGCCATATATGGCGAGCTGGCCGCTGGGCGGCCCGTGCTCATGGGTGGCAGCAACCGTAGTAACAGCGGACATGCCTTCGTTTGTGACGGATATGATGCCTCTACCGCCATGTATCACTTCAACTGGGGATGGGGCGGAGAGTTCAACGGCTATTTCTATTTGTCGAACCTCAATCCTCGGGATGAGGTAGCTGGCGGCTATAATAACGGGCAGGACATGCTCATCAATATGGAGCCGGGCGACGGACAGCCATACGAGGAGCCTATCGTGATGACTACCAAGACGCTGGAGCAGGAAGAAGTGACCGTAGAGAGATACTCTAACGGCCAGTTCCGGTTTGACTATTCGTTCATGTATGCCAACGGCACCTCCGATGTCCAAAGTTTCGACTATGGACTGGCTTTTTATCAGGGAGACTTTTTCATGGGAGATGCGGCACGGAGCACAATAAAAAATTTGGAAATGACAGGCACGTATGGCTTGACGGGCTTTTGTTATCCAGGAGAGGGCATGGCAGAGGGCACCTATGAGATATGGCCCGTGAGCCGCGCTGCCGGTTTATCAGAGTGGCTGCAGAACGACGGTCCCTACTACATCTTGGCAGAGGTGGGCAGCAATGAGGTGACGCTGAAGCGCAAAGTGCTCAAGAAGGGCGATGTGAACCACGACGACCATGTGACGCCAGCCGATGCCATTATGATACTCTACCATTATTTCAACGTGGCACAGAACGGATTCTGCCTAAAGGCGGCCGACCTGAACAACGACGGCCTCGTCACGCCCGCCGATGCCATCGAAGCCCTCTATATGTACTTCGGCACCAACGCTGGCAGCAATGCCCGCGCGACCCAGCCCCTGACGGGCAGCACGCAGAGTCCCGAGTGAGCGGCGGCGGCGCCACCGGTAGCCGCTACCCCTTACGAAAGGGCTGTTCCTCGCGCGCGCGCGAAATAACGCGTGAAAAAACGAGCTACAGGCGCTACTTTGACACCAAACATACTGGTTGCCAAGTGGTTATCGGTAGCTACAGCACTCTTTTTGGCGCTACTCTAGTAGCTACAGTGGTATTCGTGGCAGAGAACAAACTTCACGGCAGGAAAAAACAGAGGATGCGTAGAATCCCCCAGGCTAAAAAAAATGTCCCAAGCCTTGGGACAAAAAAATAGCGTTCCTATTCTCCAAAACGGCGGCAGTATTTTTCCAAACGGCGGCAGTATTTTTCCAAACGGCGGCAGTATTGTCCTCAACGGTGTTAGTATTGTCCCCACCGGTGTTAGTATTTTCCGTACCTCGTTCCGTTCTGCCTGTAGCTACAAAAGTAGCTCCAAAAAGAGCAGTGTAGCTACAGATAACCGCTTGCCAATCAGTCCGTTTAGTGCAAAAGTAGCTCCTGTAGCGCGTTTTTCGCGCATATTACACGCGCGCACGCGCGTACCCAAACACTTCTCTAGCGGTAGCCGCTCCCCTCCCCTCAAGGCAATTGCTCCCTCCTCGCAATTGCCTTGAGGGGAGGAGCGCCATGCGGAATAATTGATCAAGTGTCAACTGCTATATCATTGCAAAAATTAAAGGGTAATTACATGGTAATTATATTTTAAAAAATGATTTACGTATCATTTACGCATATTCTTCGACGGGCGAAGCGGCAAGCGGATTATACGTAGCGTCGCAGACAATTATATGTAAAAGAGCGTTACGCCCATTCGCGTGGGGCAATTATCTGTGAAAAAGACTCTTTTTCCCTAAAAACATTTGGCGGTTTCCTATTTCTTTTGTATCTTTCCTCTATAAAAGTTTTGAGACCACACCCTTCTTTTTTGCTTACACTGCCGTGGGAGCAGTGTTTCTGGTGCCATCATCGTTAAGCATGAGCATAGTTTTTCACTGGGCGTATCTCCTCCCAGTGTTCTCTTAAT
>JAEEGL016299617.1_pt1 | contig 33738 bp, 23 predicted proteins | sample 9134231 | NCBI WGS metagenome assembly JAEEGL01 (sample SAMN16246548, study PRJNA631951) | gut metagenome | biome: gut microbiome; feature: rumen; material: fiber-attached | host: Bos | place: Iran: Karaj | collected 2018-10 | reverse complement strand
GAAGCGCCTCCCGGTTCGCCTTTCGATCAGGCCAGGATCAATTCCATCCGCATCAAGTGCATTGATCCCGATGATCAAGATCCAGATGAATGGGGCCCGTATGGAGATCCGGTCTTCGTCCGGATGTCCGGTATTGATGTAACCACTTATAGCTATACAGGGGTGCCATTCGTGATTGAGAGAGGGCCGCAGGACTATTACCTGCTCGATAGCGGCAATAACAGCGACCTCACGCTGATGGATGAGGATGTGGTCGAAAAGACCTTTTTCGTGCCCGTCCGCTTCGACAAAGACCTTGAGGCAGGATATGAGCTGTGCTTCCAATTTGGCGGCAACTATTACGACGATGAGGAGGAGCGGCGAAATAGTGTTACTGTATTCCCCGGCTGCGACATGAGGAAGACAATAACGTCCAAGCTCCCGCTTGAAAACGGCAAGATTTACAACTTCAAAGTAACCATATAGACTACTTCCCGATGCAGTGCTTCGAGAAAATTGAGTGAAGTATTGTATCCGGATCCAGCAGGGAAGTACCAAGAATTGTATTGACTGAGGATATTGCACTCCTCAGGTCTTCCGACAGTAATTCTGTGGGGAGACCTTTGTTCAGCGAGGCAATGCAGCGGGACAGGGAAGAGGAGGCTTCCTGCAGTGCCTGGTAGTGCCGCGCATTGGTGACAAAGACGGAATCCGAGTTGGGGATAAGGTCTTTCTCCGCTTCAACCAAGGCTTTTTTCAGGTTTTCCAGGCCCAAACCTGCCTTTGCCGATAAAATTATTGATTCACATTGATTATTAACTTGTGAAACAATATTGTTAACAAGTGTAACACATTTGTTAATATCGTTTTGCGATATAGAGTCACACTTATTGAGAAGGAAAAAAAGCTTCTGTGAAGACAAATCCACCTTGCTCAGAATCATAGTTGCCTGGGCGGAAACATCGTCAAAAGGATCAATCAGTGCAAGCACAATCTCTGCCTGTGAGAGCTTTTGGTAGGCTCTGTCTATACCTATCTTTTCAATAGTATCGGACGATTCCCGGATGCCGGCAGTATCGATGAAACGGAAAAGAATGCCGTCAAGATTAAGGGTTTCTTCTATGGTATCGCGCGTGGTCCCGGCAATATCTGAAACAATCGCCCTATCCTCACCAAGCAGCGCATTAAGCAGTGTACTCTTTCCTGCATTGGCGGCGCCCACAATTGCAACTGGAACGCCGTTCTTGATCATATTTCCTTGCTTGAAGGACGATGCAAGACGGTTGACATGATCAAGAGCAGTATCAAGAAGTTCACCCAGCCGCTTGCGGTCTGCAAACTCAACATCCTCCTCGGAGAAATCCAGCTCCAGTTCCAACAGAGAAGCAGTATCAAGAAGCTCCGTCCTGAGGCCTGCAAGTTCCTGTGAAAAACCGCCTTTGAGTTGGTTCATAGCAACTCTGTGAGATGCGGAAGTAGTGGACGATATGACGTCCGCAACCGCCTCCGCCTGGGCAAGGTCCATTTTCCCGTTAAGGAAAGCGCGTCTGGTGAATTCTCCAGGTTCTGCGAAACGTGCTCCGGCATCCAGAAGGAGCCTCACAAGCTCATTTACTATATACGAAGACGCGTGTGTTGAAATCTCGGCGGAGTCCTCTCCGGTGTAGCTGTGAGGGGACCTGAAAACAGATACAAGTACCTGGTCCAGAACGGAGCCGTCCGGTTCAAATACTTCACCATAGTTGATTGTGTAAGCAGCTGCATCAGAAATTGTTCCGGCTTTTAGCTTAACAACTGCATCAACTACTTTGAAGCAGTCGGGACCGCTGACTCTTACAATGGAAATTGCTCCGGTACCAGGTGTGGTGGCCGGAGCAACTATTGTATCTGAGTACAAGCTGTTCATCAATCGTACCTGCTGAACTTGGACATGTTGTCCAGGAGTTCCTTGTTGGTCTTGTACTCGTCCATGTGCTGCTGCATCCAGGTCATGGCCTCTACGGGATTCATGTCTGCCAGGAGCTTGCGGAGGATCCAGATGCGGTTGTTGGAATATGCATCGTAAAGGAGATCGTCCCTACGGGTGCTGGAGAGGATGAGGTTTACGGCCGGGAAGATACGCTTGTTGGAGAGGTTGCGGTCCAGCTGGAGTTCCATGTTGCCGGTGCCCTTGAATTCCTCGAAGATGACGTCGTCCATCTTGGAACCGGTTTCCGTAAGGGCTGTGGCAAGGATGGTGAGGGAGCCGCCTCCTTCTATGTTACGCGCTGCGCCGAAGAAGCGTTTGGGCTTCTGGAGGGCGTTGGCGTCTACACCGCCGGTGAGTACCTTGCCGGAAGCCGGCTGAACGGTGTTGTATGCACGTGCAAGGCGGGTGATGGAGTCCAGGAGGATAACCACGTCGTGACCGCATTCAACCAGGCGGCGGGCCTTGTCAAGAACCATATTGGCAACCTTTACGTGGTGCTCTGCGGGCTCATCGAAGGTGGAGGCAACAACTTCTGCCTTTACGCTGCGCTGCATGTCTGTAACTTCTTCCGGGCGTTCATCGATGAGGAGAACAATCTCATAAACCTCCGGATGATTGTCTGCGATAGCGTTTGCAACGGCTTTGAGGAGCATTGTCTTACCGGTCTTGGGCTGTGCCACTATGAGGCCGCGCTGGCCCTTTCCGATGGGAGTGAACATATCCACCACGCGGATGCTCATGTCTTTCTCATGGCCGTGGCCAAGGAGATTGAATTTCTCCGTGGGGAACAGAGGGGTAAGGAAGTCGAACGGGACCCTGTCACGTACGTATTCAGGGGTGCGGCCGTTGATGAACTTGATGCGCACCAGAGGGAAGTATTTGTCTCCTTCCCTGGGAGGACGGATTTCTCCGGTCACGGTGTCTCCGTTTTTGAGCGCGTTCTGCTTTATCTGCTGCTGGGAGACGTATATATCGTCCGGGGAGTTGAGATAATTGTAGTCCGATGAACGGAGGAAGCCGTAGCCGTCAGGCATTATTTCCAGCACGCCAGTGGCCTCTACGGAGCCCTCGAACTCTATCTTGGGCTGCGGCTGCTGCTTCTGCTGCTGGGGTTGCTGTTGCTGCTGTTTTTCCTTCTTTGAAGGCTGCTGCTGAGGGGCGGGTGAAGGTTTATCTTCCTTTTCCGCCTCATCTTCCTTAAGGTCTTCGAAGAGGTCATGGATGAACTGCTTGCTGTCTATCTCTGCAGGGGCCTCGGGCTTAGGTGCTTCCGGCTTATCTGCGGCTTTGGTCTTACGGCCGCGCTTTTTGGGAGCGTTCTGCTGCTGTTCCTGGGTTGCAGGTGCCTCTGCGGCAGGTTTTTCCACAGGCTTCTCCTCTTTCTTGGCAGGCTTTTCTACGGGTTTTTCCGCAGGTTTCTCAGCCTTTTTCTCCACGGGTTTATCTTCAGGCTTTTTACCCTCCTCCTTCTTTGGACGGCCGCGCTTCTTTGCAGCCGGCTTGGGGGAGGGAGCGGGCTTCTGTGACTCCAGAAGAGCTTCCTGATCCAGGATGGAATATCCCAGACCTGCCTTGTCCATTTTCTTTGTTCCTTTGATTCCGAGCGAATCTGCAAGATTCCTAAGCTCCTGCTCGCTCATATTATTGAGTTCAAATAAGCTGTGGGGCATAATGAAACGAGTGTATTTCAAGTAATAGAAGGCAACCCGAACGGGTTTTGCCGATGCAAAGGTAGAAATAATAATCTACTTATGCAATAGTATATGCCCAACTATTTGAGCATGTTATCCATGTAGGAATCGGACTTCTTGAACCTCAGGAGGTCTGCCAGTGCTGCGGCGTTTGCGGCAATCCTGAAGCTGTAGGATTTATACATACCCATAGGCACCCAGGACACGGCGATGTTGAAGCAGTGGAGGTCATAAGTGGCGCTTATCTGGGTAGTGGTGAAACGCATGGCCATGACATCGAATCCGGAAGTGGCCTGGATGTTCATCCTGGGGGTGAGCCTCACGTTGCCGCTCATGTTAAGCGTCTGGGTATAGCGCTTGTTCTCAAGCAGTTCCTTGGTCGTGCTCTGGTAAGAGTAACTCTTTGAATAGTTGAAGGAGTAACTGAAATTCAGGGACCAGGGAGCATTGGGATTCATGTAATACAGGTATCCTCCGGGGATATATTCTCCGGTAACGGGATGGTAGTAGATGCGCTCGTATGTATTTCCGGACGATGAACCGCCGCCCTTGCCACCTTCGCCCCTGGTGCCGTCGTTTCCGTCTATGGTACCCTTACCGTTAATGGAATAGGAGGCCGACAGGGAAGCGTTGGTGAGACGGGCGGGAACGCCGGTAGCAACAATGTTGTACTTGTTTATCTTCTTTCCCTTCTCGTCTATGGCATAAGGGTCGAAATTGAGGTTACCGCTCAGGTTAATCTTGCCCAGGAGATTAGTGGAGGCCGATACGCCGATGGCCTGCATCTTCAAGGAATCGGCCAGGAAATTATATCCCGAACGAATGCTGAGCTGGTCCAGCAGCTTCACTTTCTTGCTGCCGGTGCCGGTGGTGTCCCTAATGTCGCGGACTTTTGCCTCGATGTTGTTGCCGATGGATACGGAGATGGAACCGGTCTTTCCGCGGCCGGGCGGGCTTCCGTTATTGTGGTTGCCGCTTATGCTGTAGATGTTGTACCAGGTTTCGTCGTGGAAGGTCCCGCGCTTGTCATAATACGGCTCCAGGGTGCGCCAGCCATTGAACGCCGTTCCCTTTTCCGGGCTATAGCTCATGGACAGGGAAGGCGTAATAACGTGTCTTATGGCCTGTAAACGCCGGTGCTTGCCAAAGTTGTACATACCGTATATACGGGTACTTGCCGACATGCTTCCGGAGTAGTTGTGGGTCATTCCAAAGTCGTTGAAGGCGGTTCCGGGATCCGATTCCACCTTCTGCGCTATTACCTGGTTGCCGTCCTTGTCAGTAACCATTATGGGATTGCCGTTTTCATCGTACTCAGGCACAAGCGTCTGGGTGCCGCTGGAAAACATCCAGTTCATGCCGTAGGTAACGCTTGGAGACACGTTAATGTACTTGAAAAGCGTGAAGCTTGGCAGGCCAATCTGGAAGTTATGGTTCATGCCGTTGCGCATGTAATTCATGGCCTTGATGCCCAGGGAATCGCCGAATTCCTTCACGCGGTACACGTTGCCAGTGGTTGCATCCTGAGCAACGACGAAGTCTCCGTTGCCGTCCACCACATAGTCCTGCATCTCCCTTAACTTGAAGGAAACACTGTTCTGGAACGATGTGGAATAGCCGAAGGATATCTTCTCGTATGCTTTTTCCTTTCCTACGCGGGCCTTCCTTTTGAACGGATAGAAACGCGTAACGGAGAAGGTAAGGTTAGGCAGGGTAAAGGAATAGCTGGAGTCCCTTGAATTCTGCTTGTGCAGGGCGTTTATACTCAAGTTGAACTTGCCGTTCCAGTTGTGTGAGTACGATATTGACGATCCCACCTGGTTCTGCTGCGCCTGCGTTACGGAAGTGGCGTTGAAACGGTTGTTGGAAGGGCTGGAGAAGTCCACGGAAGCAGTAAACGACGTTCCCGGATGGGCCTTAGAGTCCTGCGAGTGGGACCATCGGAATCCGAAGTTACGGGAACGTACGAAGTCCGTGCTGCCCTTTTCACCGGTCTGGTCATTGGAGAAGGTGAGGGCAAGCTGTCCGTTGAACTTGTAATTCACCTTGTAACGCGAATTCAGGTCAACAGCCCAAGAACCCAGGGTGTAATAGTCACCGGTAAGGGAAAGGTCGAAATAGTCCCCGAACACGAAGTACATACCGGCGTCGCGTATGTAGAAGCCTCGGGCCTGTTCTTCACCGAAAGTAGGCATCAGGAGACCCGTTGCCCTGGAAGGCTTTTTAGGGACGAATCCGAAGGGGAGTATCAGAGGGAAGGGGACACCGGCAACCACGGGCCATGCAGGGCCGAAAACCGTCTTCTGGGACGGCTGTGTGACCACCTTGGCCATACTGAGCTTGAGGTAATAGTGAGGCTCCTCAAGGTCGCATACGGTATAGACGCCGTCCTGCATGTTGATGGACTTGTCCGGCATCATCTTAATCTTCTTACCCTGCAGCAGACCTTCAGCCTCCTGGGTAATCATGTTGGTGATGCGGGCTTTCTGGGTGTCGAAATTATAGCGGAGCTCCTCCATCTTGTAGGTCTGTCCGCTCTCCGTCATTTCAGGCTGGCCCACCCATTCTCCGGTATTGGGATCCTTGCGGCCGCGGGCGAAGACGGTGTTGGTGGACATATCGTACTCAATAAAATCCGCCGTGAGCTTCATGTTCTGGTACGATACGGTGGCGCCGCCGTAATAATAGATCATCCGCTTGCCGTCCGAGAAGTCAGTGATGATGGAGTCCTTGGCCGTTGTGAAGGCGGGTTTTTCAAGGGAACTCTTGCCCAGAAGGTCCAGGGAGTCGCGTCTTGCCCGGTCAAGTGAATCTGCAACGCGGATGGAATCACGCCTGGAAAGAAGCAGGGAATCCTGCTGTGTAGCAAGCGAATCCAGCTGGGATTCAAGCATTGGCGCGCTTGTTGCTGTAGTGTCGACCTGTGAAAAAGCGTTGAAGGTTACCCCGCTTAAAAGGAGAGCAGCCGCAACTATATATTTCACTAACTTGGTTGACATTAAAATATTATTGCTAAATTTGCAATTATATAAGGTACAAAAATAAGACTATTTCCACAATTTTCAAAACCTCGCTGTCATGAATAGAGTTTTAAGCCTGTTTGTTTCTGCAGCCGCTTTACTGGCAATTCTCGTGCCCGTCCGCGCACAGGAGACAGGTTCAAAAACATCCATGTCGCTCAAAACCGTGGTTATAGATCCGGGCCATGGCGGAAAGGATGCCGGCTGCATCAGCCGTGACAAGAAAACATATGAAAAGAATATAGCCCTTGACGTGAGTAACAGGCTTGCCAAGAAGATATCGGCAGCATATCCGGATGTGGCAGTCCTCATGACAAGGAGCAACGATACCTTTGTGGAATTGGAAAACCGCGCCGTATTCGCAAACAAGGCAGGAGCGGACCTTTTCATCTCCATCCACGTGAATGCAGTGGAAAAGGGAACCACCGCAAACGGCTATTCAATACACTGCCTGGGCCAGTCCAGGGTAAAGGGAAATGACTTGTATTCAAAGAACCTGGACCTGGTAAAGAGGGAGAACTCCGTGATCTTGCTGGAAGAGGGATACGAGACCAAGTACCAGGGCTTCGACCCCAACGACCCCCAGTCCTCAATCATCTTCAACCTCATGCAGAACGCCCACCTGGGCAACAGCCTGGCCTTTGCCGAAGATGTGGCCAACGCCATGGGGTCATATCCCATCAAAAACTCCAGGGGAGTGTCCCAGGACCCTTTCTGGGTACTTTGGCGTACAGCCATGCCTTCGGTCCTTATAGAAATAGGGTTCATGACAAATCCTGACGACCTTGAAGTAATGAGGACGGAAAAAGGCCGTGACGCCATTGCGGACAACATCTGCAAGGCCTTCGGCACTTTCAAGGCAAGATACGACGGCTCCATGGCCGTTGACAAGGAAGAGGCTCCTGCACCTGCAGCAAATACCGTCACTGCACCCAAGCCGGAAGAAAAGAAAACGGCTGCGGAACCCGCAAAAAAGCCTGAAACTAAACCTGCGACCACCGGCAATAAAGTACAGTACGGAATCCAGGTCCTGGTCACATCCAGGGAGATGGATCCGGCGGATCCTTTCTTCTGCGGTTACAAGCCAAAAATGATTAAATCCGGCAAATATTATAAATATGTAATAGGAGTTTCTTCTTCACAGGAAGAGGTTAAAAAAACTTTCGCAAAAGTGCAGAAAAAATTCCCGGATGCATTCATAATTAAACTGGCGGAATAAATATGCGTTATTTAGGCCTCACAGGTATCTGAAAAGGCTATAAATCCGCATTTCGCTATTTTGAATAATTCCAAAAAAGAATATTTTTGATAGCGCGTCTAAACGCAATTTGCCATTGTAAAGTGCTTAAAAACAAGCATTTGATAAATAGGGGATTTTTATACCTCGCCTTAATATTTTAAGTATAAAAAAATTAAAAAACAAGAGGAGAGGCGTTATTTTTTCAATAAATTTTCCCCCATCTTTGTGTTCCAATAACCAGTAAACAGCTCGGCTTTACACAACAATCCAGTCATGACAGACCAGGAGAGACATATTGCGGTGTGGAATAACTGTCTGCAGATCATTTCAAACAATATTGATCCGCAGCAGTTTGACACATGGTTCAAGCTCATCAGGCCTGTATCCCTGGAGGGCTCAAAACTGGTTGTTGAAGTTCCCACGGATTTTTTCCGGGAGTACATTGAAGGGGCCTACAAAGACCTCATCAAGATGTCGCTCCGCCGCGCTCTTGGCACGGATGCGCAGCTGTACTATCTGGTACGCCCCGTCCATGACCGTCAGGGAATGGTCCTTCCTCAGGAAGCATCGTCCACTCCGGTCAACGACACCGTATCACTCAACACCTATCAGCCTACTGGCAATCCCAGCCCGTTCGTTTATCCCGGCGTCCAGCGCCTCAAGATAAACCCCAGGCTCAATCCGGTGTACAGCTTCAGCAATCTTGTGGAAGGCGAGTGCAACCGCCTTGGAGTATCGGCAGGAGAGACCATCTCACATTCTCCCGGGAAAACCCCTTTCAACCCTCTCTTCATCTTCGGAGGCCCCGGCCTTGGGAAAACCCATATTGCACAGGCCATAGGCATAGACATCAAGGAACGCTTCCAGAATCTGGTAGTGCTTTATGTCTCCGGATATGAATTCAAGACCCAGTACATGAACGCGGTTGCAGGCAACCGCATAGTGGACTTCGTGGCATTCTACCAAAGGATAGACGTCCTCATAGTGGACGATATCCAGGACCTCATGGGCGCAGGTTCCCAAAACGCTTTCTTCAACGTATTCAACCATCTGCACCAAAGTGGGAAGCAGCTGATCTTCACGTCGGACCGCTCCCCGGCAGAGTTGGAGAACTTCGAAGAACGACTTCTTAATCGCTTTAAATGGGGTCTTTCAGTGGAGCTGTCAAAGCCGGATTTCGCAACGAGGCTGGAAATGCTCCGCTCCCGCGCAAGCAGGGAAGGCGTCTCTCTTCCGGAAGATGTCCTCACGTTCCTGGCAACGCGGATCACAACCAATTTCCGTGAGCTGGAGGGCACACTTACATCGCTTCTGGCGCATGCTACCCTCGCGCACAAGGAAATTACGGTAGAACTGGCAGAAAGCATCACGGGCAAGATTGTGAAGGAAAAAGAGAGCACCGTCACCATGGACACAATCGTGGATACGGTATGCGAGTACTTTAACATTACCCGCGACATGATGCTCTCCACTTCACGCAAGCGCCAGATAGTGCAGGCCCGCCAGATAGCCATGTATGAGTGCAGGTCGCTGATTCCCAGCTGCTCGCTCTCTACAATAGGGTCTCAGCTTGGCGGCAAGGACCACGCAACCGTGCTCCACGCCTGCACAACAGTCCAGGACCTCAAGTCAACGGACAAGCTGTTCCGCCAGTGGGTGGAAGACATCGAGGGAATGATAGTGGTTCCCGTGGAAGCGTAAAAAAATGCTCGCCTAGCGGCGGGCATTTTTCATTTTTGCTATGGCTTCAACCGGATCCGGAGCTCGGAACACTGAACTGCCGGCAACCAGTATTGAGGCTCCGGCTTTTGCAACCTCCGCTGCATTGTCCGGGCCTATGCCTCCGTCTACCTCGATTGGTATATCCCTCTTAATCTTGCGTAATTGGGCCTTTACCGCCTTTATGCGGTCCAGACTCTCAGGAATGAACTTCTGCCCTCCAAAACCGGCGAAAACGCTCATTAAAAGCACGAAGTCTGCGGTTTCCAGTAGCGGGAATATCTTTTCTACAGGGCAATCCGGATTAATGACTATTCCGGCCTTTACTCCAAGCTTCTGAATGGAGTCAATAAGTTCCTGACTTTGGTCCAGCGCGGCCTCATAATGGAAACTAATCATTGAGGCGCCTGCCTTTGCAAAGCGCTCCGCATATTTCCACGGCTCGACTATCATGAGGTGCACGTCCATAGGCTTCTTGGCCATGGTTGCAATGGATTCAACCACAGGGAAACCAAAGGAAATATTTGGCACGAAAACGCCGTCCATTATGTCCAGATGGAAGATATCGGCGTGGTCGTTGACCAGCTTGACGTCTTTTTCCAGATGCAGGAAATCTGCAGCCAGTATTGATGGTGCAATTAACATTTATTCAAAGTTTACCACAACGTCTTCAAGATGCTTCACAAACTTGTCCAGCGAGGCAAGTTCCAGTTTTTCTCCTGGAGCGTGAACACCGCGGAGGGTGGGGCCGAAGGAGATCATGTCCAGATCCGGGAACTTCTCCAGGAACAGGCCGCATTCCAGGCCGGCGTGGATGGCCAGAACAAGGGGTTTATGGCCGAAGAGCTTCTCATAGGACTTCTCCGAGACCTTGAGGATACGGGATTTGAGATTGGGTTTCCAGCCGGGATACTCTCCGTGGTGCTCCGCGTCAAAGGAACCGAGGAAGAATGCAGCCTCTACGCGCTCCGCCATTGCATGGAGCTCGGAAACCACGGAACTTCTCTGGGAGGTGATCACCGTGAGCACGTTGTCCTTAATGTGGGCTGCGGCAAGGTTGGTTGAGGTTTCTACCAGGCCGGGGATGTCCGGGGACATCTTTTCCACGCCGTGGGGGATTGCCAGAAGGGTAGTGATGATATTTGCAGCATCTCCCTCCGAAATGGGCTTCAAAGAGCATTCTGCGGGGGTTGCCGATGCAAAGACTCCCGCATCTGACGATGCGTATTCCGCCTTGAGCAGGGCGTCGAAGGCTTTTACATCGTCTATCATATCCTGGACTTCGTCCCCGGGAACGGCAATTACGGCTTCCGCCTCACGGCAGATGGCGTTGGGTTTGTTGCCGCCGTCAAGGTTGATAAGCTGCCAGTCGTACTGCATCTCAGTATAAAGGAAGCGTACAAGTTCCCGGAGGGCGTTGCAGCGGTTCTTGTTTATATCGTCCCCGCTGTGGCCTCCCTGGGCACCGGAAACCTTTACGGACAGTATTGCCGATCCTTTTTTGAGGTTTTCCCTTTCAAAGGCGAAAGTGGCGGTGGTGTCCATGCCGCCGGCGCAGCCCACGAAGAGCTGGCCTTCGTCCTCAGAATCCAGGTTTATGAGGGTTTTCCCGGTAAAGAAGCCTTTCTCTATAGCAAAGGCGCCGTCCATTCCGGTTTCTTCCGATATGGTGAACAGGCATTCCAGCTTTCCTGCAGGGGCGTCGCTTTCCAGAAGGGCAAGGCAGGCGGCTATGCCTATTCCGTCATCGGCACCAAGGGTGGTGTTCTTGGCAACCATCCAGCCGTCTTCTATCTCATAGGGGATGGCCTGAGAGAGGAAGTCGAACTTGAAGCCGGCGTTTTTCTCGCAGACCATGTCCTGATGGGCCTGGAGCACCAGCGTGGGCACTTTTTCCTTGCCCGGAGCCGCCTCCTTGGTAATGAGGACGTTACCGGTCTTGTCCGTCTTGCAGGCCAGTCCGTGGGACTTGGCAAATTCCTGAAGCCATGCGGTCATGGGGCCTTCGTGGCCGGACTCGCGGGGGATGGTGGTTATTTCCTTGAAAATCCTGAGAACGCTTTCTGAATCCATGATACGTGTTTTTTTAATTCTTTCAAAGTTACGAATTATTAAGATAAATAGCAACTCATGACATTTTGTCACTATCTTGATAGTGGCGTTAATTTTGATTATATTTGCATGATTAAATCAAAGCGCATATGATTACTCATGACCTCCGGCTCATAGCCGATGCCATCATCGACAAGAAAGGCGAAAACGTGGTATCCCTGGACCTCCGTGCCATAGACGGCGCCATCACGGATTATTTTGTTGTCTGTGACGGCTCCAACACCACCCAGGTAGGCGCAATCGCGGAAAACATCGCAGAGAAAATGGAGGAGGAGGGTCATAAGATGTACCGTTCCCAGGGAGAAGGCAACAATTTCTGGATCATCCAGGACTATGGCAATATAGTTGTCCACATCTTCCTCAAGGAATACAGGGACTTCTACCGCCTGGAAGACCTCTGGGCCGATGTCCCCCGCAAAGAGTACAAGGAGCGCAGAAAAACCGTCAAGAAAGAGGAAAAGTAGATGGCAGACAGGAAGAAATCCGATAAGAACGGAAAAAAAGTATTCTCATTTACACTTAACCTATCCTGGATATATCTTCTGATATTCCTTGGGATAGGCTATATGCTGTTCAGGAACCAGGGTGCATCGGAACCGGAAAAGATAGAATGGGAAGAGGTGCAGGACATGGTCCGCGCAGGAGACATCCAGGAAATCGTATTCGTAAGGAACGATTTCAAGGGAGAGGTCAAAGTGCGTCCGGAACGCCTTGCCAAGTACACGGACAAGTTCCGCGGCGGCGTCCCGCCCAGAAGGGCACCTCACTTCTATTTCCTGGTTTCCACCAAGTTTGACCCGGAGACCACCTTCGGGGCCATAAATGAGCAGTTGGAAGCCCAGGACCGCTTCAAAGTGGTAATAAAGAACCAGGATCACATCTGGGGAGACATCTTCCAGATGATTATTCCTCTACTTATCCTGGTGTTGTTCTGGGTGTTCATGTTCCGCGGAATGAACAGGGGAGCGGGCGGAGGCCCCGGAACCGGAGGCTTCAACCCCTTCAATACCGGTAAATCCACTGCCCGTGAGACGGAGAAAGGAGACGTTAAAGTCACATTCAAAGACGTAGCAGGTCTTTATGGCGCCAAAGAGGAAGTCATGGAGATTGTGGACTTCCTCAAGAACCCCAAGAAATACACTTCCCTGGGCGGTAAAATCCCCAAGGGAGCACTTCTGGTGGGCCCTCCCGGAACCGGTAAAACCCTTCTTGCAAAGGCAGTTGCCGGAGAGGCTAACGTTCCTTTCTTCTCCATTTCTGGTTCTGACTTCGTAGAAATGTTCGTAGGCGTGGGCGCTTCCCGCGTGCGTGATCTTTTCCGCCAGGCAAAGGAGAAAGCACCGTGCATCGTCTTTATAGATGAGATCGATGCCGTAGGCCGTGCACGTGCAAAGAACGGAGGCTTCTCCTCCAATGACGAGCGCGAGAATACCCTTAACCAGCTCCTTACTGAGATGGACGGCTTCGGCACCAACAGCGGCGTGATAGTCCTTGCCGCCACCAACCGTGCCGATATCCTGGACCAGGCCCTCATGCGTGCCGGCCGCTTTGACCGCCAGATTCACGTTGAGCTCCCGGAGCTTAAGGAGAGGGAAGAGATATTCAACGTCCACCTCCGCGGCATCAAGCTGGGAGATGACTTCAACGTGGAATTCATGGCTAAGCACACTCCGGGATTCTCCGGAGCGGACATCGCCAATGTATGTAACGAGGCCGCCCTCACCGCAGCCCGCAGGGACCACAAGGTTGTAATGCAGCAGGACTTCCTGGACGCCGTAGACCGCATAATTGGCGGCCTGGAGCGCAAGTCCAATACAATCCTTACTCCCGCAGAAAAACGCCGTACGGCATATCACGAGGCCGGTCACGCCCTTGTGGGCTGGCTGCTGCCCTATGCAGATCCCGTATTCAAGGTGAGCATCATTCCACGCGGCAACGCCCTCGGCCTCACCTGGAGCTTGCCGGAAGAGCGCAAGAACTGGACACAGACCGCAATGCTGGACAAGATGTGCATGCTCATAGGCGGCCGCGCGGCTGAGGAAGTGCTTGACGGAGAAATCTCCTCCGGTGCTCTCAATGACCTTGAGCGCATGACCCGCATGGCCTACGGCATGGTCCAGTACATGGGTATGAGCAGTAAGGTAGGTCCTCTGTCTTTCTATGATTCCACAGGTGCCAGCGGCTACAATCTGGTAAAACCTTATTCAGAGAAGACCGCAGAGCTCATGGACCAGGAAGTGAAGTCTATCGTAGACACCGTCCACAAGCGTTCCGTTAAGCTTATCACGGACCATAAGGAAGAATTCATGCAGCTTGGAGCCCTTCTTCTGGAAAAGGAAGTAATCTTTGCTGAAGACATAGAAAAGATCCTTGGCCCCAAGGCCAAACCCGCAGAAGAAGACCGCTTTCAGGAGGAAGCCGCCAAATGAACACCACCGTCAAAAGAACCATATCCGGAACCCTTTTCCTTGCCATAATGCTGGCGGGGCTTCTTATCCATCCGGCGCTTTATGCCGTCCTGTTCCTGTTTATGACAGTAGGGATGATGTGGGAGTTCTACAGGATGACCATGGGGCAGCGACACAGACCCGCGCAGTATATTGCTGTTGTCTTGGGGGCCTGCCTGTTCATGGCCGTATTCGCCGTAGTGGGTTACGGCAAGCCGGTCAAGTACATTGCCTTCAATTCAGTCCTTCTGCTGGCCCTTATGATAGCAACCCTGTTCGAGAAGGATAAATCGTCCTACAGGGACAACTCTTTCCTCTACACCGGAATCCTTTACATTGCCGTGCCGCTGGCCCTGGCAAATTATGTGGTATTCAGGACAGGGGAGTATCAGGGGCTTCTCATGCTGTCGTTCTTCTGCATCATCTGGGCATCGGACGTAGGTGCATACTGCTTCGGGATGCTGTTCGGGCAGAAGAGCGGCAAGAAACTGTTCCCCAGCATATCCCCCAAGAAAACCTGGGCGGGATTCTGGGGCGGCCTGTTCCTTGCCATAGCCGCTGCTCTCATCATGTGGGCAGTTGGAATGTTTCCTAAATTCCCGGTCTGGCACTGCCTGTCACTGGCGGTGATAATGAACGTACTGGGAGTGTTCGGGGACCTCTTCGAATCGCAGTGGAAACGCACCTGCGGAGTCAAGGATTCAGGCACCATCATCCCCGGCCACGGCGGCCTTATGGACCGCTTCGACAGCGCCATCTTTGCCATCCCGGCCGGTTTTATCTACCTTGCAACATTCGGACTCGTATGAAATGGATCAGGATTGACACGGATTCCTACGGCACCATACTCACAAGCTGGTGCATATGCGCCGTACTAATTTTCATAGATGCATACTATATCCATAACTTATGGATCAGCATTCCCATTGCCTTTGCTCTGGTAGTGTTCATGGTATTCATAACCTGGTTCTTCAGGGTTCCCAACCGTACGGCTCCGGACTCGGAAAACGGCCGCCTGGTCACTTCAGTGGCAGACGGCAAGGTTGTCATCGTAGAAAAGGTCACGGAGAAGGAGTACCTTCAGAAAGAGTGCATCCAGATATCCGTGTACATGGATTTCTTCGACGTCCACTGCAACTTCTGGCCCATCAACGGTAAGGTAAAGTACTACAAGTATCATCCGGGCCGATATCTCCTTGCCTTCCATCCCAAGTCGTCGGAGAAGAACGAACACGCAAGCTCCTGTCTGGAGAATGAATACGGAAAGGTGCTCTTCAAACAGATTGCAGGCACTTTCGCAAGAAGAATAGTCTGCTACTCGGAGCCGGGAAACATGGAAAACCGCGGAGACCAGTGCGGCGTAATCAAATTCGGCTCACGCATAGACCTGTTTGTCCCCACGGACTCTGAGATTAAAGTCAAAGTAGGGGACAAAGTAAAGGCGGTAGAATCCGTACTGGCTATTTTGCCTGATCTGAAGAAATAAGCTCAACGAGCTTTCCCACGGCCTCGTTCTCAGGTATATGCCTAAGGACGGGGTCTTTTTTACGGTATAAGGTTACCATTCCTGCGCCTTCGCCAACGTAGCCGTAATCTGCATCGGCCATCTCACCGGGACCGTTCACTATGCAGCCCATAACGGCAATTACCACGTCCTTGAAACCGGACGTAGCCTCCTTTACCTTATTAAAGGTGTTTTCCAGGTCATATTTGGTACGGCCGCAGCCGGGGCATGCAATGTACTCCGGCTTGTAGAAACGGCGCCTACAGGCCTGTAAGAGCTCTTCCCGGAGGTAATCGTCCTGGATGGGGACATCGTCAATATCCCTATTCAGAAGGGGAGCGCCCCAGTCGCAGGCCGCCTTGAGTATATATTCCTCTCTCTCCGAAAGCTCAGCTGGGGCTGCGCTGGAGTAACGGTGCGCAAGATACTGCGCAACAGGAATTTCCTTCTCCGGATCCTCCGTAAGGGAAACACGAATTGTGTTGCCTATGCCTTCTGAAAGAAGAGTAGATATTGCCACGCAGGACTTGATGCGTCCGCTGTCGCCGTTTCCGGCCTCAGTAACGCCTACGTGAAGAGGGAACACCACGCCTTCATCCTGCATCATACGGGCAAGGATGCGGTATGCCTCTACCATTACAACTGTATTGGAAGCTTTGAGGGACACCACGGCGTTGTAAAACTCCTTGTCCATGCACATCTTGACCCACTCCATGGCGGCAAGTGCCATGGCCTCCGGCGTATTGCCATACTTCTCTATGATGTACTTGCCCAGCGAGCCGTGATTAAGGCCTATCCTTATGGCCTTTCCATGCTCTTTGCAGAGGTCCAGGAACTCCCCGAAGAGTTCACGCGCCCTCTGGTGTTCCGGATGGAAATTACCGGGGTTTATGCGGATCTTGTCCACCACAGGTACAAGGGCTTTAGCAATCTCCGCGGAGAAGTGAACATCGGCCACGATTGGAACGAAAATGCCCTCTGAACACAGTCTGGAACGGATTTCTCCTATGTGAGGCACATCAGATAGTGAGGGGACGGTTATCCTTATCAATTGTGCTCCGGCGGATGCCAATCTGCGGCATTGGGCAAGTGTGGCCTCTATGTCCGAGGTGGGGGTGTTGCACATTGTCTGCACAACGATGGGATGGGCGCTTCCAATAAGGACGTCACCTACTTTTACTGTAAGAGTATTCATTCTTCAGCGGGATGATTCACTATTGCCTTGGCCATTTTCCTGAGCTGCGAGCGTGTGTGGCCGTGACGGGGACTCAACTGATAATAGATACCGAATGTAGGAGCCAAGTCCAGCGGGTATGCAAAACGGTAGTAGTAAGGACTGGCATAATCCGGTTTCCAGAACGATTCCCAGCCCCATTTCACCTGCACATTGAGATGAAACTCGAACGGGTCCAGCATAAGACCAAGGCCAAGGCCGCCCTGGACGCCGTATGTCCAGCGCTTGTCATAGTCCCTGAACTGGTTTGTATACTGTTCGAATGAAGTGCCCGCGAAACGGGGATCAAGAACGCGTTCTATTGACTGCCTGTAACCGCCGTAAAGGCCTATTTTTGCCAGAATCTTGAACCTGTCGGCCATGTCTATGTGGAAATGGGTCAGGAAGAAGGCTTCCGGCACCTTTACATAAGTTTTATATGCGCCGGACTCAGTGGCACGGTTGCCGGTTTCCTTATTGGCCTTGAACTCATAACCTTCGTAGTTCTGCTGAGCACCGAACTCCAGTCCCATGTTGGGGAAGATGCCGAACATGGTGAAGTGGCGTATGAAAGAAAAACCGTATACAGGATATTGTACATTCCATCTTACCGACCGCGGAGGGTTGAAATAACCGTACTGCAGCGATGCGCCTCCGTATACGCCCACAACCCAATAATCGTTGGGCTTCACGGACTGGATTTTCATGCTATCCAGGTACTCTCCTGTCACTTCCTGTGGCAGTGAGAAGAACTCCTCGTCCAGATTGACCTGGGCGTAAGAGCCTGCCGCCAGAAGAAGGCCACACATTATGAGAAACAGTTTCCTCATCTGAACAGTTCCTCCATATCAACGGTCCATATAAGCTCCGCCTTCTCAATAACCTTTATCATGAACTGATCGTCCACCTTGAAGAAGCGGACCTTTTCCGGCTGAATCTTTTCCAGAAGCACGCCAGTATCCACCAGGTTGTTGTTGTTCACGTCCTGGGTCATCCTGATGCAGTACGAGCCCGCCTTGAGGTAAGGGAACACCAGCGGGCCGTCCTTTGTCACGATGAAGGAACGGATAATCTTGTTACGCTTGTCGTTGAGAAGGTCTATGATGTACTTCTCATGCACTCCGGACAGTTCCAGGGTGATTGAACTCAGCTTTTCGTCAGTGGGCAGGGTTACCTTGAGCTCAGTGGAATCGTTGTAGAATCCGTTTATGTCGCGGAAACGCCTGTATGGAATCTTGAGGAAGTAGTCATAACCTGTCTGGAACGGCTCCTCCGGCATCACGCTATACTTCCTGAGGTTGGTGGAATCCCTTGTTACCCTGACCTTTCCGGTGGATTCCTGCTGGCGGGGGTTCACCATACGGAACTTGAGAGAATCCCAGGCTTCCTCAATGAGGGGATACTTGAACTCAATCTGGTATCCGTACTGCTCTATGGTAGTGGGATCCACCGTGGTGGTCATTACGGCAATGGTATCCTCGTGCTTGCGGTCCCGGGACGATGTGCTCTTCATCATCTCCGCCCTGGTTTTCTTGTCAAGGGCCAGTTTAACGGTCTCTTCCGTGGGTTTGAGGACGCCGGCGGTATCGGTCTTGTCGTAATTGATTACCAGGTGCAGGGTGTCCGGCATCTTGCGCTGGTCGTTTACCCAGAGCTCCAGGGAATCCTTCACCGGGTTGAACTGGGAAATGAGCTTATCCTTGGGAAGGCCCTTGATGCGCATGGAATGGATGTTGGTCCCAGGGGCCATGAAGGTAAGGTAGGCCGTTCTGAGGCCCACACGTTCCTTTTTCACGATCATCTGCTTGGTTGGCTTCTCGCGGAAGACGTTTAACTCGATATCGGTCTTTCTGGCCAGGCAGAGGAGCGTATCCTTCATGTCGAATTTCTTGAATTCGTAGATGGAATCGTTATATACGGTGCTAGGACGGAACAGTGTATCCAGGAAGGCGATGCTCTCGCTTTCCGGTTCATACATGTTATTGTTGTTGGCGTCCTTTAGGGCATAAACGCGGTATACGGTATCCTGGATGTTACGGAGGCTGAAATAGCCCCAGTCGTCGGTCTTGGCGGCAGCCACGGGCCGTTTGAGGAATACGGCCGAATCCGACTGGTCCTTGTACAGGAGAACGGTAGCACCTTTGAGAGGCATCAGGGTATTGCAGTCCTGGACCATTCCCGTGAGGCACATAGAATCTATCTGGCTGCCAGTGGAGAAGACCAGGGTGTAGCCCTGGAAGAGGTTACCCTCATTGTTGTCTGCAATGGCTCCGGTAAGGTCCAGAGTGTACGTGGTGTTGGTATCCAGGTCACTCTCGAAAGTGACTTCCACGGATTTACCCTTGATCACCGCCTTGGGCTTTTTCTCCAGAGGAGGGGAGAGGAAGATACCGTTGGCGTCCTTGATCTTCACATACTCATTGAAGGTAAAACGAACCTTTGTCTTATGGGCAGGCACGTTCACGGTGCCGGGAAGAGGGTATATCTTGGTTATCTCCGGAGGTATGGTATCCTTTGGACCGCCGGTAGGAGGCGTGGTTGTATTGGCGCAGCCACTGGGGAACATCATGGCCGCCAGAACCATACCTGCAGGTATCAGTGGTAGGAATTTCTTCAGCTTCATAATGCGGTGCGGGATACGTTTTCTATGCCTTCTATGGAGGAAAGCTTCTTTATCATCTTCTCCAGGATTTCCTTTGAATTCACGTACATGTCTATGAATCCTTCAAAAACCCCGCCATCGGCCTTAAGCGTGAGCTGCCTCATGTTGATACCCATGATAATGGAGAGGTAGCTGGTGAGTTCGTTTACAAGGCCCTTGCGGTCAAGACCGCGAAGGGATATGCGTACCAGGAAGGATTTGTCTTCCGTCTGGTCCTGCCACTTGGGCACCACAACCCAGTCTCCGTGCACTGCGGCTATGTTTTCCGCTACGCTGCAGCTCTTCTTGTGAACGGTGATAGTACCGTCCGGAGCTTTGAAGCCGATTACAGGGTCTCCTGGTATGGGGTTGCAGCAGCTGGCAATGGCGAAGCCCGTTCCGCTGCCTAACACAATGACATTCGACTCCGGCTTTCTGCTGGCTTCTTCCTTGATACCCAGCACCCTGCGTATCCAGGACACTTTGTTGCCCTTGTTCACAAGCCTTCCCTCGAGGTTGCTCAGGGAATATTCGCCAATGCCAATCTTGAAGAAAAGGTCTTCACGGTTTTCAGCGCCGAACGCGGCCTCCACCTTCTGGAACGCGGACTCATCGGCCTTGAGGCCCATGGAGGCGAGATGGCCTTCCAGCATCTTGCGGCCAAAGTCGCAGGTCTGACGGCGCTCGTTCTTGAAATAGTCCGTCACCACAGTCTTTGCCCTGTGGGTGGTCACGAACGACAGCCACTCGTTCTGGGGACGGGCATCTTCGGCGGTAATGATTTCCACTTTGTCGCCGGTCTTGAGCACGTGGTTCAGGGTTACCAGCCTCTGGTTCACCTTGGCGGCAATGGCTTTGTTGCCTATTTCCGTATGTATCTGGTATGCAAAGTCCAGGGCGGTGGCGCCTTTCTGGATAGTGCGCTGTTCTCCCATGGGAGTGAACACATATATCTCTGCCGATGTGAGGTCGTTGTGGATGATGTCCAGAAGCTCCAGAGCATTCACGTCCGGATTCACCAGGATTTCCTTTATGTGGGAAAGCCAGAGGTCCATCTCGTTTTCGCCTTCGCCAATGTAGCCGTTCTTCTTATATGCCCAATGGGCGGCAATACCCTTTTCCGCGATATCGTCCATGCGGCGGGTGCGGATCTGGACTTCCACCCAAACGCCGGAAGGGGAGAGCAGCGTGCAGTGCAGAGCCTCATAACCATTTGATTTTGGCCTTTTAACCCAGTCCCTAAGGCGTTCAGGCATATACCTGTAAATGCCGGTAATGATAGAGAATATCCTGTAGCACTGATCCCTCTCAGTCTCTTTGGACTGCGTCTCGGGATCGAATATTATGCGGATTGCGTACAGGTCATAGACCTCCTCGAAAGGGATTTGCTTGACCTGCATCTTATGCCATGCAGAGTAAGGGGTCTTGACCCTTTTCTTGATCTCAAAATTGAATCCTACATCCTTCAGGGCCTGTTCTATAGGGCGGCAGAATTCTTCCATCTCCTTGCCCTTTTCCACAACGCCACGGTCAATACGTGCCTTTATCTCATCATAGGCCTCCGGTTCCTTGTATTTGAGCCAGATGTTCTCCAGTTCCGATTTTATGCTGTAAAGGCCAAGCCTGTGCGCCAGAGGGATAAAGATGAACATGGTCTCCGAGAGAATCTTGTCCCGCTTGTGCTCCGGCATGTGTTCTATGGTACGGCAGTTATGAAGACGGTCCGCAAGCTTGATAAGCACCACGCGGACATCGTCGTTCATGGTGAGGAGGATGCGCTTGAAATTCTCTGCCTGAAGGCTCTCGTGAGATATGTCAGTGCCTTTGGTCTTCTGCTCCGTATCCAGGACGTTCTTGATCTTTGTGAGACCGTCTACCAGAGTAGCTATCTTGTCCCCGAAATTGTCCCGGATGTCTTCTACGGTATAGTCCGTATCTTCCACAACATCGTGCAGAAGGGCGGCCGATATGGATTTGTATCCCAGGCCTATCTTGTCCACCACAATCTGCGCGACGGCAATGGGGTGAAGCATATAAGGTTCGCCGCTCCGGCGCCTCACGTTCATGTGGGCGTTGTTTGCAAAGTCGAAGGCCCGGCGCACAACTTCCAGTTCCTGATCGTTTGCACACCGTTTGGCGGCAGATTCCTCAAGAACCTTCCAGTCCTGCTCTATGAGCCGGAAATCGTCTTCGTTGAACTGGGAAAAACTCATATCTTCTTCATTGAATTTTGTATCCTCTCCCTCCGGGCACGGAGAGCGTCTTCATTCATCTTGTCTATGTCTTCGGATGTTACACGATGCTTGTCAACGTTCTGGAAAGCATATGACAGTTCCGCCCCGTAAAGCATTATGGTCCATCCCAGGTTAAGCCAGATCATGAACAGGGGGAGTGCGGCAAGAACGCCATAAATGGCACTCTGCTTTGTCACCATCACCTGGGTTTCAAGGTAAAGGTACTGGACAGCAGTAAAAGCGATACCCGATACCAGAGCACCCTTGAAGGCATGTTTCATCTGCACCTTGGTTCCGGGTATATACTTGAACATAAGTGCCATTACCGCAACGCTGAGCGCGGCGAACAACACCCAGGACAGGAAGGACTTGAGCTCTCCTGACAGGAAAAACTGGCTGGGAAACAGCAGATCAAGCACATTGGAATAAACCACGGATCCGGTGAAGAACAGGATCACCACGAAAGGCGAGAGGATGGTAATACCTATGATTACGCCAATCATTTTCAGGAAACTCCGCTCCTTGTCCACCTTCCACACATTGTTGAACACCCGACGCACCGTCATCATCAGCGACAGCACGATCCATATGAAGCTTGCCATGGACAGGAGACCGAACAGGCCGGATTCAGCAGTTACCACGATGTTATCGGCCGCCTGCAGGAGGTTGTCGATTATCTCCTGATTGTTGCTGAGGTTGTCATACAGAACCTCTGCGAACTTGTCTCGGAGGCCTATGCCGTCCGTAAGGAAGAACCCGATAGCGATAGCCGGCACTACGGAAAGCATGCTCCGGTATGCCAGGGCGGTGATCTGGTAGCTTATCTTCTGGTCGATGAAGGTGTTGTACATGAGGATAACCGTCTTGAGGTCACGGACAAGGCGGCCTTTCCACTTGGTAAAGTCCTCTTCCTTGAGGTACCATATGTCATGGGCCAGGAAGCGCATGATCCGCTTGATCCAGATGGAAGTCCACCTGGCTATGACTTTTATCCTATGAAAGAACTTCTTCATCAGAATAGCGTAGGTTCTATATCTTCTATCTGTGGCTTTGCAGGCTCCTTGAGAGCACCCACAAGAGCATATAATTCATTTTCCGAGATAACCTTTACCCCAAGCTCCTGGGCCTTCTTCATCTTTTCCGGACCGGGTTTTTCCCCGGCCAGGAGGTAATCCGTCTTTCCGCTTACGGAGGAACTGTTCTTGCCTCCGTGGGCTTCTATCAAGGCCTTCATATCGTCCCTTGAAATGGAGAAGTTTCCGCTTATGACGATACTCTTGCCGGCAAGGGAATCAGATGCCTTCTGCGCGGGTTCTTCCACGGAGAAGCGCAGCCCTGCTGCCTCAAGTGCCTGTATTTCGGCGATATTGGCGGGATCGTCAAAGAATTCCCTCACGCTCTTTGCAATTACGTCTCCCACCTCCGGAACAGCCAGAAGTTCCTCTTCCGTTGCATTCTGAAGCACCTCCATCGAACCGAAGTGCCTTGCAATGTCTCTGGCCGTGGTCTCTCCCACGAACCGTATTCCAATTGCAAACAGCACCCTCTCAAACGGGACGTTACGGGACGATGCCACTGAGTCCAGGAATCTCTCCGCAGAGCGGTCTTTCCAGCCTTCCAGCCTGTATAGCTGGTCTTTACGGAGGCTGTAGAAGTCCGACGGCTTGTTCAAAAGGCCAAGGGAGAAGAGCTGATCCACCGTTGCCTCACCGCAGAGAATATTCATGGCTTTCCTGGAAACGAAGTGCTCAAGGCGGCCCTTTATCTGGGTGGGGCATCCAGTAGTATTAGGACAGAACCACTTGGCTTCACCTTCTTCCCTCACAAGGGGAGTGCCGCAGTCCGGACAAACCTTGGGGAAAACAGGAGGCAGTGCGCCAGGAAGGCGCTTTGACTCTTCAACACCAGTGATCTTCGGAATAATCTCTCCGCCCTTCTCAACGTATACCCAGTCTCCCTCATGGATGTCCAGTGAGCGGATCTGGTCCTCGTTTACAAGGGTAGCGCGGCGCACCATTGTACCGCTTATGAAAACAGGCTCCAGATTGGCCACAGGGGTTACCGCACCGGTGCGGCCAACCTGGTAATCGATGGAAAGTATGGGGGTAAGGGCCTGCTCTGCCTTGTACTTGTATGCCACAGCCCAACGGGGACTCTTGGCGGTATATCCAAGCCGGGTCTGTATGTCCAGCTCATTCACTTTTATGACGATGCCGTCCGTGGCATAAGGCAGGTTCTTTCTCTCAGAATCCCAGTAGGAGATAAACTGCTCGATTTCAGAAATATCGTGGCATATACGCCTGTGTTCCGAAACGGGCAAGCCCCAGGAAGCGGCGGCCTCAAGGGCGCTGTTGTGGGTGGGGTAGTCTACCTGGCCGGCAGGGATGTGATACAAGGTGCAGAAAAGGCCTCGGCGGGAAACCTCTTCCGGGTCCTGAAGCTTCAGGGAGCCGCTGGCAGCGTTGCGAGGATTCGCAAAGGGCTGCTCTTCCTGGAGCTCCTTCTCATGATTCAGGCGCTCGAAGGATTCATAGGGCATAAGGACCTCTCCGCGAATCTCGAACTCCTGTGGCCAGCCCTCTCCGCTAAGCTTTACGGGGATGTTGGATATCCTGCGGGCGTTGGCGGTGACATCGTCTCCCTGTACGCCGTCTCCTCGCGTGAGCGCACGGAATAGCGAGCCGTTACGGTAAGTAAGGCAGATTGCGGTGCCGTCGAACTTGAGCTCGCAGCTGTAGGTAAAGCTGTCTTCTATGGATTTAGCCACCCTGTCCGCAAACTCCTCCACCTCTTCCAGAGAGTAGGTGTTTGCCAGGGAAAGCATGGGATACTTGTGCGGATATTTACGGAATCCGGACTCCAGGTCGCTGCCTACATGGCGGGCGGGGGAGTCCGGCGTTGCATATTCAGGGAATTCTGTTTCAAGCGTTTCCAGCTCATGCATAAGGGTATCGTACTCGAAGTCGCTCATGACGGGAGCGTTCTCCACGTAATAGAGCCGGCTGTTCTCACGGAGAACGGCCTTGAGCTCATCGATACGCCTTTTTGCCTGCAGTATTTCCATATTAGGCAAAGATAATGAAAATCCATCGCAAAGTCAATATTGTTTAAAAAATTTAAAATGCGTAAATTTGCGTGATTCAAGAATCGAACTAATATTACATATTATGAAAGAATCCATCATCATCCTCTGCGGAGGCGGCCCGGCCCCGGGCATGAACACTGTAGTAATGTCAGTCGCAAAGACTTTCCTTTCCAACGGTTATCGCGTAATCGGCCTTCACGGCGGCTACAGCGGGCTTTTCTCCAAGTCTCCCCGTTTCGAGGACATTACCTTCTCCCTCGCAGACTATTACTTCAACAGAGGCGGTTCCTACTTCCAGATGTCCCGCTTCAAACCCAAGGATTCGGACTTCGAAGAGAATTTCAATCTCTCCCTCTTCCAGGACAACAACATCAAGCTCCTGGTAACCGTAGGCGGTGACGATACCGCTTCCACCGCAAACCGTATCGCAAAGTTCCTGGAAGCCAAGCACTATCCCATCCGCAACATCCACGTCCCCAAGACCATCGACAACGACCTTCCTCTTCCCGGCAACGCCCCCACCTTCGGCTTCAACTCCGCCAAGGACGAAGGCACCCACCTTGCCAAGACCGTCTACGAGGACGCCCGCACCAGCGGCAACTGGCTCATCATCAGCGCAATGGGCCGCAGCGCAGGCCACCTTGCACTGGGAATAGGTGAGGCAACCCACTGCCCCATGACCATCATCCCGGAGATGTTCAACAAGACGGACATCACCCTGGACAAGATTGTGAATCTTGCCATTTCCTCCATCATCAAGCGCAAGATCCTTGGCATAGACTACGGCACCATAGTGGTAGCAGAAGGCGTTTTCCATGACCTTGATCCGGATGAAATCAAGAACGCCGGCGTTCACATGACCTATGACGAGCACGGCCATCCGGAGCTTGGCAAGATCTCCAAAGCCGTCCTGTTCAACGACATCCTGGACAAGAAGTTCAAGGAGCTCGGACTCAAGGTAAAGACCCGTCCCGTAGAAATCGGCTACGACGTACGCTGCCAGGATCCCATCTCCTATGACCTCTCATACTGCACTGAGCTGGCAATGGGCGTATATGACCTCTATGCCCGCGGAGAAACCGGCTGCATGGTTTACGTAGACCCTTGCGGAAACACCAACCCTCTGTACCTCAAGGACCTCCAGAACGCAGAAGGCAAGATCCCTCCGCGCCGCGTGGAAATAGAGAACGGCATCTGCCGCAACTACTACAACCACATCGCCCACTGCATCGCACCTGCAGATTACGAAGCCGCAAAGAAGTACGTCCCCAACCCGGAGGCATACGACTTCAAGAAAATCCTGAACTGGTAAGATGAAAAGCATAATTTACCAACTGCTTCCACGCCTTTGGGGCAGTGGTAAATTCTCCTCTGCCAGCGCCGAGTCCCTCCAGTATTGGAAGGGGCTCGGTGCCGATTATATATGGTACACCGGGATCATCCGCCACGCCTCCAAAGACACCAAGGAAAAGGTAGTGAAAGGGGATGCCGGCAGCCCTTATGCAATTACGGATTACTTCGACGTAAATCCTTATCTTGCAGACAATAAGGCCCGTAGGATGAAGGAGTTCGAGGCAATGCTGGACCGCACCCACCAGGCCGGTCTCAAAGCCATAATTGACTTCGTCCCAAACCATGTGGCCAGGGAGTATAAAGGCTCACTTGGCAAGGACGATGACACCTCCATCCACTGGAAGGCGGACAACGACTTCTACTATTATCCCGGAGAGGAACTCAGGCTTCCTGTCACCACCACTTACAAAGAGTATCCGGCCAAAGCCTCCGGCAACGCCTTCACCAGCGCCCCGGACATTAACGACTGGTATGAAACCGTCAAGATCAACTACTGCCCCTGGCACACCGCCACATGGGACAAGATGTACAATGCAGTACGCTTCTGGGCGCTCAAAGGAGTGGACGGTTTCCGCTGTGACATGGTGGAGCTTGTGCCCCCGGAATTCATGCAATGGCTCATTGCGGAAATCAAGCGTGAATTCCCGGAAATCATCTTCATTGCGGAGGTCTATCAGAAGGAAAACTACCGCAGATACATAGAGGAAGTAGGCTTTGATTTGCTTTACGATAAATCAGGCTTATACGATACTTTAAGGGCCGTTACCTGCAGTAACGCTTCAGCAAAGGGAATCACCTGGGACTGGCAGTTCCTTCAGGACCTCCAGCCCCGCATGCTCAACTTCCTGGAAAACCACGATGAGCAGCGTATTGCCTCAGATTTCTTTGCCGGAAATCCGGAAGCCGGCTATGCCGCGCTGGCCGTTTCCCTGCTTCTGAACACAGCTCCTTTCATGCTCTATTTCGGTCAGGAACAGGGCGAAAGGGGAATGGACTCCGAAGGCTTCAGCGGCCTCGACGGACGCACCTCCATCTTTGACCGTAGCGCAAAGCATTTCGGCCCCGGAGAACTGCTCCCGGCATATAAAGAATTGCTGCCGCTGGCAAAGACTCCTGCCTTCCTGGAAGGCAAGACCTTTGACCTTTGCTACTGCCAGGACGGTGCCTTCAACCCGGACCGCCACTATGCCTGGCTACGCAGCGACGGCCGGGAAACCTGGCTCCTTGTCTCCAACTTTGGGGACGATGCCGAGCTCACGCTCCGCATACCTCCGGAAGCGCTTGATTATCTGGGCATAAAAGCGGTAAGGACGGTCTACACGGTAACCGTAAAGGCTAAGGATTATTCTATTATTGCAGTGGAATAAAGATTCCGGATCAAGTCCGGAATGACGCTAGCGGCGGCGGAATTCCGCTACGGTGATGGCGGTGGCTACAGCGGCGTTCAGGGATTCTGAACCCGGATCATCTGCCGGATAAGGAGGAATGAACAGACGGTCGCTTACACAGACGGCCGTTTCTTTTGATATGCCGTTGGCCTCGTTGCCTATGACGATGACCGAAAAACCGCTTTCCAGCTGCTTGCTGTACATATTCTGTCCGTCAAGGAAGGTGCCGTACACCTTGCCGCCGCGGGCAAGCACATCCTTGCATAACGCCGGTACGGAGCAGTAGTGGAACTTCACCCTGAAGATAGCCCCCATGGTGGCCTGGACCACCTTTGGATTGAATATGTCCACAGTATCTTCCGACGCAAAAACGGCGTCTATTCCAAACCAATCGGCAATCCTGAGGATGGTTCCCAGGTTTCCCGGATCCCGAATCCCATCCAGTGCCAGAAAAAGGCCTTTTGATGGCACATGGGCCTTATCTATATCCAAGGGCTTGCGCACTACCGCAAGTGCCGGAGAAGGGGAGGAAAGGGCCGATATACGCTCCATCGCCGCCACCCCAATCTCTTCCGTCCGGTATATCTTATCAACCACAAAACCAGAAGCCACAGCCTCCTTCACCATCTTTTCCCCTTCCACCACAAACACACCAAATTCATCACGGAATTTCTTCTGTGATAATGACTTGATATATTTAATTTCAGCGTTTGTCATGACTGATTAATAGAAAAAAAACATTGATTTTTCAAAACTGTGCCGCCCACGGCTCATGAGTGGGAGGGGCCCATCGCAGATGGGAGGGACGAGGGGCGAAGCCCCGAAGGTTTTGAAAAATTAACTGTTATTTTTCGTAACCCAACATCTTTAACATAGACTCTGCAGTCTGCTCCTCAGCAAATACAGATGTAATCAAATTCCCTTCTTTATCTCTGTCAATGAGGATGTGTCTTGGTGAGGGCATCAGACAGTGTTTAATGCCGCCGTAGCCGGAAATGGCTTCCTGGTATGCGCCCGTGTGGAAGAAGCCTATATAGAGGTTTTCCCTGCGGCTGCGGATGGTGGGAAGGAATATGGCGTTGGCGTGATAATCCGCATTGTAGAAGTCCTGGCTGTCGCAGGTGAGGCCGCCAAGGAACACGCGCTGGTATTCATCGTTCCACTTGTTTACGGGGAGGAGGATGAAGCGCTGGTTAAGACCCCAGGTGTCCGGAAGGCAGGTCATGAAGGAGTTGTCTATCATGTACCACTTCTCGCGGTCGTTCTGCTGCTTGATGTCCAGGATCTTGAAGATGGTGGCACCGCTTTCTCCAACGGTGAAGCTACCGAACTCCGTAAAGATATCCGGCTCCTGAACCCCGTAGGAATTACATGTGACCTTGATCTGGTTGATTATCTCTTCAACCATGTACTCATAGTCGAAATCCTGCGCCAGGGAGGTCTTGTTAGGCAGGCCGCCGCCTATGTTAAGGCTGTCAAGTTCAGGGCATATGGCCTTGAGCTCACAGTATACCTTGACGCACTTCGAGAGCTCATTCCAGTAATATGCAGTGTCCCTTATACCCGTGTTGATGAAGAAGTGCAGCATCTTGAGGTGGAAGTTGGGATACTTTGCCACCGTATCTTTATAGAACTTCAGGATGTCCGAATAACGGATACCCAGACGGGAGGTATAGAAGTCGAAGTTGGGCTCTTCCTCGGAGGCTATGCGGATACCCATCATGGTATCTTCCTCGATGAGATCGGCCAGGTCTTCGAACTCGTTCTTGTTGTCCAGGACGGGGATGATGTTCTTCCAGCCGCTTTTACGCAGTTTGGCTATATTCTGGATATACTGGGGGCGCTTGAATCCGTTGCAGATGATATAAAGCTCCTCCTTGTTCACGGAACCGTCCCTCTCCAGGGCTTCCACCAGGTCCAGGTCATAGGCCGATGAAGTCTCCAGATGGATATCGTTCTTGAGGGCCTCGTGGACCACGAATGAGAACTGGGAGCTCTTGGTACAGTAACTGTAGTGGTAGTCTCCCTGGTAGTCGGCCTTGGCCATAGCAACCTTGAAAAGCCTCTTGGCCCTCTGGATCTGGGACGATATCTTTGGCAAATATGTGATTTTCAGAGGAGTACCATACTTGTCGATGATGTCCATAAGGTCAATGTCGTTGAACAGGAGGTTGCCGTCTGCAACCATGAACTCGTCCTGCGGAAAGTCGAAGGTCTGTTCAATAAGGTCGATGTACTTGTTCTTCATTGGTCTTAGCGAGAAATAGTGTACAAATATAAGTAAAAAGTGTTATTTTTGCATAGATGAAACGGAAAGTTTTGACATACCTCGGAGTGCTGGCCCTAGTATGGGCCTGCAGTACCACACGCTCCCTCAGGGACGGTGAGTATCTCCTGAGGGAAAGCAAAATAGTCACAAACGATCCGTCGTTCCGCACAACGGAACTCGCTCCATACATCAACCAGAAACCAAACACCTACTTTGTGGACATAAACCCTCTCCTGTGGCTCTACAGCCTTGGCGGAAAAGGGGAGACCGGCCTTGCCAGGTTCATCCAGAAGCTTGGTGAAGCCCCCGTAATCTATGACCCGTACAAGGTTCAGGAAAGCGTCACCGGCATGGAGAACCACCTCCGCCGCACAGGTTATTACGGTTCTCAGGTAGAAAGCCAGGTAGACGTTAAGGGCCAGAAAGTCTACGTCACTTACTATGTTGCCCTTGGCAAGCGCTACAAGATAAGCGCAATAGACTACGAAATCCCGTCCTACGGCACTTTCAAGGAGGATTTTGAGGAAGACCTTCCTAACACCACCCTCAAGAAAGGCCAGTACCTTTCGGAGAACGCCCTGGATGAGGAGGCCATCCGCTCCGCCCAGTATTTCAGGACCAAGGGCTATTACGGTTTCACCAAGAGTTTCTACGCCTTCGAGGCCGATACCCTGTCCCACGACGGCAAGGCAAAGCTCAAGATGCAGATCAGGGACTATGCCCTTGGAGACCTTCCGGAAAGCGCCCGTGAGCACCGCAAATATACAATAGGGGACATCACCATTTCCCGTCCGGAAAAGCTCCGTATGAGGCAGTCGGTCCTGGAAAACCTCAATATGCTGCGCCCCGGGCAGCTATATAATGAGAAGGAAATAAACACCACCTACTCCCGTTTTGCCAGCGTGAGCATGCTTTCCGGAGTGAACATCAACATGACCCCGGTAGATGACAAGGTAGACTGTGACATCTCTCTCCGCAACGGCCGCCTGCAGGGCTTCAAGACCGCCCTGGAGGCTTCTGTGAACTCCACCGGGCTCTTCGGCATTTCCCCACAGCTCACATACTATCACAAGAACGTATTCCACGGTGGAGAAGTCCTTAACATAGGCCTAAAGGGCAACTTCCAGTTCAAGCCCAGGGACAACGAATCATATTCCACGGAGGTCAGCGTATCGTCCAGTATCCGCTTCCCAAAGGCCCTGGGACTGCCCAACCACCTGTTTGTCGGTCCGTACATTCCCAGGACGGAGATAAGCGCCTCCTTCAGCTACCAGGACCGCCCGGAATATGAGCGCACCATGATTTCCACGGCCATATCTTATACGGGCCGTTGGGGAAGCCGCATGTCGTATCAGCTTACGCCGTTCCAGGCCAACGTAGTGCGCCTTTTCAACATAAACAGCGACTTTTACAAGAGCCTCGCCAAGAGCAATCCCTTCATCCTTAACGCCTACAAGGACCACCTGGACATAGGCGTGGGCGGCAACTTTTATTATACTACGGACAACTCGTCGGTTCCCACTACACCTTATCATTATATAAGGTTGGGCGCAGACCTTTCCGGCAACGTCGTAAGCTTGTTCAACCAGTATATGCCGGTAAATGCCGCCGGGCAAAGGACCATCTGGGAAACGCCGTACTCACAGTATGTCCGCGGTGAATTCCAGGCCGGCAAGGTTTTCCGCTTCGGTTACCGTGACCTCCAGGCCCTTGCCCTTCACATAATGGCCGGCGCCGGATATGCCTACGGAAACTCAACCAGTCTGCCCATCGAGAAGCAGTTCTACAGCGGCGGAGCAATGTCCATGCGCGGCTGGCAGGCCAGGACGCTGGGCCCGGGAACATCGGCAATGCTGGAAGAATTCGCCATTCCAAGCCAGATTGGTGAGATGAAGCTGGAGGCAAACCTGGAATACCGTTTCCCCATGTTCTGGAAGATTGAAGGCGCCCTCTTCGCCGATGTAGGTAACATCTGGGACATCAATTCGGATATAGACGGCGCCACCTTCGACTTCAAGACCTTCCCGGAATCCCTGGGCGCAGACTGGGGACTTGGCGTAAGGGTAAACCTGAGCCTCATCCTCATCCGTCTGGACGCCGGTATGAAGGTCCATGACCCGGCACGGGCAGAAGGCTCACGCTGGGTTACGCCGAACATGTGGCTTAAATCGGACAACTTCGCCATCCACTTTGGCGTAGGATATCCGTTCTAGTCTTTTTTAGGATAATACTTGGGCCAGCAGGCCTCCAGATAGGCACGGAGAACGTCTTCGTGCCTGTTTTGTTGGGGCTGGTAGAACACCGTTCCCTTGATCTGTTCCGGGAGGAATTCCATATCGGCAAAATGCCCTGGATAGTCGTGGGCGTACTTGTAGCCGTCGGAATAACCGAGCTCTTCCATGAGCTTTGTAGGAGCGTTGCGGATGGGGAGGGGGACCGGGAGGTTGCCTGTTTCCTTCACAAAGGCCAGCGCCTTTTCTATGGCCATATAGGAGCCGTTGCTCTTGGGGGAGGATGCCAGATAAACCGTCGTCTCCGCCAGAGGAATACGGCCCTCAGGCATGCCTATCTTTGAAACCACTTCGAAGCACGCATTTGCCAGAAGCAGGGCGTTGGGGTTGGCCAGGCCCACATCTTCCGACGCGGACAGGCAGAGGCGTCGGGCAATGAACAGGGGATCCTCTCCGCCGTCAATCATCCTGGCAAGGTAGTATATGGCAGCATTGGGATCGGAGCCGCGGATGCTCTTGATAAAGGCTGAAATGATGTCGTAATGCATCTCTCCGTCCTTATCATATATAGCCATGTTCTCCTGGATTGAGGCAGTGACGGTGGAGTTGTCTATGACCACCTGCTTCTTCCCGGCCTGCGAATCCACCACAATCTCCAGAACATTCAGGAGCTTTCTGGCGTCTCCTCCGCTGTAACGCATCAGAGCTTCCGTTTCAGCCACTTTTATCTTCTTTTCCTTAAGGAGTACGTCTTCCTTTATTGCACGGTCCAGTAGCACCTGCAAATCCTCTTTCTCAAGGGATTTGAGTACGAATACCTGGCAGCGTGACAGAAGGGGAGTGATTACCTCGAAGGAGGGGTTCTCCGTGGTTGCTCCAATAAGGACGATGGTGCCGTTTTCCACCGCACCCAGCAGCGCATCCTGCTGGGCCTTGTTGAAGCGGTGGATTTCATCGATGAAAAGGATGGGGGCGCCCTTCTGGTTAAAAAGGGAAGAGCGCCCTGCCTTTTCAAAAATTTCCCTCACATCTTTTACGCCCGCAGTAACTGCTGAAAGAGTGAAGAACTCTCTGTCAAGGGTAGATGCGATAATATGCGCCAGCGTAGTCTTTCCCACGCCTGGAGGGCCCCAGAGGATGAAAGACGACAGATTGCCGGATTCAATCATCCTCCTGAGGATACAGCCCTCACCCACAAGATGACGCTGGCCCACATACTGGTCCAGCGTCCTGGGTCTGAGCCGCTCCGGGAGCGGGGGTAACAATGCCGATGACGCACTCATCAGATTTCCTTTGAAAATACGCGCCTGCGGCGCTTGAATTCACGACGGTAGTCGTTCCAGAGGTTCTGGACCGCATTGTTGCTCTCCATCTCTGCATTGGACTCACCGTACTTGAAGCCGCCGTTGATAAGGTTGGGAATGATCTCGTTGAAAAGAAGCGCATGAACGCCTTTGTTCTGATACTCCTTGTCTACTGCTATGAGCAGCAGTTCAAGGGCCTCCTCGTATTTCCAGAACATGGATTTGAGGAGACGGAACCAGCCGAAGGGGAAAAGATAGCCCCTGCTCTTCTGTACGGCATGCGCAATGGAAGGCATTGTGATTGCTACGGCCACAAGATTACCTTCCTTGTCTTCCACT
>JAEEGL012477108.1_pt1 | contig 33739 bp, 33 predicted proteins | sample 9134231 | NCBI WGS metagenome assembly JAEEGL01 (sample SAMN16246548, study PRJNA631951) | gut metagenome | biome: gut microbiome; feature: rumen; material: fiber-attached | host: Bos | place: Iran: Karaj | collected 2018-10 | reverse complement strand
TTGTCGGCAAGGACCTTGGTCATCTCGGCCAATGCGCCGGGCTTGTTTTCCAGGAATACGGATACCTGCTTTACACTCATGTCAGACCCTCCTCAAATCTTTCGTTTATCGATCACGCGGACGGCTTTCCCCTCGCTGCGGACGATGGACTTCGGAGCGACCAGCGAGACCTTGGCAGTGATGCCGAGCATGGAACGCAGGTCGTTCACGAGTTTCTTCTGGCGTTCCGTGATCTCACCCATATTGTCCGTGAACATTTCGGGCGTCATCTCCACGTGTACGTCCAGCGTATCGGTGTGGTTGACGCGGTCAACGATGATCTGGTAGTTGGCCGGGTAGCCCTGGTTGATCAGGACCGTCTCGATCTGGGACGGGAACACGTTGACGCCGCGGATGATGAGCATGTCGTCGCTGCGGCCTCTCGGCTTGCTCATTTTCACGTGGGTCCGCCCGCAGGAACATTTCTCGCGCGTCAGTACGCAGATGTCCCTCGTGCGGTAGCGGAGCAGCGGGAACGCTTTCTTGGTGAGTGAAGTGAAGACCAATTCGCCCTGCGTGCCGTACGGAAGGACTTCGCCGGTGTCGGGATCGATGATCTCGGCAATAAAATGATCTTCGTTGATGTGCATGCCGGACTGTGCGGAGCACTCGAACGCCACGCCCGGCCCGCTCAGTTCCGTGAGACCGTAAATGTCATATGCCTTGATGCCCAGGGTCTTTTCGATGTCGCGGCGCATCTCCTCGCTCCACGCCTCGGCGCCGAAGATACCGGCCTTCAGCGGGATCCGGTCGGGGGTATAGCCCATTTCCTTCATGGTCTCGCCGAGATAAGCCGCGTAGGAAGGCGTGCAGCAGAGGATCGTGGCGTTCAGGTCCATGATGAACATGATCTGGCGCTCCGTGTTGCCGGAGGAGGTGGGGATCGTGAGGCAGCCGACCTTATGGCTGCCGCCGTTGAGGCCGGGACCGCCGGTGAACAGCCCGTAGCCGTAGGAGACCTGACAAACGTCGGAAGGGGTCCCGCCGACTGCCGTGATGGCACGGGCGCAGCAGTCCTCCCAGAGGTCGATATCTTCCTGCGTATAGAAAGCAACGACTCTCTTGCCGGTGGTGCCGGAGGTAGACTGGATACGCACGCAATCTTCGAGCGGGCAGCCGAGAAGGCCGTAAGGGTAGGCCTCGCGAAGATCGGCCTTGCTGAGGAAGGGGAGTTTGGAGAGATCGTCCACGGAACGGATGTCCTCGGGAGCAACGCCTTTTTCCTCCATCTTCTTCCGGTAATAGGGGACGCTGTCCCACACGTGCCGGACCTGTTTTACGAGCCGTTCACTCTGCCAGGAGCGGATCTGCTCATACGAGGCTGTCTCGATCTCCGGCTGATAGTAACGTTCCATGGGCGTTCATTCCTTTCTGATGTGAGTTCTGATGCGTGTATTGTCTCAGGCGTTCCGCCCGAGCAGGAAAGCTTTTCGGTTCATCTCCAGGAACCGCTGGGGGACGACCTTTTCCAGCACGTCCAGCCATGCCTGCTCCGGAAGATCGAAGTACCGGGAGAGGCGGCCCATCAGCACGATGTTGACGGCTTTGGAACTCCCGGCCTGCCCTGAAAGCGTGAGGCAGTCCAGGGCGTCTACACGGACGCCGGCGTCCGTCATCTTCCGCACCAGCTCGGTGGGATAGGCTGCCTTGCCGGTGATGACGGGCATGGGATCGATCTGCTGGGTGGAAGTGACGATCTGCCCGTCGGGACGAAGATAGGAGATCCATCGCGCGGCTTCAAGAAGCTCGAAAGAGACAATGAGATCGGCTTCGCCCCGGTCGATGATGGGAGAATAGACCCGGTCACCGTAGCGCACGTACGTAACGACGCTGCCGCCCCTCTGGCTCATCCCGTGGACCTCGGAGACTTTGACGTCATAGCCCTGCTCCAGGAGAAGCCTGCCAAGGAATTTACTGGCGAGGAGGCTGCCCTGGCCGCCGACGCCGACGATCATGATGTTCCTGGTCTCCATGGTCATTCCTCCTTTCCCATGCCTTCAAAGGCATCGAAGGCACACAGCTGGGCGCACACGCCGCAACCGACGCAGAGGGTCGGATCCACCTTCGCCTTTTTCTCCTTCATGGAAATGGCTGGGCAGCCGATCCTCATGCACGAAGTACATCCACGGCATTTGTCCGGATTTACGGACAGGGGCGGGGAATGCTTCACGGTTTTGAGCAGGGCGCAGGGCCGGCGGGAAATGATCACAGAAGGTTCCGGAACGGCGAGCTCTTCCTTCAAGGCGTGGTCGCACGCAGCCAAGTCATAGGGATCCACAACGCGGACGCGCCCGATGCCCATGGCCCGGCAGAGGCTTTCCAGATCGATCTTCCCGGCAGGATCGCCCTTGATGCTGTAGCCCGTAGTGGGATTCTGCTGATGGCCCGTCATGCCGGTGATGGAATTATCCAGGATGATGACAGTGGAGTTCGACTGGTTGTAGGCGATGTTCGCAAGACCTGTCATGCCCGAATGCATGAAGGTGGAGTCTCCGATGACTGCCACGGTTTTTCCTTCACTGACGCCACCCGTTGCCTTGTTGAAGCCATGCGTCGCGCTCACGGAAGCGCCCATACATGCTGTCATCTCGATGGCGGAGAGAGGAGCCACAGCGCCGAGAGTATAGCAGCCGATATCACCCAGTACGGTGCATTTGTTCCGGCTGAGCGTGTAGAACAAACCGCGATGCGGGCAGCCTGCGCACATGACTGGAGGACGCGGGGGTACAGGCTCGCCGAGAACCGGGCCTTTGGGTGCCTTCCCGGTGATCTTCTCCGAAATGATGTTCTGGCTGAGTTCTCCTTCAAGAGAGAACATAGCCTTTCCTGCAGGGGAGAGACCGAGGACACGGCAGTGCTCTTCGATGAAGGGGTCGAGTTCCTCCACGACGATGAGCTTTTCCACAGAAGAGGCGAAGGAACGGATCTTATCTTCCGGCATCGGCCAGATCATGCCGAGCTTCAATACGGGGTGCCGGTCGCCGAACACCTCTTTGACGTACTGGTAACAGGTGGAAGAGGTGATGATGCCGATCGAAGGATCCGAACCTTCTTCGACGCGATTGAGCGAGGTGGTCTCCGCAAAGGCGGTCAGGGCCTTCGTCCTGGCCTCCACTACCGGATGGCGGCGGATGGCATTCCCGGGCATCATGACGTATTTGGCGATGTTTTTCTCATACGGCCTTCGGGGAAGCTCGAGCCTGTCGCCGAGTTCGACGAGAGATTGGGAGTGCGCCACACGGGTGCACATCTTTAGAAAAACAGGGGTATCGAAGCGCTCAGAGATCTCATACGCCTCTTTGGCGAAGAGGAGTGCCTCAGCGGAATCCGAAGGCTCCAGCATCGGGACCTTGGCCGCCTTGGCGTAATGGCGGGAATCCTGTTCGTTCTGGGAGGAGTGCATGCCGGCGTCGTCCGCTACGGCGATAACCATCCCCGCGTTCACTCCCGTATAGGATATGGTAAAGAGCGGGTCCGCTGCGACGTTCAGCCCAACGTGTTTCATGCCGCAGAAGGAACGGCTGCCCGCGAGACTTGCCCCGAAGGCCGTCTCCATGGCGACTTTCTCGTTGGGCGCCCATTCGCAGTAGATCTCATCGTATTTGGCCGCTTCTTCAGTGATCTCCGTACTGGGGGTCCCGGGATAACTGGACACGACGGAGCATCCCGCCTCAAACAATCCGCGCGCGGCCGCGGTGTTTCCGAGCATCAGCTGTTTCATCTCATTCGTTTCCTCCTTCGTCCGGAGCGGGGGCGAGCCCCTGCCGGATGATCAGCTCCCGCATCGCTCCGCCGTCCTCGTTGTCGAGAATGTTCCTGCGGACACGGCTGATCGTGGCGCTGCTGGCGCCCGTCTTCTCCAGGATCTCGGTATAAAGATTGTCCTGCAGAAGGTAGGCGGCGACGTCGTATCTCTGTTCCATGCTCCGGAGTTCGGTCACAGTACACAGATCATCGAAGAAACGGCAGCACTCGTCAAGGTCCCGCAGAGCGAGGATCGCTTCATACAGACCGAGAGAGCGCCCCTTTTGCTTCCTTCTGGGCATAATTTACCCGCCTCCATAGTATGAATAAAGCGCAGGAAAGCTGTGCGGAAAAGCCTGCCCGGAGAATTTAACACATAAAAGCAAAAAAGTAAAGAACAGAAGACAATGTTTTTTGCACGGCAGAATCCTGTTGACAAGACGGCAAATCAGCGGTATCTTACTTTATCGGATAAAAGCGAAAAAGCGACGTTTCTATATCATCATAAACCGGAAAGGAAAAAAGCACATGCCGATCACAGACCTGCTGGAACGGAACAGCAAGCTTTACCCGGACGAGATCAGCCTTGTGGAGATCAACCCGGAGATCCAGGAGGGCCCGAGGGTCACCTGGAAGGAATATGAACTCATCCAGCCCACGCAGCATTCGCCCTATCGGCGGGAGATCACATGGGGCGTTTTCGATGAGAAGGCAAACCGTGTGGCGAACATGCTCCTCTCGCGCGGCATCCGGAAAGGGCAGAAGGCGGCGATCCTGCTGATGAACTGCCTGGAATGGCTGCCGATCTATTTCGGCATCCTGAAGACCGGCGCGATCGCCGTCCCCCTGAATTTCCGCTATACATCCGACGAGATCGAATACTGCATCAACAAGGCGGACGCGGACGTGCTCTTCTTCGGGCCGGAGTTCATCGGGCGGGTGGAGAACATCGTTGATTCGCTAAGCCGGAACAGGGCTCTGTTTTTCGTAGGGGACAATGTGCCCTCCTTCGCGGAGAGCTATGCCGAGGCGGTGGCAAACTGCTCGTCCTCGGCCCCGAGGATCCTTGTGGAGGACAAAGACGACGCGGCGATCTATTATTCATCCGGCACTACGGGCTTCCCCAAGGCCATCCTGCTGGACCATAACGCACTCATGCAGTCCGCCCGCATGGAGGCTTCGCACCACGAGACCACCCACGACGACGTTTTCCTGTGCATCCCGCCGCTGTATCACACCGGCGCGAAAATGCACTGGTTCGGCTCCCTGTATACGGGGAGCCGGGCGGTACTGCTCAAGGGGAACTCACCCAAAGCGATCATGGACGCGGTCTCGAGGGAAGGCTGCACGATCGTATGGCTCCTCGTACCGTGGGCCCAGGACCTGCTCGCGGCGCTCGACAGGGGAGAGATACAGCTGGAGCATTACCGAACGTCGCAGTGGCGGCTGATGCACATCGGCGCCCAGCCCGTGCCGCCGTCCCTGATACGCCACTGGCTGGAGTATTTTCCGGATCACAAATACGATACGAACTACGGCCTGAGCGAATCTACCGGGCCGGGCTGCGTGCATCTCGGCATGGAGAACATCCGTAAGATCGGCGCCATCGGCGTTCCTGGTCTGGGATGGAAATGCAAGATCGTGGACGAGAATGGGAACACGGTCGAACGCGGCCAGGTGGGCGAACTGTGCGTCCGCGGGCCGGGCGTCATGAAGTGCTATTATAAAGATCCGGAAGCCACCGCAGAATGCCTGAAAGATGGCTGGCTCTATACCGGAGACATGGCGATGCAGGACGAAGACGGCTTCATTTTCCTCGTGGACCGGAAGAAAGATGTGGTCATCTCCGGCGGTGAGAACATCTACCCGGTGCAGATTGAGGATTTTCTCGCTGCCTGCCCCAAGGTGCATGACGTGGCCGTGATCGGCCTTCCAGATCCAAGGCTAGGCGAGATCGCCGCTGCCGTGATCCAGGTGAAAGAGGGAATGGAGTGCACCGAAGAGGAGATCGAACGCTTCTGCCTGGACCTTCCCAGGTACAAGCGCCCCAGAAAGATCATTTTCGCTAAAGTGCCCCGGAATGCGACGGGGAAGATCGAGAAACCGAAACTCAGAGCTCAGTACTGCGGCGTACGGCTCGTGGAAGCACAGAACCGCAGCTGACATGCCTGTACGGTACACTGCGCGGCTCGCGTCCATCGCGGGCCGCGCAGCATTGTTTTCGCCATATCTTGGCCCAGCGCGAGAAAAAATACAATATCTGGGAAAAGACTTGAAATCCGGGTAATATTATGTTAACATAAATCGTTAAAATGGTCATTGTTTCCCATTTCCGGAAGGAGGGCATCGATTTGTCGATCATCAATGCCATATTGCTCGGGATCATCCAGGGGATCGCAGAATTTCTCCCGATCTCCAGTTCCGGGCATCTGTCGCTGTTCCAGAACATCTTCCATATGCAGACCGCAGAGGGCGGGCATCTCCTGTTCGACGTGCTTCTCCATCTGGGAACGATCGCCGCCGTGATCCTGTTCTACAGGAAAGACATAGGCTTCCTGATCCGGGACACGATCGGGATGTTCCGGAAGGGCGGCGGTACAGAACCGGACACACGCACGCAGCACCCCGGCGCAAGACTCGTGCTGCTGATCGTGGTGGGAACGCTACCGCTGTTCCTGATCCTGCCGTTCCATGACCGCATCGAACAGCTCTATTACAATACGTTTTTCATAGGCGTTGCTTTTATCCTCAACGGATGCATCCTCTTTGTTTCCGACCGGATCGCCCCCGGACGCAAAACGGAGAAGAACTCCCGCCTGAGAGACGCGCTGGTCATCGGCCTGTGCCAGGCGATAGCGACGATCCCGGGCATCTCCCGTTCCGGCAGCACGATCACCGCCGGCATCGCCACCGGGCATTCCCGGCAGTATGCTATGAAATACTCCCTGCTGCTGAGCATCCCCGCCGTGCTCGGAGCGAATCTCCTCTCCATGGTCCACGCACTGAAGGACGGCGTCGACTGGGGAGCCTTCCCGGCGTATCTGATCGGGACGCTGACGGCGTTCGGCGTCGGTTATTTCAGTATCCTGCTGCTGCACCGGATGCTCAAGCGCGGCAGTTTCGGGAAATTCTCCTACTACCTTTGGGCCCTGGGCCTGATCACGCTGATCCTCTCGGCTTTCTGAACCGGAGAGACGTACCGGCGGAAAAACGAACTCGATCGATAGGAGCGGTTTATGGCACAGCAAAAGAAAAGCGCAAAGAAAACGACGGCCTCCTCTTCCGTGAAGAGCCGGAAAACTGCGGCGGCGAAGAGCGCCACCGCGCGGGCATCCGGTCAGAGAAAGCCGGTCCGGAGAGAAGTCTGGTCTGCCATATGCTTCGCATTGGGCATCTTCTGCGCGATCGGATATTTTGTGAAAGACTACTGGCTGATCGACGGCCTGTGCCTTTATGTGTTCAAAGGCCTGTTCGGCTGGGGGTTCCTGGCGGTCCCCGTCTGCTTTTTCTGGGCGGCATGGATCCTCTGGTTCCATAAGGGGATGCCGGTCACGCTCCGGCTCGTCAGCGTATCCCTCATCCCACTGCTGTTCGGCGCCGTCGTCCATCTGCTGGTCGTCCGGGGGACAGAAGGATTGGCTGATATCTCCGTCCGGTCGCTGTACCTCACCGGGAGGAACATGGAGTCCGGAGGCGTCCTCTCTGGGATCCTGGCCGATGTTCTCCGAAGCGCCGTGAGCGTTTACGGAGCGCTTCCGATCCTGCTCATCGCCCTGATCGCCGCCGTTTTCTCCGGCGCTAAAATATCGCCGAGGAGCATCATCGGCGAGTGGAAAAACAGGGAGCGCCCGGCATACGTCCCTGAGGAGCCGGTGATCGAGACTGTCGAACCGGTCCGGGCAAAGCCCGCACAGGCCCGCAGCGGCGGCAGCCGGCTCCCGCCCTCGGAGATCTTCGCAAGCCTGGACGATTCACAGGCCCGGCCCGAAAAACGAAGAGCGAAGACTCCGCGCGCGATCGACATCTCCATCGGAGAGGACACGGAACTCAGCGAGCCGGATATTCCGAGTATGCCCCAGGGGAAGATATATCTTGCGAGACCGGAAGAGCCCATCGTTCCCCGGCGGACCGGACGCCAGCCCGCGAAGGCTGAGAACAAAGACGACGGCCTTACCAGCCTGTTCGTGGAGGACGCAGTGCCGAGGCCCGAACCGCCTGTTGTCGCAAAGAAAGAACCGACTTCCGCGACGAAACCGGTCTTCGCGGATCCGCCGAAAAAGCCGGAGGCGCCTGCCGCTCCGAAGGAAGAAACAAAGATCGAAGACACCGCCGCGGAGATCGCCGAAGCGATCGGGAAGGCGGACGATCCGAAGGAATATCGCTATCCTCCGCTCGACCTGCTGCAGAAAGGCAGCGGCGTCGCTTCCGACGGCAGGGACGAGGTGACCGTCAATCAGGAACGGCTGGAGATGTGTCTGCGCAGCTTTGGCGTGGCTGCTTCTGTATCAGGCTATACGCGCGGTCCGACGGTGACCCGCTTCGATCTGGAACTTGAGCCGGGGGTGAAGCTGAGCCGGATCACGAATCTGGCGGGCGATCTTGCGCTCCAGCTGGGCGTGACCAGCGTGCGCATCGCGCCCATACCGGACCGGATCTCCACCGTAGGCGTGGAAGTTCCGAACAAGAGCGTGAGCATGGTCATGCTCCGGGACGTCCTCGAGTCTCCCTCTTTCCAGAACGCTTCCTCCAAGCTGAGCTTTGCCATCGGCAAGGACATCGGCGGGAACTGCATCGTGGGCAATATCGCTAAGCTCCCGCATATGCTGATCGCCGGCACGACCGGCAGCGGCAAGTCCGTGTGCATGAACAGCCTGATCCTGAGCCTGCTATATAAATCTACGCCGGAAGAGGTCCGGCTGATCATGATCGACCCCAAGATGGTCGAACTCGGTATCTACAACGGTATCCCGCACCTCTACGTCCCGGTCGTGACCGATCCGAAAAAGGCGGCCGGCGCCCTGCAGTGGGCCGTGGTGGAGATGATGAAGCGGTACTCGCAGTTCTCCGGCGTCGGCGTACGCGACATCACCGGCTATAACGCCTATCTCAAACGGAACGATACGCCCAGGATCCCCAACATCGTGATCGTAATCGACGAGCTGGCCGACCTGATGATGACCGCCGCGAAGGAAGTGGAAGAGAGCGTATGCCGACTGGCCCAGATGGGCCGTGCCGCTGGCATGCACCTCGTGATCGCCACACAGAGACCCTCTTCCGACGTCATCACCGGCCTTATGAAAGCCAACATCCCCAGCCGGATCGCATTTGCGGTGTCCAGCGGCCTGGAATCGAGGATCATCCTCGATCAGCAGGGGGCGGAGAAACTCGTTGGGCACGGCGATATGCTTTATGCGCCGCTTGGCTGCGGGAAGCCGATCCGTGTGCAGGGCACCTTCGTCTCCGACGAGGAGAGAGAGGACGTGATCGATTTCATCAAAGAGGGCTCGCAGGCGGACTACAGCGACGAGATCCTCAAGGCGATCGATGACGCCGCTACACAGAAAGACAGTTCCGCACCCGAAGAAAAAGAAACGGGCGGGCTGTCAGAGGAGAACCCGTTCAGCGACTATGACGAACTCCTTCCACAGGCGGTGGAGGTCCTGCTGGATACCAAGCAGGGGTCCGTCTCCATGCTGCAGCGCCGGCTGAAGCTCGGGTATTCCCGTGCCGCCCGCCTGATGGACCAGATGGAAGAACTGGGGATCGTAGGACCCTTCGAGGGCTCAAAGGCCCGGGCGGTCCTGATCACGAGAGAGCAATGGCAGGAGATGAGCATGAGCGGGACCAGCGCTGTGGAGCAGCTGATCAACGAACAGAAGGACGATTTCTCGGGTGGTGGTGAGTTTTGATCCTGTCTGACGACCGGCTCCGCTGCATGGGGCCGCTGGCACTCGCACATATGGGAGACGCCGTTTACGAACTGCTCGCGCGTCGGGAGATATGCAGGAGAGGCAATGCGGCGGCCGGAGAACTGCACAGAAAAACGGTAGCTTTCGTATCCGCCCCGGCTCAGGCCGGGGCGGCGGAGCGCATCCTCCCGCACCTGACGGCGGCTGAGGCTGCTGTTTTCCGCCGAGGCAGGAATGCGCGCAGCCATCCGGCGCCGGGTTCCTGCTCTGAAGCCGAATACCATGCCGCCACAGGTCTCGAAGCGCTCTTCGGATGGCTTTATCTCAGGGAAGAGAACGAACGGATCGAGGAACTGTTCCGGATGATCGCGGGGGATGACGATGCCGTTTGACGCAGTGACGATCTCCGCGCTTCTTGAAGAGCTCCGCCCGACGCTGACCGGAGCCAGGATCGAAAAGATCAGCATGCCCGAAAAAGACACCGTCGTCCTGTCGCTCCGCGTTCCATCCGGCGAACGCAGGGCGTTCCTGCTGTCGTTCCGACAGGGGAGCGCCCGGTTCCATTTTACCGAACAGACTTATGAGAACCCGCCCCAGCCTCCGATGCTGTGCATGCTTCTGCGAAAACACTTGGCAGGGGGCCGGATCACCGGATGCGATCAGCTTGAAGGGGACCGCGTGGTGACGTTCACGATCGAAGCGCTCGATGAGCTTCGCAGGCTGTGCCGAAAAAGACTGGTACTCGAACTGCTCGGAAAAGGCGTGGAGATGCTTCTCCTGGATGAGGACGGGAGGATCGTGGAATGCACCCGGAAGACCGACCTGGGAACAGCGGCGAGGACGCTGCTCCCGGGCGTGTACTATGAATACCCGCAGCCGCCCTCGAAGCCGCCCTTTTTCCGGCAGGGAACGGAGACGCTCCGTCTGGAGATCCATGGCGCGGACCGCAGCCGGGACCCGTACGGGTGGCTTACGGAGCGATACAGCGGCCTGCCGCCGCTGCTGGCTAGAGAACTCGTCATGGATGGCTGGGACGGGCTTGAGCGCCGCGGATCGAAACTTCTCGACACCGTCCGGAGAAGGGAATTCCTGCCGGTCCTGCTCAAAGAGGACGGAGCGCCCAAGGACCTGACTTTCATACGGATCGCACAGTACGGGGCGATGGTAGAAAACGTCGTCTGCCGCGATTTCAACACGCTCATGGAGGAATTCTACTCCCGGAGAGACGCCGCGGAGAACCTCCGACGTCGTTCGGCAGCACTCGTCCGCGCCGCAAGAACGGCCGCGGACCGCTTGGACCGGAAGATCGCAGCGCGGGAGGGAGAACTGGCAGCAACAAAGGACCGCGACCGCTTCCGCCGCAGCGGGGACCTGATCCTTGCGAACCTGTATCGGATCCGCCGGGGTATGGAGAGCGTCGAAGCGGAGGACCTTTACGCCGGCGACGGTTCCCGGATACGGATCGAGCTGGACCCTATGCTGACGCCCCAGCAGAACGCGAACGCGTACTACAAACGCTACCGCAAGGCGAAGACCGCTGCCGAAGTCCTGGGAAGGCTCCTGGAGGAAGCATACGCGGAACGCGACTATCTCTCCTCTGTGCTCGATGAACTGGCACGCGCCGAGACGGACGACGACCTGCAGGAGGTCCGGAACGAACTGACGCAGCTCAGGTACCTGCGCGCAGGGAACGCCGCGGCCGGACGAAAAAAAACAAAGAAGCAGGCTCCGCGCCGTTTCATCGCCCCCGATGGAACGGAGATCCTTGCCGGGCGGTGCAATACACAGAACGACGAGCTCACGTTCCGTACGGCGTCGAAAAACGATCTCTGGCTGCATGTGAAAGGGATCCCCGGCAGCCATGTGATCGTCAGGACGGGCGGCCGGACGTGCAGCGCACAGACGCTCCAGTTCGCGGCGGATATTGCCGCAGAGTGTTCCGGCGCCGCAGGGAAGGGAAGGACAGCCGTGGACGTGACCGAAGTACGAAACGTGAAAAAGCCTTCCGGCGCGAGACCGGGCGCCGTGCTCTATACCGGCCAGCAGACGCTCCTATCTTCAGCGGACCGGAACGAAAAAATAATGCCCTGTGCGGAATAAAATAATCCTTGCAATTTGTTTTTATAAGTGCTATATTACTCAAGCCTGTGCGAAGAGCACAGTATCACGACGGTCCGCTGCCGCGGAGAGATGCGGTATGAACGTCCATCGAAAGGGTAGAAAACTATGGATCTCATTCAGACTCTCACGGCAAACTACATGAAGCCCGAGCTTCCCTCCATGAACGTCGGCGACACCGTACGTGTCACCCTCCGCGTCAAGGAAGGCGCCCGCGAGCGTACCCAGGCTTTCGAGGGCACCATCATCGCCCGGAAGCACGGAGGCATCAACGAGACCATTACCGTGCGCCGCATTTCCTACGGCGTCGGCTGCGAGAAGGTCTTCCCGGTGCATTCCCCGAGCATCATCTCCGTTGAGACGATCCGCCGCGGCAAGGTTCGTCGCGCCAAGCTGTATTATCTGCGCGACCGCGTGGGCAAGGCAGCCAAGGTCAAGGGCCTCATCAACTGAGCTCAAGGCGTACGAGAACGCCCTCCGTCGGAGGGCGTTCTTTTCTCATACGGGAACACTGCACAACAGTTGCATTCATCGGACTCTTTGGTATATAATAAAATAATACGGGTCTTAGCTGGCATGGACGCAGGCAAACGACCCGACGATCAAAATGATGAATTGAAATGGAATGGGACCGGAATGAACGAGACTTGGCCGGAGATCAAAAAAAGGAAGATGAAGGAACGGCGCGGCGAAGTATTCGACACGCTGCAGTCCCTTGTTACTGCGCTGCTCGTATGCGTTCTCCTGTTCACGTTTGTGTTCCGTACGGTCGTGGTCATCGGATCCTCAATGCTGAACACGCTTGAGAACGGGGACAGGATCGTGATCTCCGATCTGTTCTATTCTCCCCGCCGGGGCGACATCGTAGTGCTGAGAAAGGAGTCGTTCAACAGCGAGCCGATCGTGAAGCGCGTGATCGCACTGGAAGGCCAGACAGTCAGTTTCGACTTTGAGAGCGGGACCGTTTTCGTGGACGGTGAAGCTCTCGACGAGCCGTACACTCTGGAACCGACGTACCGGAGGATCGACATCGACGGCGACGTAGAGGTCCCGGAGGGCTGCATTTTTGTTCTCGGGGATAACCGGAACGGCTCTACCGACAGCCGGGACGACCGGATCGGCTGCGTGGACGAGAGGCTGGTGCTGGGACGCGCTATCTTCCTGCTGATCCCCGGAGCGGACAAAGACGCGGGGGAGAAAAGGGACGTGCGAAGGATAGGGTTCATACGCTGATGGGTATGGAAGCAAACATCAACTGGTATCCCGGCCATATGAAACGCACCTCGCGCATGATCGAAGAGAATCTCCCGCTGGTGGACGCCATCGTGGAACTTCGTGACGCGCGCATCCCGGAATCCAGCCGCAACCCGGACATCGCTTCTCTGACGGAAGGCAAACCGAGGATCGTCGTGCTGAACAAGGCGGACAAGGCCAGACCGTCTGCGACGTCGGCCTGGATCGCCCGGCTTCGGGAGGAAGGCGTGTCCGCGGTCGCCATGGACTGCCGGACCGGAGCGGGCGTCGACCGCTTTGCACCTGCCGCAAAGGAAGCGCTCGGTGAGCTCATCCGATACCGGGAAGAGAGGGGACAGGCCGGACGGCCTCTCCGCTTTATGGTGCTGGGTATCCCCAATGTGGGAAAGTCCAGCTTTATCAACCGACTGGCCGGCAGAAAAGCAGCTTCTGCCGAGGACAGGCCCGGGGTCACCCGCGGAAAACAGTGGATCTCGGTACTTCAGGGGATGCAGCTGCTCGACACACCGGGGATCCTCTGGCCGAAGCTCGGCTCAGAGGATGTCGGCCTGGCTCTTGCATGGGCAGGCTCGATCAACGACGATATCCTGGACATCGAACTGGTTGCTTCGAAACTGCTGGAGCGGCTGTCCACGGCCGATCCGGAGGCAGTTGCCGCGCGTTACCGGATGGAGGCTTCCCCGGCTGTGCCGGGGTATGAACTCCTCGAGGAGCTCGGGCGGAAACGGGGGTTTCTCTCCCGTGGCGGCGCAGTGGATACGGAGCGCGCGGCCCGGGTTCTCCTGGACGAATTTCGTGAGGGAAAACTGGGAAAGATCACACTGGAGATGCCTTGAATGCCGGAAATGGATATGTATGCGTATGAAACAGCCCTTGCCGCCGGAGCCGCGCCGTTCTGCGGCGTGGACGAAGCAGGCCGGGGACCGTTGGCCGGACCGGTCTGCGCTGCGGCTGTGATCCTGCCCGCAGATGTGAGGATCGACGGCTTGAACGATTCCAAAAAGATCAGCGAAAAAAAACGCGAGGAGCTGTATGACGCCATCTGCGAGACGGCGGTCGCCTTCGCGATCGCTTTCGCCGACGTGGAAGAGATCGAACGGCTGAACATCAAGGGGGCCACCTATCTTGCCATGGACCGTGCGGTACGTGAACTCAGCCCTGCGCCGATGCTTGCGCTGGTGGACGGAAACGATAAGAACGAGTTGTCAGTCCCCTCCATCAAGGTCGTGAAAGGGGACAGCCTCTGCGCCTCCATCGCGGCGGCATCCATCCTTGCTAAAGTGACCAGGGACCGCTGGATGCTGGAGATGGACGAGCGCTACCCCGGATACGGGTTTGCCCGGCATAAAGGCTATGGCACAGCGGCGCACTATCAAGCGCTGCGCACTCTGGGACCATGTCCCATCCACCGCCCGAGCTATCTGAGGAAGATGCATTGAGTACCGAACTGCTCGGCTCATACGGCGAAGAGCGTGCGGCAGACTATCTGAGGAAAAAACGCTATACGATCGCCGGGATGAATTTCCGGACGCGTCTGGGTGAGATCGATCTGATCTGCGAAGACCGCCGGTTCATCGTTTTTGTGGAAGTGAAACTGCGGAAAAACGACCGATATGGGTCGGCGAGAGAATTTGTGACGCGCCGTAAACAGGAGAGGGTGATCGCTGCCGCGAAACAGTGGCTGCAGATACATCCGACCCGAAAGCAGCCACGCTTCGATGTGATCGAGGTATATGCGCCCGAAGGCGCGGATCCCCGGACGACGACGGTCGTACATCTTATGGATGCTTTCTCGGCCGACAGGACGTAGGCAACGGGACACGGGAGGAGAAGAGCAGTGGCCGTATACGCCATCGGAGACCTGCATCTCGCTCTGGGTACGCCCGAAAAGACCATGGAGGTCTTCGGAGGCAGATGGCAGGATTATGTGGCCAAGATCCGGCGGGGATTCGAGATCCTCGGCGACGAAGACCTCTGCGTGATCTGCGGAGACCTCAGCTGGGCGGAGGATCTCGCCTCGGCGCTTCCCGACCTTGAGTTTCTGCATTCTCTGCCGGGAAAAAAGCTGCTGGTCAAGGGTAACCACGACTTTTGGTGGACGACCCGCGCGAAGATGGAACGTTTTTTCCGGGAAAATGGGTTTGATGGTTTTCAGATCCTGCACAATAGTTCGGTCACATACGGGAACGTCTCTCTTTGCGGTTCGCGGGGCTGGTTTTGCGAAGAAGAGGGCGGGACGGAACATGACCGGAAGATCATTGCCCGCGAGGCGGGGAGACTGAAGACGTCGCTCGAAGCGGCCGGGTCGGAGCGGATCTATGTTTTCCTCCACTATCCGCCGCTTACCCTCCGGAACCGCTGCGAGGAGATACTCGCCCTGCTCTCGGACTACGGCGTTGCGGAGTGCTGCTACGGGCACCTGCACGGGAAAGCATGCGCGGCTGCGCCCGGAGGGATCCATAACGGCACCCGGCTTCGGCTGGTATCTGCAGACCATCTGGATTTTATTCCCTGCAGGATCATCTAAATATTTGCATTTTAGAAAAACCTTTGTTAATATGTTACGGCTTATGAACTATCAGAGATGATAGCAGATATTGGAGAGGAGAACCCCTATGATCGTAAAGAATCTTACCAAAGACGGAAACAGCGTCACTTTCGACGTGGAACTGACGGCTGAAGAATTCGAGAAGTACGTCAGCGAAGCCTACAAAAAGAACAAGAGCCGCATCACGGTTCCCGGTTTCCGAAAGGGGAAAGCCCCCCGGATGGTCATTGAAGGAATGTACGGCGCCGACGTTTTCCATGAGGAAGCTGCGGAGAACGGGGCCAACGACGCATTTGCCTTTGCGGTGGAGCAGGAGAGCCTGCACACGGTCGGCCGGCCCGGTCTGTCGAACTACACGGTAGCCGATGACAAATCCGCGGTCCTCAGCTTCGTGACGGATGTATGGCCTGAGGTGAAGCTCGGCCAGTACAAAGGGCTCGAGGCGGAGAAGGAAGCTGTTTCCGTGGAAGAGAGCGAGATCGACGAGGAGATCGAGCGCCTTCGGAAGCAGAACGCCCGCATGATCTCCGTCGAAAGGCCCGCAGAGAACGGCGACACCGTCAACATCGATTATACGGGCACCAAAGACGGCACTGCCTTCGAGGGCGGATCGGCTGAAAAGCATGATCTGAAGCTGGGTTCCGGCTCGTTCATTCCCGGATTCGAGGAGAAACTGATCGGGATCGCCGCTAATGAAGAGCGGGATCTGGAGCTGACCTTCCCCGCGGATTATCACGCGAAGGAACTCGCCGGCAAGGACGTCGTGTTCCACGTCCGCTGCAACGAGGTCAAGTATGAAGAGCTTCCCGCTCTCGACGACGAGTTTGCCAAGGACAATGATTTCGATACACTGGAGCTTCTCCGCGCCGATATCCGGTCCCGCCGGGAATCCGCCCGCGAGACTGCCGCACAGAATGCGTTCTCCGACGCGCTGGTCGAAGAGGCCATCGCCAATATGGAGGCGGATATCCCCGCGTCCATGATCGAGGACAGAATGGATTCCATCGTGAACGATTACGCCAACTACATGGCGCAGCAGGGGATCCGCCTGGAGGATTACCTCAAGATGATCGGCAGCAACATCGGCAGCTTCCGTGAATCGAACCGCGCTACGGCCGAACGGCAGGCACGCACCGAGGTCCTGCTCGGTGCCGTGGCCGATGCCGAGGGCATCGAGATCTCTGACGACGATCTCAAGGCCGAGTATCAGAGCATGGCTGACGCCTACGGCCTCAAGCCCGAAGAAGTCGAGAAATACGTCGATGTCAAAGGACTGACGGCGGACCTCAAGCGCCGCAAGGCGGTAGAGATCATCACCTCTACCGGTGTGGCGGTGGAACCCAAAGAGAAGAAGGAGATCCGGAAACCCGGCGACGGATCGGAAGCGTGATCGGCGGCGGACGCCGTATCGGGAGGGAGACATCCATGAGTTTTATTCCATACGTTGTTGAACAGACGTCCCGCGGGGAAAGATCCTACGATATCTTTTCCCGCCTTCTCAACGACCGTATCGTCCTGCTGTCCGAAGAAGTGAACGATACGACTGCGTCTCTTGTGGTCGCCCAGCTCCTCTATCTGGAAGCGCAGGATCCGGACAAGGATATCCAGTTTTACATCAATTCCCCCGGCGGAAGCGTGACGGCCGGCCTTGCGATCTACGACACGATGCAGTATATCAAGGCAGACGTATCCACCATCTGCGTCGGTATGGCGGCTTCCATGGGCGCTTTCCTGCTCGCCGCCGGCGCGAAGGGCAAGCGCATCGCTCTCCCGAATGCGGAGATCATGATCCATCAGCCCTCCGGCGGCAGCCGCGGACAGGCGTCGGATATCAAGATCCAGGCCGAGCAGATCCTTCGCGTCCGTGAGAACCTGAACCGTATCCTGGCGGAGAATACCGGCAAGACGCCGGAACAGATCGCGCTCGATACGGAACGGGATCATTTCATGTCCGCGGAAGAGGCACGGGAGTACGGCCTTGTCGACAAAGTCATCTATAAAAGATGATCCCGGAGAAAGAGGCTTATGGCACGGTCAGATGATAAAAGGATCCGCTGTTCCTTCTGCGGACGTTCACAGGACCAGGTCGACCGTTTGATCTCCGGGAACGGGGCGTATATCTGCAGCGACTGCGTCAGGCTCTGCCTGAGCATCGTGGAGGAGCCGGTCCCGGAGAAACGGCCTTCCGGCGCCGGCACGGTCTCCCTTAAGGAGATCCCCAAACCGGAGGAGATACGAAAGGTCCTGGACGACTACGTGATCGGGCAGGAGAAAGCGAAAGTCGCACTCTCCGTGGCGGTCTACAACCATTATAAGCGGATCTATCTCGAAACAGACAACGACGTTGAACTCCAGAAATCCAATATCCTCCTGCTCGGTCCGACCGGCAGCGGGAAAACGCTTTTTGCGCAGACCCTGGCCAAAGTGCTCCAGGTCCCGTTCGCGATCGCGGACGCGACCACGCTCACCGAGGCGGGCTACGTAGGCGAGGATGTGGAGAATATCCTGCTCCGCCTGCTCCAGGCGGCGGATTTCAATGTTGAGCGGGCCCAGCGCGGGATCATCTATATCGACGAGATCGACAAGATCTCCCGCAAAAGCGAGAACGTATCCATCACGAGGGACGTGTCCGGCGAGGGCGTACAGCAGGCGCTGCTGAAGATCCTGGAAGGCACGATCGCTGCTGTCCCGCCACAGGGCGGGCGGAAGCACCCACAGCAGGAATTCATCCATATCGACACGACGAACATCCTCTTCATCTGCGGCGGCGCATTCGACGGGCTCGATAAGATCATCGAAAACCGCATGGACAAGAGGAGCATGGGCTTTTCCGCCGAGATCTCCGGGCGCAGAGAAAAGGACGTCGGCGCGATCCTGTCGAACGTCCAGCAGCACGACGTGCTCAAGTACGGCCTGATCCCGGAACTGGTCGGACGGCTGCCGGTGCTCGTGCCGCTTCAGTCCCTGGACCGGGATGCGCTTGTCCGCATCCTGAAAGAGCCGAAAAACGCGATCACGAAGCAGTACTCGGCTCTGATGAAGCTCGACGGCGTTGAGCTGAGTTTCGAGGAAGACGCCTTGCTGGCGATCGCAGACAGAGCGATCGAACTGGATATCGGTGCGCGAGGACTACGAAGCATCATGGAGGGCCTGATGACGGATGTGATGTACCGCGCCCCCTCCGATCCATCCCTGAAAAAGATCGTCATCGACCGGGCGTGGGTGGAGCAGGGACACGGGCCTTCCGAACCCGAAGCGCCCCGCAACGGGACGACGGATGAATGACCATTCAACAGACCAGCGGGGGTTCTCCCCGCTGATTTGCTAGGAGGGAAAACGATTATGACCGATACGATGAACAGGATCATGACTCTCCCCACGATAGCGCTGCGGGGCGCTTCAGTATTTCCGGGGACCGTCCTTCAGTTCGATGTGGAGCGGCCGGCAAGCGTTGCGGCGGTCAATTCCTCCATCGGGACCGACCGTATGATCTTCCTCACGTCCCAGAAGGACGCGGCCTGCGAGACTCCGGGAGAGGAGGATCTGTACGACGTCGGCACCGTATGCCGGATGGGGCAGATGCTCCGGACGCCGGGCGGCAGCAGCGTGCGCTGCATCGTTGAGGGGCTGCGCCGTGCGAAGCTCCTCCGCATCACATCGGACACACCCTGCCTCTGGGCGAACGTTCGGCTGATGTCCGAACGCACTATAGACATGAACCTGACCGAGAACATAGCGCTTCTCCGCTCGTGCAAGGAGCTGTTCTCCCAGTATGCCGCCGTCTCCGGTACGCTCACACCGGAGACCCTTCTGAAGATCCAAGACCGGGAAGACCCGTCTTTCGTCACAGATTACATCGCCCACAACATCTATCTGTCCGATGAGGATAAACAATCCTTGCTGCAGGAGGACGATCCCGGCCTCCGCATGGGCATGCTGGTTATGCTCATACGCAAGGAGTGCGAGATCATCGAATTCCAGAAGGACCTGCAGGAGGTCACCAGCGAGCGCGTGGCCAGAAGCCATAAGGAATACTTCCTGCGTGAACAAATGCACGTGATCCAGGACGAGCTCGGCGAAAACCAGGACTCCGACGAGAGCGAGGATTACCGCGCTAGGATCCTGGAAGCGGGCTTTGAAGAAGATACGGAGAAAAAACTCCTCAAGGAACTCAGCCGTCTGGAAAAGCAGCCCTTTGGCTCCGCCGAGGGCGCCGTGATACGTACGTATCTCGATATCTGTCTGGACCTTCCCTGGAAGGAGAGGACGAAAGACATCATCGATATCGATCGTGCCGCAAAATGCCTGGACGAGGACCATTACGGTCTGGTCAAGGTGAAGGAAAGGATCCTGGAGTTCCTGGCGGTACGTCAGATGTCTTCGAAGATCCGGGGCGGCGTGATCTGCCTCGTCGGACCTCCTGGCGTGGGAAAGACAAGCGTGGCGCTGAGCGTGGCAAGAGCGCTCGGCCGCCGCTCGGCGAGACTGTCTCTCGGAGGAGTCCACGACGAGGCAGAGATCCGCGGCCACAGGAAGACCTATGTCGGCGCGATGCCCGGCCGGATCATCGCCGGCATTCAACAGGCGGGTACGAAAAACCCGGTCCTTGTTCTCGACGAGATCGACAAGCTGGGCTCGGACTACCGCGGAGACCCGTCTGCTGCGCTGCTGGAGGCGCTGGATACCGAGCAGAACAGCACCTTCCGCGACCATTTTCTGGAGATCCCCTTCGACCTCTCGGAGGTCCTTTTCATCACAACGGCGAATACGGCCGATACCATTCCCCGTGCCCTGCTTGACAGGATGGAAGTCATTTATCTTGGAAGCTACACCGACGAGGAAAAACTGCAGATCGCAAAACGGCACCTAGTGCCCAAACAGCGAGCCCTGCACGGCCTGAACGGGCATCAGATCCGCCTGTCTGACGATGCGATCCGGGAGATCATATCCCTGTATACCAAGGAAGCGGGCGTCCGGAACCTTGAACGGGAGATCGCCGCTCTCTGCCGAAAAGCGACTCTGGAGATCGCCGCCGGCCGTCGCCGCTCGCTCCGGCTCTCGGCCGGAGAACTGGAGCCGTGGCTCGGACCCGCGAAGGTCAAGCCGGAGAGCACGCTCGGCGACACCATGCCCGGACTGGTCCACGGCCTGGCCTGGACATCCGCCGGGGGAGAGGTGCTGAACATCGAGTGCCTTGCCGTGCCCGGCTCCGGCAAGATGGAACTTACGGGCAACCTGGGCGACGTCATGAAGGAATCCTGCAGGGCAGCGCTGAGCTATATCCGCTCCCGCACCGCGCTCCTGAACATTCCGGCCGACTTTTATCAGAACCTGGATCTGCATATCCATTTTCCCGAAGGCGCCGTTCCCAAGGATGGACCGAGCGCCGGCGCCGCCGTTTGCCTTTGCATGGTTTCCGCCCTGACAGGCAGGCCGGTACGCGCAGACATCGCCCTTACGGGTGAGATCACGCTGCGGGGGCGGATCCTCGCTATCGGCGGTGTCCAGGAGAAATCCATGGGTGCGCTGCGTGCCGGGATCCGGGAGATCGTGATCCCTGAGCAGAACGCAGCCGATCTCACCGAGATCGATCCGGACGTCCGCGATGCGATCGTCTATCATCCGGTGGATCATATGGATCAGGTGTTGGAACTCGCTTTCGAGCCACAGGAAAAGACGAAGGCAGAGGAAGGCGAACTTGTTCCTCCGCCGCAGGCAGACGGGATCGCACACAGGACGCCGGTGAGAGCATGAACGTACATAAAGCAGAGTTTCTCAGGTCTTACGCCTCCGGAGAGGAACTCCCGGATACAGACCTGCCGGGCATCGTGTTTGCCGGGCGGTCCAATGTGGGAAAGTCCTCGGTGATAAACCGGCTGCTGAACCGGAAAGGCTTCGCCCGCGTGAGTTCCACGCCCGGCAAAACAGTGCAGATCAACTACTACCGAGTCGATAGGGCATATTTTGTCGATCTGCCCGGCTACGGTTTTGCACGTGTTTCTGACAGCGAGAGACGGCGGTGGGGCGTACTGATGGAGGAGTTCTTTTCCGAACCGGGCCGCATCGCTCTCGGCGTACAGATCGTTGACTGCCGCCACAGACCGACGGCGGACGACGAGACGATGGTACAGTATTTCCGGGACGCAGGCGTCCCATTCGTTGTCGTGGCCAACAAAACGGACAAACTGAAGAAGGCGGAGATCGAGCCGAACGCAGCGCTGATACGCGAGGTGCTCGGGCTGTCCGGCGGGGAAGAGATGATCCTGTTTTCCTGCGTGAGCGGAGCAGGACGCGACCGGCTGCTCCTGCGTATCGAACAAAGCGTAAACAGGTTGTAATTCCCGACGGTTTTTGATATGATCGCTGTATGAATGCCATTGCCGACATCTGGAACAATCTGGACTGGTCCGTACTGACGGATATCCTCCTGCGGATCGTACCTGCACTGCTGTGCATCACTCTCCATGAGCTGGCGCACGGCTGGGCTGCACTTCGCCTGGGAGATACCACGGCCCGCGATGCCGGCCGCCTTACGCTCAATCCTCTGAGGCATATCGACCCTATGGGGCTCGTGATGATGATCGTTTTCCGTTTCGGGTGGGCAAAACCCGTACCGGTGAATATGGCCCGGTTCCGCAATCCCCGGAGAGACATGGCACTGACCGCCCTGGCAGGTCCTGCGTGCAATCTGCTGATCGGTATCGTTTTCCTGTTTTTGTACGGCCTGCTTTTTGTTCCGCTGAGCAAGACCGGCAGCCTTGCCGGCTCCTGGTTCCTGCAGATGGTCTACACCACAGCGTACCTGAGCCTGGCGCTGATGGTATTCAACCTGATTCCTGTCTCTCCGCTGGACGGCAGCAAGGTGCTGTATTCCTTCCTTCCGGACGAGGCGTATTACAAACTCATGCGGTATGAGCGCTACGGCATGATCCTGCTCCTGATCCTGGTCGCGACCGGGATCCTCGGATCCCCACTTTCCACAGCCACCGGCTGGATTCGCGACAAGCTGTTTATCTTTGCAGAGATCGGTTTCGATCTCTATACCAAGTCCGCATTGTGAGTGTATGATGCAAGAGCCGAACTATTTGCTCAAGGGAGTCGTCCGGGCCAGAGACGAGCTGGAGGATTTTTCCGGCCCGCTGGACCTGATTTTGCAGCTCCTGGCGAAGAACAAGATCGAGATCCGGGACATTCAGATCTCTCTTCTGCTCGACCAGTATCTGGAATATCTCCGGATGATGCAGGAGATGGACCTGGAGATCGCCAGCGAGTTTGTACAAATGGCGTCCCACCTTACGTACATCAAAACGAAAATGCTCCTGACCGAGGATAAGGAACCCACGGAACTGGAAGTGCTGGTCTCGGCGCTGGAGAAGCTGAAGAATCGGGACGCACTCGAGGCTATCCGCGGCGTCATCCCACTGCTGACGGAGATGTCCGGAAGCGGGTATCGTCTGCATGTGCGGGATCCTCTGCCGCTGCCGGACCGGCCGTACGACGTTCCCCACGACCCGATGGCGCTCTTCCTCGCCATGGGCGGGCTCCTTCTCTCGGAGGAGATCCCGGACCAGGCACCCGATACTCAGCTGCTTCGCGCCGCGCCCAAAGCGATCGTTTACAGCGTGCGGGAGAAGAGCGGGCAGATCCTGACGCTCCTGCGGGAACGGGGGTCCGTCCTGATGCGGGAACTGTTGGGCATGTGCGGCAGCCGGAGCGAATTGGTCGCGGCTTTTTTATCGATCCTGGAGCTGTGCTCCGGCGGGGAGATCCGTGTTTCCGGTCCAGAAGGGCAGTATAAGGTCGAGTATGAAGGGACCGGAGAGCTACGTGAGGCTGACGAGATATGGAATTGAAAGAGATCCGTTCCGCCGTGGAAGCGATCCTGTTCACGGCGGGAGACAGCGTCGAGATCCGTAGGATCGCGGCGGTCCTCGGCTGTGAGCCATGGGAGGTCCGCCAGGCAGCAGAGGGCCTTTCCAGGGAACACGAAGAGCGGGGGAGCGGCGTACGAATCCTTCGTCTGGAAGAGAAGCTGCAGATGGTCAGTGCGCCGGCATACGACGAGATCATCAACCGTGTCCTGGAAAAACGGCCGCCGCATCAGCTCTCTCCTACGGCGCTGGAAGTGCTGGCGGTGGTGGCCTATCATCAACCGGTGACCCGCGCCTATATCGAGCAGATCCGGGGAGTGGACAGTTCCTATACCGTTGCTCTCCTGTCCGAACGTGGGCTCATCGCCCCTTGCGGGCGGCTGGAAACGCCGGGACGTCCGGTGCTGTACCGGACGACAGAGCAGTTCCTTCGTATCTTCGGGATCTCTTCACTGGAGGAGCTCCCGCCGCTCCCGTCCGTTACGAACGGCGAGGGGATGGAAGAACTGCAGGAGGCGATAAACGCTGCCGCAGAGAAAAACGAGCAGCTCCAGATCCCGGAGATCGAGTGATCATATACGCCGAAAGGAGGTGTCGGAATGGGATGGATCATCGTGATCGGCGTGATCGCACTGTTTATCGCACTGATCTTTTTCGTACCGTACGGCATCGGCGTCCGATATGACGGCGAGTCCGTCTTTGTCACGGTCCGTGCATGGTTCCTGCGGTTCCGTGTTTTTCCGCGAAAACCGCTGACGGAAAAACAGAAGGCCCGAAAAGAAGAGAAAAAGCAGAAGAAAAAACAGAAGAAAGAAAAAGAAACATCGGAATCTCTGGATGATCCGAAGAACACTTCCGAGAAAGTGAAGAAAAAGAGCCCGCCGGATCCGGAGTTTCTTCTGGCGCTTCTGAAGATGGGGATCCACGCGATACGACGCTTTTTCCGCAGCTTTACAGTCGATCTGTTCCGGCTGCACCTGATCGTTGCGTCCCCGGATCCTTACGATACTGCCATACGCTACGGCAGTATATGCTCCGCAGTGGAGGCGCTGCCGGAGCTCTGCGGAAACAGGATACGTGTGCTGCGCCGTGACATCGAGATCGGCTCCGACTATCTCGCGGAAAGGCCGGCCTTCACCGGCGAGATCGTCATTACTCTGCAGCTGTTCCGACTGGTCCATATGGCGGTGGCTTTTGCGGCAGAGTTTCTTATCTGGAAGATCAAAAACCGCAGATCGTCTGCGCATGAGCATAGAAAGGAAGGCTAATCATGGAAGACAATGCAGTGAACGAGGTAATGGATTCCACGATCGCGAAGATCCGGGAACTGGCCGACGCGAACACGATCATGGGGAGCCCCGTGTTCACTCCGGACGGGATCACGGTGATCCCGGTGTCCAGGGTCAGCATCGGTTTCGGGACCGGCGGCGCTTCCGGGAAAAAGGGCGTCAATTTCACCGGCGCCAATGGCGGCGGTGTGAAGGTGGAGCCCATCGGCTTCTTTGTGATCAAGGACGGAGCCTGCCGGATGATCAACGTGGCACCGCCTCCGCTCACAACGGTCGATCGTGTGGTGGAGATGGTACCGGATGTTCTTGACCGCATCGACGGCATGCTCAACAAGGATAAAGAGTAACGGATTCGCCGGCTCGTTCCCAGCGGCGGCCGGATCGGACGGTATCACCCGGCTCGTTTGAAGCGGGGTGGTACCGTTCTTTATGAGGACGGATACGATGCGTGTGCAGAAATACATCGCCATGTGCGGCGCCTGCTCAAGAAGGACAGCGGAAGAGCGCATGCGCGACGGCAGGGTAACGGTGAACGGGACCGTTGTTTCGCCCGGGGCTCAGATCGACCCCGGGCGGGACGTCGTGCGCCTTGACGGGAGGATCGTTTCGCCCACGGAGGAACGGATCTATATCATGCTTCATAAGCCTGCTGGATACATCACATCCATGAAAGACGAGAAAGGGCGGAAGACCGTATCCGACCTTGTCGGTGACGTAGGACAGCGCGTGTATCCCGTGGGACGCCTGGATTATCTGTCCGAGGGCCTGCTGCTGCTGACGAACGACGGATCGGCCGCGCAGAAACTCACGCATCCGTCTTATCGGATCCGTAAAACATACAGAGTCTGGGTGAAGGGCGAGGATGCGCGCGGCGCGGCGGAAAGCATACGCGGCCGGACCGTCTATCAGGGAGAGACCTACTGTGCCGACGGCGTGCGCGTTCTGGACGATGCCGGCGGGAACGCCGTACTGGAGATCACCGTTTCGGAAGGGAAGAACCACGAGGTACGCAATCTCTGCGCCGCGGCCGGCCTGACAGTGAAGAGGCTCCTTCGCGTCTCTCTGGGAGATCTGAGGCTCGGCGATCTGCAGCCGGGAGAATGGCGATATCTCACGCGGAAGGAGATCGACTGGATCTCGGGGATCTCGCGACAGGCCTGAACAGAATTACGAAGTATTTCTTGCATTTTTATGCAGGAAGTCGTAACATCATCTCCGGGAACCGTTCGTACGGGTTCCACAACGACCACTTATCTCAGGAGGATGAAATGGAAAGAGATATCCTCGCTCAGATACAGAAATCCGACCGCAGGTTTTCAAAAGGGCAGAGGCTGATCTGCGACTATATCATCGATAATTACGATAAAGCTGCCTTTATGACGGCGGGCAGGCTCGGCAAGGCCGTGGGCGTTTCTGAATCTACGGTCGTCCGATTTGCTACGGAGCTTGGCTATGACGGCTACCCGGGAATGCGGCGTGCCATGCAGGAAATGATTCGAAACCGTCTCACCGCTGTGCAGAGGATCGAAGTAGCACGGGAACAGATGGACGGAGGGGACCTCCTCAACGCTGTCCTCTCCTCGGACATGGAAAAGCTCCGCCTCACGCTGGAGGAAGTCAACAAAGACGACTTCAACCGTGCCGTGGAGGAGATCCTTAAGGCGGACACCATCTATATCGTCGGCATGCGGTCCTCTACGTCGCTTGCCAATTTCATGGGATTCTATCTGAACCTTCTTCTGGACAACGTCCGCCTCGTGCACGATACGTCCGTGTCGGAAGTCTATGAGCAGGTTTTCCGCATCCACGAGGGGGACGTTTTTATCGGCATCAGCTACCCGAGGTATTCCTCCCGGACGATCAAGGCGATGCAGTTCGCCAAGTCGACCGGAGCGTTCGCCATCGGCATCACGGACGGAAAGACCTCTCCGTTCAACGGAGTCGCCGACCTGTGCCTGTACGCGAAGAGTGACATGGTCTCGTTCCTGGATTCGCTCGTGGCGCCGATGAGTCTGATCAACGCCCTGATCGTCGCTATAGGTATCCAGCGGCCGGAGAGCCTCTCGGATACGTTCCGAAAGCTCGAAGGGATCTGGACGGACTACGATGTATACGAAAAACTCGACGACTGACCTGGTGATCGCGGGTGCCGGCGCCGCCGGAATGATGGCAGCGGTCACCGCGGCAGAACGGGGGCTCTCGGTCTGCGTCCTCGATCCGAACGGGAAGATCGGCAAAAAGCTGAGGATCACCGGCAAAGGGAGATGCAATGTCACCAACGACTGTGCTCCTGCTGAGTTCTTCCACAGTGTCACTACCAACGCGAAATTCATAAAAAGCGCTGTTTACGGATTTCCGCCTGCCGCCGTGATGGATTTCTTCGAACGTGCGGGCGTACCGCTGAAGACGGAACGAGGAAACCGTGTATTCCCGGTATCGGACAGGGCTGACGACGTGGCAGAAGCGCTGCGCCGCATGGCGCTGGAGCTGGGCATCGTTTTTCGGAAAGACCGTGCTTTGAGCGTCCGTCTCGAGGACGGGCATGTAGCAGCCGTTGTCTGCGGGGAGAGGGAATACCCGTGCCGTGCTTTTGCCGTGTGCACAGGCGGCGTCTCCTATCCCGGGACCGGCTCCACGGGAGACGGATACCGCATCGCCCGCGACCTAGGCCTGGCCGTTGTCCCGCCGCATCCGGCACTCGTTCCGCTGGAGGCGGATGAAGTCTGCGCCGAACTGCAGGGGCTGTCGCTCCGGAACGTCGATCTGCGTCTGACGGAGCACGGGAAGACGCTTTACACCGAGCGGGGGGAACTGCTTTTCACGCATTTCGGCATGTCTGGCCCGCTCGTGCTCACGGCGAGCTGCTTTCTCAAGCACAGTGATTATTCGGACGTACAGATCAGCATCGATCTGAAGCCTGCGCTCACGCCCGAGCGGCTGGACGACCGTATCCTGCGCGATTTCTCCGCCGTCCTGAACCGGGATATCATCAACGCGCTGGACGAACTGCTCCCCCGCAAGCTCATCCCGGTCGTCATTCGGCGCGCGGGGATCGACCCGCGGTGCAAGGTGAACGCTGTCACGCGAGAAGAGCGAAGGGAACTCTGCCGTCAGATCAAAGAATTTACTGTGCGCGTATATGGAGCGAGGCCGGTGGAGGAAGCGATCGTTACATCCGGAGGCGTGGATGTGAAGGAGATCGATCCGCGCACCATGCAGGCCAAAAAGATCCCGGGACTGTATTTTGCCGGAGAGGTGCTGGACACGGACGCCCTGACGGGCGGATTCAATCTTCAGATCGCCTGGAGCACCGGGCGCCTGGCGGGGAATTCGGTCCCGCTGCCGCAAGGAGGATCCTGAAATGGACAGAAAGACGTTTACCGTAGCGATCGACGGCCCGTCCGGGGCCGGCAAGAGTTCCATCGCCCGGAGAGTGGCGAAAGCAGTCGGGTTCCTGTATGTGGATACGGGCGCTATCTACCGGACCGTAGGTCTCGCTGCACACAGACGTTCGATCGATCCGCACGACCGGGAAAGCGTCACCGCCATGCTTCCGGAACTCCGGATCGAGCTTCGCCACGCAGAGGGCGGCGAACAGAGAATGTTCCTTGACGGAGAAGATGTTTCCGCGGACATCCGCCTGCCGGAGATCTCGCTCTATGCCTCGGACGTCTCGGCGCTCCCGGAGGTCAGAGCGTTCCTTCTCAACATGCAGCGGACGCTGGCGGAGGAGAACGACGTGATCATGGACGGCAGAGATATCGGCACGGTCGTCCTCCCCGAAGCGGGGCTGAAGATCTTTCTCACGGCGGCGGCGGAGAAACGGGCGCTGCGCCGGCAGCTTGAGCTGGAGCAGAAAGGGACCCCGCAGCCTTATGAGGATGTTCTGCGGGAGATCCTGCTGCGGGATCACAACGATTCTACCCGCGAGACAGCGCCGCTCCGGCAGGCAGATGACGCCGTTCTGGTGGATACCACGGAGCTGGATCTGGAACAGAGCTGTGCCGCCGTGGAGTCATTGATCCGCAAGAGGTTCGGGATATGAGCAGAGAAGGCTTCTATCTTTTCGCCTATTACGTCACGCAGCCTTTCGTTGCCGTACTGTATCCGCATGAGTACATCGGCAGAGAAAACATCCCGGAAGGTGCGGCGATTTTCTGCCCTAACCACTCGAACGCGCTCGATCCCATTATCGTTTCCCTTGCGATCGGGAAGGAACACTACGTGCGGCACCTGGCGAAGAGCGACCTGAAGGTCCCTTTCCTCGGCTGGTATATGAAAAACAGCGGCTCGATCTTCGTGAAACGCGGAGAGTCGGATATCGAGGCGTATAAAGAATGTGTCAACGCCCTGCGTGCGGGTGACAAGCTGCTCGTGTTTCCCGAAGGTACGAGGGTCCACGGCGATAACGTTGTGAAGCCAAAGAGCGGGGCCGTCCGTATGGCCATCCGGGCGAATGTCCCGATCGTTCCCGTGTATGTGCCCAGAGACAAGAAACTCTTCCGCAGGACCAGGGTCGTCTTCGGCGAACCCTATTACGCGCAGAGGAGCGGAGACAAGACGTACGACGACCTGGCAGAGGAACTGATGGAAAAGATCTGGACTCTGCGGGATGTGACGGAGCAAAGATGACGGCTTATATCCTTGCCCGCAGCGCCGGCTTCTGCTTCGGAGTGGAACGATCCATCCGCATCGCGAGGGAAGCGCTGGAAAAGGGCTCCTGCTGGAGTTACGGAGAACTCATCCACAACGACGATATCGTCCGCGAGCTGGCTGAAAGCGGATTGAACGTTGCATGCTCTGTCAATGACGTCCCGCCGGGGCAGAGAGTGATCCTGCGTGCGCACGGCGTGGGGAGAGAAGAACTCGACGCGCTGTCGGCGCGGGGCGAGGTCATCGACGCTACCTGCCCCCTTGTGGAGCGTATCCATTCGATCGTCCGTGACGCCTCGGAGAGCGGAAGAACGGTCTGGATCATCGGCGATGAGGAACATCCGGAGGTGCGGGGTATCCGCGGCTGGTGCGGCAGTTCTGCTGTTTTTTCCGGCCTGGACGAGCTTCGGCGCCGGCTGGATGAGCGGGGAGAGGTCGTTGGAGACCCGGTCACGGTGGTGTTCCAGACTACGTCGATCCGGGAGACGAAAGCCCCCGTGGAAGAGCTGATAAAAAAAAGGTGTACAAACGCTCAAATATTTGATACTATATGCGGAGCCACTTCCAAACGGCAGGAAGAGGCGGTGCGGCTTGCCCGACGATGCGATTGTATGATCGTGATCGGGGGAGAGCACAGCGCGAACAGCCGCCATCTCGCAGAGCTCTGCTCGCGGTACTGCGGAAGCGTTCGCTTTATTGCCGGCGCAGCGGAACTTGATACGGACTCTCTGCGCCGCTACGGCACCATAGGCATCACCGCAGGGGCGTCAGTCCCGGCGAGGATCATAAAGGAGGTAGTAAAAAAAATGTGCGACGAAATCAAAGTGGAAGAAATCAAGGCGGAAGAGGCAGCCGCTGAAACCAAGGCGGAGGAGGCCCCTGCCGAGGATGTCGCCAACGTCGCGGCCGAAGAGGCCGCAGCCCCCGCGGAAACCGCTCCGGAAGGAGAACCCAGAGAGAAATCTTTCGATGAGATGCTGGAGGATTCGATCCGTACGATCAACAACGGAGACATGGTCTCCGGTTACGTGGTGAGCATCACGCCCACAGAAGTCACTGTCGATCTGGGGATCAAGCATTCCGGTTACATCCCCGTTGCGGAATTCATCGGGGACGGAAGCATCAAGATCGAAGATGTCATACATGTCGGAGATCTGGTCGAGGCATGCGCTGTCCGCGTCAACGACGTGGAAGGCACTGTCATGCTCTCCAAAAAGCGCCTGGATTCTATCAAATCCTGGGCGGACATCGAGCGCGCCCAGGCGGATGAGACGGTCGTGGAAGGCAAAGTCACGGAAGAGAACAAAGGCGGCGTCGTGGTCAACGTGCGCGGCATCCGCGTTTTCGTACCGGCCTCTCAGACCGACCTGCCGCGCGACGCTTCCATGTCCGAACTGGTCGGGAAGACGGTCCGCCTGAAGATCACCGAGCTCAACCGCGGCCGCAAGAGAGTCGTCGGCTCTATCCGTGACGTCGCCAGGAAGGAACGCCGCGAGCGGGCCGATCAGATCTGGAACGAGATCGAAGTCGGCAAGCACTACAACGGAACGGTCAAGTCTATGACCTCCTATGGCGCCTTCGTGGACATCGGCGGTATCGATGGTATGGTCCACGTCTCCGAGATCAGCTGGAGCCGGATCAACAAGCCTGCGGATGTACTGAAGGTCGGCGACCAGATCGACGTATACGTGATCGGCTTCGACAAGGAGAACCGCAAGATCTCCCTCGGCCACAGAGACCCCGACCAGAATCCCTGGAAGATCTTCACGGACACCTATTCTGTCGGAGACGTGGCAAAGGTACGGATCGTCAAACTGATGGACTTCGGCGCCTTCGCCGAGATCGTTCCCGGTGTGGACGGCCTTATCCACATCTCTCAGATCGCCAACCGCCGCATCGGCAAACCTTCCGAGGTCCTCACTGTTGGCGACGTGGTCGATGTGAGCATCACCAATATCGACAACGAGAAGAAGAAGGTCTCGCTTTCTATCCGCGCCCTTTCCGAACCCGCTCCGGCTCCCGCTCCTGCCAGGGAAGAGGCGGCTGATGCGGAAGGCGACGCTGTGGTCTACTCCATCGATGCCGACGGACAGCCCACGGGCGAAGCCCCTGCGGAGGAATGATCTTCACCGGAGCGTGAAGCTTTATAACGAACAGAACACCTTTGCCCCGAGGGGCAGAGGTGTTCTTCGCTCTCGGGGCGCCGCGCCCCTGCACGGAAAACCGACACGGTGCGGTACTTGCTTTGCACCGGGGGATTCATGTATAATCTTACCGTATCCTGTATAAAGGAGGCGCAGATATGCTTTCTGAGATCGCCGATCTGATCCGCAAGAAAAAAGGGACTTCCTGCAGCGTCGTCATCGTCGCAGGCGGTTCCTCTGTCCGAATGGGGGAAGACAAGCTGTGCATGGATCTTAAGGGCCGGCCGGTGCTCGCGCGCACGCTCGAGGCCTTCGAAAACTGTGAGGCTGTCAAAGAGATCATCCTGGTCGCCAGAGAGGACCGACTGGAACAGTATGCAGATCTGTGTGCCCGGTGGAGGATCAGCAAAGTACGAAGTGTGGTCGTCGGCGGAGCAAGCCGGACGAGATCTGCGCTCGCCGGGCTCTCACATATCGACCGGAAAGCCGGGATCGTCCTGATCCACGACGGGGCAAGGCCCCTGGTCACCGGAGAACTGATCTGCGACGTGATACATACTACGGCTCTGTACAAAACAGCAGTCCCCGCCATTCAGGTCACCGATACGGTAAAAGAAGTGGAGGGGGGCGTGGTGAAAAAGACCCTCGACCGCAGCAGGCTCGTTGCCGTACAGACGCCGCAGGGATTCGTTCCGGAGATCATCAAGGCTGCGCTTTCCAAAGCAGTGGAAGAAGGCCGCGAGTTTACCGATGACTGCGCCGCGGTAGAGGCGATGGGTTTCTCTGTTCGGATCGTACGAGGTTCGGAGGAAAACATCAAGATCACATGTCCCGTCGATCTTCCGATCGCCGAGGGGATCCTGGAGCGGCGCCATGGATGAATATCGTATCGGCCAGGGATATGATGCCCACCGTCTCACGGAGGGAAGGCGCCTTGTTCTCGGCGGGACCGTCGTCCCCTATGAGAAGGGACTTCTGGGCCATTCGGACGCGGACGTCCTAGCTCACGCAGTCATGGACGCGCTCCTCGGCGCCGCAGCCCTCGGCGATATCGGCGGATTGTTCCCACCCTCTGATCCGCGCTATGAAGGTGCCGACAGCATGGAACTCCTCACGGAAGTCTGCCGTCTTCTTCGGGACAAAGGATATGGGATCGCGAACGTCGACGCAACGGTCATAGCGCAGCGGCCAAAGATCTCCGGTTATATCCCTGCGATGAGGGAGAACATCGCCAGGGCCGCCGGTGTCTCCGCCGACAGGATCAGCGTCAAAGCGACGACCGAAGAGGAAATGGGCTTTACCGGCCGTGGAGAAGGGATCTCCGCACAGGCGATAGCGCTTCTTCGCCTGGTCCGGGTATGAATGAACGGCGGCAGGGGAGACCTGCCGCCGCTTTTGCGGACAAGTAGTTACAAATTGTAATAATTGTCTTGCCATATCCGTCAGTTCGTATATAATAACTGTGTATGATTATTTGGACCGGATCGTGAGGTAAGATGGAAAAGATTATCAACAACATACGGCAGCTTCTGAGCAATATCAGTACGGTCCAGTTTACGGATGTGCTGGATATCGTCATCGTTGCCGCGATCATTTACTTTATCATAGGCCTGATCCGGCGCACAAACGCGCACCGGGTATTTCTCGGCATCCTTGTGTTCCTGTTCACATTCTGGCTGTCCGGGCAGGTCAGGCTGTATACGCTCAATTATATGCTGCGCACGGCTGCGCAGCTGGGGCTCCTTGCTCTTGTCATCCTGTTCCAGCCCGAGATACGGCGCTTTCTGGAAAAGCTTGGGAGGACAGGCTCGTCTTTCTGGCGAATGCTCGGTACACGGAACTATAACACCACGGAGTCCGTCATCTCCCACGTCGTCATGGCCTGCGCGGATATGTCTGCCTCCCGTACGGGTGCACTGATCATTTTTGAGAGAGACAACCCCGTTGATGAGCAGATCCGCACCGGCACCATCGTAGACGCGCAGGTCACTGCGGAGCTGCTGAAAAACATATTCTATCCCAAGGCCCCGCTTCATGACGGAGCGGCCATCATTCGGAACGGAAGGATCCAGGCCGCGGGATGCATGCTGCCGCTGTCCTCCAATCCGAACCTGAGTCGCGAGCTCGGTATGCGGCATCGCGCGGGCATAGGGATGAGCGAGGCCTCCGA
>JAEEGL016633244.1_pt1 | contig 33741 bp, 27 predicted proteins | sample 9134231 | NCBI WGS metagenome assembly JAEEGL01 (sample SAMN16246548, study PRJNA631951) | gut metagenome | biome: gut microbiome; feature: rumen; material: fiber-attached | host: Bos | place: Iran: Karaj | collected 2018-10 | reverse complement strand
GTCGCCTAGGCCGGCGAAACTATGCCCGAACTCATGCACTACCACAGGGCGAAAACGGTCACCGCGTGTGTAACTCAGATTATAACTGTTGTAGATGCCGCCACCGCCATAATGCTCGGTGTTGGCAAGGATGATGATGTGTTCGTAGGGAACTCCTGCGAGCACGTTGTGCAGTTGTTTGAGGTGTAGCGTGGTCAGATAGCGCTTGCTGTAGAAGGTGTCAAAGTGCGAACCCAGCGCGGTATCAAGCCACTTGCCGGCACCCGGGTCACTCACGCCACTGTCGTGAGACGCGCTTAGCACCGCCACAATGTTGAAGCGGTCGCGCAACGCCTTGAATGGTTCGTGGTGGAACAACGCGTCCATTGCCTCATGGCAGTGCTCCAGGAACTGCGGAATCTCGGCCTCGGTATACCCCTCGGCGACATATGCAATGTGGATGCAGTGCAGCGTGTCGGCAGCCTGCTGCAGCGTGACGTAAGGCATCACATTCTGCTCGCCACGATGTGCGATAAGAATGTCGTTCGGGTTGACTTGATGCTTCAACGAACTCGTGGTGCGGTGATGCGGGTCACGCAGCTCGATGGTGATGTCCACCGTGTCGCGCGGCATAGGCACCAGGAACACGTTCTCCATCGACTTGCGCACCTGTTTTGCCTCGGCGGTTGAGATCCACTCTTGGAACAGGCTAGAAAACGAGTGCAGGTAAATCACCTCGCCACTCTTGTGGTCGCGCACGGTTATGGTGCCATCGCCAGCAGCGGGTACTTCGTCAAGCCGTACACGTCTACCATACCATCGTGGCAACCGCGACAGTTGGTCAAGGTAGATTTCCTGCTTGTTCGCATCACCCGCAAAGGCATAGTCTAGCCTCAATGTCGCGTCGGTAAAATACTGGTCAAAATCTACCGCCCACGCCGTCGCGGCCAGCATGGCCGTTACAGCTATCAATAAAATCCGTTTCATCTTCAAGTTTTTGCTATTTTCGGCAAAATTACAGATTATTCTCCACAACTACAAAAAAAACAGGGGCGAAACCGCCCCTGTTCATGTATATACTGCCCCTCTCCCCCTGGAGAGGGGTTGGGGGTGAGGCCCCTATTTATACTCCTTAGCCTCGACGGCACCTGTGAGCACGTCCAAGCCGTTCAGAGCCAGAGCCTCCAGCTCGTCCTCACCGGGATAGCAGTGGATGGGCGCCATCCAGTCGCAACGCTGCTTCAGGCCCTCGACCAGGTATCCCCAACGGGCCATGCCGCCCGTGATAAGGATGGCATCAACCTTACCGCAAAGCACGGCACCCTCAGCAGTGATGGCCTTGGCGATGTGATAAATCATCGCGTCGGTGTAGAGTGTGGCCTTCTCGTCGTGGTCCTCATTGATGCTGCGCTCCACCTCGCGCATATCGTTGGTGCCCAGCAGAGCCGCCAGACCGGCCTTGCCGCTGACCATCTTGAGCAACTCGGCCTCGGTGTACTTACCGCTGAAGCACAAGCGGATAAGTCCGCTGGCGGGTAGCGTGCCGGCGCGCTCGGGACCGAAGGGCCCCTCACCGTCCAGCGCGTTGTTCACATCAACTGCCTTGCCATGTTCATGAGCAGCAACCGAAACGCCGCCACCCAAATGAACCACAATCAGGTTGAAATCCTCATAGCGCTTGCCCTGCTCCTTGGCAAAGCGGCGCGCAATGGCACGCTGGTTCAGCGCGTGCCAGATGCTTAGGCGTTCCATCAGAGGCGAACCGCAGACGCGGGCCGAAGGGCAGAGTTCGTCCACCACAACAGGGTCAGCGATGAAGCACTGGCAGCCAGGAATGTCCTTGGCAATCTCGTGGGCGATGAGGCAACCCAAGTCGCTGGCATGGCTGTGCTCGCTCGTGCGCACATCGTGCATCATCTGCTCGTTCACACGATACACGCCACCGGGGATGGGCTTCAGTAGGCCACCACGACCTACCACGGCAGCGAAATCAAATGGAATGCCTGCGTTCTTCACCTCCTCAACGATGAGCTGCTTACGCCACTCATATTGGTCGGTGATGGCCTTGAACTGTGCAATCTCCTCAACGGGATGCGAAAGGCTCTTCTTGAAGATTATTTTCTCGTTGTCAAAAACGGCAATCTTGGTCGAGGTCGAACCAGGATTTACAACTAGTATATGCATGCTTTATTAATTAAGAATTAAGAATTAAGAATTAAGAGTGCGCTTCGCGCTGGTAGAACGCTGCGCTGGTAGACCATTGCATTGGTAGACCGCGCTTCGCGCTGGTAGAGGCCCATCATTGTGCATTGTGCATTATGCATTGATTTTACGCCATGCAAGCCACGGCCAGGCTGTAGTACTTGCACTCGCCGCTGTCGCTGCGCGACGGGGTAACCACAGGCGCACTGGGACCTTGCAGGATGCCCGCGGTCTCGGCGTTGGCCCATAGCGTCAGGGTCTTGTAGAACACATTACCGGCCTGGATGTCGGGGAAGATGACTGCGTCGGCCTCGCCATGGATGGGCGAGTTGATGCCCTTGGTCTCCATACTGTGCAGGTTGCAAGAGGTCTTCACGTCAAGTGGACCGTCGACGATGCACGGACCGAATTCGCCGTCCTGGCACATCTGGACCAGCTCGCGGTACTCGACGGTGAACGGGAAGTGCTTCTCGTTGACCTTCTCGCTGCAGTGGATGAGCGCAATCTTGGGCTCGGCAACACCGAAAGCACGGCACAGGTTAGCCACATAACGCACCTGTTCAATGCGCTGCTCACGGGTGGGGCAGGGAATCACAGCAGCGTCGGTGAAGAACAACAAGTGGTCGTAGCCTGGAATCTGGGCAGTGGTGACGTGAGTCAGCACATGACCCTTAGGCAGGATGCCGGTCTCCTTGTTCAACACGGCACGCAGCAGGTTGTCGGTGTTGATGAGGCCTTTCATCAGCACGTCAGCCTTGCCGTCACGAACCATCTGCACAGCCAGGGCAGCGGCTTGGTCCTTGTCGTCGGTGTCGACATAAGTGATGTGCTCAGCGTGCGGCTTGAGCAACTCCAGCTGCTCCAGCTGTTCGCGGCAACCCACAAAGATGGCGTCGATGAAACCGTCGTTCAGCGCACGAATGGCGGCATACTGGGTAGACTCGTCGGCAGCCCACACGATGGCCACGCGTTTTCTCGTTCCTCTCTTGACCAGATGCGAAATCAGGTCGTTGAAATTCTTGATGTTAGTCATTATGGTAAAATTAATGGTTGTGTTTATGTTAAAGCGACCGCAAAATTACTTAATTATTTCGAGAATTCATCTCAAAAATCAGCCTTCATGTTGTAAAACATATTAAATTATGTAAAAAGGCCGGGAACCATAATTCCCGACCCTATAATTCAATAGAATTCTGAATTCTTAATTATGAATTATGAATTATGAATTATGAATTAACTTAATTGTCCTCCAGATATTTCTTCACCTCTTCATAAGCGGGGTCGACAGGTGCCGACGTAACAGGGACAGCGATATCGACCTTTGGAGCAGCCTCCATGTTCTCCACACGCTTGAAAGTGCCAGTGAAGCCTTCCAATTTCAGCGTGTTCTCGTTGAGGATGCGGATGGTGGCAAACTCGTCTCCGTCGGCATCGTAGGTCATCACCAGGGTATTGCCCACCAACTTGCCACTGACCTTGCGACCGTCGCCGTTTTCATCCTTGTACTCGCCAAAAGCCTTGCCAGTCGACTCGTCAAATGTCAGGTTCAGGTAGTCGGTCACCATGCCGCCGATACCGTCGCTATAACTGTTGGCCCACACGCCATTGAACATGCCCACATTGATAGGCTTGGCGGCAGCGGCCTTCTTCGGAGCGGCCTTTGGAGCAACTTTGGTCGCTGTCTTGGTGCTCTCAGGCTTGGTGGCCTCGGCCTTCTTCTCTACTTTCTTTTCCGTTTTGGCCTCGACTTTCGTAGGAGTGCTCACGTTCGCCTTCTTGCTGAAGGCGTTGCCCTTGTTCTCAGCCTTGGTCTCAACCTTTTGAGTAGCAGGGGTGTTTGTTGCCTTGGTCGCTGGTGCTACCTTCTCAGTCTTTGTGGTCGTCGTGCCCGACTTGGTCTGAGCTTGTTTGAACTTGTTCTGAGCGCTCATCGTTCCCATACCAAGAATCAGAGCGGTAGCCAGAATAAAAACAATCTTCTTCATTTTCCAATAGTTTTTAGTGATATGATGGTTTATGCCTACGCCCTTTCAAGCGGTTCGGCTGATTTCTTTCATTTCGCAAAAATACTGCTATTTTTTCATTCTTGCAAAAAATGTGCCCAAATTTAAGCTTTTCTGCAAAAGAATCGCAATATCTGCACTTCCTATGACTCACTGTAATGAAATAGGTTTAAAAAAACGGGCAACTGAAACCAGCTAACTGAAAACTTTTCTGTAACTTTGCATTTCCAATGTGAATGCTAATGAAAACCAAGATATTTCTTTATATCGCGCTGATGGCACTGATGGCTGCTTGTCGAGGCAATCTTGCTGAGAACCAAGCGGTCAGTAATGATTCTGTCATCACGCAAGCGCAGCTACTTGTCATGGACCGAGCAGACAATTATACCCTTGTCACCATTCTCGACCCATGGAAGAGTGGGGGAGTGCTGCATCGTTATGTGCTCGTTCCTGCCGAGTCGCAACTGCCCGCTAATCTCCCAGAAGGAACGGTGGTGCGCACACCTTTGCGTAGTGCGTTGGTATATAGCGGTGTACACACCTCGATGATGAGAGAATTGGGCGCTATCGATGCACTCAAGGGCGTGTGTGACGTGCAGTTCTTCACCGACCCCGAGGTGCAGGAAGCAGTCAAGGCGGGACGGCTGGCCGACTGTGGCTCATCGATGGCGCCAACCATCGAACGGGTCATTGAGATGCAACCAGATGGCATCTTGCTCTCACCCTATCAGGATGCTGCTTATGGGCAAATCACTACCTTGGACATCCCCATCATAGAATGTGCCGACTATATGGAGACGACGCCGTTGGGAAGAGCCGAGTGGGTAAAATTCTATGGTGAACTCTTGGGGCAGCGTGAACGCGCAGACAGTCTTTATGCGGCTGTTGAAAAGGCTTACAACGAACTGAAAGGCAAGGTGGCGCAGACTGGCGCACACCCCAAGGTGCTCACCGAGATGGTCATCAGTGGCGTGTGGAACGTACCAGGAGGGAACAGTTATATGGCGCGACTCATTCAGGATGCAGGAGGCATACACCCGTGGGCAGATAACAAGAGTACGGGTTCGCTCAACCTTGACTTCAATCAGGTACTGGCCGAGGCGCATGATGCCGATGTGTGGCTCATCAAGTCATTTAACATACACACTTATGCCGACCTCAAGGGTGCCTACAGCCTCAACGACCAGTTTGTGGCATTCAAGCAGCACAAGGTATATGCATGCGACACCAATGTGACTCGGTTCTATGAGCGATTCCCCTTCCATCCCGACATCCTGCTGATGGAGTACTATAACCTGTTCAACGGCAACCTCGACCTGTTGCAGTTCTTTAAACCCTTGGCACAATGAAGCATCGCTATGGCATCACATTGATTGTACTGCTTGTGGCACTCGCGCTACTGGCAGTGGCCTGTCTGTTGCTGGGGTCGGTCGACATACCCGCGGCGAACGTGAAGGACATCATCTTGGGCCACGGTAGCGAGAACCGCGCATGGGAAATCATTGTCCTCAACTCGCGACTGCCCATGATTGTCACGGCGGCACTCGCCGGTGCGGCGCTGGCGGTGTCGGGACTGCTACTGCAGACCACTTTCAACAACCCATTGGCTGGGCCGTCCATCTTGGGTGTGTCGACAGGTGCGGGACTGGGTGTGGCCATCATCATGCTCGCCATGGGAGGTACGGTCGGTTCGGTATTCGGGCAGTCGGTGGGAAGTTATGTCGCCACCTTGGTGGGAGCCTTGCTGGGAGCCGGGGCGGTGCTGGCAATTCTCATCGTGTTCTCGTCGCTGGTACGCTCAAGCACGATGTTGCTCATCATAGGTGTATTGGTCAGCTACCTCGCCTCGAGCGTCATTTCACTGCTCAATTCGGTGGCGAGCGAGGAGGGGGTACACAACTATGTGGCGTGGGGATTTGGCAATTTCTCGGGAGTGGGACTTGACCAACTGCCAGTCTATGCTGTGCTTATCCTGTTGGCACTGGTGGCGGCAGGCTTGATGGTGAAACCCCTCAATGCGTTGCTGCTGGGCACGCGTTATGCCCAGAACCTGGGTGTGAATACCCATCGGGCACGATGGCAGTTGCTGCTCATCACGGGCGTACTCACTGCCGTGGTCACTGCCTTCTGCGGCCCCATCGGCTTCCTGGGACTCGTGGTGCCACACATTGCCCGACTGATGCTCGCCACCAGCAATCACACCCGCCTTATTCCCGTGACCATCATCGCCGGAGCTGATGTTGCGCTGCTGTGCACACTCATCAGTGTCAATGGCAACCATGGAGTCATCCCCATCAACGCCATCACACCCATCATCGGTGTCCCCATCATCCTATACATCATCCTCAACCGCCGCAAAATCCACTATTTCAACTAGATTCTTCGGCGTGTTCGGCTACCTTGTCGCTGAAAATAATTCTCAATTCTTAATTCTCAATTCTCAAGTGATCCTCACCACTCATAACCTCACCGTCGGCTACACGCAAGGCAAGCGTGTCACCCCGTTGCTCAGCGACCTGAACCTCAACATGCAGGAAGGCCGTCTTATCGCCCTGTTGGGACAGAACGGTGCCGGCAAGTCGACACTACTGCGTGCGCTCACCTGCGCCGCTAAGCCCTTGTCGGGAACCATAGAAATCAACGGGAAAAACGTGAACGACATCTCACAGCGCGAGCGTTCACGACTCATTGGGCTCGTCTCAACAGACCGAATCGCCGTTGGCGGACTGACCGTCACCGAACTCGTCGCGCTGGGGCGACAACCCCACACGGGCTTTTTGGGAAGACTCAGCGAAGAAGACCATCAAATCGTGGCTCAAGCAATCGATGACGTAGGCATCACACACAAGGCCGCCAGCTATGTTGCCGACCTTAGTGACGGCGAACGTCAGAAGGCCATGATTGCGCGCGCTTTGGCGCAGCAGACGCCCATCATCATCCTAGACGAACCCACAGCATTCCTCGACGTGGCAAGCCGCATCGAGGCGATGCAACTGCTGCACTCACTGGCACACGACCGTGGCAAGGCCGTGCTTCTCTCCAGCCACGACGTGTCACAATCGCTCATGCTAGCCGACGACCTTTGGCTCATTACACGCGACCGTCAAGTAATTCAAGGCACCACCCAGGATATCCTCAAAACCAATGCCATGGATCGCCTCTTCACCACCCGACGCGTCACCTTCAATCCCACCATCCTCGACTACCAGTGGCAAGACTAGGGGTAAGGTGTCAGGTATCAGGCATCAGGTATCAGGTATCAGATGTAATCGCGTAGCGCCCTGACCCCTGAACGCGCACAGCGCCCTGACCCCTCTACAGCTCTTTAATCACCCGGCACGGGTTCCCAGCCGCCAGCACATTGCTGGGGATGTCGTGAACCACAACCGAACCGGCGCCAATCGTCACATTGTCACCAATGGTCACGCCAGGCATTACACAAACATTGCCCCCAAACCACACGTTGTTCCCTACATGGATGGGACGTGCATATTGCTTGCCCGCGTTGCGCAAAGACGCGTCAACTGGATGACCGGCGGTGTAGAATGCGCAGTTGGGAGCGATAAACACATCATCACCGAAGGTCACACGCGCCTCATCAAGAATCACTAGGTTGAAGTTGGCAAAAAAACGTTCTCCCACCTCAATGTTGAACCCATAGTCGCACAAGAACGGCGCATTGATGGTGAACCGCTCGCCCGTCTTGCCCAGCAGACTACGAATAAGTGCAGTACGCTCCTCAACTTGTGACGGACGCAAGTGGTTATAGTCATAACACCGCTCATGGCACTGTGCCAACAGGTCTAGCAGCGTAGTGTTGTCACTGGCGTCATACAGCTCCCCACTCATCATCTTCTCCAGTTCTTCCTTTTGCTTGTCTGTCATCATGCCACAAAGGTACAACTTAATTCTCAATCCTCAATTAAAATAATTCTCAATTCTCAATTCTCAATTCTCAATTTATTACTACCTTTGCACGATTTTTCTAGAACACCCCTATATGCAACAGATAAGAAACGTCGCCATCATCGCTCACGTCGACCACGGAAAGACCACACTGGTCGACAAGATGCTCGCAGCAGGAAACCTCTTCCGTGACAACCAGAACGTTGGAACACAGATACTTGACAGCAATGACCTGGAGCGCGAACGAGGCATCACCATCCTCTCGAAAAATGTGTCCATCAACTACAATGGATACAAGATTAACATCATTGACACCCCGGGGCATAGCGACTTCGGAGGTGAGGTGGAGCGCGTGCTGAACATGGCCGACGGATGCCTGTTGCTGGTCGACGCCTTCGAGGGACCCATGCCGCAGACACGTTTTGTGCTACAAAAGGCGTTGCAACTGGGACTCAAGCCCATTGTGGTCATCAATAAGGTTGACAAACCCAACTGCCGCCCCGACGAGGTGCAGGAGCAGGTGTTCGAACTCATGTGCAACCTCGATGCTACCGAGGACCAATTGGATTTCCCCACGGTCTTTGGTAGTGCAAAGAATGGCTGGATGAGCCTTGACTGGCAAGAACCCACCGACAACATAACCGCCGTGCTTGATGCCATCATCGAGTACATCCCTGAGCCCGCCTACAACGAGGGTGAGCCGCAGATGCTCATCACCTCGCTCGACTATAGCAGCTATGTGGGGCGAATCGCTGTGGGACGTGTGCATCGTGGCGAACTCAAGGACGGTATGGAGGTGGGACTTTGTAAACGCGACGGCACAGTCTCGCGACAGAAGGTCAAGGAACTGCGCACCTTCGAGGGAATGGGGCAGAAGCACGTCGACACAGTGGGATGCGGCGACATCTGCGCCATCGTGGGGCTGGAAGGATTCGAGATAGGCGATACTGTTTCGCTGCTTGCCAACCCCGACCCGCTGCCGCGCATCGCTATCGACGAACCCACCATGTCAATGCTCTTTACCATCAACGACTCGCCGTTCTTCGGCAAGGATGGTAAGTATGTCACATCACGACACATCTACGACCGACTTATGCGTGAGCTGGACAAGAACCTGGCATTGCGCGTCGAGCGCACCGAGGGCGAGGATGCATGGCTGGTATTCGGACGTGGTGTGCTGCACCTGAGCGTGCTCATCGAGGAGATGCGACGCGAGGGATATGAATTGCAGGTGGGACAGCCGCAGGTAATCATCAAGGAGATTGACGGAGCCAAGTGCGAGCCCATCGAGGTGCTTACCATCAACGTCCCTGAAGAGTACTCAAGCAAGATGATTGACATGGTTACCCGCCGTCGCGGCGAGATGACATCCATGGAAACACAGAACGACCGTATACACCTGGAGTTCAAGATTCCGTCAAGAGGCATCATCGGACTCCGCACCAACGTTCTCACCGCCAGCGCAGGAGAGGCCATTATGGCGCACCGCTTCCTGGCGTTCGAGCCTTGGAAGGGCGAGATTACTCGCCGTACCAACGGGTCGCTCATTGCTACCGAGGGCGGCACGGCTTTCGCCTACGCCATCGACAAACTCCAGGACCGTGGTCGCTTCTTCATCTTCCCGCAGGAAGAGGTCTATGCCGGACAGGTCGTTGGTGAGCACGCCAAGGAGAAAGACCTCGCCGTCAACGTAACCAAGAGCAAGAAACTCACCAACATGCGCGCCAGCGGCTCAGACGAAAAGATGCACATCGTTCCGCCCATCGTCTTCAGCCTGGAGGAAGCACTCGAGTACATTAAGGCCGACGAGTACGTCGAGATTACACCCAGTCACATCCGCATGCGCAAGATCATCCTCGACGAACTCGAGCGCAAGCGCCGCGCCAAAGCCGCCGGCCAAGACGAAGAATAGATTGTCGTGGAAAAAACAAGTTGCCGCCGAGTATCTTTTTGATACTCGGCGGCAACTTGTTTATGGGAGATGTTTTAATTCAGCACCTTGGTCACTTCGAGGATGCTCAGGATTTCCTGCTTGCCGTTGTCGCTGGTGACATAAACACGTCCGCGCTCGTTGTCAACCTTGTCGACGGTGTAGCCGGGTTGGTACTCTGCGACAAACAAGCCATGCACGCTGTCGCCAGCCTTGACGCCCTCGTCGCTCAGCGGAATAAGCTTGCAGTCGCTCTTGGGATAAACGGCAACCTTCTCGCTGAATCCCAACACTAGCACCTTGTCATCGGTGGCCTTGATTAGCTTGGCGGCGAGCCAGCGTCCGCGCTCATCCTTGCAAGCGACCTGCGCTCCGGGCTCCCATTGGCCATCGTGAAGCACAATGAACGAGTTGGGTTTGAGCTGCTCGTTGGCATGGTCGTCGGCGAAGTTCACCTTTGATCCTGGGTCGAGCTTCATGTCGAGGTAGTCAACCTTGGGCTCGGCGGGATTGCTGTCGTCACGCACGATGGCGCGCTTGAGGCCGCTGCCGGTTTGCCACCAGGTGAGCAGGATGTCGCCCTTCTTGGCGGTAGCACCTTCGGGGATGCCGATGATGAGTGAGTTGGGCAACTCATAGTCTTCTTTGTAGTTCACCACCGACTTCTCGGCACCAGCGGTCTTGAGGTTGGTGTTGTAGAAGATAAGACATTTGGAAGTCAGATCAGCTCCGTCATCAAGACCAGCCTTATAGTAAGTGTAAGGAGCAAGAACCAACTCACCGTCGGTGAATTTTTCACCGGTGCTGATGGGGAAGTCCCAAGGCCATGCGGCGGGATCCATCTGAGTCGTGGAGGCAGTTTGGGTACTGTCGTTACCATTGGCATTGTTCTCATTGCTGCCTGTGCAGCTCATGGCGGCCATCGAAAGACCGATAACAGCCACAAAAATCAATTTCTTCATAATCTAAAAAACTTATCTATAATCTATAATCTATTATCTATTATCTACTCCTCCTCGTCCAGCACCTTGGTGACTTGGAGAATGTTGATGATTCTCTTCTTGCCATACCTGTCGGTACCCCAGACGCGTCCACGCTCGTTGTCAACCTTCTCGACGGTGAAGGACTCGTAAATGTTGATGGGTGCTCCATAGACTTCGTCACCGGCCTTGATGCCCTCATCACTCAAGGGGATGAGCTTGCACTCAGACCGTGGATAGACAGCAATCTTGCTGCCGAAATCCTGCACCAGCACCTTGTCATCGGTGGCCTTGATCAGGGTCGCTGCGACCCACTTGCCCCAGTCATTCATGTGTGCGACTTGTGCTCCAGGCTCCCAATCGCCGTCGTGCAGCACGATAAACGAGTTGGGCTCGAGCTGCTCGTTGGCATGGTCTTCAGCGAAACCTGACGTGGTGCCATCGGCATTGAGCTTCAAGTCCATGTCAAGATAGTCCACCTTGGGTGCTGTGGGGTCACTGTCATCACGCACGATGGCGCGATTCATGCCGCTGCCGGTTTGCCACCATGTCAGGATGATGTCGCCCTTCTTGGCGGTAGCTCCCTCGGGAATGCCAATAATCAGCGAGTTGGGCAACTCATAGTCTTCCATGTAGTTCACTACCGACTTCTCGGCTCCTGCTTTTACGAGGTTGGTTTTGTAGATGATGAGGGTTTTCTTTGTCAGGTCTTCCTTGTCATCAATAGCGCCCTTGTAGAAAGTGTAGGGCGCCAATATCAGCTCGCCGTCGGTGAATTGCTCACCCGTGCTCAGAGGGAAGTCCCACGGCCAGGCGGCATTCCCTTGAGATGCGCCACTCATGGCGGTCATAGCAACACAAGCTAAAAATAAAAATACTTTTTTCATTGTTATAGTGTTATTAGGATTATAAGTGTCAATATTATTCTGCCACTCTGAACTTCCCCCTCTTCAGGGGGGACTGAGGGGGGCTAATTACTCAGCATTTCCTCAAGTTTATCGAGTGCGGCACTGATGCCATCCAAGTTCTTACCACCTGCCTGAGCAAAACCGGGCTGGCCACCGCCACCGCCTTGAATCAACTTGGCAACCTCACGCACCATCTGACTGGCGTTCATGCCTTCCTTGACCAGATCGTCGGTGAGCATGACGGTAAGCGTTGGACGGTCAGCATAGACCGTGCCGGCGAGCAGGGCATGACGGGTCAAGCCACTGCCACGCAATGCTGTCGCCACGCCCTTGACCACATCGGGTAGCAAGAGGCGTTGCAGGCGCATCACCTTCACTCCCTTGTCATTGAGGCGAGCGCCGTTAACGAGATGCTCGCGCAGGGAGTTGATGCGCTCCTGGATGAAGCCCTCGGCCTGCTTGCGCAGTGATGTGTTCTCCTCAAGCGATTTGCGCAATGCCACCAGAGCATCGGGCGCATTATTCAGCATGCTCTTGATTTCATGCAACAAGTCTTGCATATCATCCATAGTCTTCTCGACTCCTTCACCAGTGATGGCTTCGATGCGGCGGATACCGGCGGCGATGCTGCTCTCGTTCACAATCTTAATCATGCCGATGTAGCCCGTGTTGGCAACATGCGTACCACCGCACAGCTCGACCGAGTCGTCATACTTGATGACGCGCACGCGGTCACCATATTTCTCGCCGAACAGGGCCATCGCACCCATGGCACGCGCCTCGTCGATGGGCATCTCGCGGTGCTCCTCGCGCAGTGTGGCGTGCCGCACCATTGCATTGGCGAGATGCTCGACCTGACGAATCTCTTCGGGGGTGACTTTCTTGAAGTGAGAGAAGTCGAAGCGCAGCATCTTGTCGTCAACATACGAACCCTTTTGTTCTACATGCTTGCCCAGCACTTGACGCAGGGCGGCGTGCAGCAGGTGGGTCGCCGTGTGGTTGCACTCGATCGCGCGGCGGCGTTTCACGTCAATGGCGGCATGAATGGGTGCAGTGGGATCCGACGGCATGCGCTTGGCAATGTGAACGGGCAGGTTGTTCTCACGCTTGGTGTCAATAATCTCGATGGTTTCGTCACCAGCAGTGAGCGTGCCCTTGTCGCCAACCTGGCCACCCATCTCAGCGTAGAACGGCGTGCGGCTGAGAACAATCTGGTAGAACTCGTTGTTTTTCTGCTTCACCTTGCGATAACGCAGAATCTCGGTGTCACACTCGGTCAAGTCATAACCCACAAACTCGGTAACACCCTCTTGCAACTCCACCCAGTCGGTTGCCTCCACGGCGGCGGCGTTGCGTGCGCGTTGTTTCTGCTGCTGCATCTCGGCATTGAACTCTTCCTCATTAACGGTCATGTTGTTCTCGCGCAGAATCAGCTCAGTCAAGTCCAAGGGGAAACCATAGGTGTCATAGAGCGTGAACGCCTCGCGACCCGTGATTTCGGTCTTACCTACTTGCTGGGTGTCGGCAATCACCTTCTCGATGAGCTTCATGCCGGTTTCGAGCGTGCGCAGGAATGAGTCTTCCTCTTCTTTGCACACATGCTTGATCAGGTCGGCTTGAGCAGGCAGTTCAGGATAGGCGGCTCCCATGCTCTCGATGAGCGTGTCAATCAGGCGATACATGAATGCCTCGCGCATGCCTAGGAAGGTGTAGCCGTAGCGCACAGCACGGCGCAAGATGCGGCGGATGACGTAGCCCGCCTTGGCATTGCTGGGCAACTGACCATCGGCGATGCTGAACGCGATGGTACGCACGTGGTCGGCGACCACACGCATGGCCACATCGGTGTCGTGGTTCTCGCCATAGCGCTTGCCACTAATGTTGCCAATCTCGCTAATCAGCGGCTGGAACACGTCAGTGTCATAGTTCGACTTCTTGCCCTGAAGGGCCATGCACAGGCGCTCAAAGCCCATGCCGGTGTCTATCACGTTGAACGGAAGCGGCTCTAGGCTACTGTCTGCCTTGCGGTTATATTGCATGAACACCAGGTTCCATATCTCTATCACCTGCGGGTGGTCTTTGTTGACCAACTCGCGGCCGGGCACTTGCGCCTTCTCCTCGTCGCTGCGCAGGTCGATGTGGATTTCGCTGCACGGGCCGCAAGGACCCGTGTCGCCCATCTCCCAGAAATTGTCGTGGCGGTTGCCATTGATGATGTGGTCGGCAGGCAGATGTTTCTCCCAATAGCCAGCGGCTTCGTTGTCACGCTCTAAACCCTCAGGGGCATAGCCCTCAAACACGGTGGCGTAAAGAATGGCGGGGTCAAGGTGCAACACGTCCACCAGAAACTCCCAGCACCAATCGATGGCTTCCTTCTTGAAGTAGTCGCCAAACGACCAGTTGCCCAGCATCTCAAACATCGTGTGGTGGTAGGTGTCGTGACCAACTTCCTTCAGGTCGTTGTGCTTGCCACTCACGCGCAGACACTTTTGCGAGTCGGCGACGCGGCGCCACTGAGCCTGTTGGTTGCCCAGGATGATGTCCTTGAACTGGTTCATGCCGGCATTGGTAAACATAAGGGTAGGGTCGTCTTTGATGACCATTGGAGCGGAAGGCACAATGTGGTGCTGCTTGCTCTCAAAGAAGCTCTTAAAGGCTTCGCGAATCTCTTTTGCAGTTAGCATATCGTTTAGTCTATATTTTTTTCAAAACAACCTACAAAGATACGCCAAAATCGCCGTTGTTCAAAAACACAACACGATTTTTTTTGATTTTGCCCGCAAAATTTGCCATTTTCAACATAATTTTATACCTTTGTACCCACCAAAAACGCCCCATTAGAGCAGCTATGGGGTCTCATCTGTTCCCCATGCCGCGGATAAGTCGCGGCCCCAAAGTATCACTACATGCAAGAACTAGATAAGAAATATTATAAGATAGGTGACGTGGCGCAAATCTTGGGCATACCCGAGAGCACGTTGCGCTACTGGGAGACGCAGTTCACCATCGTCAAGCCTCGCCGCAATGCCAAGAACATCCGATTCTACACACCCAATGACATCGAGACCATACGCAAAATCCACTACCTGGTCAAGGAGAAGGGCCTAAAACTCGATGCTGCGCAGGCACAACTGCGAGCCAACCGTGATGGCGTTGACAAGCGATTTGAGGTGGTCGACCGCCTCAAGGACATCAAGTCCCAGCTCCAGCTACTCCAACAAGCCCTCAACAACATTTCGCTCTAGCAGTTACAGTCAATCTAGTGCCTCTAGTCAATCTAGACTCTCTAGAGAATAACAAAGTGGAGCCTCGTGTGCGGGACTCCACTTGTGTTTAGTGCAAGCTAAAAACCAAGAATCAGAATTTGTAATAGAAGTAATTCTTAATTCTTAATCAAAACGGCAGATCGTCGCCTTCGCCTTGCTGGTTGAAGTCGGCTGCAGGGGCAGATGCCACTGCAGGGGCGGCAATGGGTGCAGGACCTGTAGGAGCCGGACCCATGGGTGCCGGGCCGCTTGGAGCAGCCATATTGGCGGGGTCACCAGCGGCGGCAATGGCGTTGGGATCAACCTTGTCAGCCTTCCAACCACGAATGCTGGTGTACCAGCGACCATTGTACTCACGACTCTCGATGTCAAAACTCAAGTCAATCAAGTCGCCTACTTCGAGTGGGTACTGGTTAGCACGTTCGCCAAAGAAGTCGAAATGAACTCTCTTGGGGTAGGCTTCCATGGTCTCAAGCACATATTCCTGCTTGCTCCACGGGTTGCCCGCCTTTGAAGTTCCGCTCTGAAGCGGCAACTTCACGATGATTTTTCCTCTGATTTCCATTTATGCTTTTTTAAAAATGATTTTTCGGACTGCAAAGGTACAATTTTTTGACCATGTGGCAACGATTTGATACATTAAATTGTTTTAATCGACAAATTTTGGAGCAGCGAACGCAAAGAAAAGGACTTTTTCTTTGCTGAGTCGTGACAAAATTGGACAAAAAGTCAAATTTTAGCCCGCAAATTTTTGGGAACGAACTTTTATCAGTAACTTTGCCGTTTCAATAAATAAAACAACAACCTAACTTTTCGTGAATGAAGAATAAAAACATTGATAACCAAACTCTGGTCAATGCCATCGTCGAGGGAGCGCAGGAGAAGAAAGCGCGCTCAATCGTCACCGTTGACTTGTCAAGTATCGAGTACGCACCCACACAGGGCTTTGTCATTGCAAACGGCAATACGCCCATTCAGGTCGATGCCATTGCCGATAGTATCCGCGAGTATGTCGAGAAGTCAATTGGCGTAAGACCTTATAACTACGATGGATACCAGAACTCTCAGTGGATTGTGCTTGATTACGGTTCAATCTATGTGCACGTCTTCTTGCCCGAGTTCCGCAACCGATACAACCTTGAGCAACTCTGGAATGACGCGCCCATCACCAACATCCCTGACCTAGACTGATTATGGCAGACAACAATAAAAATAAAAAAACACCCAAGAAGTTTACATTCAACATCTACTGGATGTACATGCTTGTCTTTGCCGGACTGCTAGCAGCATTCTGGATGAACGACAATTCCGTCGCCAAGGATGTTAGCCAGTCCCAATTTGAGACCATGGTTGCCAGTGGAGGCATAGAGAGCATCGTCGTTTATAATAAGGAAGAGGCCGAGGCGGTTCTGAACGACTCGCTGGCCAAAGCCGTTTTCGGCGCCCAGTACCAGCCCCGACAGGGAGCGAAACCCAAGGTGAGGGCGAAGATTGGTTCGGTCGACTCGTTTGAGAAAAAAGTTGACGAGTGGAAGGCAAACGGTAAGTTCAAGGGAGAACTGTCGTACGACTCCACCAGCGACTTGTCGACCATCTTCTGGTACTTTGGACCCGTGCTGTTGCTTATTGGCTTCTGGTTCTTCTTCATGAAGCGTATGGGCGGAGGCGGTATGGGCGGAGGCATCTTCAACGTAGGCAAGTCAAAGGCAATGCTCTTCGATAAGGACAATGCCAGCAAGGTGACATTTGAGGATGTAGCCGGACTTGCCGAGGCGAAGGTTGAGATAGCCGAGATTGTCGACTTCCTTAAGAGCCCCGAGCACTACACTGAGCTAGGTGGTAAGATTCCTAAGGGCGCACTGCTCGTAGGCCCTCCGGGAACAGGTAAGACCTTGCTCGCCAAGGCGGTTGCTGGTGAGGCGAACGTGCCCTTCTTTTCCATGTCGGGTAGTGACTTTGTTGAGATGTTTGTCGGTGTGGGAGCCAGCCGCGTGCGTGACCTCTTCCGACAGGCCAAAGAGAAGGCTCCTTGCATTGTGTTCATCGACGAGATAGATGCTGTGGGACGTGCGCGTGGACGCAACGCCAACATGGGCGGTAACGATGAGCGCGAGAGTACGCTCAACCAGCTGCTCACCGAGATGGACGGCTTTGGCAGCAACAGTGGTGTCATCATCCTTGCAGCAACCAACCGTGCCGATATCCTTGACAAGGCTTTGCTCCGTGCTGGACGATTTGACCGACAGATTTATGTTGAGTTGCCTGAACTGACCGACCGAAAGGAAATCTTCCTGGTACACTTGCGTGATGTCAAGACCGACGGCAGTGTCGACATCGACCAACTGGCGCGACAGACACCGGGATTCTCAGGTGCCGACATTGCGAATGTGTGCAACGAGGCGGCCCTCATCGCCGCGCGTCGCAAGAAGCAAGCAGTGCAGCGACAGGACTTCATGGATGCCATCGACCGTATCATCGGCGGACTGGAGAAGAAGTCCAAGGTCATCACCGATGACGAGCGCAAGTCCATTGCCTATCATGAGGCAGGACATGCTACTGTCAGCTGGCACTTGCAGTATGGCGACCCGCTCATCAAGGTCACCATTGTCCCGCGTGGCAAGGCGTTGGGTGCTGCCTGGTATATGCCAGAGGAACGTCAGATTGAGCCCAAACAGGCTCTGCTCGATGAGATATGCTCACTCATGGCAGGACGTGTCGCTGAGGACATTTTCCTCGGATTTATCGACACTGGAGCGCTCAATGACCTGGAGCGTGCAACCAAGATGGCTTACGCCATGGTCACTTTCTATGGCATGAGCGACAAATTGCCCAATATCTCCTACTATGATTCGAGCGGACAAGAGTATGGCTTCACCAAGCCCTATAGCGAGACGCGGGCGCAGACTATCGATGCCGAGGTGCAGAACATCATCGACAGTCAGTACGAGAGAGCAAAACAAATCTTGCTGCAGTATGTCGATGGACATCACCAACTTGCCGAATTGCTGCTTGAGCGGGAGGTTATCTACACCGAGGACGCCGAGCGCATCTTCGGCAAGCGCCAGTGGTTGTCACGTACTGAGGAAATCATGCGTGCCAGCGAACAGGAAAAACAGGAAAAGGAGCAGGAGGTGCAGGCCGATGACAATACAACAGTCACACCGCCACCATTTAACCACAATGACTAAGAATCTGTAGATATGAGCCATTTTGATTTTTCCGACGTAGAAAAACAGGCGATTGTCAGTCTCATCATCGAGATGATTAACGTCGACCAGGTCATCACCATCGAGGAGATGTATGCCTCCAACGCTATCAATGCTGAGCTGGGCATCAACGAGGAAATCTTCAAGGCCGGAATGGCTTTGGACTTCGACTTTGCCGTGCAGGTGGTGAAGAAGATGGACACCCCACGTAAGTTCTTTGTCGCACAGCAACTGGTGCGCATTATGGATGCCGACGGGGCCGATGAGGCAGAGCACGACCTGCTTGAGCACATCGGGAGGCTCATTGACCTGGACAAAGAACTGGGCTGCTGAACTGTGTTATAACCCCGTTAGCTGACACAAGACAACTGGTCGTGACATGACTACACAAGTGCATGTCGCGACCAGTTGATTTTTGGTTATTCTTCTGGCTGTAAAATGTGTTTGTCAAACAATTTACTGGCATTTTGTTTATGTTTGGGTTGGAATGATGTCGTTTTGTGAATTTACCTTAAATAGATAACATAAATCTTGGTCAAGGGTTGGTGGTTTTTCTATATTTTATAATTTTGTCGCAAATTGTGATAAAATGATTACCGAGATTATTAGACTTAATTCAATCAGTGACTTTTGCGAGCGTTATGGTGCAAAAGTGCAACATCCGCTCATCACTGTTGTCGAGGGAAGAGACCTGGTAAACATGAAACATGAGCTTAGAAGCTGCGGTTTCTACTGCGTCATGCTCAAGGCACAGACCGGGACGATGACCTATGGACTCAGCAGATATGAGTATGGTGATGGCACACTGGCATTTATTGCCCCTGACCAAATCTTCGGAAAGTCGACTGACAAGGACGAGCCTGTTAACAACAAACTCTTACTTTTCCATCCAAGCCTCGTACATGACTCGGAACTTGCACCTAAGTTCAAGTACTATTCGTTCTTCTCCTATGAGTCCAACCAGGCGTTGCACCTTATGCCCGAGGAGAAGATTGTCGTTGAGTCGCTTTTTGAGGGACTCGCTATGGAGTTGGAAAGGAGCATAGACAGTTGCAGCCGAAGCATCATCTTGTCGTTCCTCGAACTTTTGTTTAATTACTGCATGAGATTCTATGAGCGACAGTTCAAAGGAGAGGAAAGACCCAACAACCAGCTTATCGACAGGTTCAACAAGGTACTGGATGACTACTTCAATAGTAGCCTCCCCCAAGAGAAGGGACTGCCGTCGGTAGCATATTGCGCACAACAATTGTCTTTGTCACCAAACTACTTCGGAGATCTTGTCAAACGTACAACGGGGCATACTGCTAAGGAACACATTCACATGGCTGTCGTTGAGCGAGTAAAAACGCTCATCATCAATTCCAAGCAGTCAATCAGCGAAATCGCATACACCGTCGGATTCAAGTATCCACACCATCTGAGCAGAGTGTTCAGGCACGTCACGGGAATAACGCCCATCGAGTTCCGTACGCGTCGTTAACGTTACACCTTAAAGGATGCTGAAGTGCTTCGTGCCCAAGAGCATCCCGTTGCACCACACCTCCAGGCGATAGGCGCCACTGCGCCAATTGCCTGGAGTCTCATTTCCCCAACCTTTCAAGTTTAATACCTTGCTCTCCTCATAAACGTAACACTCCACTCGCTGTGAGTAGCCTGCGGGAGATGTCTCACCCACCCGCAACTTGCCGTCAGGACCATACCATTTGACATAAAGCTCCACCGGGCCGTGTAAGATGCCACGATAGTGCAAACGAGGCTGCAAATACTGAGTCTCGCTACTGTGGATGGAGCTGCCAAAGGGGGTTAAAGCTTGTTGGATGCGGTTGACATTGCCTATCTCTATCGAGTCGATGATTAACGGATAACGCTGTCCTACCATCTTCTGGAAATCAGACAAACGATGATCGGCACTGCACTTCTGTGCCTCCAACTGATAGAAAGCCTGCTGAAGGGAGTCAAGACGATAGTCATATTGGCGCGAGATGACTTGAGTCAACGTGTCGCGGGCATCGAGGTTGCTGCGAGCCTGGCGCAACTGGAGCCAAGTGCCAACCCACAAACCAGCCAGCGCAAGCGTACACAATCCCAAACCCCATACCCAAAAACGGCTCACACCACCTGTGCCTAGGCGATGACCACACACATTGCAGTATTTCGCATCATTCGAGTTCGATGCCCCGCAGGCATTACATTCTTTCATTGATATATTGTTTAATTAACCAACAACCACGATGCAAATCATGTGCCATTGAACAACCAACTATAAACTATCAACTACCCCTCCCCCCACAACTGCTGCATACGAGCCGCAAGTTTGGCCTCGGCGGGTGTCTCTTGAGGATGCCATATCTGAGGGTGATGCAGTTCCTCGGGCATATATTCCTGGCGAACAAAGTGGCCGGGATAGTCATGAGCGTACTGATAGTCGGCACCATAACCCAGCTCCTTCATCAGCTTGGTGGGCGCGTTGCGTAGGTGCAACGGCACTGGAGCGTTGCCTGTCTGGTTGACTAGCTCCAACGCATCGTCTATGGCAAGGTAGGCACTGTTGCTCTTGGGCGATGTGGCGAGATAAATCGCGCACTCGCTTAATGGGATACGGCCCTCGGGCCAGCCAATCTTGTTGATTACGTCAAACGTGGCATTAGCGAGCAGCAGCGCGTTGGGATTCGCCAAACCGATGTCCTCGGCAGCGCTGATACACAGGCGGCGAGCGATGAACTTCGGATCCTCGCCACCGGCGATGAGGCGAGCCAGCCAGTAGACAGCAGCGTCAGGGTCGCTCCCTCGGATGCTCTTGATGAATGCCGAAATGATGTCGTAGTGCATCTCGCCACCCTTGTCAAAGGCAACGGGGTTCTGCTGAAGACGGTCGGTGACAATCTGGTCGTTGATGACAAATGGCTCAAGCGGGCCCAGCGACTGCATCACAAGGTCGAGGATATTCAGCAACTTGCGGGCATCGCCACCCGAGTAACGCAACAATGCTTCGGTCTCCTCAATACGCACTTCGCGGTCGGCAAACATCTTGTCAGTGGTCAGAGCGCGGTTGAGCAATTCAAGAAGGTCGTCACGGTCCAGTGGCTGCAGCACGTAGACTTGGGCGCGAGAAAGCAGGGGACGGATGACCTCGAACGACGGATTTTCGGTCGTCGCACCGATGAGTGTCACCGTGCCGTTCTCCACCGCGCCCAGCAAGGAGTCCTGTTGAGACTTGTTGAAACGGTGAATCTCGTCGATGAACAGCACCGGACGGCCTTTAGTGAACATGCTGCGGGCATCGGCTTTGCAGCGGTCAAGCACCTCGCGAACCTCCTTCACGCCGCTGGTGACGGCCGACAAGGTATAGAAAGGTACTTGGGTCTGTTCGGCAATGATGCGAGCCAGCGTGGTCTTGCCCACGCCCGGAGGTCCCCACAAGATGAAGGAGGAGATGTTGCCACTTTCTATCATGCGGCGTATCACGGCACCATCACCCACCAGGTGCTTCTGGCCGATGTAATCGTCCAGCGATTTGGGCCGCATACGTTCTGCCAATGGTTCGTACATCTTTATAAAGATTATAAGATTCTGTTAATTAAACACACGTTGGAGTAATGCGAGCCTATGGCTCGTAAACTTTCTCTACTACAGCCCCTTGACCACCTTGAACTTCTTCCAGTTCTTGGCATCTTGATAGGCACTGACCGACTGGGCGGGAACATACAACTCAATCTTGTTGTTGCTCTCGCCGCCTAACTCGGGTGGGGTGGTGGCGTGACACTCGATGCGCTGCAGTTGAGAGCACTTCTCGGCGACCTTCTTGCCTAGTTTCGTCACCGTTGACGGGATAATCAGGCGCTTGATGGCTGTCTCACGTAAGGCATTGTCACCCAATGAGCGAAGACCTTCGTTCAGTGACACTTCGCTTAACGAGGTACACTCGCGGAACGCCTCCTTGTCAACAGTACTCACCGTCGAGGGCAGTACAAACTGCATTAACGACTTGCAGCGACGGAACGCCTCCTTCCCGATGCTGGTTAGGTTACCGCTCAGTTGAACACTGCGCAACGCTTTGCACTCATAGCATGTCTTCTCCTCAATCACCGTCACGCCGCTCAGGTCAATGCTTGTCAACTCATAGCAGCGGTCAAAGGCTTGTTTGCCAACTTGGCGCAGTTGACCCGGGTCACATAACACAGCACGCAACGAGTTGCACTCGTGGAAGGCGCGCTCGTCGATGCGGGTCACACTCGATGGTAACTCAATCTCCTCTAGACTCTTGCAGCCCTCAAATGTTGCCACTGGAATTGAGGTCAACGATCCTTGCAACACGATGGAGCGAAGCGAACCGCTGCCGGCGAATGTCGACCGGCCCAGTCGGGTCAATGTCTCGGGCAACTCCACATCGCTTACCTTGCTGTTGTAGAACGCACGCTCAACAATCTCCTCCACACCATCGGGAACACGGCAACGACCAGTGCGAGCGGCGGGATATTGCAACAACACACGGCCATCGCGGTCATACAACGTGCCGTCAATCGAACTGTAAGTATTGTTGCGGTCATCCACATCGAAGCGCTTCAGTAGAGACATGTGTCCTGGATTGTCATTGTCTATCTCACAACGGGCGGGAATGTACAACTCGGTCAGATGAGTACCCTCAAACGCCTCCTTGCCAATGCTCAAAAGACCCGAAGGAAGATCCAGGCGCGTCAGGTCGCTGCAGTCTTTGAAGCAACGCTCTCCAATGCGCTCTAATCGTGCGGGTAGCGTAATATACTTCAAATTGCTGCAGCCCTCAAAGGCGCGGTCGCCAAGTTCTATTACGCGAGCGGGCATTAGCACCTCCTCGAGGTCGTAGCAGCTGACAAAGGCATGCTCGCCGATTGACTTCAATCGGTCGGGCAACACGATCGAGCGCAGGCGACTGGCATACTCAAACGCGCGTCGAGGCAACACGTCATGGTTAATACGAGAGCCATACTTCTCCATCACCGAGGCATATTCCAAATCCAAGTCCAGGTAGTTGCTTACGCTCTTTCCGTCCTCGTCATAAACTTTACTGCGTTTCGCCAACTTGGTGATGTAGGCTAGGTCGCGGTCGTTCAACGGACCCTCGACTCGCAGCATGCGCACACGCTCGTGCATGCCCTTGGGCATGCTCTCCTCAAGCGTTCCTGGTTCGCGCACATTCACTTCTACCAGGTCAGCATAGCTACGGCCGCGCGTGTAACTATGGTGCCGTGTCATACCACGGCTATACTGTGCCAAAAGGGGCTCGGAAACAAGGCCCACCACTAAAAGTAGGGATATAAGCAATCTTTTCATCGTGTTATACGTTAAGTTTCGGCAAAGTTACACTTTTTTTGCTTTTTGTACAACAATGAAATTATTTTTGTTTGGGAGATAGTTCTGTGAGTCAAGGTTCTGCCTTGGCTTTGACAATCACACATTATTAAAAAGCATTAACGAGCCACAAAGGCTTTGCCCTATGGCCAATTTTCAGTACTTTTGCAGCTTGAAATCTATTTCGAGAAATAATACAAACTAAATAAGAACTGTTATGAGTTTAAACATCGTTGTGCTGGCAAAGCAAGTGCCAGACACCCGAAACGTGGGTAAAGACGCGATGAAGGAAGACGGTACGATTAACCGCGCGGCCTTGCCTGCCATCTTTAACCCCGAAGACTTGAACGCCCTGGAGCAGGCTCTGCGCCTGAAGGAGCAACATCCCGGCAGCACGGTCGGCATCCTGACGATGGGACCTCCACGTGCCGGTGAGATTATCCGTCAGGGATTGTACCGCGGTGCAGACACGGGATGGTTGCTTACTGACCGCTTGTTTGCTGGTGCCGACACATTGGCAACAAGTTATGCCCTGGCAATGGGCATTAAGAAGATAGGTCCAGTTGACATCGTCATCGGCGGCCGTCAGGCTATTGACGGTGACACGGCGCAGGTCGGCCCGCAGGTGGCACAGAAGTTGGGCCTGAACCAAGTAACCTATGCCGAAGAGATTATCAAGGTCGAGGATGGAAAGGCAACCATTCGCCGCCATATCGACGGGGGCGTAGAGACGGTCGAGGCTCCGCTGCCCGTGGTCATCACAGTGAATGGAAGTGCCGCCCCTTGTCGCCCGTGCAATGCCAAGTTAGTGATGCAATACAAGCGTGCAACTTGCCCCATGGAACGGACGGGTGATGAACCTTGGAAGGCACTGTACGACGAACGGCCTTACTTGACGCTGAATCAGTGGAGTGTGGCCGATGTGGACGGCGACCCCGAACAATGTGGACTGAGTGGCTCACCAACAAAGGTCAAGACCGTACAGAACATCGTCTTCCAAGCAAAGGAGAGCAAAACGCTCACCAGCAGCGACACAGATGTCGAGAGTGTAATCAAGGAATTGTTGAACGAAAAAATCATTTAAAAGCCTCTCCCCCCGACCCCCTCTCCAGAGGGAGAGGGGGAGTGGATTACACGATTGCTCATGAAGCCACAATGTGCATCTGCTTCCCCCGATTGGTATGGCATTCTTGAACAGAACGCAAAAAGGATGCGAAGAGAAATGACGGTGGCTGAACGTGTTTTGTGGAACGAATTGCGTGCTTCACAACTGGGATATAAATTCCGTCGGCAACATGTGATTGGTGATTTTATCGTGGATTTTGTGTGCCTTTCTAAAAGATTGGTGATTGAGATTGATGGTGCTTATCATGACCAATTATGTCAAGTGAGATTTGACCAGTCAAGGACAGAATCTTTGCAGCGAATGGGATTCCGAGTGATTCGATTTAATAACGAACAAGTGTGTAACCAAACGAGTGACGTGTTGGACCAAATTAAGCAACAATTGCTCTGATGTTGAAAAGCTGAGCTAACGAAAGTAACAAGAATAATTTATGGATAATATGAATGTGAACCAAAATGGAGCGACTGCTCCCCTCTCCTCCCGGAGAGGGGGTGGGGGTGAGGCTTCTCCTATATTTGTATATTGTGAAATTGAGCATACAACTGTGGCTGAAGTGTCACAGGAGTTGCTGACCAAAGGACGCAAACTCGCCAACGAACTTGGTGTAGAGCTTTATGCTGTCGTGGCTGGAGCCGGAATCAAGGGAAAAGTCGAGAATCAAATACTGCCCTATGGTGTTGACAAGTTGTTTGTGTTTGATGGTGAAGGGTTGTTCCCATACACATCTGCTCCACACACCGACCTGATGGTCAACTTGTTCAAGCAGGAACAGCCGCAGATATGCCTCATGGGTGCTACCGTCATCGGACGTGACCTCGGTCCACGCGTGTCGTCGTCACTGACCAGCGGTCTGACAGCCGACTGCACTGAGTTGGAGATAGGTGACTTTGACGACCCAAAGACAGGCGTTCATTACGACAACTTACTCTATCAGATTCGACCTGCCTTCGGTGGAAACATCGTTGCCACAATCGTCAACCCTGAGCATCGCCCCCAGATGGCGACGGTCCGTAGTGGTGTGATGCAAAAGGCAATTTACGAAGGAAACGCTCGTGGTGAGGTGGTCTATCCCAACGTGGATGACTATGTGCCACAGACGGCATACGTGGTGAAGGTGCTTGACCGACACGTTGAGGCAGCAAAGCATAACCTGAAGGGAGCGTCAATCGTTGTCGCTGGTGGCTATGGCGTGGGCAGCAAGGAAGGCTTTGACTTGCTGTTCCAACTTGCCAAGGAACTTCATGGCGAGGTAGGTGCTAGCCGCGCGGCGGTCGATGCTGGTTGGGTTGACCATGACCGCCAAGTCGGCCAAACGGGTGTGACCGTACATCCCAAGGTGTACATTGCTTGCGGTATCAGCGGACAAATTCAGCACATCGCCGGTATGCAGGATGCGGGCATCATCATCTCGGTCAACAGCGACCCTGATGCACCCATCAACAAGATTGCCGACTATGTCATCGTAGGCACCTGCGAGGAAGTGATTCCGAAACTCATTAAGTACTACAAACAAAACAGCAAGTAACTATGTCAAAATACAATATTCCTGAAATCGAATTCCAGCTCACACATCCGCTCATGAAGCGGATTGTTGAGCTGAAGGAGAAAGGCTTTGTCGATGCGGCGACCTATCCTGATGCACCCGTCGACAACGACGATGCTATTGAGAACTACCGCCGCCTGTTGGAGATTTGCGGCGAGGTGGCAGAGACCATTCTTGAACCCAACAGCGAGAGCGTAGACCAAGAAGGTCCACATCTGGAGAACGGTCGCATGATCTATGCCAGCAAGACATTCGAGAACATTGACGCAACGCGCAAGGCAGGCCTTCACGGTGTGTCCATGCCGCGTCGTTATGGCGGTCTGAACATTCCCAATGTGGTGTTCTCGATGCTCAGCGAGATGATTTCGGCGGCAGATGCGGGGTTTCAGAACATCTGGTCGTTGCAGAGCTGCATTGACACCTTGTATGAGTTCGGAAGCGAGGAGCAGCGCCAGGCTTTCATCCCCCGCGTGTGTGCTGGTGAGAGCATGTCCATGGATCTCACTGAGCCAGATGCAGGTAGTGACCTGCAACGCGTGATGCTCAAGGCTACTCGTGACGAGGAGAACAACTGTTGGCGACTGAATGGTGTGAAGCGCTTCATCACCAACGGCGACAGCGACATCCATCTGGTGCTGGCTCGAAGCGAAGAGGGAACTACCGATGGACGCGGTCTGTCGATGTTCATCTACGACAAGCGCGACGGCGGCGTGGACGTGCGTCACATTGAGCACAAGTTGGGCATACATGGCTCACCCACCTGCGAGTTGGTCTACAAGAACGCAAAGGCGCAGCTCTGCGGTGACACCCGCTTGGGACTCATCAAGTATGTGATGGCACTGATGAACGGGGCTCGTCTGGGCATCGCTGCACAAAGTGTCGGCGTGGAGCAAGAAGCCTACAACGAGGCATTGGCTTATGCCCGCGAGCGTGCACAGTTCGGCAAGAAAATCATTGAGTTCCCCGCTGTCTACGACATGCTCAGCCGCATGAAAGCGAAGCTTGATGCGGGCCGTTCGCTGCTCTACCAGACAGCTCGTCTGGTTGATGTCTACAAGGCACTGGAGGACATCAGTCGTGACCGTACGCTCACCCCCGAGGAGCGCCAGGAGATGAAGAAGTACCAGCGCATGGCCGACGCGTTCACACCGCTTGCTAAGGGCATGAACTCGGAGTATGCCAACCAGAACGCCTACGATGCCATCTCGGTGCATGGAGGCAGCGGCTTCATCATGGAGTACAAGTGCCAACGCCTGTATCGTGACGCTCGCATCTTTAGCATCTACGAGGGAACAACCCAGCTGCAGGTAGTGGCGGCAATCCGCTACATCACTAATGGCAGTTATCTGAACTACTTGCGCGAGATGCTGCAGGACGAGGTCGCTGAGGAATTTAAGCCGCTGAAGGCGCGTGTTGAGGCCATGGTTGACTTGCTTGAGAAGGCAATCGCAATCGTCAAGGAGGCTGGCAACCAAGACCTGCATGACTTCCTTGCCCGTCGTCTCTACGACATGACTGCCGAGACGATGATGGCATTGCTCATCATCCTGGACGCAACCCGTTCGCCCGAACTCTTCGGAAACAGCGCGCAGGTCTACGTCCGCATGGCCGAGGCAAATGTCAACGGACACTTTACCTACATCCAGAATTTCCGCGCTGAGGACCTCGAGGCCTTCCGCGCACAGTAATTTGGATGACACAAACAATGCGGGCAACCCCACCAAGAGGGTTGCCCGCATTGTGCATTGAAATAATGGAGAATGGAGAATTGAGAAAAAATATCTGCGAGATAAACCTATCTGCGAAATCTTCGAAATCTGCGTGAGATTACACTCTCCACTCACCACTCTCCCTAGTTCTCAAGGTTCTGGTAGAACTCGGCGCGACCGTGGCGCAGCATGCCGATGGCACGAGGAACGATGTCCTTCATCTCGGGAGTCGTGTCGGCAAGGATCTCGAATGCCGCCCATACCGAGCGCTCATGCACGATGTACAGTTTGATGACCTTCATGTCGAAGTTCGTCTTGTCAATCGCCTCAAGCACCTCATACTTGTTGTCCTCGTTCACATCATAGATGGCGGGGAGCATCAGACGGAAGTACTGGTCATCATTCTCATCGGGGAAGAAAGAGTAGGTCAGTCCCTCGCTCTTGAACGTAATCTCACCGTCGTTCGGATCTACCTGGGGACGGTAACCCTCTTCCTGCAGGAAGTCAAGTAATAATTCATTCAGCTTCATAATCTCTATTTTTTAACTATTAACTATCAACTATCAACTAGTCCTAAACCCCACCTTCGGCATCGAATTCCTCCGCTCGTTGCCCTCCATCTTGTCACGAATGCGGTCATACTCCTTCAGCGCGTCGCCTTTCACGCTGGGTTTGATGCCACCAATGGTCGTCTCCATCAGTTCCTGCGTGATGTTGCTGCCGTTGAAAGCCGCAATCATCGCTGCCTCGTTCACCACGTATGTGATATCGCTGGCAACATAACCATCGCTCAACGTAGCCAGCTTCTCGTAGTCCAACTCGTCACATGGACGGCCCTTGAGGTGAATCTTCAGCATCTCGCGACGAGCCACTTGGTCGGGTAGGGGAACGTAAACCATCTTGTCAATGCGACCCGTGCGCAACACGGCCGGGTCAATCTTGTCGGGACGGTTGCTCGTGGCGATGACAAAGATGCCACGCTGTGAACAGTTGTTCAGCTGCGACAGGAACTCGTTCACCTCGCCGCTATGGTGGTTGCCCAGGTCGTCGCTGCGGTTGGGAACGAAAGCGTCAAACTCGTCGAAGCAAATCACCGTAGGGGCGTTTTTCTCAGCCTTCTTGAACAGTTCGGCAATCTTGCCCTGCGTGCCATGGATATACACAGAACCCAAGTCGCTTGCCTTCACCAGCATAAAATTGAAGCCGGTCTCCTCGGGAAACTTCTCGGCGAAGAAACTCTTGCCACAGCCCGGAGGACCATACAACAACATGCCGTTAGGAGGGGTCAGCCGATACTTCTGCGCCAATTCCTTGTCGCGAAGGATAAAGATTACGCGCTTGTTGAGCATGTCCTTCATGTCCTCCATCCCGGCGATGTCCTTAAAGCCGTTGCCCTTGCCCTTCTGCACCTCGATGTCCACGGCCGTCTCGCGAGCTTGCGCATCGTCATCATCTCGGTCGCGGCTCGAAGTGGCACTGCGGTTCCCCTTGCTTGGGCTTGTAGGCTCCACCTCCGATGGGTCATCTAGGTCGTGCAGAAGTAGTGAGGCGGTTTTGTAGCGGTCTTCAGGGTTTGATGACAGGCCGCGACTGATGATGCCCCGCATCTCATCGGGAACACCTTCCATGTCAAGCTCCTCCTTGCGCAACTTCTTCACCTCACGAACGGCGTCGCGTCGCGGCAACGAAGTGTCAACGGGCCAGGGACCGCGACCAGTCAACATGGCATAGAACACAGCAACTACCGAGAACAGGTCGGTCGAGTCGTCATACATACCTGCGAACGTCGAGTTCGCACAGTATTGCACCTCCAGGTCGGCAGTGTCAAACGGCGGCACACCACTCGTTGAGCGCGACACATGCCCCATGTCAATCAGTTCTGGCTCGCCGTCTGTCTTTGCGCTAAGCATAATGTTGCGAGGCGTTATGTCGTTGTGCAGCAAGTCGTTGTCGTGCATATACTTCACCGCGTGCAGCACCCCTGTGATGATGCGCTTCGCCTCGTCCACAGGAATCGCGCCCTCGCGCTCAATCTTCTCCACCAGCAGCTCACCGCTGAAGTACACCGTCACCATATAGTGGCACACGCCTTCAGGTATCATCAACGTGCCGCTGGTGATATAGGAGATGATGTTTTGGTGCATCAGCTTCTGACAGTACTCAATCTCCTTGACCTGGCCGCTCTTCGTCATCAACTTCTCAGGCATATTCTTGATGATGAACAACTTCAGGAAAAACGGATGACCGTCAGCATCCGCCACCCGATAAGTCTCGCAATAAGCGTTTGCCTTAATCAAGTATTCGACCGTGTAGTCATTTACTTGCTGTCCTTGTGTCAGTATACTCATTGTGTCAGTCAATTTCAGAATTAAACAATGCAAAGTTAATGCTTTTCTCCGAAAAATCCCCAAAAAATCTCAAAAACTTTCAGAACTAAAAAACTCTTCTTTCAAGCTCGTCCACACATCATTCTTCGATCATTCAATCACTCGAGTATTCGACTATTCGTAAACTCTCAGAAGGTAAACTCTCAGAACAAATATATGAACTTTTTGTGCAGATTCGGGATTTTTTCTGTAAATTTGCAAGTTATTTGGGGAATTGGGCACTCGTCGTGTCTGCGACACCCGTTGTAAATAATTGAACATCATGAGTTTTAAACAGGTTAACGAATTGAGGAAGAACGGCCAGCTGCAAGAAGCGTATGAAATGGCCACCAGCGATTTGAATCAGGCACCCAACGACCCATGGGCTGCCAGAGCTTTGTTTTGGACACTGCATGACATGGCGCACATTGAACTGAAGCGTGGCTATCTCGACGAGGCGGGTTTGCTTGCCGACCGCATGAAGCAACTCATGCCGTTGCTGGGAGAAGAAGAAATTGAGGATGAGGAGACCAAGCGCTTGCCTGAACGTGCCTTGGCGCGTCTCATTAGGCACATGCAGCCGTTCTATGCCGATGTGAAAACGGCCTATCGCGAGGCACGGACTGGAGCGACCATTGCACCATACGACTATGTGGCGCAGCTAATCTCGAACAGACAGCTCGCTGAGCCTCTCCATGAGCGGGCTGGGTGGATTATCTGGCTTCATCTGTGGCACCAGCAGCAGCAAATGCCGAGTCTGGAGGCGCGACAAGCCTTGTCGCATTATTTGAGCCTAACTGGCGTGGAGAGCCCTTCGGTACTGCACTCGCGAATCGTATTCGTTGCCATCAGGTTGTCAAAACGCTTCCCCAAAGACTTTGACTTCGCAAAGTTCCTCGACATCTGGGGTGAGTCAAACTTCATGCCCGAAGATTGGGTGCGCAACGAGCGTAAGAAAGGGAAACCGGGGCAATTCCCATCGCTTGTCGAACAGGCCATTGCACAATATATCGCTTTCAAGAAACAGACAAAGGAACTGGAATACAGCGAGGAGTTCATGGCTTTGCTCGACAAGGCCGTGGAGAGATATCCCGACAAACCCGAGCTGAAGCGATACCTGTCGCTCGCATTGGCCGAACGGGGAGAGAAGGAGCGCGCACTGCAGCTGCACCGAGAGTTGGCACAGACACTAGACAAATTCTATGTGTGGCATGAAATCGCCAATATGTTCACCCACGACCTGGACATGAAAACTTCGGCATTGTGCTACACGCTGTCGATGCGAACGCCCGAGAACTTCACATGTGATATTCACCGTGAGCTGGGATGGGAGTTGGCGCGTGAGGGTAACATGCCTGCCGCATTGTGCGAACTGGAGACTTATCGTGTCACACGCGAGCGTTGTGGATGGCCCAAGTCGTGGCGCTACGAACAACTGCGAAAGCGCATCCCTGCCGATACTGTCGCAGAACCCAACAACCGACAACTCTATATCGAACGTTCACAACTTATTGTCAATTGGGTCTATGCCGACATGCAGCGGCAGCCCGCTGTGGTAGTGGCACGTTTCCGTGACAAGATGAACAGGGATGTGGCGCGTGTGGCATTGCCTGGTGGCAAAGCGCTCTTTGTCAAACCCACCAAATTACCCGACGCGAAGTACCTGCAGGTGCGTGTCAAGGAGGATGAGAATGGAAGACTGACACTGCTCACCGCAGATCCCGCTGAGCGAAACGATGTGGTGCCAGCCTTTGGAGACTCGGTCACCGGAGACATCAAGATTCTGCAAGGACAGGGCGGAAAGCAATACGGCTTTTGTCAGGGTTGCTTCGTTCCTGGACAGTTGCTGCAGGGGGTAGCCAATGGTGACACTATCACCATTCTTACCGAAATGCAGCCCGATGGACGCCGCCGCGCTACAGCAATCATCTGATGTGGTATGGTTTTAATCCTTAATTCTTAACTCTTAATTCTCAATTAAATATGAAACGCATTGCTTTATCTCTATTAATCGCCTTCGTGGCATTGACATCCATGAATTGCGTGGCCGAGAAGTCAAAGGCCACTGCCGAAAATGCTGCTGCCGAACAAGCGTTGGTTACAGCCGAGAACATCCCCTTTGAGAAACTGCTGAACCTGATTGAGACGGCAGGTCACTTTGACGAAGCCAATCTTGTAGACCTGGGCCTGGATCAACTCATCAGTGAAGAATACAGTTTCAGTGATGATGACGAGGAAGGCCTCGAGGGAGCAGTCGAAGGTGATGTGGACAGTATGCTGTACTATGTCTACGCCAAGAATGCGACTGCGACGCAGGTCGAGGGGGAATATGGGCAAGAGCTCCGTTTGACTTCTACTGGCCCTCATTCCTATGGTTTCGAGATCCATCTCGACACCGACAACGGTACCAAGCTTTATTTTAAGGAAAAGGCCGACCACGACACTTTCCTCGAATGCTTGAGAAAGTCGAGCAAATACTCAACTTATAAGCATCCCGGAGGCGTGACCGAATACATTGGCGAAGGACTCCTCGAGAACGACGAATATGTCAACGGCTGGTATGTACTCGATTTTCACTATTGATGATGAACCGACGCGACATGCTTAAAGCTGCAGGCGGGGCCGCCGCAGCGACCATCCTGGGCGGTATTCCCTTGATGGCAAGTGGACAAGAGAAGGGAACAGCTACCCCAATGGGTGGCAAGCGCAAAATCCTGGTCATAGGTGCACATCCCGATGATCCTGAAACCAGTGCTGGAGGAACAATGTGTCTGCTAACACGGGCCGGTCATGAGGTCGTGTGTGTCTACCTTACCCGGGGCGAAGCGGGTATCGCTGGCAAGAGCGCTGCCGAGGCGGCGGCCATTCGTGTTGCCGAGTGCGAGGCAGCCAATGCTGTGACGGGAACAAGGCATATCTTCATGAACCAGGTGGATGGCAATACCGAGATTAATCTAGACCGCTATCGTGAGATGCGCGAGTTGCTAGAGCGTGAGCGCCCCGATGTGGTGCTTACGCATTGGCCCATCGACGGACACCGCGATCATGCGATATGCGGATTACTCGTGCTGGACGCTTGGCGCAGGGTGGGGCGCACGTTTGACCTCTATTATATGGAGGCAATGACAGGCACCCAGTCACAGATGTTCCACCCCACCGACTGGGTTGACATCGAGAGCGTACTCGAGCAGAAGCACCGTGCATGCAACTGCCACGTGAGCCAGGGCATGGACGATCTCATGGAAGGCTGGCACGGGCCCATGGAGCGATTCCGTGGCATTGAATG
>JAEEGL010598690.1_pt1 | contig 33745 bp, 24 predicted proteins | sample 9134231 | NCBI WGS metagenome assembly JAEEGL01 (sample SAMN16246548, study PRJNA631951) | gut metagenome | biome: gut microbiome; feature: rumen; material: fiber-attached | host: Bos | place: Iran: Karaj | collected 2018-10 | reverse complement strand
CCGCAAACCTATGCGCGGCCGCCCTCCCGTACCAGAAGCGGGCCTGGGCGTAGTCCTGGGGTCCGCCCTGGCCCTTCTCGAGCATCACGCCGAGCCTGAACTGCGCCAAATCATTTCCCTGCGCGGCCGCCTTTTTGAACCAGCGGCGCGCTTCGGCGTAGTCCTGCGGGACGCCCCGGCCGTCGGCGTACATCTCGCCGAGGCTGATCTGCGCCTTCGCATTCCCCTGCGCGGCGGCCTTTTCGAACCAGCGGCGGGCTTCGGCTAAATCCTGCGGGACGCCCTGGCCGTCGGCGTACATCTCGCCGAGGCTGATCTGCGCCTCCGCATGCCCCTGCGCGGCGGCCTTCCCGTACCAGCGGCGGGCCTCCGCGTAGTCCTGCGGGACGCCCCGGCCGATGGCGTACATCACGCCGAGGCTGACCTGCGCCTCCGCATGCCCCTGCTCCGCCGCCTTCTCCCACCAGCGGCGGGCTTCGGCTAAATCCTGCGGAACGCCATCTCCCAAGTTGTACATCTCTCCCAGCTCGAACTGGGCATCAGCTTTTCCGGCTTCAGCGTCACGTTGCGCTTTCCCGACCCAGTCAAACGTCACCCCCGGCATCACCTCGTCGGCGCCGGCGGTGTGGATCGGCCCCAGCGGCAGGCAGGCAAGCAGGACGGCGGCCAGCTTGAACAGAACTTTCATGGCATCCTCCCTTCCGGCCGAGACGAAGGCCGGGCATCGGGAGGATACTATGCAGAGACGCTGGACGCCAGCCTGTCGCTTCGGACGCGGCCTGCAGGAAGGCCGAAGCGCCGGACGCAGGGAAGCGCTGAAGCCGGACGCAGGCGGCCGCGGCGCAGTTCGCGGAGGAGAAGACTTCTACTTCGCGAAGCGGAAGGATGCGGACATGCCGCCGGAGCCGTGCGCGGCCCGGCATGCATGTGGCGCAGAAAAAAGTGTTGACATCTTGTTCAGCATTCAAATATAATGAAAGATTATGCTTGCATTTCTGAACGCTTTCTGCTAGGTTCCCGTGCAGGAGGTGCTCGGAATGAAGCTGAGACCGAATGCATCCATGAAAAGCGAACAGGTTCCGGCCGGAGAAGGCGTCGCGGAGCAGGCCGCCCCTGCCGGCATCCTCGTCGAGCTGCCGGAGGCGGAGCAGAAGTGCCGGCCCGTGGCCGTGACGCTGCGCATCCGGGAGGAGTCCCGCGATGCGCTCCAGGCTCTCGCCGAGGCGAGGGGCATGTCTCTGGCCAGATTTTGCGGCCGGATCCTGGACGGCGTAGCCGCGCAGGCGGCCGAAAGAGGCGCGTAGGCGCCCCGGAAAGGGGCCGCACCGAAGACGAAGACGGCAAGGACGGACCGAAGTGCATGAAGCGCCGGCGCCGTCCGGCCGGAAAGAAGACAAACAGAAGAAAAGGAGCCATAGCCGGAACCTGCCGACGTGAATGTCGGAGACACGATCAACTTCTACGTGTCGTTCACGGCCTCGAACAGCGCCAAGGCGCAGGTGACCGGCGTCCACTACTGGTTCTGGGCCGACGACGACTACAACGAGGGCGACCCCGGCGTCACGTTTGCGCCGACGAAGGAGTTCAAGGACGGCGACGGCGTCGTCCACAACCAGACCCTGAAGCTGATGCGCTCCACCGACTACGTGATCCGCAAGCCGGCCGGCAAGCCGTCCAGGGAGAACATCATCGTCAAGTACGACGTTGCCTACAGCACCTTCAATGCCGACGGCACGCCTTCTCCGCAGGAAGAGCACTTCGTCCAGTGCGCCCGCTACCGCGTGCTGCCTGCGCACCGCAAGTAGCGTTTTCCCGCTTCTCCAAACGCTTTTCAAAAGGGCTGGCGCATGAGCTGCCAGCCCTTTGCCTTTTTCTGCCGAAGCGTCATCCGCTCCTGCAGGCCGGGGTCGCAGGAGAAGCAGTTCCGGCACGTTCCGAACGCAGGTGCGGATTTGGACTGCAGGCCGTTTTCCGCCCCGCTCCTGCCATGCCTCCCCGCCGGCCTGCCTACGGTCCCGTCGCTGCCTAAGATTCCCGCCCGAAACAGCGGGCATTTCTTCCCATGCGCGCACGTTTTCCGGCAGGCGCTTGTGGCCTCCTCTGCCGGTGATCAGCTTCGGTTCGGCTCGCCGGCTCGTTCCTCCTGTCTATTCCGCTTTCTGGAGCGTTTCAGGATCGCCGTCCCTGGAAACGCGCAGAGGTAGCGCCATTCAAGACCCGAGTTTAGGAACAGTCTGTCCGAAAAAAGCCCGCAAAGCCAAGCGTAGCAAGGCGTTGCGGGCTTTTTAAACGTTAAAAAATGTAGGTCACTGACTTAGGGTGCATCCGAGCCTGCCGGTGGTGGCCGCAGCTGACCAGTAGCCAGCCTGTGAACCACAGGATCTATCAGGGGCTGGTCCAAACGTGGCTTAGCCTTGAAAGATTTCATAAGAGCTGTTCTATTCGCCACAACTGGCAGATCGTTTAATTTTAAACAATACATTATTGCATCTATATCATATAGAATTTTTGTTCACGAAGGCGTTCTTCTAATTCTTCATCAGAAATTCTCTCACAATTTTTAAATATTTTACAATAGTTTGCTGACGTTATATATAAATCATTATTATCTTTTTTACATAATGCTGTTAACTTTGCATTTGTAAGTGCGGTTATTATATCATCAATTGTCATTGGATATCCAAAATTAACACGTTTAATTTGCAACAAACGAATCATTGTCAAAGCAATGTAGCAACACATTACATGGCCATGAATATGCCCTTCCTTCCAGACATACATTGGACGTTGCCCAAGATTATCTTTCATTACACGAAAACAATCTTCTATTGCGGCCATTGCCGCAAGCTGGAGGGTGGCCTCCTCAACGATGCGGTGGGCTTCGGGACATTCCGCAAGGATGTCCATCTTCTGGCGGAGGCTCTCGGGAGAGACGGGCCGCCCGACGACAGCAAGGACGAGGTCCTCCAGGCTGGTCTTCCTGGCGCACTCGAAGCGGGGTTGCCTGAGGCACATCATGACGATCATGAGCTTGGCAACGGCGCTGAAGGGGATCCAGTTCCAGGGGTGTCCGCCGGGCGGAGGCAGAAGGTTGTCAATCTTATTGATGCACGATGCAGCATCGAGGATGCAGACAATGAATACCGAGTAACCATCTCCTGTCTAAACATGATTATCTTGTTCAATTACTGCCTGCTTCACAGTGTTGAAATCGAGAGAAATAACATTTTCGACATGCTTCTTACATGTATTATTCTTGCAGTTTTTCTTATTACTCATTTTTTTACCATAATTATAGAAGTAGATAAAACTTTGTAAGAAGTAATTTATACAAAAATAGTTTGAAAGCTAAGTAAAAAATAATACTTTTTCATCAATAAATTATTTTATTTTTGCTTATGCTTAAAGCTATTTTTTTGAATAAGAAAAATCAATAAACATGTTGTAAAGTCTAATTTTATCAAATTTGGTTGTAAATTCATCCGTCTCGGATGTGGGGAGGTCCCACGTCAGACTGGAAGGGGTTTTGTCGCAGCGGACACCCAACGGGTGAAAGAAGGAGCTTGTCAGCCGTCTGAAAAAAATATATAAAAACAACAAGTTATAAAGCACGCAGACATATTCTTATTTAATATGACTGTATTTCGCTCACGGATTCAGGGGAAGGGAAACCTAAGATGCGTTTGCCCTGCGCAAAGGCGCTTCTTTCTGGACACGGCGCCTGCCTGCGGCTACATAGAGGAAAGTGACGCTGAGTCGCCAGCGCGAGAGGGGGCTTGCCCATGTCGTTCCGTTTTGCCGGACGCTTCCGGCTTCTACTGGCAGTCTTGTTGGCATCCGCCGTATGGCTGGCTGCGCCTGCGCCGTCTGTGGCCGCCGGGACGCAGGCAGAAACCGTCCGCGTCGGCTACTACGAAAACGAACTCTTCCAGAAAGGAGCGCGTCCCGGCGCGCCCCGTTCGGGCTACGCCTACGAATACTACCTCAAAATCGCCGAGTATGCGGGCTGGAAGTACGAATACGTCTACGGCACCTTCGGCGAGCTCTACGACCGGCTCCTGAAGGGCGAGATCGACATGCTCGCGGGCCTCGCCCGGACCGAGAGCCGCGCGAAGCGCCTCGGCTATCCGGACGCGGCCATGGGCACCGAGAGCTACATTCTGGCCAAGCGCCGGGGCGACGCCCGGATCTCGGCGGAGCCCGCCTCGCTGTCCAGCATGCGCATCGGCGCGCTCGACGGGGCCGTCGCCGTTGCGCTGGAGGCCTGGCTGGCCAGCCAGGGCGTCTCCGCCCGGATAGAGCGCTTCAGGGACCTCGCGACCCTCTACGAAGCCTTCGACGCGGGCCGGCTCGATGCCCTCGCCGCCGAGGGCGACGGCGCCTACGGCAGGAGCCATGCCGAAGTCGTCCTGGCCTTTTGTCGCGCGGACTACTACCTGTGCGTCCAGGCCGGAAGGCCGGATCTGCTGGCGCGGCTGAATAGCGCCCAGGAGAGCCTGCATGCTGAGGAGCCAGGCTGGCTCGGCGCCCTGCGCACGAGGCACTATCCGGCCAGCATCGGAGGTCGCGCCATGTCCGCCGCGGAGAAGTCCTGGATCGGAAGCCACCGCACCCTGCGCATCGGCTATCTGGAAAACTACCTCCCCTACAGCGGCATGGACAGCCGGGGGCAGGCGTCCGGCATGGTGCGCGAGCTTGTCCCGAGAATGCTGGCACTCCTCGACGCCGAAAGGCTCGAGACCTCCTTCCGTGGCTTTTCCAGCTACGGCGGAATGATCAAGGCCTTGGCGGCCGGCGCCATCGACGTCGCCTTCCCTGCCGGTGGCGAGCCCTTCCTGGCCGAGGAGAACGGCATCCGCCTCTCGAGGCCCGCCGCCTCTCCGGCGACGGAACTCGTCTACAAGCGCCTCCCCGGCGCCAGTCCTCGGACCATTGCGGTCAACGCCAGCAACGACATGCAGATCAGCTACGTCAGGGAGCACTTTCCACAGGCGGAGCTGGTGCGCTGCCCCAGCATCGATGCCTGCCTCGGCGCCGTCCTCGCCGGCGAGGCCGACGCCACAACGCTCAACGGCCTGCGCGCCGGCGTGATTCTCTCGAACGCACGCTACGCAGGGCTCTCCGCCCAGCAGCTTCCGCATGCCGATGCGCGTTGCTTCGGCGTGCGCATGGGCGACGAGGGCCTGCTCAGGCTGCTCAACCGGGGGCTGGCCCTGACGGGCGAAAGCTGGATTCAAAACCTGGCCGTCCAGCACTCCGGGGGGCTGCACGCCTTTACCTTCGCCGACGTGGCCAAGGCCTGCGCCGGCGTGCTTGCGGCCTGCGCGCTGGTGGCGGCCCTGGTTGTGGCCGTTATCTTCGCCCGTGGCGCGCGGCGATCGAAGCGGGACGCCGAAAGGCTCTCCGTTGCCCTTGCCGAGGCGGAACGCGCCAACCGAGCCAAGACTGACTTCCTCAACGGCATCTCCCATGACATCCGCACGCCCATGAACGCCATCGTCGGCTTCGCGACGCTGGCGGAGGCCCGCTTCGGCGACATGGAGCAGGTGCGGGAGTGCCTGGCCAAGATAGGCGTCTCCAGCCGGCACCTGCTGTCCCTCCTCAACGACGTGCTCGACATGAGTCGCATCGAGAGTGGGAAGGCGGCAATAGAGAAGGCCCGGCTCCACCTGCCGGACCTCCTGCGCGACCTGCGCGCCGTCGTGGACGAAGGCGCCCGGTCCAAGGGACTGCAGCTCTCCTGCTTCGCCGACATCGACTGCGAGGACGTCCTGGCCGACAGGCTCCGCATCAGCCAGATCATCCTCAACCTCCTCTCCAACGCCGTGAAGTTCACGCCCGATGGCGGGTTCGTCCACTTCAGCGTCGCCCAGCGTCCCTCCACCGCGCCCGGCACCGCCAACTACGAGTTCCGAGTCAGGGACAGCGGCATCGGCATGAGCCCGGAATTCGCGAAGACCATCTTCGAACCCTTCACGCGCGAGCGCACGTCCACCGTCAGTGGCATCCAGGGCACGGGGCTCGGCATGGCCATCTCGAAGCGCCTTGTCGCCTTGATGGGCGGGACGATCTCTGTGGAGAGCCGGGAGGGAGAAGGCACTGAGTTCCTGGTCGTCCTGCCGCTGGAGACGGCCTGCTCCGCGCCCGAGCCTCTTTCCGGCATGGAGGGGAGGCTTGCGCTTGCCGCCGGCGGAGAGGACTTCCTCCTGTCCGCCTGCGCCTCGCTGCGCCGTCTCGGCCTGCAGCCGGAAGAAGCGTCCAGCGCCGGCGGGGCTGGAAAGCTCGTTGCGGAGGCGCTGGCCAAAGGAAATCCCTTCGCCCTCGTCGTCGTGGACTGGGACGCGCCCGGCATGGACGGTGCGGAGGCGGTCCGCGCGGTGCGCAAGGCCCTTGCCGGCGAAGCCGTCCCTCTCGTGGTCAGCGGCTGGAATGCGGCCGGCAGGGAGGCCAGGGACGCCGGCGCGGATGCCTTCTGTCGCAAGCCCCTCACGGCCAGCGGACTTGCCAGGGCGATGGCGGAGCGCGGAGCGGAGGCGCAGGATGCCGGCGGCGCGGCACAGGACTCGCCCAGCTTTGCCGGCAGGCGCCTCCTGCTGGCCGAGGACAACGAGCTCAACCGGACGATAGCTTTGGAGCTTCTCGGAGACGCCGGCTTCGAGGTCGACGAGGCCTGCGACGGCGTGGAGGCCGTGGAGAAGGTGGAGGGCGCCCCGGCCGGCTACTACGATGCCGTCCTGATGGACATCCAGATGCCCCGCATGGACGGCTGCGAGGCCACAAGGCGCATCCGGGGCCTGTCAGATCCCGGGAAGGCGGGCGTGCCCATCGTCGCGGTGACGGCCAACGCCTTCGTCGAGGACAGGAAGACGGTCATGGAGGCTGGAATGGATGGCCATCTGGCCAAGCCCTACGATCTGTCGCAGATGATGCAGACACTAGGGGCGCTGCTGGAGCGCGGGCCACGTCGGACGGCAGACCCGGAAAGCTAGGGATGCGCTGACTAATTCAGTGCCGGCGTAGCAATCATTCGATAATTCAAATGGTTAGATCGGTCTTGTTGCTGAAAGATGCCTTTTGTCAGCGTTTCCCGAGGAATGCGCTGGCCAGATCGGCACCGCCCAGCCTCCATTCGGAAGCGACTTTCGTCTTCCGTCCCCTTTTGACGCTAGGCAGACTTGTACCTGTCTTTGCATTTGCGCAGTCAAAGGAGGACGCCCTCCAGAAGGACCGCCTACGCCGAAGCAAGGCAGAACGTTGCCAGCGTCACGGACAGGGTCTGCGACTGCCACGGAAAACGAAAAAATTCGTACCTGCACACGGTGGGCGATGAGCTATTTAAAATCAGTATGTTAAACATGCCGTAGGGCCAAAAACAAGCATCGGCAATGTTTGCTTTCGCCCTCGGCAAGAAGCAGTGGTCAAAAACTTCAATAAAATCAATAGGAATCTTTCCGGGCCACCGATTTACCCACCGTGTGCAAGTAACGAGTTAAACGAAAAGTAGGCCAGCTGGGAAATTGAAAACTAGACCACTCGACGGTTAGTAGGTTTTTGGGGCAGTTGACCCCACCCAGTTTCGGGCAATGCGGGCAGGGGCAGAATCAGCGTCTCCATGGTCAGCTTCTGACGCGGAACGGAGCGCCGTCCCGGACGGCTACTTGGACGGCATCGCCCAGTGTTTCGCCGGAAGAAGCCCCATGCTCCCGGCGCCTTTGGCCCAGAGCCTGGCGGAAGAGATCTGGGGCGGGCCATGCCTCTTGCTTGGCAGGTTTTCGATGCGACTCGGGCGAAGGGCTGCCAGGTCCAGAGCCGAAGGCACAGCTTTGGAGTCGTCATCGTCCTGTTCTGCTCCTGTCTCCGTCTCCGTCCTGTAGCCTCTTGGCGTTTGTGCAGGTCAGCTGAGACGTTCTTCTCGGTGCGCACGACATGTCTTTGTTTTGCTTCCGCTTTATTCGCTTGACGCTTTCGGCGTTGGTATATATTTTCAACATATATCAAGGAGGGCCTATGGATACTGCGAGTCTTTTCATGAATGGAAGAAGCCAGGCGGTGAGACTCCCCATGGGATACCGCTTTTCCGGCAACCGGGTGTGCATCAAGCGCGTAGGGAAGGCCGTGGTGCTGTTCCCCCACGACGAGCCTTGGGAGACGTTGCTGGACGCCCTCGGCCAGTGCACCCCTGATTTCATGGACGAGCGGAGTCAGCCGTCTCTGCAGGAGCGCGAGGCGCTATGATTGCCGTCATGCTCGACACGAACATCTGCATTTACCTCATCAAAAACAATCCCCCCGGCGTTCGCCAGCGCTTTGAGGCCTACAGCGCCGGGGAAATTGGCGTTTCCAGCGTCACTGTCGCTGAGCTTGCCTATGGCGTTAGGAAAAGCTCCGCCCCTGAGCACAATGGTCGCGTGCTGGAGGCATTTCTGCTGCCACTGGAAATAGTTCCTTTCGACATGGCAGCGGCACAGGCTTACGGCACCATCCGGGCCAGTTTGGAGCGCCGTGGCCAGCCCATCGGGAGCATGGACCTGCTCATCGCAGCGTCGGCTTTGGCGAGAAAATGCACGCTGGTGACGCATAACCTAAGGGAATTCGCGCGGGTGGAAGGGCTTGACTGCGAGACATGGGTGTAGCCGTAAAGAAATCTAAACTGTACCCATAACTACGGACACCTCTGCATTCTGGACTGCTGGATCGGGTTCTCAAAATCTCGATCGCGCTGCAGGCCCCGCGTTGCGGTTTTTTCCCGCAACTGGTCGCGCTGACGGCTAAACTGCACCTCAGCATTCGGATGCCCATGCATTCCTGATTGCCGGATCTGGCCCTCCAAGCCCCTGATCCTGTTGCAGGCCCTTGACCTTCCCCGCACCTGCCGGCGGCAATTCCGGCGTGGCGAGGAGGCTCCATGCCCTCTCGCACTGGGGAAAAGGATGAGCGGAGCAGTGAGCAGAATGGGCAAACAAATGCTTGAATTATGCATAGTGTCCCGAACATTGGAAACGTATGCTGTAACCAGCAGCCTGCGGGGCAAGGACATTCAAGGGGAGAGGGATGTCGCATCGTCAAGGCTGGAAATCCTCTTCCCGCATTCCCGCTTGAAGCGAACCCGCCATGGATGCGCCGGCTTTCGCCCCCGGCCATGACAGGGGAGGGGGCGGAGCATCCCACGCCCCTGGCAGGGGCAGCCATTGCAGCATGCCAGGGAGCTTTTCGTGGCAGCTTGTGGAGGACGCAATGAGCAGCAGACATTTCTTTTCCCGGCGGCGCATTCTGGCGGGCATGGCGGCGGCGGTTGGCGGGATGGCGGGGCTTGGCCTTGCCTCCTCCATGAACGACGACGGGTCGCGCCTGGATCCCGTAGGCATCCCCCCCGGACTGCCTGAGCCTCCCGCCGGCAGGATGACCTACCGCACAAATCCCAGGAGCGGAGACAGGGTCTCCCTCCTGGGCTACGGAACCATGCGCTATCCGGTCATGCCCGGCGAGACGTCGCCCCGCAGCCCGAACATCGACGAGAGCGCCGCCTTCGGCCTGGTGGACTACGCACTGGCCCACGGCGTGAACTACTTTGACACGGCCTGGGGATATCATGGCGGCGCGTCCGAATCATTCACGGGCCGCGCCCTGAAGAGGCATCCCCGCGAGAGCTTCTACCTCGCCACCAAGATGCCCAGCTATCTCAATCCCACGCTGGCGCAGGCCAAGGACATCTTCTTCACCCAGCTGAAGAAATGCCAGGTGGAGTATTTCGACTACTACCTGCTGCATACGCTCTCCACTGTGCCTGCGTATCAGAAGACCTACGAAAACGAAAAGGTGCTTGACTTTCTGCTGGAACAAAAACGGCAGGGGCGCATCCGCAACCTTGGCTGGTCGTTCCACGGCGACAAGTCCATGCTCGAATACGTGCTTTCGCGAGATGTCCCTTGGGATTTCGCGATGATTCAAATCAATTATCACGATTTGCTCTATAAATACATTCCAAGACCAAATTTCAAGCTCCCGTCGCCTGCGCCGGCCAAGTGGATGTTCGAGAAGATGGTTGCAAGCGGCCTGCCCCTCATTGTCATGGAACCGTTGCTTGGCGGCCGGCTTGCCCGGTTGAACAAGAAATCCCTGAATATTCTGCAGGCAGAGCATCCGCAGTCTACCGCGGCATCGTGGGCTTTTCGGTTTGTCGGCGGACTGCCGAACATTCTCACCGTGCTCTCCGGCATGACCTACATGGAGCATCTGCAGGACAACCTGCGCTCCTTTGCGCCGTTCCAGTCGCTTTCCGGACACGAAACAGAGGTGCTGCACAAGGCGCTGGACGCTTTTGTCGTGGCCGACAACATCCGTTGCACCACATGCGGCTACTGCATGCCATGCCCCTACGGCGTGGACATTCCCGTGGTCTTCCGCCACCACAACGACTGCCTCGACGACGACATGGCGCCGAAAGACAGTCGCAGCGCGGACTATGCGGAAGCCCGGCATGCCTATCTCGTGCGGCTGGCAAGGCGCGTGCCGGAACTGCGCACCGCCAGCCACTGCATCGGTTGCGGCAAATGCGTGAAGCTCTGTCCGCAGTTCATCGACATCCCCGGGGAAATGGCCAAGCTCGCCAGAATACTCGACGATCAGCGGCGGGAGGTCTAGGCAATGTGGAAACATCTGCGGATGGTTCTTGCCGTCGCCGTTTTCGCCGGCTGCCTTCTGCTCTTCTGCGACCGGAGCGAGGGGCGCCGGCTTGCCCTGAGCCTCTCCTGGCTTGCGGACGTGCAGATCGTGCCCGCACTTCTGGCTGGCAGCCTCGCCTGCGTGGCCGCCCTGCTCGCTGCAACCCTGCTGCTGGGTCGCGTCTACTGCTCCATCGTCTGTCCCTTGGGCGTTCTGCAGGACGTCATTGCCAGCCTGCGGCGGAAGCGGAGCTACGCCTACCGCCCCGGCCGTCCCCTGCTCAGGCTGGCATGCCTTGCCGTCTTCGCTGGGGGGGCCGTCTGGGGCATTCCTGGCATCTATGGCCTACTGGAACCCTACAGCGCCTTTGGCCGCATGGCGGCATCCCTGGGAGAGCCCGTCAGCGTTCTGGCGCACAACGGCGCGGAATGGCTGGCGCGGCAGTTCGGCAGCCTGTCCTTGGCTCCGCAGCCGCTGGCAAGCCATGGCTGGGCGGCTCTGCTTGCCGCGCTGGTGACGCTGGGCGCCATCGGGGTTCTTGCCCTGCGCGGCGGCCGGACCTGGTGCAACACCCTCTGTCCCGTGGGCGCCTTCCTGGGGCTGCTCTCGCGCCATGCCCTCGTGCGGCCCCGCATCGATGCTGGCCGCTGCTTGCACTGTGGCAGGTGCGCCTCCGTCTGCAAGGCAGGCTGCATCGACGCGGCAGGCGCCTCCGTCGATGCCTCGCGCTGCGTCGCCTGCTGGAACTGCGCCGGTGCCTGCGCGCAGAACGCCCTGCACTTCCTGCCGGGAAGCGCGGCTCCTGACGCCGGAGGCGGGAAGGGGCGGCGCGCCGCGCTGGCGGGCCTGGCGAGCCTCTTGGCCAGTCCCGTGCAGGCCGCCTTCGCCGACGGCGCCAAGGAAGAAAAGGACATTCCTGCCCTGCGGCGCAAGGCGCGGCGGAGCCATCCGGTGCCTGTCCTGCCGCCGGGAGCGCTGGGCATCCGCCACTTCTCCTCCCGCTGCACGGGATGCCAACTCTGCGTGGCCGCCTGCCCGCATGACGTGCTGAGTTCCTATGACCGCGGAACGGGTCTGCTCCAGCCCGAAATGACCTTTGAATACGGCTTCTGCCACCTTGCCTGCGTGTCCTGTGGCTCCGTCTGCCCCACAGGGGCCATCACGTCGCTGAAGCCCGAAGAAAAGTCCTCCGTCCAGGTGGGACGCGCCGTTGTCCATTACGAAGCCTGCGTGGTGGAAACGGACAAGGTCCCCTGCACGGCCTGCCAGCGCTCCTGCCCGCCGGGCGCTATAAGCCTTGTCGGCGGGGGCGAGCTGAAGCGGCCGGCCGTGGACGCGGAAAAATGCATCGGTTGCGGGGCGTGCGAGTACTTTTGTCCGGCCCGTCCCGTGGCCGCCATCCAGATTGAGGGCAATGTGGAGCAGCGTCGCATCTAGCCCCGCCTGCAACTCCTGTCTCCCCTCGGGAACGAGGAGGCGTCGCGCATGTCGCGAAACTCGCCATGGAAGCGATGGCTTCCGCCCCCGGCAATGATGCCGTGGGGCGCGGGGACCCTCTCAAGGCAAGGCTTCGCGCCTGCGTGGCCTTGCTTGATTGCAAGGGATGAGCCGTGCGCTTCATGGGAGCCTGGGTAGCAGTCGCAGTCCTTAACTTCTTCTATGTGGCCTTCCGCTTGGCAAAGCACAACTCTTGGTGGTCGCACCAAGTGTAAATGCTAATTTGAATGGTTGCCGGGCAGCCCTGTCCGGCCAGGTGGAAGCGACGCCATCCAGGGTTCAAGGGAGCATTCCGGTCTCCATTTTGCCGATTCCTGCGGGAACAGCGCGGATTCGGGGTCCCGGCCTATCGAGCTGAGGAACTCGTTGGCATTGACATAAAGCATGGCGCGACGTCTCGTTTCGCCGTTGTTGTTAAGGACGGAATCTTCTGACCGGAAAGAGACGGAGAGATTTGCTCTGAAATAGACGGAGCGCTGTCCAAAGAAGCCAGAGAGAACGCTTCCCGTCGCGAGCGGAGAGCGGCGATGGCTTCAATATGAGCCTGTTCCATGAGGCTCTGGTTTTTCTCCACCTCCTTTTTGCAGATGGGCGTAGGTGCCATGTGGCCGGGGTTCGCGAGGCATAGCCTGGCGGAGGCGATACGGAGCTGCCAGGTTCGCCAGCTCAGCCTGCGGGAAGGGGCATGGGAGCGTGGGGAGAGGACAGGGCGTTCGGCTGGAAGCCGATGGAGAGAGCCAGCACGGAGCCCGCACGGGTGGCAAAGGAAGCGGTGCAGGACAGAGCGCCCTCCTGTTTCGCTGCTGGACGGCCTGTGCCAGAAAGGTCTGGAGCCGTCCCAGCCGTTGTCTGCCAGCGAGAGGAAAAAGCTCTTGCCCCGATCAAGCCAAGGCGAACTGGAGGCCAGCATCCCAAGGGTGGCATCCAGCAGCAAGGCCCCCTGCGGGGGGTGCGGCTAGCGCTGCGTCAGAAAGAGCTGGACCCAGTAGGCCTTCCTCCCCTCGCGCCATAGGGCGATCCCGACTTCCTTGAAGTCGTGGCTCAGCATGTTGCCGCGGTGTCCCGGCGAGTGCTCCCACCCGCGGGTGGCGCCGGCTTAGACTGTATCCATCCTGGTGCCGGAAGCGATGTTCTCTCCTAATCTGCGGTACGCGATGCCCCGCCACAGGCCAGCTTCATGGCAGACCGGCGATCCAGCAGTCCCTGCCAGCGGAAGGGACATCTGCGGGATGCCAAAGGGATATGCCGGCATCGTCTTGGGGAGGCTGGAGAGGCCGGGAAAGGCTGGCCGTCAGCTTTCCAGCGAGTCCTGCCATTGGACGAGCTCCTTTCCCAGAGCGAAGGCCTGGTCAAGGAGGACGGGCCAGTGTTCCCTGCGCCAGCTAGCCTTGTGCGGTTCCGAGAAGATGGAGGACTCGTACTTTGCATAGTCGCTGAACTGGTAGGTGTCGAAGGCGAAAAGCTTTCGCGGGGGCACGCGGAAGTGCTGGCCTATGGACATGTCCATGATGCCGAGCCGCGTGTCCATGCTGAACTGCTCGTACTGCGCCTTGGTCATGTTCATGGTGTAGACGAGGGCTGAGGGCATCTTCTTGGGGAAAACTGTTGGTATTTCGGCGCTGTAGAGGTAGTTGGAGAAGAAGAGCCGCTCGGCGAAGGCGAAGAATCCCGAGGAGACGTTCATGAAGTAGACGGGGCTGCCGAAGGCGACGGCATCGGCATCCTTGATGCGTTCGAGCACGGGGGAGAGCTCGTCCTTCATGGCGCAGACGCCGTGCCGTCTGTCCTTGCGCTTGCAGGAAAAGCAGCTGAGGCATCCTTTGAAGTCGAGGCCGTAGAGGTGAACCATCTCGGTGGACGCGCCTGCAGCCTGCGCTCCCTCGAGAATGCGCTGCAGCAGTTCCGCGGTGTTGCCTTTGCGGCGGGGACTGCCGTTGACGGCGAGCACTGTCTTCTGGGGCATGGGGGCTCCTGTCGGGTTGAAGGTGGATGTGGACAGGTTCAGGGGGCGCTCCGGGTCTCGAAGACTCCCCGCATGCCTGGGAGGCTCTTTCCATGGAGGCTCCGGAACCGTGCCAGCCGGTGCCGGACCGTGTCCGCGCGGCTACCATTCCATCTATCGCAGGCATGCCTTGTCCGTGAGGAGGTCATCGTAGCTGTCGGAAGCGTTCTTTGCAAACCTGGCGACCAGCCGGCCATTTCACGCAACCTCGGCTTTCACCCCCTGCATGAAGCGCGGCATGGTCGCGGTTTGCACGCTGACGGCCGTGCCTCGGGCTCTGCAGGCGTGCCGGCCCGGCGGCCGGGACTTCTTTCCTGCGCCTGAAGGCCGCCTTGATCTCGTCCAGCGCACTGTAGCGAGGAGGGGCTTGGCAGGAAGCCCTCCACGACGGCGACGGGAGGGATCGGCCTGCGCTGGCCAGGGTCCGTCCAGGCAGGCCGAAGGCGCTGGTTCTCCGTCTTGTCGGCGTGCGGGACGTATGGCATGTTCAGGACATGGACAGCATGTGGACCAGCAACCATCTCCGCAGAGCCGTCAGCTACTATCTGCGGCTGCTGGAAAGCCAGAGCGGCAAGGGGAACCTGACCCCCGAGACTGTCTGTGCCGTCCTTGCCGAGCGGACCGGGCACGACGAGGCTGGGGCGAGGAAGGTCATGAATGCGCTGTCCTGGCTGCTGTCGGTGCAGGGCGCGCGGCTGTGCAAGGCCTTCCCCCCGCAGTGCGACGCCAGCGAGGACGCTGTCATGAGGCTGGAGAACATCCTGATCCGCGAGATGGGCCTCCGCCGCCGGCTGTGGCTGAAGCCGTGGACCGTGAAGGAAACGCAGGCCGCCGTCGGCTGCTACCGGCGCATGCTTGAAGACAGCGTCGCCGGCCGGCCCTTCAGCGCAAAGGACAGGAATGCGGAACTCGCCATCTCCTTCCCCCGCACCTATGCCTCGGTGAAGGAGAAGCTGTGCCAGATTTCGTGGCTGCTTGAGAAGCGGGGCGTACCCACAGTGCCCAGCCTCCCCTCTGCGCCCGTTATCGGCGAGAAGACGGCCACCCTGCTGGAGTCCTTCCTGGCCGGCTTCGATGACTTCAAGTTTGCCCCCGCCGGCAGGAGGCCCTGGAAGACGCAGGAGCTTGAGACCGCCGTCCAGACCTACAGGGTGCTGGCCGCGCTTGAGGCCAACGGCGCCTCGCACGATCCGGGCGACACCATCTGCACGCTGGCCAAGCAGCTCGGCCGCCACTTCAGCGAATGCAGCCTCTGCCTGTCCTCCATCGTCAGCCTGCGCAGGCGCTTGGGGCTTGAGGCCATACGCTGCCTGCCCAAGGCCGAGCGCCTGTAGCTGGAGGCGGTCTGCAGGCGCCTGCTCCCCCGCTAGAACTGCTTCCCTTCCCGCCTTGCCAAGCGAGTCGCTTGGGGGCTGTTGCCGGAGGACTCGCCCATGACGCACCTGCTGCCAAAGACGCTTTGCTTCCTGCTGATCTCGACGGCGCTCTGCCTTGCCCTCCTGCCGGCGTCCGCCCTGGCCGGCGAAGGCTCCTGGGAGGAGCAGGAGGAGGCCGTCCTGCTCCTGAATGACCTGCGCGAGCGCCAGGGCCTCGCCCCCCTGCACTGGAATCCCTCCTCCCAGCTGCAGGAGGCCGCCCGGGTGCGCGCCAGGGAAATCGCGCGCTCCTTCAGCCACACGAGGCCAGACGGACGCTCGTGCGGAAGCGTGCTGGACGATTTCGGCATAGCCTTCAGCCGCTGGGGCGAGAACATCGCCTACGGCACCCGCATGACGCCTGCGCGCGCCATCGGCAGCTGGTCGAGGTCGCAGGGCCACAGGGAGAACATGCTGGAGCCCCGGTTCAGGGAGGTGGGCCTGGCCTCGTGGCACGACGGGCAGGGCAATGTCTACTGGATCCAGATCTTCCTGACCAGGTGACCAGGCCTTGCCCGCCTCGCCGCTGGCGCAGTCGAATTGTCCCGCCGGCAAGGCGAAGGATGTTGCGCCCTCTTTGCTGAAGTCCGCGTCCAGAAGCGGCGAGCCTGCGAACGTCGCGCGGAGCGGGCCGCTGGCTGCCTGCAGGAGCCCTTGTGCATGCGCCCCAGCCACAGAGGAGGCAGGCGCTACCCGGTGAGCTGGACGGTCAGGAGCGAACGGCCCGCGGGCGCGGATCAGGTGCCGGGCACAGCCCTGTTCCTGCGGACCGCGGCGTCCCCGGTCCGGGGGCGCTGCTGGGCATCGGGGGCCGTGCCGGACGGGAAGATTCGTGGGACGGGAACATGGTGCCGGAGAGCAGGAGGCTTGCGGAACTCCCCGGCAGGAGAAGTCGCAAGCCCCTGAAGCTGCGCGGGCGCTGCGCGCCGGGAACGCAGGCGGCGCAGGCAAAAGGCGCGACCGCTGTCGGCCGCGCCCTGAAAGCGTCCCGGAGAGGCGTCCTCGGCTAGACGTGCAGGAGCGAGTGCACGGGCACGCCGCCCAGCTTCTCCCTGCCCTTGAGCGCATCGAGCTCCAAGAGCAGGGCAAAGCCGGCTACGGCCGCGCCCTGCTGCTCGACTAGCTTGGCCATGGCCTGTGCCGTGCCGCCGGTGGCGAGCACGTCGTCGACGATGAGCGCGCGGTCGTCTGCCGTCAGCGCGTCCTCGTGCATGCACAGGGTGTTCGAGCCGTATTCCAGATCGTAGGACGCGGAGACGGTCTTGGAGGGGAGCTTGCCAGGCTTGCGGATCGGCACGAAGCCGATGCCGAAGCGCAGGGCGAGCGGGGCGCCGAAGATGAAGCCCCTAGCCTCCGCAGACACGATTTTCGTGGGCCGCAGATCCTTCGTCTGCTCGTACATGGCGTCGATCACCTGCTGGAAGGCTTCGCCGTTGCCGAGCAGGGGCGTGATGTCGTAGAAGAGGATGCCCTTCTTAGGATAGTCCGGAATTTTACGGATGCAGGATTCAATATCCATCATGGCTTCGCTTTGTTGCAAGGTTGGCGCAAAGGGGGCGGGCCAGGCCCTCCCTGCCTGCAGATACCTTTTTCAAGGCGCTTGCGCAACGGCGGCCTTCCGCCGCACCCCCTGCCTGGAGGTCTCCCATGTTCAAAGAACTCTCTCCCAGCGATGCCTGGAAACTGCTCGAAGATGGCAAGGCCCGGCTCATCGATATCCGCGAACCCGACGAAATCGAAACCGTGAGGGCGGTCCACGCCGAGGCCGCGCCCCTGTCCATCGCAGGCTATATGAACCTGCCCCCGCTGGCGCCCGGAACGGCAGCCATCTTCACGTGCCGCTCAGGCCACCGCGTGGCGGCGAACGAGGCAGCCATCCGCCCTCTGGCGGCAGGCGGCCAGGCCTACACCCTTGCCGGTGGCATGGAGGCCTGGCTCAAGGAGGGGTTGCCGGTCAAGCGCGGGCACAGGCTCTCCATCGAGCGCCAGGTGCGCATTGGCGCAGGCGCCCTCGTGGCCGCAGGATCGCTTCTTTCCCTGGTCTGGCCTGCGTTCATCATCCTGCCCCTCTTCATCGGCTGCGGACTGGTCTTTGCCGGCGTCACGGGCTTCTGTGGCCTGGGACTGGCGCTCAAGGCCATGCCCTGGAACAAGTAGCTCAGCGCCGTCCCGCCTTGGGGCAGCCGAAGTGCATGAAGTCGACCTCCGGGAGGCTGGTCACGCGGGTATCCGGCACCAGCGCAAAGCCCTCCCACTGCGCGAGGGCGGCATCGATGCGCCTCCTGTCCACGTAGGGAGCAAGCGCAAGATCCCGTTCGGCCAGCAGCCTGAGGATGCGGGCGTAGGTGACCTCGCCGCCGTGGAAGCCGTCCACGAATTCGCAGTCCGAGGAGCCGAAGGCCCGGGCGTCCGTGCAGTCGAGCGCGTCGATGCCGCGGGCGAGCAGGGCCTCGCGCAGCCGGAAGAGGTGCCTGTAGGCCTCGGGACGGGTGCGCATGAAGTCGAGCACCCGCCCTGAGAGGGGGGCGATGAAGACGAAGGTCTTGATGCCCCGCGACTGGAGGCGCGCAACGATGCCGCAGAGGGCGTCGAGGTGCTCCTGGGCTGGCGCCTCCTCGCCGGGCTTGGCGTGGTAGAAGGCCTTGATGCCGTATCTGGCCTCGTCGAGGGTGGCCTGGAACTGGTAGTCGTAGGGGCGCTTGCGGCCCGTGACGTCGCCCGTGTAGTACCAGGCGCCGTCGGGACCGAAGCCGTCGTCGGTCTGCTGGGCCATGACGCCGAAGCGGTCCCGGCGGAAGCCCTGCCCGAAGAGGCCGGCGAGGGGCTGTGCCAGCTCGGCGAGGGAGAGCTTGCCTTCCAGCAACCAGGTCCAGGGCTGCTTGAGCGAGGCCAGACGGTAGTTGTAGGAGCCGCTGGTGGGCTCGGTGCCGTCGTTCGGATTGGCCTCCCAGCGCGGCATGAACCACCAGAAGTCGAGCCCGATGATCACGGCCTCGGGCGCATGCACCTTGAGCATGGCATCCAGGGTCGAGCGCAGTATCTTGAGGTTGCCGGCAACGCCGCCCATGTTCATGTAGACGGCGTCCGGTGCGAAGTAGGCCCGCCTGAACTGCATGACGCGCGAGGAGCCTATGGTCGTGATCTGCGGCTTCACCTTGGCGTAGAGCTGGAGCTTGTAGTCCACGAAGTCCTGGGACACGCCGGATCCGAAGAGCGCAAACTTCCCCTCCGCCTGCATGGCGGAGGCCCGCTCGACGGCGAGATCGCCGCTCTCGTAGAGCCACCAGGCGGAGTAGGGTGCGCAAGCGAGGAGCAGGAAGGCCAGCAGGGCCAGCGCGGCTTGGGCAAAGCGCCTCAGGAAGCGCTGGCCTGTCGCGCTGTCGGCCTGTACGGCCGAAGCTGCGCCGGGGACCGCGATGTCCTGCGGAGAGGGTGTTGCCATGGCGTCTCCTGGAAAGGGGCTGGAAAACCTCGAAGGCCGCTGTGCGGGAGGCCGGCTGCTGCGGGGCCGGCGAAGGCCTGCCGATGGTGCCAATGGTGCAAATGGTGCGAGCGGACTGCTCCGGCTGCCGTGGGGCCGGCGTGGGCCTTGGGGAGACGGCGCCGAAGGAGCATGGCGCGTGGCGCTCCCCTTCCGGCACAGCATCCCTGGGAAGGAGAGCCTATGCCCCCCGCAGTCCCGGGTCAACGCCGGACGTGCGCGCCTGCTTGGCGCGCTGCTTGAAGCAGCCGAAGCTGGCGCCGGGCCCGGCCCCTGCTCCGAAGGCCTCCCTAGAACTGGAAGTACAGGAAGGTCGTTTCGCGGGAGGCAAGCACCAGCGAGCAGACGGCGGCCAGGGCCAGCCCCGCGGCCCAGGCTGCGCTGGGCTTCCAGCAAAGGGCGGGCTTTGTGCCGTCCCGGCGGCCGAAGATCAGCTCCTGGGAGTTGGGGAAAAGCCAGCATATCCCAAAGCACAGGCCCAGCAGGGCGTGCGGGAGCAAGCCCTTGACGTAGCCGTGGGGGAAGAGGCCCTGCGAGGCGTCGGGCAGGTTTGCCATGGCCTGGTACATGGCAAAGGCGCCCCCGGCGCTCTGGGCCCGGAAGACGACCCAGCAGAGGGTTACGCAGAAGAAGGTCAGCAGGATGAAGCAGGCCCGGCAGGGTGCCTTGGCCAGCAGGGCCTGCAGCCTGGTCCCCTTGGTCAGGGCCCGGAAGAAGTGGTTCACGCAGAGCATGGCGCCGTGCAGGGCTCCCCAGATGATGAAGGTCCAGCCTGCGCCGTGCCAGGCGCCGCCGATGAGCATGGTGAGGAAGAGGTTGCGGTACTGGCGGATCTTGCCGTGGCGGTTGCCGCCAAGAGGGATGTAGAGGAAGTCCTTGAGCCAGGTGCCGAGGGTGATGTGCCAGCGGCGCCAGAAGTCGACGATGCCCGTGGACTTGTAGGGCGAATCGAAGTTGAAGGGCAGGGTCAGCCCCAGCATGAGCCCGCATCCCAGGGCCATGTCGGTGTAGCCCGAGAAGTCGAAGTAGAGCTGCATGGTGTAGGCGAAGGCGCCGAACCAGGCTTCCGGGCAGGCCAGTGGCCAGCCCTTTTCTGCGGCGTTGAAGACGGCGTTGGCGTAAGCTGCGATGGAGTCGGCCAGGATCACCTTCTTGGCCAGCCCCATGACGAAGAGCGAAAGCCCCCTGGCAAAGCCGGCCGCGTCTGGCGGGGCAAGCCGTGCCAGCTGGGGGCCCATGTCCTGCCAGCGTACGATGGGGCCGGAGACGACGTAGCCGAAGAAGCTCGAGAAGAGCGCGTGCTGGGCCAGCGAGCCAGGAACGATTTCGCGCCGGTAGACGCTGACGAGCCAGGCTGTCTGGATGAAGGTGTAGAAGGAGATGCCAAGCGGAAGCCCGGGCGAGCGCCAGCCCGGGTCCGTGCCGGTGAGGCTGGCGATGACGGCAGAGAAGAATTCCGTGTACTTGCAGTAGAGCAGGGGCAGGAAGTCAGCGGCAAGCATGAGCCCGAGCAGGGCCCTGCGGGAGAGCCGGCACCGTGTCCTGCCGCCTGCTCCGCCTGCGTCCTCCGGGGGCTCGGGCGCCTCGGGCTCCGCGAGCGCGAGGCCTGCCTGCCAGTTGGCCAGCGCCATGGCAAGGATGAGCCACAGGAAGGCCGAGCCCGACCAGGTGTAGAAGACCAGCGAGGCCAGGAAGAGCACCGCTATCCTTGCCTCGTTCGAGAGCCCCTTGGCCTTGAACCAGGCAAGGAGCAGAACGGGCAGGAAGAGGAGCAGGAAGGAATAGGAGGAGAAGAGCATGCGTGTCTCCGTCGGGATGCCTGGCCACCAGGATGCCCGGCAGGCGGGCCGGGGGCGCCGGCGCACAAAGGCGGGCAGACCCCGGCTAGATCCAGGTTACCCTGTTGCCCTTGCGCTCGAGGGGCTTGCGGCTGGGAAGGCCGTTTTCGCTGGCAGCGTAGCCTAAGGCCATGGACGCGAAGACGCGTTCGTCGTCGGCAAGGCCGAGGCTTTGGAGGTACTCGACCAGGGCGGGATCGTCGCCGAGCCAGTTGAGCTGGTTGATGTAGCAGGTGCCCAGATCCAGCTCGTTGGCCTCGATCATCATGTTCTCGATGGCCGCGACGCAGTCGGCCATGGCGTTGCCGTAGCCCTTTTTGTTGGCCATGACGACGAGCACGGGCGCATGGTAGGTGAAGACGTAGTCGCCCTTCTGGGCGCGCAGTATGCAACGCTTGAGGCTGGCGTAGGTGTCCTCGCGCACTTCCATTTGTGCCAGGCCCTTTTTTGCGAGCTCAATGAGCCTGGCCAGCGCATCGGGCTTCTGCACGACGAGGAAGTGGCTGGTCTGGTTGTTGCCGCCGCTGGGCGCGTGCCGGCCTGCCTCGATGATTTTCTGGAGCTTTTCCGGCTCGACGGGGTCGGGCCGGTAGCTCCGGGTGCTTCTGCGGGTGACGATGGCTTCAAAGGTGTCCATGCTATCCTCCTGGCGTCGCCAATGGACATTGGCGGGATGGTTCAGTCCTTCTTCACGATGTCGGCGAGCTCCTGCAGCCTGGCCTCCACGGCCTCCCAGCGCTCCAGCGCCTCCAGCTGCTCCTGTTCGACCTCGGCCATGCGCTTCGTCACGGCCTCGAAGCCTGCGGGATCGCGGCTGTAGAGCTCAGGGTCGGCGAGCTTTGCCTCGAGATCCTTCTGCTCGGCCTCGAGGGTCGCAATCCTGTCCGGCAGGGCGTCCAGCTCCTCCCGCAGCAGGGTCTGCTCGCGCTGCTCCTTGAAGGAGAGCTTGCGCGCGCGGGGCGCCTGCTGGCGGGGCGCCTGGGCCTTCGGCTTTTCCTCTGCCTGGGGCTGGGGGCGCTGCCTGAGCCAGTCGGTGTAGCCGCCGACATACTCGTGCACGAGCTTGTCGCCCTCCAGAGCGAAGGTGGAGGTGACGAGGTTGTCGAGGAAGTCGCGGTCGTGGCTCACCATGAGCACGGTGCCCTTGTAGTCGGCCAGAAGCTCTTCCAGAAGGTCCAGGGTCGCCATGTCGAGGTCGTTGGTGGGCTCGTCCAGCACGAGGACGTTGGAGGGCCTGGTGAAGAGACGCGCCAGCAGCAGGCGGTTGCGCTCGCCGCCGGAGAGCGTGCGCACGGGCACGCGCAGGCGGTCCGGGGAAAAGAGGAAGTCGGCGAGGTAGCCCGCCACGTGGCGCTTGGCGCCGTTGATCTCCACGACGTTGCCTCCGTTGGCGACGCTGTCCATGACGGACATGTCGGGGTCGAGGGTCTCGCGCAGCTGGTCGAAGTAGCTGATCTCGAGGTTCGTGCCGTGGCGCAGGCTGCCGGAGGTGGGGGCGAGCTCGCCCAGCAGGACTTTGATGAGCGTGCTCTTGCCCGTGCCGTTGTCGCCGATGATGCCGATGCGGTCGCCGCGCTGGATGATGGTGGAGAAGCCGTGGAAGATCTCGTAGCCGTCGGGGTAGGTGTAGCCGAGGTCTTTGGCCTCCATGACGAGCCGGCCCGACTTTTCGGCCTCCTGGGCCTGCATGTGCACGTCGCCGAGGCGGGCCTTGCGCCGGGAGCGCTCCTCGCGCATGGCAAGCAGATCCCGCACGCGGCCCATGTTGCGGGTGCGCCTGGCCTTGATGCCCTTGCGGATCCAGCTCTCTTCCTGTGCCAGCTTCTTGTCGAAGGCCGCATTCTCCTTCTCCTCGTTCTCGAGGCGCAGGTCCCGGCGGGGGAGGTAGTCGTCGTAGCCGCAGTCGTAGGCGTAGAGGCCGCCCCTGTCGATTTCGGCGACCCGTGTCGCAAGGGAGCGGGCAAAGGCGCGGTCGTGGGAGATGAAGACGAGGGTGCGGATGCGCTTTTTCAGAAAGTCTTCCAGCCAGCGTATGGTCTTGATGTCAAGGTGGTTGGTGGGCTCGTCCAGAAGCAAGTCCCTGGAGGTCAGCAAGGCCCTGGCTAGGGCGACGCGGCGGCGGGATCCGCCGGAGAGGGACTTGAAGTCGCAGGCCGGATCGATCCCCAGGCTGTTCACGACGCCGAGCACCTCGCCGTAGCGCTCCCAGCCTTCGCCGGACTCCATGTAGGCCCTGGCCCGGGCTGCGTCCTCCTTCGACAGATCGTCCTCCCGTCCCTGGCTCACGGCGTGGGCCAGCGCGAGCATCCTGCCTTCCTCGCCCATGCCGGCGGCCGCCACGCAGAAGACGGGGCCCGTCCAGTCGAGCGGCACGTCCTGGGGCATGAAGCCGAAGCGGCAGCCCCCCTCGTAGACGAGACTTCCCCTGTCCGGCTCTATCCGGCCTGCCAGCATCCTGAGCAGGGAGGACTTGCCGACGCCGTTGCGGCCGACGAGGCAGACGCGGTCGCCGACATTGATGCCGAGGCTGGCGTTTTCGAGCAGCGTCTTGCCGCTGAGGCTGAGGCAGACGTCCTGGAGGGTGAGCAGAGGCATGGTGGCTCCTTTGTGCGGGCATGGCCGGATACGGCACTTGCGCTTTTGTAGGCAAATCGCCGTGCGCTGGCAATGCCGGCAGGGGCGGGGCCCAGGCTTCCAGGCTTGCCTCGCGCGGATGTATTCCACTATAAGGAAGGCGCGGCATCCCCGCAAAAAAAGCAAGGAGGCAAGCCATGGTGAAGCTCATGGAACGCGCCCGCGCCGCGGGCTGAGCGGCCAAACTCGCTCCAGGGGCCCTGGAGCAGCTGCTGTTTCAAGTGAACGCCGACATGCCTTCCGAACTGGAAGCGCGCGTTTTGGCGGGTCGCGCCTTCAACGAGGACGCCGTCGTCGTCGCCATGCCGCAGGGCATGGGCCTTGTGCAGACCGTCGACATCCTCTCGCCCATCGTCAACGACGGCTTCGCCTTTGGCAGGATAGCCGCCTGCAACGCGCTCTCCGATGTCTACGCCATGGGCGGCCGGCCCTGGAGCGCCATGAGCGTTGCCTGCTTCCCCGAAGACCTTGCGGAGAACGCGCCGGAGGAGCTGGCCGCCATACTCAGGGGCGCCCTCGACGCCATGCACGAAGCCGGCTGCGTCAGCGCCGGCGGCCACACCGTCAAGGACGACGAGCTCAAGTTTGGCCTTGCCGTCTCGGGCATCGTCGATCCGGCGAAGATTGCCCAGAACAGCGGACTTGCGCCCGGCATGCGGCTCGTCCTGACAAAACCCATAGGCAGCGGCATCCTCGCCACTGCCCTCAAGGCCTCCTGGGAGGGCTGGGAAGAGGCCGACGCCCAGATCCGGCGCTGGTGCGGCCGGCTGAACCGCGTTGCCGGCGAGGCCATCGCCCGCTTCGGCATCCGGGGTGCCACCGACATTACGGGCTTCGGCCTGGCCGGGCACGCCATGGAGCTGGCCCGGGCCTCGCGCACGACCGTCAGGATCAATGCCGATGCCGTGCCGCTCATGGACCATGTGCTCGACTACGCCGGCGACGGCCTCGTTCCCGCCGGCACCATCGGCAACCGCAAGTTCTGCGCCTGCAGGACGAAGTGGGAGCGGCCCAAGGACGAGGACCTCGAGAACGCCCTCTTCGACACCCAGACCTCGGGCGGGCTCCTGCTCGGCGTGGAGCCGGAGCGGCTTGGCGAGGTGCAGTCCTTCCTGACGGCTGGCGGCGACCTGGCCTGCGTTGTCGGCGAGGTGCTCGAGCAGGGGGACGCGCTCCTGCTTGTCGGCTAGGCCTGCAGGCTCCGGGTGCAGGACGCTGCCTTATCCGCGCCTGAGGCTGGATCTGCTGGCGCAGAGAAATGTATTACTATATCAAGATATATTAACATCAATATTGCTTGATATATTGGTTGCCACTTTGGCATTCACATTTGCGGCGAATGGGCATATGTCTAAAGTTTCCAGCAAGCCTGCAATGCACGGCCTCCCTGCCGGCGCCTTCGGCCGCCAGGGGAAGCCTTGGCACATTCTCCCATAAGGAACGTCCCATGCCCACCAACGACTATTTGAAGCGCATCCTGCTGAGCCGCGTGTACGACATCTGCATCGAGACGGCTCTCGAGCCCGCCGTCGGCCTCTCCAAGCGCCTTGGCAACCGCGTCCTCCTGAAGCGCGAGGACACCCAGCCCGTCTTCTCCTTCAAGCTGCGCGGCGCCTACAACAAGATGGTGCAGCTCTCCGACGAGCAGTTGCGCCGCGGCGTCATCGCGGCCTCCGCCGGCAACCACGCGCAGGGCGTCGCCCTGTCCGCCAGGCACCTCGGCTGCGAGGCCACCATCGTCATGCCTGAAACCAGCCCCGCCATCAAGGTGGCCGCCGTCAGGCGCCTCGGTGGCACCGTGGTGCTCTCCGGCGAGTCCTTCTCCGACTGCGCCAAGAAGACCCAGGAGCTCATCGCCGAGACGGGCGCCGTCTTCATTCCGCCCTTCGACGACGAGGACGTCATCGCCGGCCAGGGCACCATAGGCATGGAGATTCTCCGCCAGAACCCCGGCCCTCTGGACGCGGTCTTCGTGCCCATCGGCGGCGGCGGCCTGGCTGCCGGCGTTGCCGTCTACATCAAGCAGCTTCGTCCCGAGGTCAAGGTCATCGGCGTCGAGCCGGCCGACTCAGACGACATGCGCCGCTCAATCGCGGCCGGCCGTCCGGTCGAGATGCGCGACGTGGGCCTCTTCGCCGACGGCGTGGCCGTCAAGCGCGTGGGCGACCTCACCTTCGAGCTCTGCCGCGAGTGCCTGGACGACATCATCCTCGTGAGCACCGACCAGATCTGCGGTGCCATCAAGGACATCTTCGAGGACACCCGCGTCGTGGCCGAGCCAGCCGGCGCGCTCTCCCTGGCTGGCCTGCGCGCCTATGCCAGGAAGCACGGCCTGCAGGACAAGACGCTGGTCGCCATCGTCTCCGGCGCCAACATGAACTTCGACCGCCTGGGCTACGTCGCCGACCGCGCCGAAATAGGCTCCCAGCGCGAGGCCCTCATCTCCGTGGACATCCCCGAACAGGTGGGCTCCTTCCGCACCCTGGTCAAGAGCATAGGCAAGCGCAGCATCACCGAGATCTGCACCCGCTCCATCGATCCCCAGCAGGCCCACGTGCTTGTGGGCCTCAAGATCAAGGACAAGGAGGACGGCGAGCAGATCGTGGCCTCCCTGCGCGGGGACGGCTTCGGGGTGACGGACCTGAGCGACAACGAACTCGCCAAGGTCCACATCCGCCACCTCGTGGGTGGCAACTCCCCCATCGCCCACGACGAGCGCCTCTACCGCTTCGCCTTCCCCGAACGGCCCGGCGCCCTGCAGAATTTCCTCGACGCCATGCACGTCGACTTCAACATCACCCTCTTCCAGTACCGCTACCACGGCGCCGATTTCGGTCGCGTGCTGGTGGGCATCGAAGTGCCTCCGGAAAAGGCCAAGGCCTTCAGCGAGTTTCTGGACCGCGTCGAAGGCATGGGCTATCCCTACATCGACGAGACCGACAACGATGCCTACCGCCTCTTCCTCGGCTGGCACAATTCCAAGTAGCCGGGCTGGCATCGTGAACTTCTGTGCCGGGACCGCGGAACGTCTGCGGTCCCGGCGCGCTGTTTTGGCACCGCGCTCAGGGCGCAAAGGGGGACGGCTATGCCGACAAGTCCGCAGATCAAGATAGGCCTGGGCACGCTGGCCCAGGCGGGCAGCTTCTTCGCCGTCAGGGGCAGGCTGCTCGTCGTCACCCGCGGCACCGCCATGGAGCGCTGGCTGCCGGAACTGGCGGCCTCCCTGAAGGAGGCCGGCATGGGCGAGGACCAGATCGAGGTCTTCTCTGGCTTCGGCATCAACCCCAGGGTGGAGGACATGCAGCAGGCCGCGGCTGGCCTTGCCACCGGTCCTGATGCAGGCGGCGCCGGCTTCGAAGCCGTGCTCGGCTTCGGCGGCGGAAGCGCCATCGATGCGGCCAAGGCCCTCGTGCACTACGCCGGCCTCAAGGCCCAGGTCTTCGCCCTGCCGAGCATCGTCGGCACAGGCAGCGAGCAGACCTCCTTTGCGGCCCTCTATCAGGGCACGGGCAAGATATCCCTGGCAGCTCCGGAGCTTCTGCCCACCCGCGTGCTCGTGGACGCGGAGCTCTACCGCCAGGCCCCGCCCGAGGTGAAGAACGCGCCTGCCGTCGACTGCCTCTGCCAGGCCATGGAATCCTTCTGGGCCAAGGGCGCCACGGACCAGAGCCGCGCCTATGCCCTGGACTGCCTCAGGCTCTGCGCGGAGACCATGCGCAAGTACGTCATGACCCAGGACGCCGAGGCCGCCCTGCACATGGGACGGGCCTCAGCCCTTTCCGGCATGGCTATCAACATCGCCAAGACCACGGCCTCCCACGCGCTCTCCTACGGGCTTTCGACCCGCTACGGCATTAGCCACGGCCAGGCCGTCGCCCTGACCCTGCCAGGCCTCTTCGCCTTCAATCAGGACGCCGTGCCCGAGCTTCCCCGCATGCTCAAGGCCCTTGGCCTGCATCGAGCGGAAGACTTCCGCTCCTGGTTCCAGGAGCTTCTGCGCGACGTGGGCCTCAAGACCTCCATCGCCGACTTCGATCTGCCGGACTTCGATGCCGGCGTCCTTGCCGACGGCGTTAACCTCGAACGGCTGGGCAACAATCCCAAGCCCCTCGGCAGGGGCGACCTCATGGCCCTCTTCGGCTAGCGCTGGCCAGCTTTCTCAAGACATTTGCCAGCCCCCAGCAGTGCGGGACGCGCCTGCGGGGGACGCGGGGCAAATTGAAAGGAGGCCTTCCCGGCATGATTCCGGGAAGGCCTCCTGGCTTTGCGTCTGGAGTGCGGAGGCGCAGGGTTAGGCCTGGCGCTCGAAGGGATTGTCAGGCATGGCGTGGCCGCGCCAGAGGAAGACGAGGAGGAAGAGGACCGCTAGGCCCGCGCCGATGCAGGTGGCCATGTCCATGGGCAGGCCGAAGCCTATCTTGGCGTTGCAGATGAAGGTGGTGCACACGGCGGTCATGAAGCAGGCCGGCAGGGAGCAGATCCAGTGGAATCGCTTCCTGCGGGCGAGGTAGACGGCGCAGGCCCAGAGGCAGACGCAGGCCATGGTCTGGTTGGCCCAGCCGAAGTAGCGCCAGATGACGTTGAAGTCGACGAGCGTGAGGGCGATGCCGGCAACAAAGAGGGGCAGGGCCAGCAGGATGCGGTTCTTGATGGGGCGCTGGTCGAGCTGGAAGCGGTCGGCCAGGAGCATGCGGGCAGAGCGGAAGGCTGTGTCGCCCGTGGAGATGGGCAGCACCACGACGCCGAGGATGGCGAGCAGGCCGCCGACGGGGCCGAGCAGCTCCACGGAGATCTTCTTGACCACGACGGCAGGCGTCCCGGCCGCCGCCAGGGCTTCGGGGGAATTGTAGAAGGAGAGGCCAAGGGTGACCCACACGAGGCCGATGATGCCCTCGGCGATCATGGCGCCGTAGAAGACCTTGCGTCCCTGGCCCTCGCTCGTCATGCAGCGGGCCATCATGGGGGACTGGGTGGCGTGGAAGCCGGAGATGGCGCCGCAGGCGATCACGATGAAGAGGCCTGGCCAGATGGGAAGCTGCTTGGGATGCTGAGTCTGGAAGAGCGTGTCGAAGTTCACGGTGGGCAGTACCTCGTAGCCCTGGGAGAAGAGGGCCGCGATGAGGCCGAATGCCATGAAGATGAGCAGGGCGCCGAAGAAGGGGTAGATGCGGCCGATGAGCGCGTTGATGGGCAGCACCGTGGCGCACATATAGTAGGCGAAGATGATGCAGGCCCAGCCCCAGAACGGGATGTCGCTGATGATCGGGGTATCCTTGATGCTGGCGAGCAGGCCGGCGGGACCGGAGGTGAAGACGGCGCCGACCATGACGAGCAGGATGAGGCAGAAGATCACGGTGAAGGCCATGACGTAGTGGCCGAGGTTGCGGGCGATGACTTCGGGGTAGGAGGCGCCCCGGTAGCGCAGGCTGATCATGCCGGCGACAAAGTCGTGCACGGCGCCGGCGAAGATGGCGCCGAAGACGACCCAGATCAGGGCGGCGGGGCCGTACTGGGCGCCTAGAATGGGGCCGAAGACCGGGCCAAGTCCGGCGATGTTGAGGAACTGGATGAGATAGATCTTCCACATGGGCATGGGCACGTAGTCCATGCCGTCGACCATGGTCTGGGCGGGCGTGGGACGGTTGCGGTCGACCCCGAAGATTTTCTCAGCCAGCATGCCATAGACGGCGTAGCCTGCAACGAGCAGGACGAGGCAGAGGAAGAAGTAGGCAGTGCCGGACATAGCAGGAAACCTTATGGAAAGTTTGTGGGTGGGGGATGAAGCCCGCGCGCTGGGCAGCGGGGAGGGCGGAAAAAGCCCCGTCCCTGCCGGCAAGGTGTCCGGAAGGGGTCCGGGGCGGGAAAGCTTGGCAATAGCACTTCAGCCTGCGTAAAACAACGTCAAAGCGGCTGGCTTCAGTCGAGAGAATGTCGACGGAGAAATGCTGGCTAGACGCGCAGGCCTGCCTGGAACAGCATGAGCAGGAAGGGCAGAAGCGCGAGAAGGACGGCGTGCCGGCGGGGCCGGGCAAAGAGCATGCCCCAGCAGGCAAGGCTCAAGCCCGTGACGCAGACGGGCGTGTACTGGGCGAGGGCGGACTTGAGGCCTGCCCCCATGGAGGCAGAGTAGCTGAAGGCGACGAAGCCCGCGTCCAGAAACTGGAAGACCGCGCCCGAGAGGGCGAAGGCGAGGCCCATGCGGGCGCACTGCGCCTCCTCCTGGGGAAGGAGGGGAGCCGTCTTGTCTTCGGCGCGCTTCTTGCGCCGGCGCGCCTCCCGTTCCTCGGCGCTTTCGGGCGCCCTGGCCAGCTGGAGCTGCAGGGCGAGCACGGCTATGGCGCCGGCCGGCATGAGCGAGGCGCAGGACGTGCGCCAGGCGTGGGACAGGAGCACCTCGAAGGCCCGCTGCTGGGTCATGCCCTCGGGCAACCCCATGAAGGGCCAGTTGCGGGAGACGATGGAGGCAAAGCAGCAGAAGAAGGCCGCAAAGGCCGCGGCCGCGGCCAGATCCGCGCGCAGGCGGATGCGCTTCTGCCCCGCCTCCCCGCGGGCCTGGCTCTGGAAGACGGGCTGCATGAGGGGGCCGTCCAGCCAGAGCAGGGCGGCTGCAGCCAGGAAGAGCAGGAAGGTGGTCGTGCAGCCAAGCCAGGGGCCGGAAAAGGGCTGGAAGGGGGGCGGAACCAGGCGGTCCATGCTCATGGGAATGAAGCGCAGATCCACGGCCGTCCTGGCCGCGATGAGGCCAAGACCCATGACCATGCAGCCAAGGCCCAGAGTGCGGTAGAGCCGTGCCGGCTTCGCCAGGAAGCTCCCCTTGGCGCTCCGGGCAAGAAGCAGGCAGAGCCCGAGCATGAGGGGGAGGACGGCGGCTGCGTCCAGGGCGAGAGAAAGCACGCCGTCGCAGGCGCGCCAGACGGGAAGCCAGAAGGAGAGCTGCATGGGCAAAACCGGGCAGTTGGAGGGTGGCAGGAGCGAGCCAGTTTACGGCCTGGCCCTGTCTGGCGCAAGCCCTGCAGGAAGCCCGGCTCAGGCAACATGGGGCGAACGGGTGCAGGAAAGGCTGGAAAAGGAAAGCCGATGGGGGTAGAAAAATCCTTTCAAAAGCATAGAAGCGTTGCCGTCCGGAACCCTTCCCGCCAGCGGCGCATCCGATACACCTTGTGGAGAAGCGCATGCCTGAATCCAAGCCAGCCGCGCCTGCGGCACCCGGCACCCCGAAAGCAGCGCCTGCCGGCTCTCCGGCTGCGGCTCCGTCAGCGGGCGCGCCGTCCAAGCCTCTGCTCCGGCAGGAGAAGGCGCCCGCAGGGGCGAAGACTCTCGGGGCCAAGCCCGAGCGCATACCTCTGACCGGCAGGGACGATCTGGCCGTCCAGCCCGTCCAGCCCGAAGAGACCAAGCCTGCCGCGAAGACCAAGCAGGTTCCCACCCCCCAGGCGACGCCGGCCGTGCCCTCTTCGCTGGCAAGCCCGTCCGCCGCGCCCAGGCAGGGCCACTTCCTCCGCCCCGGCTTCGTGCCGGGACGCCAGCCGGTTCCCGGCAGCGAAGGCACCCAGACGCCGGCCGCCGCCGCTGCAACCAAGCCTGCCGTGCCCTCTGCCGGCGAGCGCCGTCCGGCCGAGCAGCCGCCCATCACCCAGGAGCCCCTGCGCCCCTCGGACGTGGACTTCATGCCCGGCATCCTGCGCAGCCTCTCCATTCTCCTGCGCCTCAAGGGCGTGAGCGTCTCGCCCCAGTTCCTGCGCGCCGGCCTCACCGGCAGCAAGGTGACTCCCGAGGGCTGCCTGCGCGTGGCGCGCAAGGCCGGCCTTTCCGGGCGCATCCTCTACCGCCCCAAGGTGGAGGACATTCCCAAGCTGACCCTGCCCTGCCTCATGCTCCTCACTGGCGACCGCACCTGCGTGCTCGTCTCGAGGACCGACGAAGAGGCCGAGGTCATCTTCCCGGAGACCGACAACACGGCCCAGCACGTTGCCCTGGAGGAACTCGCCAAGGAGTACTCGGGCTACGTGCTCTTCGCCTCCGTGGACGCCAAGCCCGACGAGCGCACCGAGAGCTTCACTATCTCCAAGGGCAAGCGCTGGTTCTGGGACGTCTTGAGCTACTTCTCGCCCATCTACCGGCACGTGGCCCTAGCCAGCATCGTGACCAACCTCATCGCCGTGGCGACGCCGCTCTTCGTCATGAACGTCTACGACCGCGTGGTGCCGAACGCGGCCTACGAAACCCTCTGGGTGCTCGCCGTCGGCGTCTTCATCTCCTACGCCTTCGACTTCGGCCTGCGCAACCTGCGCACCTACTTCGTCGACGTGGCGGGCCGCAACGCAGACGTGGTCATCTCGAGCGCCCTGGTCAACAAGGTGCTCTCCATGCGCCTCGACGCCAAGCCCGAGTCCACGGGCGCGCTCACCAACAACCTGCGCGAGTTCGACCAGCTGCGCGAGTTCTTCTCCTCGTCCACCCTGCTCGCCTGCATCGACGTGCCCTTCCTCATCGTCTTCGTGGCGCTCATCGGCTTCATCGCCGGCCCCCTGTGCATCCTGCCCATCGTCGCCATCCCGGCGCTGGTGGGCATAGGCGTGCTCATCCAGAAGATATCCAAGAAGTCCGCCGAGGCCGGCTACAAGCAGAACATGCAGAAGAACGCCCTGCTCGTGGAAATCGTCAACGGCCTCGAGACCATCAAGTCCTGCCAGGCGGAGAGCCGCATGCAGCGCCTCTGGGAGTCCGTGGTCGGCCTCTCGGCCAAGACCAACTCCGACTCCAGGCGCTACAACAACCTGGCCATCAACTCTTCCCTGCTCATCACCCAGCTGCTCTCGGTCATCCTGGTCATCTGGGGCGTGTACCGCATCGAGGAGGGCCTCATGACCATGGGCGCGCTCATCGGCTCCAACATCCTGCTCGGCCGCACCATGGCGCCGCTCATGCAGGTGGCGAGCCTCCTGACCCGCTTCCAGAACTCTCACGTGGCCCTCAAGGCCTTGGACATGCTCATGGCCCTGCCCAGCGAGAACGAGGCAGAGAAGACGCCCATGGACTTTGGTCTGCTGCGTCCCTCCTTCTCCCTCGAGAGCATCTCCTTCTCCTATCCGCGCGCCAAGCGCCTCGCCCTGGATGGCGTGAGCATCCACATCGAGCCGGGAGAGCATGTGGGCATCATCGGCGCCATGGGCTCGGGCAAGAGCACGCTCTCCAAGCTCATGGCCGGCCTCTACCAGCCCAAGGAGGGCGCCGTGAAGTTCGGCGGCGTGGACATACGCCAGTTCGCCACCACGGAGCTCAGAAGCCGCATCGGCATCTTGCCCCAGGACGTGGTGCTCTTCTACGGCACTGTGCGCGAGAACATCTCCCTAGGCGACCCGACCATCAACGACCACCTTATCCTGCGAGCAGCCGAAATCGCCGGCGTCACGGAATTCCTCAAGGACAACCCTGCGGGCTTCGCGGCCCAGGTGGGCGAAGGAGGCAAGGAGCTCTCCGGCGGCCAGCGCCAGGCCGTGGCCCTGGCCAGAGCCCTGGTGCACGACCCGGAAATCCTCATCCTCGACGAGCCCACCAGCAACATGGACACCGAGTCCGAGCTCAAGCTGCAGAGGAGGCTGCTCTCCGTCGCCCGAGGTCGCACCCTCGTCCTCGTCACGCACAGGCTCAGCATGCTGCGCGTGGTCGAGCGCATCATCGTCATGGACAAGGGCAAGGTGCTCTACGACGGGCCCAAGGACGCCTGCGACTTCATCCCCAGAGAGGAGCAGATGCCGGTGGCCGCGAGGGGCAGGCCCGCGAGGCCCCAGCCTGGAGCGGCACAGCAGCACGTTGCGAGGGGAGGGTAGGACATGAGCGAGACAGCAAAGAAGGCCGAAAGCCTTGAAGCCAGAGCCCGGCAGGAAGCCGAAGCCCAGACGCAGGGCGGTGCGTCCGAAGCCCCGCAGGCCCCAGTTCAGGCCCAAACTCAGGCTGAAGCCGGCAGCGCCGAAGCCAAGGCAAGCGGCGCCGGGCCCGAGGGCGAAGCCGTTGCCCGCATCCAGCCGGCCAAGCAGCAGGTGAGCCTGACGCCCGAGATGCTCCAGCAGCTGGCCAAGGCCGGCGTGAAGCCGGGCGAGGCGGGAGCTCAGCAGCAGATACCGCCGGAGCTGCTCCAGCAGATTCTGGCAGGCCAGGGCGGCCAGGCAGGCGTTCCCGTCCAGGCCGGCGGCCTGCCGGCGGGCCTGCCCATGGG
>JAEEGL015043134.1_pt1 | contig 33747 bp, 25 predicted proteins | sample 9134231 | NCBI WGS metagenome assembly JAEEGL01 (sample SAMN16246548, study PRJNA631951) | gut metagenome | biome: gut microbiome; feature: rumen; material: fiber-attached | host: Bos | place: Iran: Karaj | collected 2018-10 | reverse complement strand
GGACGTTTCGAGGGCGTCATAGCCGTCGCCGACACCGTGAGAGCCGACTCCGAAAAAGCCGTTTCGGAGCTTCGCGGCATGGGGATCGACGTCACTATGATAACGGGCGACAACGAGCGCACCGCCAAAGCGGTCGGACGCGCCGCGGGTATCGAAAATATCGAGGCGGGCGTTTTGCCCGAGGGTAAGGCCGAGGTCATCAAAAAGTTAAAAGAAAGCGGCGTGACCGCCATGACGGGCGACGGCATAAACGACGCGCCCGCGCTCGCCGCCGCCGACATAGGCGTAGCCATAGGCGCGGGAGCGGATATAGCCGTCGACGCCGCCGACGTGGTGCTCGTCAAAAGCAGTCTGCGCGACGCCGCGGCGGCCGTCAGGATAAGCCGCGCCGCTATAAGAAACATAAAGGAAAACTTCTTCTGGGCGTTTATCTATAACGCCGTCTGCATCCCGCTCGCTATGGGGCTTTTCGGGCTTGAGCTGAATCCCGTTTACGCCGCTGCGGCGATGAGTTTATCCAGCGTCTGCGTCTGCCTTAACGCCCTCAGGTTGAACCTCATTAAACCCTACGATTCAAAGCGCGACAGGGCGGCTAAAAGTAAGAAAAAGAATTAAAGAATAATCGTTTTCGGCGGCCACGGAAAAAACCGGCCGCTTTCTTTTTCATATTTTTGTCAAATAAACTTGCATTTTGTCACAAAAAGTATATAATTAGAGAAGGGGGCGAAGCATATGAAAGCGGTCAACTATTTCAGACAGATCAAAAATATGATAGTTTCGTCTTCGGGCGACAGCGTTTTCGTACTGTCGGATTTCGCGTCAGTCGCGGGCGCCGACACCGTCCGCAAGTCGGTCCAGCGCCTCAAGGAAGAGGGTCTCGTAAAGCCGCTTTTAAGAGGCGTTTACGTCAGAGTTTTCGACGGCAAGGCGGTCGAACCCCGTCCCGACGCGGTCGCGAATGCCATAGCGAGGAATAACGGCTGGACCATAGTCCCGAAGGGCGACGGCGCCTTAAATCTTCTGGGGCTTACAAAGTATGCCCCGAGAAAGTGGGCCTACGCGAGCGACGGCCTTTACAGAAAGTATTCCTACGGAGACGTGACGGTCGAGTTTAAAAAAACAACGAGCCGCATACTCTCTGATATATCTTATAAAACGGCGCTCGTCATACAGGCACTCAAATCGCTCGGCAAGGGCAAGGTCAAGACCTCGGAGATCGAAGCCATTAAAGACGGTCTCAGCGCGGACGAGCGTAAAACGTTGCTTTCGGAGGCGAAGTGCGCCTCCTCGTGGATATACGAAATAATCAAAAAAATATGCGGTTGAGGCCTATGCCCCGACCCTTAAAGACGGGAGTTTGACAAAGCAGTATGGATATCCGAACGATAGACGGCGTTTTGTTTGCCGATATGGTGAAATGCGGCGCCGCAAATCTCGAGGAAAACCGACAGATAGTTAACGACCTGAACGTATTCCCCATCCCCGACGGCGACACCGGCGACAATATGCTGATGACCATGAATTCGGGCGCCGCCGAGGTAATGTCCGGTAAAAACGGTTCCGTTTCGACGGCGGCCGACGCCGTGGCGAGAGGTATGCTCCTCGGCGCCCGCGGCAATTCCGGCGTTATTCTTTCAAGGATCTTTTCGGGCATCTCTAAGGGTCTCAAAGGACTCGAAACTGCCGACGCGGCGGCTATCAACAAAGCCTTCGAGTGCGGCGTTGAAGAGGCCTACAGGGCCGTCACGACGCCCGTTGAGGGGACTATTCTCACCGTCTACCGCGACGCCGTCACCTACGCCGCCTCGCGTATGGACGAAAACACCACCATTGAAAGCTATTTCAACGATTTCACCAAAGAACTCCGTCTCTCCCTCGACCGCACCCCCGATCTTTTGGCGGTGCTGAAAGAGTCGGGCGTCGTCGACAGCGGCGGCGCGGGCATGGTCTACATAGTCGAGGGCATGCAGGACGCCTTCGACGAAAACGGCGCGGATTATTCGCCCTCCTTCGACAAGAAAGCGGCGCCCGCGGCCGATATCTCCAAATTCACCGAGGACAGCGTCCTTGAATTCGGCTACTGCACCGAGTTCCTTTTAAGGCTTCAGCGCGCGAAATGCGACATCGATAATTTCGACCTCAAAGAGCTTATCGACTACCTCGAAAGCGAGGGCGATTCTGTCGTCGCCTTCAAGGACGGCTCGATTGTAAAAGTCCACGTCCACACCAAAAGACCGGGCGATATACTCAACAACTGCCAGAAATACGGCGAATATCTCACTCTCAAAATCGAGAATATGACGCTTCAGCATAACGAGGCGAAGGTCGAAAACAGGTTTTCGCCCACGGCCAAAAAGCCGCGCAAGGCTTACGGCATCGTCAGCGTAGCCACCGGCAAGGGCATTATCGAGACCTTTACGTCGCTCGGATGCGACGCCGTCGTAAACGGCGGACAGTCGATGAATCCGTCGGCCGAGGACTTCATAACCGCCTTCCGCGAGTGCAACGCCGACACCATTTTGGTCTTTCCGAATAACGGGAACGTCATTTTGACCGCCAAGCAGGCCGCTTCCCTCTTCGACGAGGCCGAGGTGCGCGTCATAGAGACCAAAACCATCGGCGAGGGCTACGCCGCCGTTTCTATGCTCGACACCTCGTCGGGCGACACCGACGCCATTGTCGAAGAGATAAACGAGGTCATTTCGAACGTCGTCACGGGCATGGTCTCCATAGCCTCGAGAGACGCCCAAAAAGACGGCGTGACCGTTAAAAAAGACGATTACTTAGGCTTTGCGAACGGCCGCGTTTACATAGACGCGCCGGACAGGAACGACGCTGCGGCGGCGCTTGCCGAATCGCTCGGTATCGGGGACTACGATATCGCGCTCATCATCCACGGCGAGGGCGTTTCGGAAGAGGAGTGCAAGGCGCTTACCGACCGTCTTTCGGCCGAATACGGCAGGACGGAAATAATCACGATAAACGGCGGTCAGCCCGTTTACGATTATATTATGATTCTTGAATAGGAGAAAAAAGCAATGTTAGTTCTTTTCACCGACACCGACACAGACATAACCCCGAAGGAAGCCGCCGAATACGGCTACAAGCTTATCAGCATGCCCTACAGCGTAGAGGGTAAGACCACCTATCCCTACGTCGATTTCGACGAATTCAAGTCGCACGAGTTCTACGATTCTCTCCGTAACGGCGCCCTCCCCAACACCAGTGCGATAAGCGTGGAGCAGTATAAAAACTACTTCAAACCCGTTTTCGCCGAGGGCAACGATATTCTTTACGTCCACTTCTCCCGCGCCATGACCGCCACCTTCGACGCCATGGATAAAGCCGTCGCCGAGCTTAAAGAGGAGTTCCCCGAAAGAAAGTTCTACGACATAGACACCAAGGGCATCACGATAGTGAGCCTCAATATAGTAAAAGAGGTCGGCGACCTCTACAAAGCGGGCAAGACCGCCGAAGAGATACTCAAATGGGCCGAGACCGAGGTCGACCATTTCGCCCAGTATTTCTTCGCCGACGACCTCAAGTTCTTCAAGCACAGCGGCCGCGTTTCGGGTATCGCGGGCACCATGGGCACGCTGCTCGGCATCCGTCCGATAATCTATATGAACGCCGAGGGCAAGATGGTAAGCGTCGGCAAGGAAAAGGGCCGCGCCAAGGCTATGGACAGACTCGTGAGCTACGTTGAAGAGCTCGGAGACGACATAAAGAGCCACCGCGTCATTATAGGCCACACCGACGCCCCCGAGATAGCCGCCGAGGTCGCGGAGCTTCTCAAAAAGAAGTTCGGCGACGACCTTCCGATAGAGTTCTCCGTCGTCAACCCGACCGCGGGCAGCCATTGCGGTCCCAACGGCGTAGGCGTCTGCTTCCACGCCATTCACAGATAACGGGTATAAGACATTGGTAGAAATCAAAGAAGCTACGACCAAGAAGCTTCAAAAGGATTTTCTTGATTTCCCGCTTAAACTTTACAAGGGCAACCCTTATTTCGTCCCGCCGCTTTACGTCGACGAGCTTAAGATGTTCAAGCCCGGTTTTATCTATAACGACACCTGCGAATCGGTCTTTTATAACGCCTATAAGGACGGCCTTATGGTCGGTCGTATTTCAGGCATACTCCAAAAGGCGAGCAACGAAAAAAGAAATGAAAAGCGGATCCGCTTTACACGGTTCGACAGCGTCGACGACCAGGAGGTCGCCGACGCTCTTTTCGACGCCGTCGAGGCGTGGGCCAAAAGTTTAGGCATGGACACCGTCTGCGGCCCCTTAGGGTATTCCGACCTCGAAAGAGAAGGACTGCTCGTAGAGGGCTTCGACCAGCTTTCGACCTTCGAGGAGCAGTATAACGCCGAATATTACGGTAAACTGATTGAAAATCACGGATACAAAAAAGAGGTCGACTGGATAGAGAGCAAGGTCTACCTTCCCGACGAGCCCGACGAAAAGCTTTTCCGCGTGACCGACGAGATCATGAAGCGTTATAAGCTTCACATAGGCGAGGCGAAAAACGTTAACGACTTTCTAAAATAATACGCCGACCCCTTCTTCGAGCTCCTTGACTCGAGCTACGCCGAGCTTTACGGCACCGTCCCATTCACCGACGGTATGAAAAAGATGATGATCGACAATTTCAGGCTGATTATTGACTTGAAATACGTCGCCGTCATACTCGACGAAAGCGACAGGGTCGTCTGCCTCGGGATATGCTTCCCTTCCATCGCGAAGGCGGTGCAGAAATCCGGCGGGCACCTAACGCCCGCCGCGCTCGTAAGGCTTCTGAAAGCCGTTAAAAAGCCGAAAGTCCTCGATCTGGGACTTATCGCCGTTTCGCCCGAGTATATGCACAAGGGCGTGGCAACCGTCATTACGGCGGGGCTTATGAATATGCTCCGTAACGACGGCGTTGAATACGCCGAGACAAATCTGAACCTCGAAGACAATCTCGCGATCCTCAATCAATGGAAAAGATTCAGGTCGGTGCGCCACAAGCGCCGCCGTTCCTACGTCAAAACGCTTTGATAAAACATGCCGCGCCGCCGCAAAAAAATGTTGCGGCGGCGATATATTTATGTTATAATTTTGTATTAAGGCGAGAAATATTCAGTTTATTTATAATTATGCAGGCTTCATATTACTTTGAAAGCAGGCGACGACCGAAAAATGACGTTTGACTATTATCTCGGCATTTTCATCCTGACGGTCATAATGATGCTCGCGATGATGCTCCACGTTCTCCACTACAAGGGCTTCAACAAGAAGCAGAAAACGTGGTTCGTGCTCACGTTCGCCGACGTCATGCTCTGCTCCGCCGCCGAGTTCGCCGTCCATTGCGGCTATTACACGCCGTCGATGGCCGTGCCGCTGACTATCCTCACGGTTATACAGTTCGCTTCGGCGCCGCTTTTGGGTATGCTCTTCATTGGCGCCCTCGGCGTCGACGGGCAAAGCAAAACAGCGATTATTTATTACGCGGTCAATCTTATAACCGAGATAGTCGCCGCGCCCTTCGGTCTCGTATTTTTCTTTAATGACGAAGGCTATTCGAGAGGCCCGCTCTTTATAGTTTACGAAATCTTCTATTTCGTAAGCCTTTTCTATCTTGCCGTCGGTATGATAGTAGTCGGCAAAAAGTTCCGGAACCGTGACGCCCGCACGATAATCATGGTGCTCGTGGTGCTTGTCGCAGGCATAATTCCGATGACGCTTTATCAGCTCCACGTCACCTACATAGCGATAGCCATCGCGGCGTGCCTTTGCTATATCTACTATAACGATCTCGTCCAGCAGGATATTCAGGCCGAGCTTACGGCAAATCAGCAAAAGATTTCGAGTATGCAAAGCCATATAATCACCGGTCTCGCGAGCCTAATTGAAAGCCGCGACCTCGACACTGGCGAGCACGTCTCGCGCACCGCGTCCTGCGTCAGGACGCTTTCCGAGGACGCCATTAAAGAGGGCGTCTATAAAGACAGAATAGACGAGCGTTTCGCCTTTATGATGCAGACCCTCGCGCCTATGCACGACATCGGCAAGGTCGTCGTCTCCGACAAGATACTTTGCAAGCCGGGTAAGCTCACCTTCGAGGAATTCGAGGAGATGAAAAAGCACGCCGTGTCGGGCGGCAGGATCGTCAGAAAGGTGCTTGACGGCGTGGCCGACGACGAGTATATTTCGTTCGCCTCCGATATTGCCACCTACCACCACGAGAGGTGGGACGGCAAGGGCTATCCGATGGGATTTAGCGGCGAGGAAATACCTATGTCGGCCCGCATAATGGCTATAGCCGACGTATTCGACGCGCTCATCTCGAAGCGTTGCTATAAAGAGGCAGTTTCGAGAGAAGACGCCTTCAGGATAATCGAGGAAGAGTCGGGCACGCATTTCGATCCCAACCTCGTAGCCGTTTTCTTAAAGCACAAAGACGAGTTTTATTGATAAAAAATCGAAAAAGCACCCCGATGGGGTGCTTTTTTTCTTGGCGAAAACGCGTCACGCGTCGCGAACGGCGCGAGCCATGGCTTTGAGATTTTCGAGCGGGATGGTCGGCGCGAGGTCGCAGCCGGGCGCGAGGATAAATCCGCCGTAAGGCTTCATAGCTTTACAAAGCGCCAAACCGATATTATAGACCTCGTCGGCACTCTTGGAGGCGAGCACGTGAGCGGGACTCAGGTTTCCGAAAAGGGCGCAACGCCCTCCCGAATCCTTTTGCGCCGCGACCATGTCGATAGAGTCTACCGAAAAAACGCTGAGACCCGCCTCGGCTATTGTCGAAACGAGCTTATCGGTCTTGCCGCAAATATGAATAAGATAATTCCGGCATTTGTCTTTAAGTCTGTCTCTCACCTTGAGGTCGGCGGGAAGGACGAACCTCTCGAAATCGTCCGGACGGATAAGGTCGCCCGAGGCGACCGGCTCGGGGACGGTGATGAGGTCGAGACCGTTTTCAATCAGGTCTTCGAGGTAGGCTATGACTATCTCGGACGCGAAGTCTATGACTTTTTTGACGTCCTCTTCCCCGCCCGTGAGAAGCTCGACCATAAAGTCCTCGACGCCGAGCATCTGCGCCGCCATGGTGAAGGGGCCGAAGAAGCCGCCGCCTATCATGCACTCGTCGCCGACGATGCGGCGCATCTCTTTCATCTGAACGAGGGTGCGCCTATAGTAATGCTCGGCGCGCATATCGGCGATGACCTTCCGGACGTCGAAATTATTTATATCTTCAAGCGACGAAAGCGGGCGCGAGAGTATCTCGGCCGAGAGGCCGTTCATATCTATCTTTCCGCCCATGACCTCGATCATCGGCCACGCCGCTCCGCAGCCCGAGGTCATTATCTCGGTGCCTATCTCGCGGTAGGCGTCGACCAAGAGTGACGCTCCCGCGTCCTCGAGGTCGAGAAGGCTTGCCATGGTATGGCCGTGCCTCGCGGCGATCCACATCTGCCCGTTCAAAACGGCGAAGGGCGCTCTGTCGGTTTTTTCGAAACGAAGGGTCTTCAAAACTCTTTCTTTGTCTGTCAAGTCGTTTACCTTCTTTCACGGTATGTTTTACGGCATAATTTTAGCACATTACGCGCGGAGAGGCAACCGATTTTTCTAAATTTGCACGAGCTGCAATAAGATTTGTCGGGGTTGCAATAGCAGGGAGAGGGAATATTTAGGCTACTAAATAAAAATAGGACTGCTATATTTGTTAAAACAGCAATCCTATTCTGGCAGGGGCAGAAGGATTTTCTCGCCCTCGCTTTGCTCGGTTGGGTGAGCGTCGAAACAGTCCCCCGGACTGTTTCTCTGTCGCAAGCCGCTTTTTCAGGGGCCCCCGAAAAACCGAGGCCCTCCGCCGAGGTTTTTTGGGGAGAGGAGGCGCGGCGGAATGAGTGAGAGGCGGCGTTTTACGCCGCCGCGAAGGATATGGAGCTTACGCCGACGACCCGCTCACGGTTCAAATCCTTCTTGCAAAACATAAAAGTCACCCGAAGGTGACTTTTTGCTTTGGCAGGGGCAGAAGGATTTGAACCCTCGGCACGCGGTTTTGGAGACCGCTGCTCTACCAGCTGAGCTATACCCCTTTATTATCGACAACGTATATTATACCTACCGTCCCACGGTTTTGTCAAGAGTAAAGGCGAAAAATAGTTTGATTTTTTATTTTTTATCGGGAATAATGCTGTTGACAAACCACGCGATTTGTGCTAATATTTTGCAGTAACGAAATACGCGGGTATGGCGGAATTGGCAGACGCGCTAGATTCAGGTTCTAGTGGGGGCGACTTCGTGCAGGTTCAAGTCCTGTTACCCGCACCATACAGTTCAAATCCGAACCCTAAGCCGATAGGCGTTGGGTTCGGATTTGTCGTTTATTTCGGCGATTTGAATTTCGATTTCAAACACTTGTCCGTTCTTTATTCGGGTTTTTTATCAAAATCAAGCGTCAGTTCGTAATCTCCGAGCTTATTGACTTTGAAACCGTTTTTCTTATAGGTCTCGTAGTCGAACGCTTCAAGCTCGTCAATCGCCAGTTTATGGAACTCGTAGAAGTTGTGCCACCATTCCCAGCCCGAGCCGAGAGAGTTGGCAAGATATGCGTCCGCAATATCGCAGGCAGATTGAGGCGCTACGTAAAACGCGCCCATTGCAAGAACGTTTACGCCGTTGCCGGTAATGGCACGAACTGCCGTAGGAAGACTCTCGACAACGCCCGCGTGAACGTGGGGGCACTTACTCGCGGCGATATGTATGCCCATACCCGTGCCGCAAAACAGAAGCGCTCTCTCGTAGTTGCGCTCCGCTATCTCGGCGCCGACGCGAAGTCCGACGCGGTGAAACATAAGATCGGTGTCTTTGGGGTCGCTGTCTTTCTTTACGCCGAGGTCGAGGATCTTCCACCCCTTCTTCTCGAGGTGCTCGACGACGACCTCTTTTAAGGGGTAGCCCGCGAAATCCGCGCCGACTACCAAGTATTTATCCTTGACGGTTTTCATATTTGCTCTCCTATTCTTTTTTTTTTGCCCGCTTGCCGCGGGCGACGGTTACGTCAGTTTTCTATCCAAATGGGGTTTCCTATCGCGGCGGGGGCGCCGTCTGATTCTCTTATAATCACCGCGCGATAGAACTTTCTGTCCTTCTTTACCTCTAACGCAAGTTTGAATGGGAAGGTTATTCTTTCGCTGTATGCTATGCCTTTATCGGTCACTACCTCAAGGCGGTAGCTGTCGCTTGCGTCGAAGCGGCAGGGGTGGCAATCGCCTGCGGAAATGCAAAGCGTCATTCCGTCCCGGTATTTTACCGTGGAACCGACCGCTTTGCCGCCCGCTTCCATTTTTATTCCGATATATCCCGCGGTGACGTCGCCGCGTTTTAAGCATTCAACGTATGACGGGCCCCATTTTTTATCGGAATAAACGGTGTTGAGCGCAAAGCTCATCGGCATGGTATGGGAGTCGTTGGTCGCGGCGTTATATATTTTATAGCCCGCGTTCAGCATATCGGTAAAAAGGCGGTAGTTGGCAAGAGTCTCGGGGTTGTTTATATAGGGATAGATATAGCAGTATCCCGTTTCGATCACGCTTCCCTCGCCGTAATAGTAATCCGCGAGGTTTTCGCTTTGCATTACCTGTTTGGGGTGAGCGTGAACGACCGCGCCGCCCTCATCCTTGACGGCGGCAAGAACTTCCTCAAAGCGTTCCCTTGTCATAGGAAGATACTCAAAGGACGGTCCCGCCTCTCTGTCGCCCGTAAATCTGAAAACGTCGGGAAAGGCCGAAAGCACCTTTTCGAGCGAGTCTCTCTTCGGGAATATCATAATATAATGGCTTATGAGATGAGGGGCGCTTACCGTGCAATCGGCAAGAGGCTCGGAACCGTAAAGGAAATACTCGGGATCAAAGGCGTCAAGATACATGTGCCTTACCTGACGGTGGTCCATAATCCCCACAAAGTCAAGTTTCAGTTCCTTCATGCCGTGAAGCCAGTTTTCGAGAGTGGTTTTTCCGTCGCTCGAGCCGCCGCTGTTCGAGTGGCAGTGGTAATCGCCGTAGTAGGCTTTTTTGCCCGCGTAAAGCGCTTCGAGAGCCGAAAAATCGGCGTTTTTCCTTACGGCGTGCGGATCGTCCTCAAAGCTTACTCCAAAATGCTCTTTCATAAAGTTTACCTCGGCCCCGCGACCGTCCGCTTACGGACGCGCCGCGGGGCGTTTTTGTTTTTTTATTACTGCTGTACCGACTTATACCATTCGTTGACTTCTTTCGTTATCTCTTCGCCGCCCATTTCTTTCCAGGTGGTTACGAACATATCGAATTCGTCTATAGTCATCGTTCCGTTTATAATTCCGCTGTAAGTCGAAAACTCGAGTTGTAAAAGCTCGTTCCAGCTCTTTGCCATGGTTTCGGTCTGCGCGGTGGCGAAGAGGTTGGTGATGTATTCCGAGGCGTCGTATTTTGCTATCTCCGCAAGCGAACCGCCCGGGCCGTACATCTTATAGTAGGGATAGTTCTCGAGCGTCCCGTTTTGCTGATAATCGAGGCATTTATCGTAGGTCATCTTCGCGGTCGTATCGGTAAGAGACGAGATGTCGCCCGTTTCGAGAGCTTCGATGATTCTGACGCAGAGAAGTTCGGTTTTTTCCGTTAAAACGCCCGCCATTACGGGAGCGGTGTTCCTTATGTGGTGGACGCCGTCGGGATCTTCAAAGAGGGTCTCGAAAAGTTCCTTGTCGCTTTTAGACTCCGCGAGGGTGGCCGCGTAGAGATTCATCATCTTGCAAAGAGCCTCGGGGTATTTGCAAGACTTGTTGACGGCGTAATATCTGTAGCCGAACTGGCCGACGAGGGTTCTGAAATCGTCGTCGTAGCCGAAACCGAAACCGCGGATGGCCGTCCAGTCCATAGAGGCGTTGTATTTCATACGGTCGTCGAGGTTGAGAATATAGCCGAACCATTCGCTGAGCATGCCGCAGGTGCCGTTTATGCAGTCGGTATATCTGTTGCCGTCGAGATAGGGATCGATATAGCCGCTCTTATACATATCGGAAAGCTCGGCGAGGGCGGTCTTCATTTCGGGCTGAACGGAGCCGTAGACAAGCTCGCCGTCATCGTTTTCGATCCAGATATAGGGGTAGGCGTTATAGCCCGCGAATAAAAGTCTGTCGTAGTTATCGGGGGTCACGCAGAGCGCGAATCCGTATGTGTTCTGCTCGCCGTCCATATCGGGGTCGGCGACGGAAAAGGCCTTTATGACGGCCTTCAGTTCCTCGTAGTTGGTCGGCGCCTTCAGGCCGACGTTGTCAAGCCAGTCCTGCCTTATCCAGTAGACGTTATTCGCGGTCTCGGGCGAATAATAGACCTGCGGGAGACCCTTTAAGACCCCGTCGAAGGTGCAGGGATAGAAGACCTCTTTACCCGCGACCTGATAAGACGCTTTTACGGAGTCGTCGAGATAGTCGTAGGCTTCGGTCAGGTCTGCGAGCAGATCCTGCTGATTGAGCCTTTTTAGGTAGTCATAGGCCCAGTTCTCGCCGATATTGCAGTTTATTATCTCGGGGAGATCGTTTACGAAAATGGACGAATCGAGTTTTTCAAAATAAGCGGCGGGATCGAAAATGTTCCATTTGAGTTCAAGCTTGATGTTGAGCTTTCTCCTTATGAGACGCGTCCAGCCGTTGTCCTCCTCGGTCCAATCGTATTTCGAGAAGGTTTCGGCGTTGCAACCGTGATAGGGGAAGGCAAAGGTGAGCTTCAAGGTCGGCTCATAGGGGCCGAGAGGGGTTTTGTCGGTCGTGCTCGGCTGCTCGGGAGTGCACCCGACCACACAGAGAACCGACGCCAAGAGGAGTAATGCGAGAATAACCGATAGCGCTTTTTTCATAAGTTTTCCTCCTTATTTGTAATAGTTTTCACGGTAGGTTATTCCGTCGGCTTTTTGTTCGTTAAAGCCGTCGCTTTCAAGGTATATTCTTCCGAAATTGTATTTTATATAGACATTTTCATATTCGCCGGTCAAAAGCAGGTTCAGGTTATGGTCTTTCGCGCGGTATTTTTCGTTTAGGAAGTTGTAATCGGTCGTGGAAACGAAGAAGTTGCCCTCGATCGAAACGTTTTTAGTGCTTTCAAGCCATATTTCGCTTCTGCCGTTTCCGAGGAAGGTATTGCCGTCAATCGTGATCCCTTCGGTTTCGTCTTCCTTGAAGCCGGTTATTCTTATGCCGTCGCGCTGATTGACAACGGAATTATTCGTAATCCTGCCGTTTCCGCAGTTTATAAGCCATATACCCGCCTTTACCTCGGCGTAAGGGGACGACTCTATAACGGAAAGTCCCGCATTAGACGCCCACCAGCATCTGACCAGTTTGAAATCGCCGACGTTTTCCATTAAGAGCGCGGCTTCGACGTCGGAGCCGTAGCCGAGGTCGCCGCTCGAGTGGTCGAAAAAGACGTCCTGATAGTCTTTTATTATGAAGTCCGTTCCGCCCGCGCCGACAGAACTCGTTATTAAAAATCTGAGGCCGTGCGACGGTCTTCCGTCGGGATTTTTGCCGTAGGCGCGGACCATTCCGACGGTGTTGTCGGAGGCGATTACCTTAGAGAAGGTCACGTCGTCGGCCGAGGTGAGTTCGAAAAGACTTGCTGCGTCGTCGGAGCGTATCTCTTCAAAGAAACAGCCGGTCACGAATTTCGCTTCAACGAGGTTTCTGACGGTGTTGCAAAGTATCCCCCTGATTTTTACGTTGCCTTCGCGGTGGTCTTCCGCACCGTTATAACTTATCAGGGCGGCGTTTCGTCTCGGCGAGGCGTTGACGTATAAGAACTCGAAGGCGACGGTAGAGGCGGAGCCGCTCTGATAGTCGTATTCAAACGCTTTGAAATCTTTATTTATATTGTCAAGGCCTATAAACGTCGCGTTTTGCCCCATGCCGCTTATTACGATATTTTTATTCTGCGGAATGACTACGGTCGAATAAATGCCGTAATAACCCTGCGACAGATAGATATGCGAGGCGGCGTTTATCGCCATCCGAAGAGCGTCGGTCGAATCGGTTTCTCTTTTCGGAGTCGCGCCGAACCATTCGGGGTAGCAGTAGTCTATGCCCGAGAGAAGAACGTTACCCGTGAGTTCGAATATTTGTTTCTTCGGGAATTTGACTGATTTGCTCCGAATATCGAGGGTAGCGCCGTCTTTGACGGTTATTAACCCGTTTACAGCGACCGTAACGTTCTCGGGGACGGTGACGTCGCCTATAAGATAATTGCCGCTCGGGAAGAAGAGGACGCCGGAGCTTTCGGAGGCTTTCTCCATCGCTTCGAGGACGGCCGCGGTGCAGTCGGTCTTGCCGTCGCTGTCGGCGCCGTAATCGGTCACGGAAAAGACGTAGGGTTCCGTTCCGTCTATAAGATCGACGGCGTCGAAGACGCGGGGCAAGACGTCAAGAGACGTGCTTTTGGCGCCCGCCTCGGGTCTTATAATGTCGGACACGCCGAAGGAGTTGTTTTCGGAAATAATCGTTTCCTTACTTTGTGAAAAGTCGTATTCGGCGTTTGAAAAGGTGTTTTCGTAAACGGTCGTGTGTTTATTCCTGTCGCCGCTTTTGAAATTAACGTTAGACGTGAATTCGTTCTCTTTCACGGTGAGGCCGTTTGCGATCGCCGACTGCAAATCGGCCTCGGAATTATCGGCAAAATAATTGCCCGTTATCGAGGAATAATTGCAGCCCTGAAGGTCGACGCCGATTCTGTTGTTTTCTATAACGCTGTCCGTGACGCTGCAATAGTTTGTGGTCTGATAGATTATGCCGTTTCTTTCGGCATTCGCGGAGGAGATTACGCAGTTTCCGACGTCCGAATCGGCGCAGCCGTAGAACCATACAGCGGCGTCGCCGCCAGTGCCGCCCGTAAACTCGCAGTTGGTGAGCCAGACCGCCTGGTTATAGGTTATCGATATATCGCGGCCGTAGGCGTTTGTCGATTTACAGTCGGTGACGAGTATTGCGTTAGAAATGCCACCCGACGGAGGCACCTCGCATTTAATAAAGGTCCCGCAGGAGTCGGCCTCGCAGCTGTCGAAGTATAAATAGAGCGAAAGCTCGGATATTTCAAATGCGGTGCCGCAGTTTTCGGCGGTGTTGCCGGTCATATAGCAGCAGTAGGCGTTGGTGTGGAATACGCCGACGTCAAAGCCCGAAAAGTCGCAGCCGTGTATCTTTGAAAAAGGTCCTTTGACCTTGACGGCGCACGACGTTTTGCCGCCGCCTTTCTCCGTAAAACCTATATCGTAGATATCAAGGAAGGTCGACTCGGTGTCGGTGCAGCTGTCTATGGCGGTTATATTCGGAGCGACTTCGAAAACGGTTTTGTCTTTTCCCGCGCCGACGAAAATGACCTCGTTGACTGCGGTTTTATAGGCGTCTTTTAGGTTTATCGGCTTCGATACGGTGAAGCGGCCTTCGCCGAATACGACGCGATTCGACTTTGAAAAGGCTTTCAATATCGCTTCCGAATCGTCGGCGCCGTCGTTCGGAACGGCTCCGAACCATTCGGCCCTTATTTCGGTCATAAGGGGATCGAAAACGACGTCGCCGTCTCCCTTGAAAATCTGATAGCCGCCGGCGTCGACGGAGCAGGTGTTAAAGGTTACCGAGCCGCTTTTCGCGATGTTGAAAACCGCGCCCTCTTCGATGACGACGGAAACGTCTTTCCGGAACGCAACGCTTTTTTCGATACGGTACTCGCCTTTGGGAAAGATAAGCTCCGCTCCGAAGCCCGCTTCGAACATGGCGTCTTTTATAATATCGGACGCGTCGGAGTTTCCGACAGCTTTTATCAGAGCTACACTTTTAAGAGACATTCTTACAACCCCGCAGGATGACAGTATCGAAATCAGTATAGCCATAGCGGCTAAAAGCGCGTAAAACCTTTTCTTCATATCATTTCCTCTTCGCGGTTACTACCGTCATCTCGCCGTGCGGCAAAATCTCGTTCAAAAACAGTCTGCCGTCGATGATCTTCGTCCTTGCGATCTTACCGCCAGGGAATATGCGGTTATAAAGGCGGAAATCGGCGAGCCTTTCGGGACCGCAGGATATCAGGACGGAGTCGTAGTCGTCGGCGGAATTGTTGTTAAGATATAGCGCCGCGCGGCCGTCGTCCTCGCACCATAAGAGCGTGAGGTAGGGGCGGTTTACGGTAAACGGGGCCTTATTACCGATTATCATCTGCACGGCTTCGGCCCTCTCGGTGCTGTTTTGCCATAGTGAGCCGTGAATATAGGGAAGAATAAAAATATTGCCGCGAACTACCGTCATGCCGTCGCAAAAATGCTTTTCGTCGGCCGTGCGAAGGTCGGAAACGACCTTTACGTCGCCGCCGTCTTTATAGTCGATTCTGAGTATGCCCATGGCGTGCGGAGTGTTGAAGCGACACCGCTTTATGCCGCATAACGTGACGCCGTCGGCGATTTCTTCATATTGCGCGGGAGTTACGTCGGGACCGACGGGGGCTCCGGGCGGGTCTTCCTCTCCCGCGGTTTTAACGACGCTGTCGTTTGTGGCGGCGTTCAGGTATTTTGCCGAAACCGCGTCGATCTCATCGAGCAAACCCATGCTGTCGAGAGTCATTACCGCCTCGCCTTCAAGAAGGCAGAAGTTATCTTTCAGCAAGCGCTTCGTGCCCTCTTTGCCGAGGTTTCGGAAATACTGTCCGCTTACGGCGACGGTCTCGCCTTTTACGTTTTTATCGGAGCAGTAGCTGAAAGAAATGCCATACATTGTGAAAAGCTCCGCCCATTTGCTTTCGCGGGGATAGAGACCTCTGACAGAGGAGTCGTCGCCTGAGCAGATATTGTAGCAGGCGTTCGGGTCGTACATGACTTTGACGCCTTTCGCTTTTTTGGTATCGAAGCCGAGAGAGCTTACCTTTGACATAAACGGCTTGGCCTCGGAAAGCCATATTTCGTTTCGCTCGGTCGGCAAAACGCCGTTACCCGAGAATGCGTAAAGGTCGAGGGTGGCGCCGTCTGCCGAGAGCATAAGCGCGTCTTCTGTCTGATGGCGGGTAAAGCTGTCGCTTTTGTTGTAGCGGGTCATGGGATAATTCTCAACTTCGGTATATGCCTCGACGTCGTCGGGGAGCATGGCTTTAATCAAATGGGAGACGGTCATAAACATACGGGAGTAGTCTGTGGGAGCCATTTCGCCGTAGCCGGGGATCGGTATGCGTATCGCGGGACGGCGTTTCGGGGTCGTTCCGCTTGCGCAATATTCAGCCCAGTCCCTGCCTTCGGCCATATGCCATTCGGGATATGAGACCATAAGACCCATACCTATATTATCGTCGACGCCGACGACGGCATCGGTAATCGCTTTTACGAGGCCGTTTATCTCTTCGCGGGCGAGGTCGAGCCATATTTTTCTGTATGGGTGAACGTCGCCGAATGCGGTCACGGCGCCGCAGAACTCCTCCCTCGTCACTTTCTTCCCGACGCGTTCGGAAATTATATTCATGTGGCGGTCGCAGAAACAGCCGCCGCCCCATTCGAGCGGTTTATGATTATGAAGGCGGCAGTCGTCGTCAAGCCATATTCTGTCGGGGTGAATCGACGCTATTCTTCTGTATTTTTCAAGCACGTATTCGCGGAAAGCAGGGTCGGACGGGCAGGCGACTTGACGGGCCTGCCTTCCGTTTCTGTCGACCATCCGCGTGAAGTTCTGCGTCGGGTCGAGGCTTCCGCCCTCATCGGCATGAAGGACGGTTTCCCAGGGGTTTACGGAGAAGGTGACGCCGATATCGGCAAGTTTCTCTCCTGCCCTTTGTATGGTCTCGAGCCATCTGTCGACTTCGCTTAAGGGGGTGTGCCCGCAGCTTAGTTCCTCGCCGCGGATAAAGAACATTACGTTGTCGATTTTCGCCTTTTCCGAAAACCGCAAAAGCGCCTCGAGACGGGCGTCTTCCTCGACGCCGGGCGCTAAAGTAAACCGCAGTAAATATTTGAAGGGGTTATCCACGGTGTTCACATCCTTATTTGTCGGAGGTGTTAAGTATCTCCGTTTTTGCATTGACTTTAAGGGCGTTTACTATGTCCAAAAGCATATCGTCTCTCATAGGGCTCAGTTCTTTCTTGCCGTCCATGGCAAGACAGATGCCCGCCATTTTTTCGATAAGTTCGAAAAGACCGAGCGCGTTTTCAAGCGATTCGGCGGCGACAGTCATGCCGTGAAGCTGCCAGATAACGACGTTGGTCTCCGAAAAAGACTTTGCCGTAATAAGCCCCAAATTTACAGACGAGCTTACCATCCACGGTATCAGCGCGACCCCTCGCGGGACGAGCGCGACGACCTCGGTGCAGGTCCGCCAGAGTTCCTTCGTGAGCTCGTCGCCGTCGTTGCCTCTTAAGTGGGTGAGGGTTATTACGTTGGCGGGGTGGGCGTGCATTATTACCCGCTGATCGGGCGTAATTTTAAGCCTTTCCGCGTGCGCGCCGAGATGAAGGGTGATCTCGGACGTAAAGGTCCCGCCGCCAGAAAAGCCCCAATAGAGTTCCGCCTTGCCGCCGTCTTCAACTATGCGGATGAGTCCGAGGCAGTCATCAGGTTTCTTCATTACGTTCGCGAAAAACTTTCCGGTGCCGGTGATGACAAGATATCTGCCGGCCATGCAGGGCATGGGTTCGGGGAGCGGTAAATACCGTATTATCTTTTTCGCAAACGGTTTTGCCTCTTTTTCGGTCAGGAGATAGCTCAGATTGCCGCCGTTATACTCGTTCCAGCCGTGACGGTACATCGTATACGACGTCTCCATTATCTCTTTCATAAAATCCGTCTTTAATATGTTGGCCATTTTTCATTCTCCGTAGTTTTTTTGTCAGTTTTATTTTAACAAATCGGAATGAATGAATTCTATATCACTTTATGAAATAATTTCTGTCAAAAACGGCGATTTTGATATATTTATTTAATAATTGTATCATTTATACTTTTTCGCTCGAAACCTGGCTCTGAGTCTTTGACAAAGACTCTTTCGCTTTCAGACGAAGTTCGCTTAAGCAAGCGGTCCAGAGCGTATCGATTATGGCGATCTGGCCGACTGTAAGCGGCATATCCTCCTGCAAGTGATTGGCGACGTTTCGCATCGTCGTTGAAAGAACGATATCCGATTTGGCGGCGAGCGGCGACTCGGCGTAGTCGCAGAGGCAGATCACCTTCGCGCCCGATTTTTTGGCGGCGACGGCGGCGTCGACAACGGGTTTGGTCCTGCCCGACGAGGAGACCGCGAACAGTAAGTCGCCCGGCGAAAGGACGGTCGCGCGGGCTTTCAGGGTGGTGCTGTCGCTGTCGACCGAGCAGCTTATTCCGAGGCGCAGGAACTTGATATATCCGTATTTTGCCGAAATCGACGAGGTGCCCTGCCCGATAAAGAATATGCTTTTAGCTCTTACCACCGAAAGGCTCGCGGCCTTTAACTTTTCCTCGGTCTGGCTTATTCGGAAGTCCTCGAGGATCCTGCCGTAAAAACTGCAGACGTCGTCGATGATTATATCAAAACCTTTTTCGGGCGACGCGTCGCTTTGGCTCGATTTGTAGTAGTCGCTTTCGAGTTCGCGGGCGAAAACTTTTTTCATTTCCTTGAAGCCCGAAAACTTCATTTTGCGGCAAAATCTCTCTACGGACGCGTAGCTTGTCCCGCTTTTTTCGGCGAGTTTTTCGATTGAGAGCGACTGCAGGGCGAGAGGGTTTTCGAGCAGATACTCGATGATTTTCTTCTCCGTTGTCGTCGCGCTTTCTTTGATCCTTTGCCATTTGTCAATGCAGTTTTCCATAGACGTCCCTCCGTAATATTTTGGTATAAATTTATTATATATGTTTCATAATTTTATGTCAACAGCAAAACGAACCGCGGCCGCTTTCGTTTGCGCCGATTTGTAAAAACGTAAGGTGGGCGGGGAGATACTCCCCGCCCCGCATTATCAGATTATTATTTGATAATTGTGCCAGCGCGGCGGCGAAGCGAGGGCGATATAATCCTTCTGCCCCTGCCAAACGCAAAGCGCCGCCTTATGGCGGCGTTTTACGTTCGCAAGAAGGATTTGAACCGTGAGCGGGAGTGTCGTCGGCGATGGCTACATATTTACCACGCCGCTCTTCCCTGCTTTCGGGCGGAAAAACCCGCTGCCGGCTAAAAAAAGTCTTTTTTTAAAATGATTTGTCCTTTTTTTCTATTTATTTATCATTTCGGTTGTGCTAAACTATTATTAAGTAGAAATATTTTGAGGTGAACGGCATGAAAAACGAAATATATAATAACGACAGCATCAATTACGACGTTCTCAAGGATCCGCCGTCCTTTTTTTGGCCGAGCTTTATGTGGATATGGAACAAAAAGCTCGATAACGCCGAACTCCGCAAAAGCCTCGAGGAGTTCAAAGAAATCGGCTCGAAAACGATTTGGACGCTTCCGATAAGCCTCGACTTTGCGAAAGAGGTCCCCACGACGCTCGACAGGGAATTTTTGAGCGACGGCTTTTTCGAGATATTCGAAAAGTTCCTCGACGACACCGAGGACTTAGGTCTCGTCAACTGGATAACCGACGAGCCCGCCTATCCCTCCGGAAGCCTTTGCGGCAAGCTCGTGGCCGAGCACCCCGATATTTCGCTTCATTACCTTAGGCTTTCCGAGTTCGACTCGGAGACGCCCTACGCCGTTCCCGATAACGCGCTTATCGCCTTTTCAGACGGCAAAAGCTATAAAAAAGGCGAGACCGTCCCCGCTGGCAAGATCTCGCTCGTGATTATCGGCGAATTCCCGAAGGACGCCTGGCTTAAGCCCTATCCCGATATACTCAATAAAAAAACGGTCGACCTCTACATAAAAGAATGCTATGAGAAGTATAAGAAACACATCGGCGACCGCTTCGGTAAGTCCGTCATAGCGGTATTCGACGACGAGGCGAACTATATAATCCTCCCCCCGTGGAACGACGAACTCGAATCGAGATTTTTCGATAGATACGGCTATTCTCTAACCGAAAACGTCCTCGCGCTTTTCAGGCGCGGCGGAAGCGACGCCGAATGCAGGGTGCGGGTCGACGTTGCCGATCTGTGGTCTGACATAATCTCCGAAAACTATTTCGGAAGGCTCCGAAAATGGTGCAACGATAACGGCCTTATGTTTATCGGACACCTGAACGGCGACCATCAGTCGAACGCCTCCGCCGTCTACGGCATGGGAAGCACCTTCAAGTGCATGAGAAAGTTCGACATCCCCGGCGTCGACGTCATCTGGCGTCAGCTATACCCCGACGGGAACCGCCATATAACCGCCGATTTCGGAAACGGCGTCAAAATAGTATATCCCGACAATATGCCCGACAAGGACCATCATTTTCCGAAATTCGCCTCTTCCGTCGCCCATCAGGGCAAATACCCCTACGCCCTCACCGAGTCGTTCGCGATTTACGGAAGCGGCATAACCTTTACCCTTATGAAAAAGCTCGTTGACTATCAATACGTAAGAGGCATAAACCTACTCACGATGAGCTGCAGTTTTCTTGACAAAACGGGCAAATCGATAGTAAACGCGAGACCCAATTTCCACCCCGGTAACCCGACCTTTAACAAAATGAGACCGTTTATGGAGTATACGGCAAGGCTCTCATATTTACTAAGCCGCGGAAAGCCCGTCGCCGAAAGCTGCCTGTATTTCCCGATAAGAGACCTTTGGGCAAAGAGCGACGATTACGACAAGGTAATCGAGGAAAACGACGGTCTTGCCCAAAAGCTTATCGCAAGCAGAGTGGAGTTCGATTTCGTCGACGACGGCGCGATAGAAAACGCGACCGTGAAGGACGGCCTCCTTGTCGTCGGCGAAATGAAGTATAAGCGCGTCTTCATAACCCTTAACGCCTATATGAGCGAAGCCTCCGGGCAAAAGCTGCGCGAATTTGAAAAGGCGGGCGGCGAAATAATAAAGTGCGGCAAAGACTACGCCGTCGACGGCTCGCTTGCCTGCTGCGAGGTCGCCTCGCAAAACGGCAATATCAAAGTCCTGAAGCGCGTTATCGGCGACTCCGAGCTTTACTTTATAGTAAACGAAGGCAGGAGGTCGGAGGAAAAGATAGTTTTCAAAACTGCCCTGCCCTGCTATTCTTTCAGCGCCGAGGACTGCGCCTTCAAGAAGCTTGACGTGACCGTAAGCGGCGGCAAGACCGCTCTTTCCCATAACTTTGACGATTGGGAGTCACTCGTCGTTTTGTTCACGAAGGAGCCCGTCGTCTTTACCGAAGAATCCCGCTTTGAGAACAAGGTTTTAGTCGAGATCAAAGAATGCGCGCTCGAAAAGGTCGAGAGTTACGTCATCACCGAAAAGACGATCGTCAGAAAGGCAGTAAAAGAAAGCCCCGTCCCCGCGGCGTTCGGCGACTGGCAAAAATATCTGGGCGCGGATTTCAGCGGCACCGCAAAATACAGTTTCGTCTATAACGCGACGGAAGACGCCGCCGCCAAGGCCAAGGCCATCGACCTTCAAAGCCTCGCAAACCACTGCAAACTCTACCTTAACGGCGAATATATTTCCGAAAAGGCGTGGGCGCCTTTCACGTTCGATATCGAAGGCAAGCTGAAGGTCGGCCGTAATATTTTCGAGGCTTACGTCACCAACACCCTCGCAAATCAATACGTTACCACGAGGGCGCTCGACGGCTACACCGAGGGTATAGGCCCCTACCACGCCATCGCGAAAGAATTTGAAAAGCAGGATACAGCAAGCGGCATTTTCAAAAACCCGCTGATAAAGTATTAAACGCCCTTTATCAATCAAAAAAACAACCCGCTCACTTCCCTTTCCGACAAAAAAACCGCCTTACGGCGGTTTTTTGATTTGGTATTCACATTATTTCTTCAGTTCGAAGGTCTTTAATCCGGCCTTGTCAAGAAGCCAAACGGCGGCGAGGAAGATAAGTTGTCCGACGACGTTTACGCCTTCGCCTATCCAGTTCATCGCGGGTTCGCTGAAATCGCGCGAGGAGAGGTAGCCCATCGCGAGCATCAGGACGAAATAGACTATGAAAAGGACGGTGGGGATCACCTTTTTCATTTTGGCCGAAAGAACGACGAGCGACGTCGCGAGTCCCGCGGTGCCGATTATCAGCACGCCTACAAGCGGCATATTGCTCGTAAAGGGGACGACGGCCGCCGCCTTTTCGCTCTGACGCCAGACGAGAAGGGCTATAAGTCCTATTGCCGCGAGCAGAAAGCCCGTCGACTGCATCGGGAAAAAGGCGTTGTTTAAGGCCTGATAGTCGCATATTTCAAGGGCGTAAAGAAGTTTCCACGTAGCCTTGAAAAGTCCCGCGACGAATATCATTATAAATCCGCCGGCCATTAGCGCGAAGGCGCCTTTGGACATCATGTGATAGAGGTCGCGCATCAGAATAAGAGAGGCGAGGAAGAAGAGAACGACGGGGACGTAATCGACCAAAGCCATCGGAACGCTCATTTTTCTTCCTCCTTTTTGACGAGGTGATAAAGAGGAATAAGGGGGAGAATTATAGGCGTCTTCTTGACGTAGGCCTGATACTCGGGTTTGTCGCCGTAGCGCTTGTTCTGACGTTTTTCAAGTCTCTTGGCGCCGTCTAACATAATATAGACTATCGAGATATAGGCGAAAACCGCGAAAGCCCACTGCCAGAAGCCCTGATAAGCGGTTATGCCGCCTATGAAGACGCCCGTCCACATAAGAATCTCGCCGAAATAGTTGGGGCAGCGGACGATTTTGTAAAGTCCCTTGGTGGCGACCATATCGGGCGCCGTCTTTTTCTGCTCGGATTTCTGCCAGTCGGCAAGCGTCTCGATGAACAGACCGACAAACGAAACGATCACGCCGATAAGCGGTAAAACAAAGTCGGCCGAGCCGTTATAGAGGCGCGAGAAGACGGGGCTTACCTGCATGACATAGAGGGCCGCGACGGCTATCCACATGGTTATCATGACGAAAAACGGGAGCTTTTTGGCGTATTCGCCTTCCATGCCCTTCTTGTAGCTTCCGCTCTTGAATTCGCGGTAGAGCAAAAAGCCTGCGAGTCGGCATCCGTAGAGTATGAACGCCGCGCATCCGAGCACCGTGACGAGCGAAAGTTTAGGCCAGAACATAACGATAAGCGCTATGCCGAGAGCCGCTATCGCGAGACCGTAGCCGACGGATAAGAACCAGACGTATTTCTTAAAGCCGACAAGCGTCGCGACGAGCGCGATGCCAAAGAGGATAAGCAATAAAAGCCACATATCCATTTTATTCCACCTTCCATCCGCTTTCTTTTATATACTCTTTGAAGCTGTATTTGCCGTAGTGGACGTCGGCGACCATATCCTCGGTCATGGTCCATTTGCCGAAGCGGATGACGCCCTTCTTCCACTTGGGAGCCATGGCGATGATCATATCGAACATAAAGGGAGGCACGAAGGAGATTTTCGGTTCCTTGCCCGCCGCCTCGAAGAACATTTCGGCGATCTCCTCGTAGGTGTAAGTCTCGTTGCCGCCTACGTTGTAGGACTTGTTATCGTCGGTCATGTGATTTACTATGAAATCGGCGAAATCGCGGGTGTCTATAACGTTGCAGCGGACGGGTTCCTTGGTCTTGAGAAGGCTTACCTTGCCGTCTCTTACTTTGGGCGCGAAGATGTGGGCGGTGTCGTAGAAATAGCCCGTCGGGCGGAAAATGACCCATGTGAGGCTCGACTTTTTAAGCTCGTCCTCGAACATCGCTTTGGCGTCGAGCATCGGGACCTTTCTGCCCTTGTCGGCCTTCAAGACCGAGACGAAGGCGAAGTTTTTGACGCCCGCGCGCTTTGCCTCTTCGAGAAGGTTTTTGTTTGCGCCGTAGTCGATATCGTAGGCGGTGATTGTCTCGCTCGCCTTGGTGAGACCGACGGTGGTTATGACGACGTCGACGCCGTCGCAAACGCCCCTCAGTTTTTCTTTATCGGTCATGTCAAGCTTCAAGGGGGTGAAGCCGCCGAAGCCGACTTCCTTTATGACCAGATCGGCGGCGACGACGTCGTGTCCCGCGTCGACAAGGGCCTTCAAAACGTCTGCGCCGAGGTGTCCGAACGCGCCTGCAAGTAATACTTTCATGGCAATATCTCCTTATTTATTCTTTTCTTTACTGCGTTTGTCGTTTATTATCTTCATTTCGGCGGCCGTTATCTCGGTGACGCCGTTTTCCTTCGCCCACGAGACGCATCCGCGAAGGACGGTGGGAAGGAAGATACGCGGGACGTTGACGATCATCTGAAGGGCGTCGTCCGAGAAATGCACCTTGTCGTCTATGCGGTCGGCCGCGTAGCGGACGGAGGCGAGCGTCGTCTGACGGACGGGGAGAAGCTCGGCGATCATGCGGCGGTGCTTATGATACCAGAAGTTTTTGGAATCTCTGTAGCCGTAGTCGACGGGGAGAGGCGGAAAGTCGCCGGTCTTTACACCGTTTACTATGGCGTTGTAATACTTTTCCTTCATCATTATCTTATCTACGCGAAGGATGAAATGCGCGCCGTAGGGGCTCGTGATGCCGTTGAAATCGTGATATTTCGGGAGGGTGTAGTGGTCGTCGCCCTCGGGCATCGGCCCGTCGTTTTCGGCGCCGTCCAAGGTATCCATCCAGGTGCATTCTATAACCTCTATCGACTCGGCGACTATCTTCGGGTATTTGCCCGCGGGGTCGGCCTTGGCGCGAAGTCCGTCTTCGAGCGTCATCGAAAAGTTCTTCATCTTCTCGGCGGTGGTGTCGCCCGGCCAACCGAGGCGGACGGCCTCTTTGAAGTATTTGCGGTCGTCGGGGATGAAGTTGATGGCGCACTTCTTTCTCTTGATGATGTTTTGCGCGGTGTTGGACGAATTGCGGCAGCAAAGCAGCATCGCGTAATAGTCCTTGCCCGCGACGTAGTAGGGCTGGACGAGCGAGTAGGCGCCGCAGTTTGTCTCGCCGTCATCCGCTATAGTGCTCACCAGCACGGCGGGCATCGGGAAGAAGAGCGAGGTCTGGTAAAAGTTGTCCACAATTCTGAGATCCTTGAAATCCGACATAAAAAGTCCTCCTTGAAATATATATTATTTTTTATTAAAAATCATTTCAATAAAAGCCGCGAAGTTTTCGGCGCCGATATCGTCCTCGAGCGCGCAGGAGAGCATCGTCTCCCCTACGACGGGTAAAAGCTTTTCGCCTATCTCGACCGAAAAGCGATTTGCAAGCGACAGTATGCGGTCGGTTATGCTTTTACGGAGCATCCCGTGGTATTTGCGGCGGGACTTGTTGTAGGAGCCGCCTTTGTAAGAACGCCAGACCGCCTCGTAGCGTAAGACGTAGCCTTCGAGCGCGGCGTAAACGGCGGCGGCGCCCTCTTTGAAGCCCGCGGCGCGCGCGGCGGCCGCGTCCATCTCCGAAAGGGCGACTTTCCAGTCCTCGGCCATAACGCTCGCGGTTATCGTCTCTTTGTCGGGGAAATAGTTATAGACCGTTCCCGTGGCGATACCGCATTTTTCGGCAACGGCGCGCAGGGAAAAACCGTTTTTCGCAAGCAGTTCTTCTTTAGCCGCGGACGTTATTCTCTCTCTTACGTTACCGAGTGTCTTCGGCAAAAGTATCTTCCCTTTCATATATTTTTTATGAACATGTTCATTATAGCATTTTTGTGCCGGTTTGTCAACAAAACGGCGAAATAAAAAGGACGGCGAAGATATTTCTTTGCCGTCCTTTTCTTATTTGAGAAATCCGTTTATAATCTGCTCTTCCGCCTCGGCTTCGGTAAGGCCCAGGGTCATGAGCTTTATTATCTGATCGCCCGCTATTTTGCCTATCGCCGCCTCGTGAACGAGGGAGGCGTCGAGGTCGTTGGCTTCAAGGCCGGGGACCGCGAGTATCCTGCCGTTATCCATAATAATCGAGTCGCACTCGGTGTGGCCTCGGCACGGGGCGTTGCCCGCTATCTTGGCGTCGAACTTCTGGAAGGAGTTATCCTTCGCGACGGAGCGCGAAACGACGTCGGCGGTCGAGTCCCTGCCGTTTAAGGAAACGGCGTATTTGCTTACCGCCCGCTGATCGCCGTGGGTCATGAGCCGCTCTCTGACTACGAGCGTCGCGCCGTCCTTAAGCTCGGCGACGGTCGAGCGTTCGGTGTCGTCGACGCCCTTTATCTGCACCATCTCCATCTCGACGGCGCTTCCCTCTTCCTGGTAGACCTCGGTGACGGGGTTAAGTATTCTCTTTCCCTCGCCCGAGCCCGAGCCGTAATGCTTTTCGACGTATTTTATTTTCGCGTTTTTGCCGACGAAAAAGCGGTGAACGCCGTCGTGGCGGGAGTCTTGCTTTCCGCAGTTATCTATGCCGCACCCCGCGACGATAAGGACGTCGGCGCCCTCGCCGATGTGAAAGTCGTTGTATACGACCTCCTCGAGACCGCTTTCGGTCAACACGACGGGGATGTGGACGCTTTCGTTTTTCGTCCCGGGCTTTACGTAAATATCGAGTCCGCTGACGTCGGTTTTTGGGATTATTTCAACGTTTGCCGAAGAACGTCTGCCCGCGGACGCGCCGTTTACGCGGATGTTGTAGGCGCCCTCGGGGACGGTGTGGAGGTCGGCGACCTCCGAAAGGATTCTTTCTCCTATGGCGTCGAGATTCAGCATTTCGGACCGTCTCCCTTCGCGTTTTCTATTCTACGGCATTCGCCGACGGCCGAAGAGGTCCCCAAAATGGTCGGGAGTATCTCTTCCCTTTTGCCGCGTTTTTCGACAGAGCCGTTTTTCAGAACGACTATTTCGTCGGCGATGTTAAGTATACGCTCCTGATGCGAAATAATGATTATCGAGCGTCCGTCAGAGTCGCCCCGCATATTCTTGAAGACGTCTATGAGGTTTTTGAAGCTCCAGAGGTCTATGCCCGCCTCGGGCTCGTCGAAGACCGAAAGCGCGGCCTTTCTCGCGAGGACGGTGGCGATCTCGATGCGCTTGAGCTCGCCGCCCGAAAGGCTGGCGTTTACCTCGCGGCCGATATAGTCCCTCGCGCAAAGTCCGACCGCCGAGAGGTAGTCGCAGGCCTCGGCCATGGATATTTTTTTACCCGAGGCTATGCGGATGAGGTCGAGCACGTCAAGTCCCTTAAAGCGCACGGGCTGCTGAAAGGCAAACGCTATGCCCAGATTCGCGCGCTCGGTGACCGACTTTTCGGTAATATCTTCGCCGCGGAAAAATATTTTTCCCGCGGTTGGTTTTTCAATGCCGGCAATAAGCCTCGCGAGGGTCGATTTGCCGCCGCCGTTGGGTCCCGTTATGACGACGAGACTGTTTTCGGCGACGTCCAGAGAGACGTCCCTCACTATCTCCTTTTGCTCCCCTTCGACGGCGACGCCGAAGGAAAGGTTTTTGATCCGGAGCATATAATCTTTCACGTCCTTTTCGTACCTTGAAAGAGGGCGGCCGAAATCCGACCGCCCAATGATAATATCATATTATAAAGATTATGTCAAGCCTTTAACGCCCTCATGGCGTTCAAAATCGCAAGCACCGTGACGCCGACGTCGGCAAAGACCGCGAGCCACATCGGCGCGAAACCGAAAGCGGCAAGGAGGAGCACAGCGACCTTTACGGCTATTGAAAAGACAATATTTTCGGTCGCTATCTTTATTACCCGTTTCGAGAGCTTTACGGCAAGCCCGACGCCCGAGGGCTTATCGTCCATCAGCACGACGTCGGCCGCCTCGACGGCGGCGTCGGAGCCCATGGCGCCCATCGCGACGCCCACGTCCGCGCGCGCCAGAACGGGCGCGTCGTTTATGCCGTCGCCGACGAAAACGACGGAGCCTTTTTCTTTTTCCGCAAGCAGTTTTTCGATCTCGTCGACCTTGCCGCCGGGCATCAGTTCGGCGCGGCTCTCGTCGACGCCGACCTCTTTAGCGACGGCCTCGGCGACCTCTTTGCGGTCGCCCGTAAGCATAACAGTTTTCAAAACGCCAGCCGACTTCAAGCCCGAAACGGCCGCGGCCGAGTCTTCCTTAGTGACGTCGGAGATGACTATATGCCCCAAATATTCGCCGTCTTTGGCGACGTGAATTATCGTGCCCGTCTTATGACACTTAGACCATTTGACGCCGTAAAGGTCCATAAACGCGTCGTTTCCGACAAGCACCGTTTCGCCGTTTACCTTTGCCTTTACGCCCCTTCCGACCGTCTCTTCGACGTCGGCGACTTCGCATCCGTCATCCGACTCGGGGTAGGCCTGACGGAGCGAAAGGGCTATGGGATGGGTCGAAAAGCTTTCGACGTGGACGGCGAGATGGAGCAGACTTTTTTCGTCGCAGACCTCGGGGTGAACGGCCGTCACCTCGAAAACGCCTTTGGTGAGGGTGCCGGTCTTATCGAAAACCACCGTTTCGGCGCGGGATAAGGCGTCGACGTATTCCGACCCCTTTATGAGTATGCCCTTTTTCGCGGCCGCGCCGATGCCCGAAAAGAAAGTGAGCGGCACCGAGATAACGAGAGCGCAGGGGCAGGAGACTATAAGGAACGTGAGCGCTCTTTTGAGCCACTCGGGGAAAGCGGCGGCAAAGTCGCCCGAAATTAAGGGCGGAACAACCGCCGCAAGGACGGCAAGCGCCACGACGGCGGGTGTGTAGACGCGGGCGAACCGCTTTACCATCGTTTCGCTTTTTGACTTCTTTTCAGAGGCGTTTTCAACGAGTTCGATTATCTTCGAGGCGGTCGACTCGCCGAAAGGTTTAGTCGTTTTCAGTTTCAGAACGCCTGAGAGATTAAGGCATCCCGAGGCGACGGAGTCGCCCTCCGAGACGCTTTTAGGGAGACTTTCTCCCGTGAGGGCGGCGGCGTCCAACGTTGACGCGCCCTCGAGCACGAGGCCGTCTATGGCTATACGCTCGCCGGGCTTGACTAAGACGGTCTCGCCGACGGCTATCTCCTCGCAGGGGACGGAGACGGTTTTGCCGTCCCGTAAAACGTCGCAGACGTCGGGGCGAAGCTCCATTATCGCCATAACGGAGCGGCGGCTGCGTCCCTCGGCTATTTCTTCAAACAGTTCGCCGACGTTGAAAAGAAGCATTACGAAGACCGCCTCGGCAAACTGCGGCTCGGCGCCGGGTAAAAAGCCGATGCAAAGGGCGCCGACGGTGGCGACGGTCATCAAAAACGCCTCGTCCAAAAGCTCGCCGTGGACGATGTTTTCGGCGCACTCCTTCAAAACCCCGAAGCCGACGACGAGGTAAGCGGGCAGATATAAAAGCAGGTCGGCCCACACGGGAAACGACGTAAGGCGGTCGGTTATAAACGCCGCCGCCAGAAGTATGGCCGAGGCTATAATCTTTATTACCGTTTTTTTCGTTTCCATGCTTTCACCCTTTTCGGCTGTCTGTTTTCACTTTTATTATATTACCGTTCGGATGAGTTGTCAATAGGTAACTCGCTTTTTTCATTGAGCTTGCGCCGCAGTTCCTTGGCGTCGGGGACTATCTCAAGAAGGAGCGCCCAGAAAGCTCGCGAGTGGTTGGGGACGGCGAGATGGCAAAGTTCGTGGGCCGCCACGTAGCGACGCAGCCGCTCGTCTTTGCCGTAAAGCATGGTGCTGAAGGTGACCGTCCCTTTTTTAACGGCGCAGCTTCCCCACCTTGAGCGCATGGCGCGGACTTTTATCTCGGGAAAAAGCTTTTTCACGCCTTTGACAAGGGGATATATCTCTTTGCAATGGCGGGTCATGGCAAGAAGGAGCTCCGCGCGGCTTTCGGCGTCAAGCTTCGGCGCGGCGGATGGCGAAGACGCCGCCCTTTCCCTTCCCTTTTTTATAAAGTCGGCGTGCTTCAAAACGAAGGCGTCGATGAGCGGAAGGGGCGAAAAAGGCGGCGCGGAGACTTTTACGGCGCCGTCCCGCGCTATCCGAAGGTTTATATTCTTTACGCGCTTTCGCGTAAGCTCGTATTCGACGGCGTTTTTGCCGTCTCCCACCGTTCTTTTCATTTCGGTCACCGAGATTATTATATCAAAAAGGCCGCCTTCTTTCAACTCGCGCGCCGATTTTTTATTGACAACGCGGCGTTTTTTTGGTATTATATGTTAGTTAATTGGGGTGTAGTCTAATGGCAGGACAACAGACTTTGACTCTGTTCGCGCAGGTTCGATTCCTGCCACCCCAGCCACGTCGGAGCAAAGTCCGCTTTGCTCCGACGCTTTTTTATTCAAAAAAGCGCCATACGCCCGCTCCCTTGCTCCTCCTTTCCCCAAAAAACCTCGGCGGAGGGCCTCGCCTTTTCGGGGGCCCCCGAGAAACACACAAGCTCCACATCGCTTGCGGCGATTTTTTATGCTTCGCATTAAAAATCACCGCTTGGCTCGTTCCGCTGCTCCTCCTTTTCCCCAAAAACGGCTCGAGGAGGCCTCGCCGTTTTCGGGGGCCCCCGAGGAAACCGCAAAGTCCGCTTTGCTCCGACGCTTTTTTGCATTCTTGCATTTTTTGAAAAATATGATATAATTATTTATTGTATTTCATTTCGATTATTTATTGCCTGTAATGAAAAGAGGCGTAATCATGAAATCAAATCATTTTTATAACATATTTTTCAAAGGGGCCGTCTGCGCTTTGCTTGCGGCTTTGCTTACCGTCTCCCCTGTCGGCTCGCTGTTCGCGGGCGCCGAGGAGACCGACGTCGTCACCGAGCTTGTAAACGGCACGGGCTATTCCGCCGTCCTCTACGACAACACCAACGGCCTCCCGACCTCCGAGGCCAACGCCATCGCCGAAACGGGCGACGGCTTTATATGGATAGGCAGCTACGGCGGCCTTATCAAATACGACGGCAGCGCCTTCGAGCGCATACAGCCGGCGGCGGGCGTCTCGAGCGTCGTCGACCTCTTCGTCGACAGCAAAGACAGACTGTGGATAGGCACCAACGACTCGGGCGTCGCCTGCATGAACAAGGGCGACACGCGCGTCTTCAACAAAGCCGACGGTCTGCGTTCGCTCTACGTCCACACCGTCGCAGAGGACAAAAACGGGAATATTTACATAGGCACCGAGCTGGGCGTCGCGATTATCAACGAAAATATGGAGCTTCGCCTTCTCGATAACGCCGAATACGAGCGCGTCAGAGACCTTCGTCCCGGCGCCGACGGCCTGATCTACGGAAGCACCACCGACGGCGCGATACTGACAATAAAAGACGGCGAGCCCGATAAGTTCTACGCGGGTCTCCGTTTCGGCGGCGAGACCATTTACAGTTTCGCGCCCGACCTTGAAAATCCCGGCTACGTCTACGTGGGAACCACGGGCGACGAGCTTTATTACGGCCTCTTTGACGGCAATTTCGACTCCTTTAAGAAAATAAGCATCGCGCCCTTGAAATACGTCAACGATATCTGCCAGGAGGGCGGCAGGGTCTGGATCTGCGCCGACAACGGCATAGGCCTTTATCAGAACGGCGTTTTCACCGCTTTTGAAGACCTTCCGATGGTAAGCTCTCTCGAGACAATGATGACCGACTATCAGGGCAACGTCTGGTTCGCCTCGTCCAAGCAGGGCGTTATGAAGATAGTCCCCAACCGTTTCGAGGACGTCTTCTCGAAATACGGCATCGAGACCAACGTCGTCAACGCGACCTGCTGGTTCGAGGGCAAACTTTTCATAGCCTGCAAAACCAACGGTCTCGTTGTGCTCGACGAGTCGGGCGCCCGCACCTCCTTCCCCGTCAAAAAAGCGGTCTACGCCTCGGGCGGCGAGATATCCGAAAAAGACCTCGTCAAGCTTATGGAAGGAAGCCAGATACGTTCGATAATAAGCAACGGCAACCGTATATGGTTCTCGACCATGTACGGCGAGATACCGATAATCTGCTACGAAAACGGCGTGGCGACCTGCTACACGGGCGCCGACGGACTGCCGTCCGAGCGCGCCCGCGCCGTCGTCGAATGTAAGGACGGGAGCGCCGTCGCCGTCTTAACGGGCGGACTTGCGAGAATAAGAAACGGCAAGGTCGAAAAGGTCTATACCGAAAGCGACGGCATTGAAAACACCGACCTTTTGACCGCCGCCGAAGCCGCAAACGGCGACATAATCGCGGGCACCAACGGAAACGGCGTTTATATAGTCTCGGACGACAAGGTGACCCACATAGGCACAGATTCGGGTCTTATGTCCGAGGTCGTCATGCGCGTTAAAAAGGACATAACGCGCGATATCTACTGGCTCGTCACAAGCAACTCGATCTCATATCTCGACGCCGACTACAACGTCACAAACGTCACCAATTTCCCCTACTCCAACAACTTCGACCTCTACGAAAACGCCGCGGGCGATAATATGTGGGTGCTCTCGAGCGCCGGCATATACGTCGTCACCGTTTCGGAGATGCTCGAAAACGGAGACGTCTCTGCCCTTCTTTACAACAGACATAACGGTCTTCCCTGCGTCGCGACGGCAAACTCCTACAGCGCCGTCACGCCCGACGGCGACCTCTACGTCGCGGGCACTTCGGGCGTCGTCCGCGTCAACATCGAAAAGCCGTTCGAGGACCTCGGCAATATAAAGACCGCCGTCCCCTACATCGAGGTCGACGGCGAGATAACGTTCCCCGACGAAAACGGCGTCTTCACCGTCCCCGCCGCCACCCAAAGGCTTACGATATGCGAATTCGTCTTCACATATTCGCTTATAGACCCCCAGGTCTCCTATATCCTCGAGGGTTTTGAAAACGAGCCGACGGAAAAGAGAAGAAGCGACCTTCTTCCCGTCAACTACACCAACCTGCGCGGCGGCAAATATCATTTCAGGATGAGCCTCTTAGACTCGCACGGCGAGGTCGAAAACGAGATCACGGTCACGATAATAAAGGAAAAAGCCATCTACGAGCAGACGTGGTTCATAGTGGCCGCCATAATTCTCGGCGTGCTGCTCGTCGCTCTCGCCGTCTTCCTCATCATGCGCCGCAAGACACAGAAGCTTCTCAAAAAAGAGGCCGAACAGCGCGTTATCATCAAGGAGATAACCGAGGTTTTGGCGAAGACGATAGATATGAAGGACAAATACACCAACGGCCACTCGGCCCGCGTGGCGAAATATACCGCCATGCTCGCCAAGGAGCTCGGCTACGACGACGAAACGGTCGAAAAGTATTACAACATCGCGCTTTTGCACGATATAGGCAAGATAAGCGTCCCCGAGGAAGTCTTGAATAAAAACGGCAAGCTCGACGACGAGGAATTCCGCATAATCAAGTCTCACCCCGAGCTCGGAGGCGAAACGCTTCGCGAGATAACCATAATGCCCGAGCTCGCCATCGGCGCCCAGTCTCACCACGAACGTCCCGACGGCAAGGGCTATCCCCAGGGTCTGAAGCAGGGCGAGATACCGCGCGTGGCGCAGATAATAGCAGTGGCAGACACCTTCGACGCCATGTATTCCGACCGTCCCTACAGAAAACGCATGAACTTCGACAAGGTCGTTTCGATAATGAAAGAGGTCAAGGGGACCCAGCTGACGGCCGACGTCGTCGACGCCTTCTTAAGGCTTGTCGACAAGGGCGAGATGCGCGCGCCCGACGACGTGGGCGGCGGCACGACCGAGGACATCGACAACCTCAGACGCAAGTTCGCGGAAGACGAAAAGAAGAAAAAAGAGAATAAAGAATAAAAATCGCCCCCGCCTCGAAAGAGGCGGGGGCGTTATTTATAATTTTCAGTCTTCAAGTTCTTTCAGTTCTTCGCT
>JAEEGL011602944.1_pt1 | contig 33750 bp, 25 predicted proteins | sample 9134231 | NCBI WGS metagenome assembly JAEEGL01 (sample SAMN16246548, study PRJNA631951) | gut metagenome | biome: gut microbiome; feature: rumen; material: fiber-attached | host: Bos | place: Iran: Karaj | collected 2018-10 | reverse complement strand
TCATTGGCGTATTAATCGCATTGGCGTTCCAACACAAGAGCGCTCTTCGGAAGTAATACTTTAGAAGAAAAGTCTTTTACATCTTCACTACTAAAGAGTACTTTCCAATCTCCCGAGAAGAATAGCACCCGATGTTCAGAATCTCTTCCGTTAAAGAACACCTGATATTCTTTGTCCTCATCCTTTAAGCAATATCCGATGACACCACCTCGAAAATAAGTCTTTGTCACAGGAGACTCACCTTCGGTTCGATTTAAACACGACAAACTCTTTCGAAAGGCAATCAACTTCTTATAATAAGAAATCATATCTCCGTAAGTATCCACGTTTTCCCAGTTAATGGCATTTACAGATAGGGGCAAATTATAGGAATTTTCTTCTCCCATTTTGCTGCGGCAAAATTCCTCACCGGACAAAAAGAAGACTTTTCCCGGCATCAGCATATAAATTGCCGCCGCCAACTTATACTCTTTCAAACGAGTAGTCTCATCCGCTGTTGTTATGGATAATTTATCCCAAAGGGTATGATTGTCATGGCAAGAAACGTAAGATACGCGTCGTGCTCCATCGGAAGGAGCCACACGCGCCAAATCAAGCAGTTTCTTTCCTACGAATTTATCTCCGTTTACAAAACCACCGTCTTTATGAATAAACACGCTTCCTTTGATGCCGTCTCGGATGTCATCACAAAAAGCTCCGATTCCGGGAAGCAAAGATGATAAATTCTCTTTCGTAAGCAGTTCCTTCGGATAGGCAAGATAAGTTTCTCCCGCCTTCCAGGGTTCTCCGTACATGGTCTTTTCGCCCACACCAAACTCCACATCCAGTGCACGGCGCACCGCATTTAAGCACTCTGTATCCGTAAGTCCCATCAAATCAAAGCGGAAGCCGTCGATATGATACTCCTTCGCCCAATAAAGCACAGAATCCACAATGTACTTTTTGCACATAGGCATTTCGGAAGCCACATCATTGCCACAGGCAGAACCGTTGGAAGGATTTCCCTCCTCGTCCACGCGATAAAAATACCAAGGACAACTGCGCTGCAACGGGGAGTCCAAATCATAGGTATGGTTATACACCACATCCATAATCACACGAAATCCCATGCGATGGAGATTTAAAATCATCTCCTTTGCTTCCCGAATGCGCACATCTCCGCGATAGGGATTTGTGGAAAAAGAGCCTTCCGGTACGTTATAGTTTAAAGGATCATAGCCCCAGTTAAACTGCTGTCTGTCACCGGTTTCGTCCACAGAAGCAAAATCAAACATGGGCATAATCTGAATGGTATTTACCCCAAGATTTTTAACATGAGAAAGTCCAAGCGGCTTGGTTTCTTCATACTTTTCCCTACCCAAAGCCCCATAGGTTCCCCGAAGCTCTCTCGGATATCCTGCTGCTTCATCCCAAGAAAAATCGTGGATATTTAACTCATAAATCACATCTTCCGATTCTTTTTCCGGTGCAACGTCAGCCTCCCAGCCTTCCGGATTCGTTGTTTTCAAATCCAATAGCTGGCTACGACGGCCGTTGACGCCGGCCGCCTTGGCATAGGGATCCGGCGAAATCGTCACCTTTTCCCCAATCTCCAATGCAAAATCATAGTACATGCCCTCTAAATCAGATGGCCCGTCATAGCTCCACACACCGGAATCGGTGTAAGTCATATCCTCTTCATTTCGCACCGGACTTACGTCTCCGTCTGCGAAAAAGCGAATCTGAACCTTACTTGCCATAGGCGCCCACAGCAAAAAATGAGCGCCCCTTTCATCCAAAAAGGCGCCCAACTTGCCCTTATATGTATAGTTTTCCTCAAATTCCTTTGAAGTATAGTATTTCTTTAAATCTATCGCTGAGGTATTCACCTTATCTCCTTACCCTCGATTACACTGCACATTCATCGGCACTACATCCGATAAATCACCACGCCCTTAGGCAAAAGTTTTTTCTTTGCAAACTTACGGGCATATAAAATCTTTTCTTCTCCGCAGCCCGGCACTTCCACCGGCTCATCGCCACAGTTTAGTACCACCTTAATGGTCTCATGATCGATGAGTTTCATATACTCAATGGTTCGCTTGTCCTTAACGTCATTGGGAAAATGGAAGTTTCTGCTCTTAAAGGTGGCATGGGTCTTGCGAAGAGAAATCAGTTTTTTGATTTCGTTGATTCGCTCATCATACACTCCCGCATCAATTTCCTCCCAAGGCATACATCTGCGGCAATCCGGATCATGCTCTCCTTCCAATGCCACTTCCGTACCGTAGTAGATACAAGGACTTCCCGGCATGGTAAAAAGAATTGCAAGTTGCTGATAGAACACATCCATATCTCCCCCCACCTTATCCATAAGGCGATTGGTGTCATGGGAGTCTAACAAGTTAAAAAGCACGTCATTTGCTTGTTGTTGATACATGGTAAAACATCTGTTGATACTGTGTTCAAACTCGATTTTCTCCCAATGATCAAAAACAAAATAGTTATGAATAGCAGTGGCCAGCGGATAATTCATCACCGCATCATACTCGTCTCCCAAAAGCCACTGGTTACTGTCGTGCCAGATTTCGCCCAAGAGATAAAAGTCCGCCTTCTTCGCCTTGGTCATCTCCCGAAGGAGTTTTAAGAACTTATGGCTGATTTCATTACCAACATCCAAACGGAGTCCGTCGATGTCGAATTCATCAATCCAAAACTCCACAAGTTCCAACAGATACTTTTGCACTTTCGGATTTGAAGTATTTAACTTTGGCATATGATCCGCAAAGGCAAAGGAATAATACCGTCCGTCTCTGGTATCTCTGTGGGAAGCCAAAATGTTTCTCCAGTTTTCATGGGCAAAAACACCCTCGTCAATCATATACCAGTCAAAGTATTCGGAAGCCATACCACGCTCCAAAACATCCTGCCAGGCAAAAAAGTCTACGCCGGTATGGTTAAACACGCCATCTAACATCACACGAATCCCTGCCGCATGGCACTTGTCCACCATATCCCGCAAAAGCTCATTGGTCCCGAAATGAGGATCCACTTTTTTGTAGTTTTTCGTGTTGTATTTATGATTGCTGTCCGCCTCAAACACCGGGGTCAGATACAATCCGCTGACGCCCAAATCCTTCAGATAAGGAACGCGGTTCATAATACCTTTGATATCTCCGCCGTAGTAGTCGTTATATCCGGTAATGGGTTCGGACTTCCAAGGCTTTACGCCTTCCGGATCAAGGGATGCATCTCCATTTGCAAAGCGCTCCGGAAAAATCTGATACCAAACCGTATCGTTTACCCAATTCGGCGTATCAAAGATATCCGCCCGGTTCATCCAGGGCACGATAAAATAGGACAGGTCATTTCCGCTTTTGTGGAACTCCTCTTCCGTATAGAATCCATTTTCAAAATAGTAGATTTTCTCATCACCGCTGATAAGTTCAAAATAATACTTCAAACGTTTAAAAGGCGGACGAAGGGTGGTGGTCCACCAAATGTGGGATTTCAGTCGCTTTTTAAAAACAATTTCTTCCCGCATTCCCTGCCACTGCTCTTTTCCGCCCATAATACCGGCCAGATATGGATCGCCCTGTACAATAAAGACCCGATCCACATCATAGCCCGTTTGAATATTTATGATTAAATCCTCCGGATTTAAAGCATATGCGAATTGATTTGCAGTACGATGATAAATTGCTGCAATTTCCATAATTCAAATCTTTCTAACTCATTTCATGCTCAACAAAAAGTTAACCCTTTACTGCTCCGGACATACCTTCCACGTAGTTCTTCTGCATGATGACAAACAAAATGGCAATCGGAACGGATACCACTACCGCACCTGCAGCAAAGCAGGTATACCAGCTGTGAATATATTCCTTTTGAAGCATGTTCCAAAGACCAATGGCTACTGTAAACTGATCTTGGTTCGCACGGCAAATAACCTTTGCAAAAATGAAATCTACCCAGGGTCCGATAAAGCTGGTTAATACCGTATAGATAATAATCGGCTTTGAAAGCGGAATGGTAATCTTTGTAAATATCTGCATACGGGTTGCTCCGTCAATTAACGCCGCCTCATCCAGGGACTTTGGAATGGTGTCAAAGAATCCCTTTGCAATATAAAATCCCAATCCCGAGCAGGCGGAATATACCAGAATCAAAGAAACACGAATCATGTTTCCTTCCGTTAAATTAACAGCCTTTAAGATATAGTACACCGCAACCATGGACATAAATCCCGGGAACAGCGTAAGTACCATAGCCAGATTCATGTAAGGCTTTCTGAATTTAAAGCGAAGTCGCGACATACAATATGCCACGCTCAATACAAAAAAAGTAGAAATCAGGCATGTAAAAATCGCAATGATTAAAGTGTTTGTAAACATCCTCGGGAAATTAAGAATACTGGTATCCGTAAAAAGTCTCACATAATTTCCAAGGGTATAACTCTTGGGGAAAAATGTGGTAACATAACTTCCCTTTTCCGCACGAAGGCTGGTCAGTACAATCCAAATAATGGGAACCACCCAAATAAACGCTAAGATGGTAAGGAGGATATGTACTAAAACATTGATAAATAATCGTCTGCCGTGTAACGGCTGAAATCTTTCTTTTTCCATTACATGAATTCCTCCTCATTTTTATAACTTCCGGTATTTCTGTAGGTGACAAGAGCCACAATGGAAAGTACCACAAAGGATAAAATACCGATGACCGCACCGATGTTGTAATACTTCTGATCTACGGTCAGCTTATACAACCAGGTAACCAAAAGATCCGTCTGTCCCGCCGTATCTCCTACGTAGGTCGGTCCGCCTCCGCTTAAGAGGTAGATAACGTTGAAGTTGTTGATGTTACCCGTAAAGGAAGTAATCAAATATGGTGCCGTTACGAATAAGGTGTAAGGCAATGTAATTTTAAAGAAGGTAACTACCGGTCCGGCGCCATCCACCTTTGCTGCTTCATACAAATCAGCCGGGATATTTTGTAAAATACCTGTAACCTGAAGCATGGTATAAGGAATACCTACCCAGAGGTTAATAAGAATTACCGTAACGCGAGCCCACATTGCATCCTCCCAGAATGGAAGGGGTGAATCAATAAGTCCTAAGTTTTGTAAAATCACGTTGATTGCGCCCTGGCGCTGTAACATGGTTCTCATAATAAGCAAAGATACGAACTGCGGGATTGCAATGGAAAGTACAAATGTAAATCTCCAAAATCCTTTGATTCTTGTATCCTTACGATTGATTAAAAGTGCAAGAATCATACCCAAGAAATAGTTTAAGAATGTGGCAAAGAAGGCCCAACAAACCGTCCATGCCAACACATGCCAAAACTGTCGACCAATGTTTCCGCTGAAGTTTAATACACGGGCGAAGTTCTGTAATCCCACCCAATCAAACAAAATCTCATGATTCCCTTCTTTGGAATAAGAAGTAAACGCCATGGAAATCATAAAGATCAAGGGCACGATATTAAACAACAGAATACCGGTCATAGGCAATGCCATTAGCGTTACATGAATATTCTGATGTTTCAGAGATTTTAATTCCTCCCTGAAATTCATCACCGGTTTTCCTGCAGCAATATCACACTGCAATGCGTAAGACCTCTGTAACTGTAATACCCAAAGCAAAATAAATGCTGCCGTTACAGCAAGAGTTGCTACCCCATATAACAGAATCAGCACGGAATTGTCACCCTGGGTATATTCAAATACCCCAAGATCTTCGTTCCACACTTTCCCCTGTTCATTTTCTCCAAGTCCGGGAAGCTGTGCCAAAAAGCCTGCTCCCTTATTAATCATAAACAAGATATAAGCAATCTCTAAAATGAATACGGAAATACCTTTTACCACCTGTTTGTGGGCGGCAATACCGGCACCCATGATGATTGCTGATAATTTCGTGGTAGCATCTCCTCTTGTAAGAGCAGCAACTACTCCATCTTCTTTAATCTTCATAAAAATACTCCCTAAACTTTTTTCAAAAAAAGCCGCAGGTGAAACCCTCACCTGCGGCACTTCCTTGAAGTTTATTTTAAGCTATACACTATAATAAGGAGGGTAATAGTATATATGTTGAAAACAATTTACTCTACTGCATCAGAGTTCATGGTTTCGTTCATAGCAGCGGTCTTGTCAGCAGCGTTTGCTTCTGTTACAGAACCTGCAACTAATTCTTTACCCATGTTCTCAGCAGGTCCCCAGTAGTTACCCATAGCGGATACGAGCGGCTGAAGAACTGACTTTCCGTTTAATACATCTACCTGAGCTGCTGCTACAAGGTCAGATCCAACATCTACGGAAGCGATGGTTGGGATGATGTTTCTCATATCATAGTGATCTTTCTGAGCATCAGCGCTTCCCAAGTAAGCTGCAAGAGAAATAGCAACCTTCTGGTTTGCACAGTTGGTGTTAACACCGATTGCCTTAGATCCTGCAAAAGCCTTAATCTGAGCATCCTTACCGTCTACTGTAAATGTAGGAGCTGCAACAACGCCCATGTTCTCGCCAAGGATTTCTTTTACGTTTTCATAATCCCAGGATCCTGAGAAGATAGCGTTTACGGAACCATCAGAAAGTCCTGCAATACCTGCTCCGTCAGCATCGTTTACGAAGTTCTTATTCTTTACTAAGTTTACTAAATACTTGGTAACTGCAACTGCGTTGTCACTACCAAAGTCGATGCCTGCAGATTCATCTGTTCCGTCAGCACCGAAAAGTGTACATCCGTTTCCTGCATAGAAACCTGCGATATACCAGCTGTTTGAAAGTGGGAAAGAAACCTTTCCTTTTTCAAGCATGGTGTCTAAGTTCTTAACATCGTCTTCTGAGAAAACTGACTTATCATAGTACATAAACCATGTATTTCCTGTGAAAGGAACACCGTAAACACCGCCTTCATATGTAACGGAAGCAACGGTTGTGTCAGAGTTATCTGACTGAATCTGAGATAATGCATCTCCACCGAACTCAGCAAGTGCGTTATTAGCAACTAAGTTAGGAATCTGATCATTTGCATACATAAATACGTCAGCAGCTGCTGTCGGGTCAGCGGAAACTGTATTTCCTGCATCACCTTCTGAGCAAACGCCGTATTCAAATGTAATATCCCATTCCGGATGAGCTTCGTTGAATGCTTCACATTCTTTCTGTAACCAGCCCTTATCCTGATCTTCCTGTGGGCTCCAAACGGTAAGTGTAACAGCTTCGGTTTCTTCAGTAGCTGCTGCGCTATCTCCGGAAGCTGCTCCGTCTGTGCTTTCTGTCTTGTTGCCGCATCCAGCAAATGCTGTAGCTACCATTGCTGATGCAAGTACAACTGCCAAAACTTTCTTCTTCATTTGTTTTGATCTCCCTTCTTTTCCCCCGAGTCTGTCGGGTTTTGTAACAAATACGATCTTATTCTTTGGTAACGTTTCCAATGTTTCCAAAAAATTTTTCGCAACATTTCGTTGCTATGGCTTAAATATACACTCCAATCTTCTGAAAATCAACCGATATTTTTCGTGTTTTGCCATTTTTGTGTATATTTGCCAATACAATCCGCCTGTTTTTGTGCTAAACATGGAATTTATTTTCGTAAACTTTCGAAAACTTGTAATCCGCGCTCGTCTTTTACTATAATAATGATATATTTTTTCGTAAGGGGATTATTATGGCTACTATAAAAGACATCGCGGAGCGTCTGGGAGTCTCCGTCAGCACCGTATCCAAAGGTTTAAACGGTGCCAAGGATATTTCCGAGAGTTTGCGAAAGCAGGTATTGGATACCGCTGTTGAAATGGGATACACCGCCAAGCGAAAAAAAGAAAGCGGTTATCGAATTGCTTTCTTTATTGAAAATATGTCTTGGGAAAAGGAATCCGACTTTGGTCACGATCTGCTCATCGGCTTTCAGCAGGGCGCATTTCGCGGAGGAAATGATATTACCGTTATTCCCATCACACCGGATTTTCAGCAGGAAGTTCGCTACGATAATTATATGTTGGAAAACGATTATGTAGCTTCCTTCTTTGCAGGGTTAGCACTTAACGATCCCTGGATGCAACAGTTTCAGGAAACCACTTTCCCCACCGTATTATTGGATAACTTTATTCCAAAGAATCCCCATCTTTGCTATGTGGGAACGGACTCGGAGGAAGGCATCGAAATGGCAGTTTCCTACCTTGTTTCCCTGGGGCACGAAAAAATTGCCTTTTTAAACGGTTCCAAGGACTCAATGATTTCCGACCAGCGTATGCGGGCCTACCTTCGCTCCATGAACCAGCACAAGCTCCCCATCGATCCAAACCTGGCTATCTACGGCTACTTCGTGGCTGATGCTGCAAAGTATCACGTACCTTCCTTTATTGATGCCGGAGTCACAGCCATTTTATGCGGTAACGACGACATCGCCACCGGAGTCATTGAATGTGTAAAAGAAATGGGATTTTCCGTTCCGGAGGATATCAGTGTCATCGGATTCGACGATATGCCGTTTTCCGCAGATCTCTATCCACCCCTTACCACCGTGCGGCAAAACCGAAACGAAATCGGAAAAAGCGCCTTCCACGTGTTGGAAGGAATGATAAACGGAATCTCACCCAGTAAATTTTTACTTCGTCCCAGCCTTACCCTGCGTGCCTCTGCAGGCATTGCAAAGCCAAGACTGGCAGTTCGGCGCAGTGACTCTATGGATTCCGTATTACGCATCAACCCGAGACTCTACGAAGAAAACCTTAAGCAATTATAAAGTTGGAGAATATTCATGAACCACAAAAAATTGACAGCACTTGCCCTATGCAGCGCACTCCTTTTGGGAGGATGCGGCACAACCACAAAGCAGGCCGCCATAATTAACGACAACTACAGAACCAATTACGAAATCTTCGTTTACTCTTTTTATGATTCCGACGGAGACGGTATCGGAGACATCAAGGGTATTACGGAAAAACTGGACTATTTAAATGACGGTAATGAAAAGACCGATTCCGACCTGGGCATCACCGGCATTTGGCTTACCCCCGTATGTCCTTCCACTACTTATCATAAGTACGACGTAACGGATTATCGGGACATCGACCCGGAATTCGGTACCATGGAAGACTACGAAATCTTTGTGGAAGAATGCCATAAGCGGGGAATTGAAGTGACCTTTGACTTTGTCATGAATCACACTTCCTCCAAGCATCCCTGGTTTACGGAAGCCGTTTCCTATTTAAAAAGCTTACCGGAAGAAGCCACTGAGGCAGACATTGACACAAAAGTCTGTCCCTACGCCGGCTACTATAATTTTTCCAAAGAAAGTAAAGACGGATATGTGGCATTAGACGGCACCGGCTGGTACTACGAAGCCAGATTCTGGTCAGAGATGCCGGATACAAATTTGGACAACCCTACCCTGCAACAGGAGTTTATCGACATTGCAAAGTTCTGGATGGATAAAGGGGTGGACAACTTCCGATTGGATGCAGTCACATCCTACTACACCGGAAATCCCGAGAAAAATACAGAGGCTTTAACCTGGTTAAACGACGGCATCAAGGCCTACAATGAAAACGCCTATATCGTAGGCGAGGCCTGGACCACCCAAAAAGAATACGCCTCCTACTATGCCAGTGGCATCGACAGTTTCTTTGATTTTGCCTTTGCGGACAAAGACGGTGTAATTGCAAAAACCGTAAAGGGACAGATTCCCGCCTCTTCTTATGCAAAAGCTTTGGAAAAAGAAGAAGAGCTTTATTCATCCTATAGCGAAAACTATGTGAATGCCCCATTCTATACCAACCATGACATCAACCGCAGTGCAGGATACTATTCCGGCGACTATGCTTCCGATATGGTAAAAATGGCAGGCGGATTAAACCTGATGATGTCCGGAAATACTTACATTTACTATGGTGATGAAATCGGAATGAAGGGCTCCGGAAAAGATGAAAACAAGCGGGCGCCCATGCAGTGGACTTCCAACCCCGGCGAAACCGGCACCTGCAAAGGGCCACAGGATATGGATGATATTGAAATGCTGTATGGATCTTTGGACAATCAGATGAATGACCCGGGATCCATTTGGTCCTACTATCGGGATGCCATTGCCCTCCGAAACAGCTATCCCGCCATCGCAAGAGGTGCCACCACCTTTGTAAAGGAAAGTGACACGGAAAATTCCTGCATAATCAAAAAATCCACGGAAGAATACGGCGACATCTACATCGCCATCAATCCCACGGAGGAAGCGGAAGCCATAGGCATCGAGGACGTAAGCGAAACCTCTCTTAAAATTGCCGCCGGCCTCTACGCCAACAACATCAACGACAAGGCACGCATCCGATCAAAGGTCTTAAGCCTACCTCCATACAGTATAGTTATTTTAAAATAATCGATTAAAAAAATCTCAAATGTTTTTCATGTGAAAAACCATTTGAGATTTTTTATATTATTCTTTCCCTATTGCTTTAGGTATGCCAGTTCCTCGTAGAACTCTACAGGCACGGGCAGCTCTTCGCGTTCTCTTTTCTTGATAAAGTTTTCCAACGGCTTAGCGCCCTGTGCGCCCTTGTTTTTACGGCGGTTCACAAGCTCCATGTACTGACCGTTAGACATCAAAGGTTCGCTCACCTCCATGGTAAATGGACAATAACGATACAAAATATCACGGCTTACTTTGGAAAGTCGTAAAGATCCGTTGGCTTCATACATAACATACAGTACATAATCCGCAACAAATACTTTTCGGAAATTGTTGCCTGCTTTTTGCAGGGCTTTCTTTACCTTTTCCTTTTGCTCCGCATTCAAGCCGGAATTCTTCTTGTAATACTGCAGGAAATCCGCATACTCTGCGGTAAGGGAGGGATCGGAAATATCGTTCCAATGAACCCCCTGCTCTGTCTTGCACATCTCCCAACGGAACTCGCCGCACATACGAGTCACCGCCAAAGAGAAATCCTCCAAAGAGAAAATCGGCATCAGCATTCTAGCGGAAGTGGAACGTTTCTTTCCCTCGATTTCCTGCCAGAGCACGCTTCGAGAGCCGATATTCGGCATCAAAATCACATAGGGCATACACTCCGTGTGGAAGGTCAGTTTCGGCATAGTCTCGTCTTCTTCGGATTTGTAGGCATATTCACGATAAAAAATCTGGAAGTCGATTTGTTTAATCTTATTTAACTCTTCATTGATTCTTGCCTGGGACGCAAAGCATTTATCCAAAGGCATCATCTGATTGACGGAGTCAAACACCGGTAAAAATACGGAAATTCGACCAAAGGTCATACGATTACCCAAAGTAAACAGATTCTTTATTTCAAAAGAAACCCGTTCGATTTCATCATCCAGCATCTCGGCTTCCCGCTCCTCGTCGATGTCACCGTTTTGCTTCATCTCACGAAGCGCTGCCGGATAGTCCAGATCAAACTCATTCTTTGAAGGCATAACCTCCATGTCATAAATCAATCGCAGCCACTCGGGAATCGTCACAATCTTTCCGTGAGGATCCTTTACATAAGTCACATGCAATTTATACAGCATGGCAATGTCTGCAGAATCCACAATTCGCTCATCAAAGAATCCGAATTTTAAAAACAGTTCCACTTCCACCGGGGCATTGGCACCGTTTTCCTTGAAGTATCGAAGAATGGCTTTACGATAAATCTTGTAAAACTGATCCGTAATACCTCGACGAAGCTTACGAACGTTTTCATCCGTGGACCCACGATCGGGAAGACGAACGTAATTGTCCATCAGCTGGATCATCTTTTCTGCAGTGGTGGTATCCACGCCGGCATAGGCGATAATAGTCTGCGCAGCATCCTCCATATCCGGTACGGCTCCGTCGGAAAGGACCGCTTCTCCGGCCTTGTCCATGCCATTCTTTTCCATGCTTAATGCAGCAAAGGCATTGTGAAATTCTTTGCTGTCTTCTTTCAGATGCTTCACATATTTTTTATAGCCGTTAATCTTATCCGTAATCTCATGGATACAATCCGACAAATTGTAAATGGTACCCACGCACATCTCCACACCGAGAGAATATACGGTTTTTTGCATCTTATCATCATAAGTATGTACAGCCTTTAAAAACCGACCCTGCCAACCGGCGAGTTTCATGGTCTCGGAAGGAGGATTAATTTCCTCCGCATCGGAAAAGTCCTCCGGTTTTTTCCCAACTGCATTGCAAAGAGAGGGATAATTTCTTAAATCATCCTGCAAATCCGTGTATGCCTGTAAAGCTTCCTGCTCCACCACATCCAAAAATTTTAAAATCGCATATGCATTGCTTACGGAAGCTGACGCTATCACCGGTGCAATCTTTTTATTAACGGAAATCACCTTATCAATGGCTTCCATGTCATCGAAAGGATAAGAATAAATTGTACACTCTTCGTTGGCATCGTAATTGTAAACAAAGGTCTTTCCCGGTTTTTCCGCAATTCCGATAATACTTCCTGTTTTTAAAACAATGGGTTCTTTATTGCCGGGATAAGACATACGAACAGAGCCCTTTAGAACAATTTCCAAGGACTCTACTTTATCCCCCGCACTATGAATTTTTGAACCTGCCCCACAAGTCTGCATCCCCATATGCATCTTCTCCTGTATCATTTTTACGCTTCGTTATAAAGCGGTTTTACTTCTTTTCTGTACACCCGAATCATAAATGTGGCAGCCATGGTAACGGCAACCAGTTCCGCAATGGGGAACGCCCACCATACCATAGACAATCCGCCGATTCGTGAAAGGATATATGCTGCCGGCAAAAGCACCAAAAGCTGTCGGCTGATGGCATTGATCATGGAAATAAATCCGTGACCCATGGCCTGGAAAAATGAGGAACTGACAATGGAAAATGCAGCCAGCAAAAAGTGCAAACTGATAATCCGAAGTGCCGGCACCCCAATTGCCAACATATCCTCAGATGCCGAAAACAACAAAAGCAGCTTATCCGGAATCGCCACAAACAGCGAAAATCCTACTAATATCATAACATAAGCAGCCATATATGAATACTTTAATGTTTGTTTGATACGCTCCGGCTTTCTGGCTCCGAAATTATAGGCAATAATCGGCATCATACCGTTGTTTAAGCCGATAATCGGAAGTAATACAAAAGACTGCAACTTGAAATATACTCCAAACAGCGCCGTGGCCGTAGAGGAAAATACAATCAAAATCTTGTTAAAGCCAAACGTCATAACCGATCCGATGGCCTGCATGATAATGGAAGGCAATCCGATTTTATAAATCTTAACGGCGTTTTTCATGCGGAAGGGATATCTTTTCAAAGAGATGTCCAATTCCTTATTCTTTGTCTTGTTAAAATACAGTGCCAACAGTCCACCCACCGTCTGACCGAAAATGGTGGCGATGGCAGCTCCGGCAATGCCCAGCTTTGGGAATCCCAAATATCCAAAGATTAAAATCGGGTCCATAATCATATTGATACAGGCTCCCACGATTTGAGTAATCATGGACAGATTGGTTTTCCCTGTGGACTGTAAAAGTTTTTCCATCATCATCTGGAAAAACATGCCGATACTTAAAACACCTACTATCTGCATATAGGTAATGCCCGCATTCACAATCTCCGGATTGGAGGTTTGAATTTGAAAGAACGGACGGCAGATTAAAGTGATTAACAATGCAAAAAAGATATAGGTGGCAAAGGTCAGATAAATACTGGTGGTGGCAATGGCATTTGCTTTTTCAAATTTCTTTGCTCCCAAATAACGGGACACCAAAGCATTAACACCTACGCCTGTACCCACGCCGAAAGCCACCATCAATGTCTGCAGCGGGAAAGCCAGAGAAACCGCAGTAAGAGCTTCTTCGGAAATCATGGCCACAAAGATGGAGTCCACGATGTTATACAATGCCTGAGTCAGCATGGATAACATCATGGGGGTGGACATATTTATTAACAGTTTTCCTACGGGCATGATGCCCATTTTGTTTTCTGATTGAATATCTGTCACTACTAATCCTCTAACTACTGCCCACCTCCCGCAGGGGGGGATTTATAAAACTATTTTACTTGGCTATTTAAAACTTCGCGGGCTGTGGCAAGTGCATCGGAAATGCCGGCCGGATTCTTGCCGCCGGCCTGAGCCATGTTTGGACGTCCGCCGCCGCCACCGCCAACCTTCGGTGCTACTTCTTTGATTAAGTTTCCGGCATGTGCGCCCTTGGCGATTGCGCCATCGGTAGCCATTACCATAAGGGATACTTTTCCGTCTGCTTCAGATGCAAGTACGATGACACCGTTTTCGCCAACAGATGCCTTTAACTCATCTCCCAAATCACGAAGTCCGTTCATATCCACACCGGAAAGTGCCTTCGCGATAAAGTTTACACCCTTAACATCTTCCATATCGCCGGATGCATCACCTAACGCTTCCTTGGCAGCCTTTGCCTTCATGGATTCCAACTCTGAGGAAACCTCTTTTAATTCTTTCTGTAAAGAAGCAATCTTTGCAACCAGGTTGGACGGATCTGTCTTAGCCTGAACTGCTGCTTCATTTAATGTCTCTTCTACTTTCTTGTAGTAAGCAATTACATTTGCTCCCGTAATGGCTTCGATACGACGAACACCGCCGGCTACACCGGACTCGGAAACAATCTTAAAAGTACCGATATCGGATGTATTTTTAACGTGAGTACCACCGCAAAGTTCCTTGGAAAACTCGCCCATGGATACTACGCGAACGGAATCGCCGTACTTTTCACCAAAGAGTGCCATAGCACCACTTTCACGAGCTTCATCCATGCTCATAACATCCGTATTTACATCCACACCTGCAGCAATGCGCTCATTTACCAAAGCTTCTACCTTAGCAATTTCTTCAGCGGTCATCGCCTTATCATGAGAGAAGTCAAATCTGGTACGATAAGGATCCTGGAAGGAACCTGCCTGCTCCACGTGGTTACCAAGCACTTCACGAAGTGCCTTCTGAAGCAAGTGAGTAGCGGAGTGGTTCTGGCAAGTAGCCTGACGAAGAGCCGCATCCACTTTAAAGGCTGCTTCCTTTCCTGCGGAAATCATACCGGTCTCCACATGTCCCACATGTGCAATCTTATTTCCAACCACCTTAATGGTATCTTCCACAACAAAACGTCCACCGTCGGTTACGATGACACCCTTATCACCCTGCTGACCACCCATGGTAGCATAGAACGGAGTCTTTTCAACGATGATGGCACCCTTGTCTCCCTCTGCAAGTTCACCGGCAATCTCGCCGCCTTCTTCGGTAAAGAGACAAATGTTTTTGATGACTTCCCTGCTTTCAAGCTTGTCATATCCGTCGAATTCGGAAATGTAATCTGTCGGAAGTTCATTGTAAACGGTAGCATCTGCACCCATGTAGTTGGTTTCTTTACGAGCGCCGCGGGCAGTTTCTTTCTGCTTCTTCATGCAAGCATCAAATCCTGCCTCATCATAGGTAAAGCCTTTTTCCTCTAAGATTTCCTGGGTCAAATCTACCGGGAATCCAAAGGTATCGTAAAGCATAAATGCATTTTCACCGGAAAGCACTTTTTCACCCTTTGCGGTCATTTCTTCTTCCATTTCAGAAAGCTTCAAAAGACCGTTATCCAATGTACGGTTAAAACGCTCTTCCTCTGTATTTAAGGTCTTAAAGATAAACTCTTTCTTTTCTTCCAATTCCGGATAACCGTCCTTGGAGTTGTTGATTACAACCTCAGCCAGACGAGCCATAAAAAGTCCGTCAATGCCTAGGATTCTTCCGTGACGAGCCGCACGACGAATGATTCGGCGAAGCACGTATTCACGGTTTCCGGTTCCCGGACGAATACCGTCGGAAATCATAAATGTTGCAGAACGAATATGGTCGGTGATCAAACGAATGGAAACATCGTCCATTGCATCCTGCTGATAAGTCTTATGAGAAAGTTCGCAAACCTTATCGCGAATTTCTTTCATGGTATCAATATCGAATACGGAATCTACATCCTGCATAACAACAGCCAAACGCTCTAATCCCATTCCCGTATCGATATTCTTCTGAGAAAGCTCGGTATATCCACCGTGGCCGTCTCCTTCAAACTGTGTAAACACATTGTTCCATACTTCCATGAAACGGTCGCAGTCGCAGCCTACCTTACAGTCCGGCTTGCCGCATCCGTATTTTTCTCCACGGTCGTAATAGATTTCGGAACAAGGTCCGCAAGGGCCTGCACCATGTTCCCAGAAGTTATCGCATTCTCCGGTTTCCGGGTCACGATAGAAACGGGTAATACGATCTGCATCGATTCCGATTTCTTCGTTCCAGATACGAAAAGCTTCATCATCTTCTCCGTAGATAGACGGATACAAACGATTGGGATCCAAGCCCAAAACTTCGGTCAAAAATTCCCAAGACCAATGAATGGCTTCGGTCTTAAAGTAATCTCCGAAAGAAAAGTTTCCAAGCATTTCAAAGAATGTAAGGTGACGTGCGGTCTTTCCAACGTTATCGATATCACCGGTACGGATACACTTCTGGCAAGTGGTAACACGTCTCTTCGGCGGAACCTCCTGTCCCGTAAAGTATGGCTTTAAAGGTGCCATACCTGCGTTAATCAAAAGCAGTGAATTATCGTTCTGAGGAACCAAGGAAAAACTGTTCATCTTTAAATGTTCCTTGCTCTCAAAGAAATCCAAATAAGATCTTCTTAACTCGTTTACACCGTGTTTCATTTTCTAAAAAACTCCTTTGTACTAAAATGTGTAGCCCTTCGCAAAAAAATCTCGCATGAAGAAAAAGCCCCCATGCGAGATAACAATTTTGTTAGCAAAATTATTTCGCTTCTTTTGTCTCAGTAACAGTAGCCTCCTGCTTCTTATCCTTAGACTTGCGCAATTCTTTTCCGATGACAATTCCGCACACAAAAATCACAAGCAAAATCACCATCAAAAGTAAATATGATAAAAAGCTGTTTACAAAAGCGATCATAGTAAAACCTCCCAAAAAGCATTTCTGCTTAATACACGTAGATATTATACTACAAAACACCATATAGTGCAAAACTACATTCCAATCATGTCGAACCGGCTGAAGGAAATCTCCACCTCGTAGTCGCCCGCAGGCGCAGGGTAGGTAATCTCTACGGATTTACTTGTCTGACTGTAGTACCAGCCGCTCTTCGCCTCCTCATAATCTCCACGATACAGGTAGTGAGTCAGCTCTTTGCCATCCACATACACATTAAAAGGAGCCTTTCCCGGATGCAGCACATCCAAGTGAATGGTCTCGACAGAAGAGGCATACTCACCCATGTGCACAAAAGAAATCTTTGTATCTTCCCGATCCGTTCCCCGATCTGTAGTAATCATGGAAACGGTGGTGGTCAAAAACTCACCCTTTTCATAGTCCATGGAGCATCCGTCATCTTCATATAAAACAAAGGTATTATCCTTATCCGGCGCCATAATAAACGTCAATTCCGTCACCTTATCATTGGTAAGATTTTGAATCTCGTTTTCCGCCACCGGAATAATGGCACCGCTTCGAAGAAACAGCGGAATACTGCTTTCGTCCACGTCCATCTCCAAAAGCGTACCGCCCTCAAAGGCTTCGCCGGTATAAAAATCATAGAATCCTTCGCCCTCATCCGGAAGATAAATGCGCTTTGTTCGAGCCCCTTTTTCCACCACAGGTGCCACCAAAAGGGATTCGCCCAGCATAAAGTTTACTTCTTCCTCGAAGGCGGCCGTGTCATTTTGGAATTCCATAAACAACGGACGCATCATGGGAAGTCCGCTTTTTGTTGATTCGTACATCAATGAATAAAAATAAGGGCTCAATTGATATCTTAATTGAATCGCATCCCGAATCAGCGGGGTGATTTCACCATACATCCAAGGCTCCGTTACGGTGTTATCCACGTTAACGGAATGAATGGAAAATCTTGGCATAAAGACACCCATCTGTACCCAGCGAAGGAACAATTCCTCCTCCGGCGCCGGTCCGTAAAATCCTCCCACATCGCATCCCTGATTGGACACTCCGGATACGCTCATGCCAAGCATGGTGGATATATTAAACTTCAGCGCCTCCCAGCAGGTAAGATTGTCCCCGGCCCAGGTCTGGGCGTATGCCTGAATCCCCGCATGACCGGAGCGACACACAATATAGGGGCGCACATTTTTGTGATACTCCAAAATCGCCTCATAGGCCAGTTTACACATCAAGGAAGACATCACCGATTTATGTGCTCCGATGGTAGAGCCCTTGCCCTCAAAATATACTTGAGAGTCCTTGTCCACCACACTGTCGTACTCGCAATTATCATTCCAAATCGAAGTCACACCGTACTTTAACAGATGTTCTTTTAAATACTCTTTCCAGTGATTTCTGGCAGACTCTTTTGTAAAGTCCACAAAATAGCCGTCTCCGCCCCACCAGGTGCCCACAGCAGGCTTCTTTTCCGCAAAGGAAGAATCTCCTTCCGCCGCATCGGAGGATTCTAGGACAAACATTTCCTTTTCCTCCATTTCGGAAAGCAGGGGATGAACCAAAAGCATGCCCGGCTTTACATTGGGAGAAACCGTAATTCCCCGCTGCTTCATCTTTAGAAACCAGTCTGCAGGGTCTTTAAAGCGCTCCTTATTCCAGGTAAAGGTGCAGCGCTTGATACCCGCTTCCGTGGGAACGGCACAATATCCGGAGGACAACTGAAAGCCGTCCATGGGAATTTCTTCTTTTTGGGCCGTATCCGCGAATTTTAAAATCGCATCATCACAGTCCTTGGGAAGTTCCGGATAGTACATGGAAGAGCCAAGATATCCCAAAGCCGCCTTTGGAAGAAGGACACTTTTTCCGGTTAAATCCGTGTAACGGGAAAGTACATCCTTTACAGACGGACCTGCGATAAAGAATAAATCAATGTCGCCGCTGTCCGTGGTATAGGTACTGTAACGATGCCAGTAATTTCTTTTTTGCTTACCCAGATTAAACTCACATTCTGCGGTATTGTGATAGAAATATCCCACCGCGATGTGGTTGTCTTCATTTAAGCGCACATAAAACGGGATATGCTTATACAATCCATCGGTTTTTTCCGGGTTATAGCCCATGGCATCTCCCGGAGCCAGCTGCAACCGTTCTTCTTTTTTATCCAGATGGCCCGTGCTTTCACCGAAGCCGAAAAAGTGGTCCGTCTCCTCAATCTGCGACGTATGCATACGGCGATTGTTTCCGTCTTTGCGATATCCCAAATCCGGAATATCCGCATGTAAAAGATGCTCTTCTTTATCAAAGATCCGAATCATAAACGGATTCTTTTGAACCAGAATATTCAATTTATTTCCCTTGATAAGGTAATAATCATCAAACTTTGAAAATGAAGAGTCTGCAGGATCCACACGCTTTCTTTCCCCCGCAAACAACTCATCGGTCCGAGACTCCCAGGCCGTCAGCATCAGGCTGTAACTTGCCTCATCAAAATCCCCATCAAAGCCTGCCCGAATTCGCAGGATATCATCCGTTACCAACCAGATACGAATGGGTACCGCGTTTGTCTTTATCTCATAGAAATTTTGCTTTTTTTCAATCTCGTATGCTTCCCTTAAGATTTGCATAGCATCCCCCTTTGATATACTCAAATTACTTTAAGTATATCAGTTTTAAGAAAAGAAAGAATAGGAAAAAATATGGATTTTATTGCAAAAATAAACAAACTCACCGTGCGTCGGTGAGTTGTTTGAATAAAGAGGATTATTATGAAAATGAAACAATGTCATCACATTTCTTTTTTTCGAACCTCCCTGGGAATTAGAGACGCCGGCGCTTCGCAACTTCCACAACCACAATTAGTTGTCATATCTGTTGAGGCGTCCGCCTCTAATTCCTGGGAGAGATTTTTCCTTTGGTAGAATGGATTGTAACATAATAAAAGACACAGAAAAGATGTAACCTTTCTGTGTCTCTTTTTCCACGTTGTGTGAATAAGTGTGTAGATAAATCAACTACATCTTGGATCCCTTAGATCCGCCGAAGCTGGCAGTATTTAAGATGTTGGTATCAAAGGTAAAGGTCAGTGCCTCTTCCGTACGTACACGCTTTAATGCAAGCTGAATCATGCGATCCAAAAGTTCTTTATAAGGAACTCCCACCGGCTCCCAAAGGTAAAATGCCAAAGAACCCGGAATGGTGTTAATCTCGTTAAAGTAAAGTTTTCCGTTTTCTTCGTCAATCATAAAATCAATTCTGGAAACGCCGTTACAGCCAAGGGCTTTAAAGGAACGGACTGCAAGTTCACGCACTTCCTCTCTCTTTTCCGTGGAAAGCTCCGCAGGGATTTTTCTGGACACGGAAGCCATACCCTTTGATCCACCGTTCTTAGAGCCGGATACGTATTTGTCTTCATAGCTTAAAATATCTTCCGTATGAAGCGGTTCTTCACACTCGGAAGCGATTGCATCGTTTTCATCTCCAAGTACGGAGCAATTAATTTCGCGAAGCTTTGTAATGGCATGTTCTACCAATACCTTTGTGGCATAGCGGAATGCATCATCAATGGATACTGCCAACTCTCCACGGTTCTTTGCAACAGAAATTCCTACGGAAGAACCAAGGTTTACCGGCTTAACAATCACAGGATAACCCAAAGAAGATTCTACGGAATCCATTAACTTTTCCATATCTTCATAATCGGATAAAGTATAAAGCTTGGCATCCAAAACAGGTACGTCAGCCTCTTTTAAAATGGCCTTCATAATAAACTTATCCATACCCACTGCAGATGCAGTTACATCACATCCCACAAACGGAATTCCCAAAGTCTTTAAATAACCCTGGAAAGCACCGTCTTCCACGTTGGTTCCGTGAACTACCGGAAAGGCCACATCGATTTTTTCATCTACGCTTTTACCGAACTTTTTCATAGGATAGCCTACCAAATGTACGCCGTCACTTTCTGCAATCATAATGACTCTCTGAGATCTTTTTAAAAGACCGTCGATGTCCTTATAGTTTTCGATTTTGCCGATGCCCTCACCGATGTACATCTCGTTGTTCTTTGTCATGTATACCGGAATCACGTCATATTTATCGGTGTCCATAGCCATGTATGCCTGGATGCCGGAAATAACGGACACCTCATGTTCTACACTCTTTCCGCCAAAAAGCATTGCAACTCTTGTCTTCATATATCAAATACTCCTTAATTTAGTAATTATCCGGGAGATCATTCTCTAAAAGAATATATTTGTGTCCCTGACCTTTTATTCGGTAAGCCTGGTGCAAGGCTTCTTCCAACTTCTCGAACACGAACAATCGCTCCTGCGGGAAGTTTTTGCTTACCACGCCGTCATAAATAGGCTTGGTGTGTTTGGAACCCACCAGAAGGATGTAGTCACAACAATCTGCGGCATAGGTACCGAACTTGTAGTTATACTCCTCTTCCATATCGCCCAATTCTACCATACCCGGCGTAATTAGGATACGGATTCCGTCAAACATTTTCAAGGTCTCTACTGCTGCCTTTGAGCCCACCGGATTGGAATTATATGCATCATCTATAATGGTCACATCCCCCTGAGGCTTTAATTCCATACGATGTTCCACCGGCTGAATGCGGCGCACCGGGACCTTTAATTCCTTAAGGCTCATGCCAAGGCTGTGAGCCACACCAATGGCTCCCACCACGTTAATGACATTATGGGCACCCACAAGTCTCATGGTAAAGCGCTCTTCTTCGCCATCGGGAGTCACCACCGTAAACTCGGTTCCTAACTGGGATACGGCCACATCCTTTGCCTGATAGCCCTCGCCGGATTTCTCGGAATAGTAGAAGATTTTTTCCGAATACTCAGCTGCCTTTTCCTGAATGTAATCATTATCCCCGTTTAAGAATAACAGACCGCCCTTCGGCAAAGCATCCGCAAGTTCAAACTTGGTCTTTTGAATATTTTCCATGGAACCAAAAGTTTCTAAATGCTGAGGACCCACGGATGTAATCACACCCATATCCGGGTGTGCAATATCACAAACTTCTTTAATCTCACCTACACGACGGGCACCCATCTCACAAATAAAAATCTCATGGGTAGGCTTTAAATCCCGACGCACGGTAATGGTAACACCAAGAGGTGTATTAAAATTCCCCGGCGTCATTAAAACGCTGTACTTATTCTGAAGCAAGGTCTTTAAGTAATACTTCATACTGGTTTTGCCGTAGCTTCCGGTGACTCCGATGACCTTTAAGTTTGGCATGGAGCGAAGACGCTTTTTCGCATCATTAATGTACCAGTTGGAAATTCCTTTTTCAATGGGATGATTGATGATATTTGCAAGTATGTTTACAAACCACTGAACAGAAACCACCAAGATTCCGATTCCGGGAAGTACCCTCATCCAATCAAAGAAATATACCAAAACACCGGACAAAACTACGCACAAAATCACGACGGTAGCAATTAAGCGCTTTACTCTGGCAGTATAAACCAGTTTCTTTTTACTGTTTAGGCGATGGATGGCACGAAATACCAAAATATCCATAAACAGCGTTAGAAAAATAATTATTTCTACCGGCAGGCAGGGAATAAAAAGTTCCAACGCCCCCAGCACAATTCCAAAATATAAGAGCCACTGCTGGCGGAGATTCTTCTTAATCCACCAGGTCTGCTCATCGTTTTTATATCCGTTCAACTGAAACATATGGAGGTTGTGTGTCATGGTAAGCCAAAAAGCATATGCAGACATCACAACTGCGATGATGTTTCTAATGAGGATCCAAATATTCATAAATTAAACTCCAAAATAGGATTGCATAATTGATCTAAATTTTGCAGGCTGATCCAAAAAGGAAAAATGTCCGCCTTCCAAAACCACAAGTCCCGCATTGGGGATCAGTTCTGAAAAAGTCTTTCCATCAGAAAGAGGTGTGGCCGTATCCTTATCGCCCCAGATACAAAGAGTCTCCTGCTTAACCCCGGGTAGCAAATGACACAAATCTTCATTTACCGCCATCACCAAACACTGACGCATCACTGGTGTGGCATTTCGGTAGTCGGCAGAGCCCTGACGGCTCTTCCAATCATCCACCAGCTCCGGAAACAGTGCATAAAAAACCTTATTTAAAAACAAAGCCTTTAACACTTTATAACGGGCGATTTTCATCTTGGTCTTAAAGCTTTTTGCCTGTACCAATCCGGCTGCATCCACAAAAACAATACGGTCAATTTCAAAAGGCAAATTGTCCCGATTGGCAAGTTTTAAAATCACACGTCCGCCGTAGGAGTGGCCGATTAAAGTGGCACTTTTAATCTCCAAAGCCTTCATAAACTTACAGAAGAAATCCGCAAAGTCATCCACATTCCAAGGCTCACGAGGCTCCGTGCTTTCTCCGAATCCCGGAAAATCAAACTGTACCACACGATACTTGGAAGATAAGGCAGAAGCAATGGAATCATAAATATTGCAGGTAGTCCCCCATCCCTGCAATATCACTACCGTCTCTTCCCCCTGTCCGGTTACTTTATAAAAAATGTCATATCCGTCGATTGAAATCGTCATCTGTTAGATATCCTCTTCGCCATTTTCATCATCTACCATAAACTCGCGGGCAGATACGCGATTTGCTTTACGTTCTTTTTCAACGTAGTCGCTTAATACTTTTTTGAGGCTCATAGCGTCTTTTACGTTTACAAGATCAATGCTTCCTGCGGACTTATCAGAAGTACGAAGGCTAATGGTACCAAGGCCAAAGATTCTCTGAATTAAGTTTGCGGAATATCCGATATCCAGAACTCGATACAAACGAATTTCATCCTGTTTTTTATTTAAAAATCCGGTATCAATGTAAAGCACCTTTCCGTCAGAAGAATAAACGGTAAAGGTCCAAGGTAAACCGATGATCCATCTTTTACGTTCGCGAAATAGCATATGCAGTCCTCCTTATCCACATTATCCGTTAAATTATACCACTTTCGTCTAATAAAAAAAATCTCAAATGTATTTTCATCGGGCGGTATTTACAGCACTTCCTCTATTACCTTTTTCAAGGTGTCAGCCGAAGCCCTTAAAGCCTGTGTTTCTGTATCATTAAGACTGATCGGCACCGTGCTCTCCACACCATCTATCTTTATAATCTTACGTACTATGTTTTCTTGACCTCCTTGCTTTTATGGTGTCAGTTTATTATGATTTGCTATATAAGTATGTTCCTTTCTTTTTTTCATATGTTATGCCGTTTTCCTTAAACAGAACTTAAACAATAAAAAACTCTCAAAAAAATCCAAGTCTTTTTTCCCTTTCCTCTTTTTGTTAGAATAAAATTCGGAGGTAGAAACATGAAAATCGTATTTTTAGATAGAAAAACCATCGGCGAAGATATCGACTTGTCCGGTTTTGAGCGATTCGGGGAAGTGGTCATCTATGATTACTCATCTTCGGAAGAAGTTCCGGAAAGAGTTTGCGATGCGGATATCATCGTTTTAAATAAAGTACTAATAAATGAGAAAACCATCGGCACTGCCAAAAATTTAAAGCTGGTTTGCGTCACCGCCACCGGCACCAATAACTTGGATAAAGACTATTTGGCAAGTCATGGAATTAAGTGGAGAAATGTAGCCGGATATTCTACGGAGGCCGTGGCACAGCACACCTTTTCTCTGGCCTTTTATTTATTGGAGCATTTAAGCTACTACGATGCGTATGTAAAAGAAGAACGCTATGTAAATGATAAAATGTTTACACACTTTGAGCGTCACTTTCATGAAATTCAGGGAAAGACCTGGGGTATCATCGGACTCGGCGCCATCGGAAGTCGTGTGGCGGAGATTGCAAAGTGCTTTGGTGCGAATGTCATCTATTATTCCACCAGCGGAAAAAATCACTCCGACACCTACAAAGAAGTGGACTTTGAAACCCTATTAAAAGAGTCGGACATTCTTTCTGTTCATGCACCTTTAAACGAGGTCACAGAACATTTAATTGATGCTGCTGCACTTTCCAAAATGAAAAAATCCGCCATCCTAATAAACGTAGGACGGGGACCCATTATTGTAGAAAAGGATTTGGCTGAGGCGTTGGAAAAAGGGGTGATTGCTGCAGCGGGATTGGATGTTTTGGATGTAGAGCCTATGTCTCCGGAGAATCCTCTGGTTCGGATTAAAGACAGCACCAAGCTTCTCATTACGCCACATATCGCATGGGCCGCCGTAGAAGCCCGCATCCGATTGATGCAGATTATTGAAAAGCAAATCGAAGAGTTTGTATAAATACTCAAAAAATCTCAAATGTATTTTCACCGGGCGCCAAGGAAGCGCCCTACATGAAAATCATTTGAGATTTTTATATATTGTCTTATATACATTTTTTAACGATTTCTTCATTGTTAATTGCTACATCAAGCAAACGACTTAAAAAAGCTGTATACCCTTTTCCATATGCTTTTGCTTTTTCCAAAGTATCTGCAGAGACCCTAAGAGAAACAGATTCCTTTGTCCGCTTTTTCGGATGCATTCTTTTAAACTGTTTCAACATTTCCGGTGTCATCTCTGGGCAATCTTCATCATATACTATTGGTCGCTTTTCCAATTCTTTAAGTTCTTTTAATTCCTCTTTTGTAGGAGGTTTTTTTAAATCTTCATAGGTCAATGTCACCATAACGATACCTCTCTTTCTCGGGTTGAGATGCTTTTCTGGCCGAAATAATACGAATCTCATTGTTTTCTCGAAATGCACACCATGTTTTTTATAATTAATCTGGTTTTTTTCTTCATCCCATGTAAATTGGTACTGTGATAAGTCTAAGTCAAATGGTTCATACATTATTTATACCTCTTTATGTTAACATCATAGTCGCGAATTTGCAATACGAATTGTATTACAATTTGAATTACAATTATCAAAATGGATTAAGACAAGAAGAATCATATCACGGAATCACTTCCAAAAATCTTAAATGTTTATAAAAACTTTATTAACAAATACTAAACTTTCTAAACAAATTATAAATTACTTCTCAAAGAACGCCGATAAATGAAGTAGATAACCACGGGTGTTTCTACTTGCCGGCAGGGAAGTTGGTGGAGAGTAATAAAGGGCATTTGGCTGTACAGGGAGGTAAGTCAGATGGAAGGCATTTCAATTCAAACAAAAAATGCGTCCTACATTGGCGCTATACATAATAAAAAGTCAGCCTCAGGTGTAGTGGGTACTTTTACCGGACGATACGCAAAGAATGCCCAAAGCAAGACTGCAGTTCAGGCAAAAAATACCAGTCAGACAAAATCCGCTGAAAGCGAAGAACGAAATCAAAAACTAGCTGTCCTTGAAAAATCTTCCGCTTCAACCACATCTAACGAAAACCTTACACAGGAAGAATTGGCAGAACGTTTGGAAGCCAACAAAAAAGCGAAAAAGACTATTGTATTTAAAGGAACCACCGTTGCAAAACAAAAGGGATATTTGGATCTGACCAAAACCCAAACCACAAAATCCGAAACCAAGCAGAAGAAAAAACTGCATTACAGTTATAAAGATGTGTCATCAAAAATCCAGCGGGCGAAGACCTCCCTTAGTGCAGGTCAGGCAGTAATCTCCGCTAAGAGAAAAGTTATGGAACTTCGCCGAAAAGCCTCTTCGAAAAATGTGGATACGGATGATCTCCAATTGGCACTCTCCCATGCAAAGAAAATGGAAATGATTGCCAAGAAAAAGAAGCACAACCTGGAACTGGAAGAAATGGTGGAGCAGGCAAAGGCCGCCGATGAACGTGAGGAAAAAATAAAAGATTCCGCCGCATCTCAGGCTGATGTAATTGATATAGCGAAAGAAAGCATTGAAACCGCCGAAGATGAGATTCAAAAACAGCAGGAAGAATATGCCGATGGCTTAAAAGCAGAGTTTGAAGAACTTGCGGAGGAATATGCAACAGATGAATACTCTTCCGAAGATTTGATGGAAGCATTCTCTGATGAAATGTCGGAAATGATTGAGGAGTTCGGACAGGAAGAAATGGAACTCTTAGAAGAAACCATGGAGATGCTGGAGCAATTGGAAGCGGTAAATCCGCATATGTCTGACGAGCAGCTGGATCGATTAAAACACAAGCATCGTGCTTCTGAAGATAAAGCCATCGCTAAAGCAAACATGGAGTATTTAAAGGGCGCCATGGCAACCTCCTATAATCCGACATCCATTGTTAATCCTGTAATTTCCTTATCCATACCCACCGGCGTCGCTGTAGATGTGGAGTGCTAATCAATTTATTATTTGAACCACACGTTCAAAAAAGTGGTAAAATAAAATCAAAGAAACGGTTTGTAAACTAGGGAGAATGCTATGAAAGAATTATTCAGACCGAAAAACAAAAAAGGATTTACCATGGCGGAGCTACTAATCGTAGTCGCCATCATTGCAGTACTTGTGGCCATAGCGGTCCCTGTATTTAATGCAAAGATAGAAAAGACTCGTGAAGCTGTAGATGTTCATACCATGCGAAGCGCAGCTGCGTTAGCGTCAGAAGTTTATCTTGCAGGAATAGATGACGACGATGCTTTAAGCGCAATGGGCTTGACTTGGTATCACAAAGGACAGTCTGACGCAGATTTGTTTGGTGTATACGATCCCGGGGCAGGCCAATTCTTTCTTGGTGGTTATGATAGTTTTTATGATGCAAGTAACAAACCTATCCTAGATAAAGCATATGGAAAAGGGACTTCCGTTAATGGTGGAATGGAATGGAAGGGTTCTGATAATAAAAAGATTTATGATCCTGCATTAGATTACTCAACTGCGGTATGCCAAGTTCGCATTTTGCCGAACCAGAAGAAAATAGAGGTAGCTTGGAAAAACCTCAAGGGTTCCTCGAAGACCTCTGGCAGAAAATGGGTAGGTGAAAATAACGCACCTAAACTTGTTATACCAATCAATTAATAAAAGACAATATAAAAATCCCAAATGATTTTCATGTAGTGCGTTTTTTTAGTGCACGGTGAAAATGCATTTGGGATTTTTTTATTCTTATAAACTAACTAAATCTCTGTACCAGGAAAGGGCATCCAGATAAACCGGATATACATCTTTCATGGTGATATCCTTTAATAGCATCTGGCGGCAAACCTCCATCCAGGAAGCATCCTCGTATGCTTTGATAAAGTTCAGCACCTCTGCCATCTTTCCTTCTCCGGTTAAAAGTGCATCATTAATGGGCTTGGATAAGCTGATGGTCTGAAGTACTTCTTCCATTGGTTTTTGAAGTACAATATCAAGTACGGAGAAAAGTCCCATCATAAACAATTCCTGAGACTGACTTTCCATACCGAATACCGGAGCAAGTAACTCTGCAAAGCGGGCACGAATCATGGACAGACGTGTAATCTCACTGGGTCGATCCGCACATAGTTCTTTGGTAACCGCGGTGTTAATCCAACGCTTTAATTCATCTTGACCAAGCATTGCCGCAGCATTTCGAATGGACTTGATTCCGGAGTTTACCGTCATGCGGTTAACGATTTTAAGAAGTTCCACAACAAGCGCCGGATCCTTACCGATGACATCTGCTGCCGTGGTCAGATCAAAATCCGGTTTATTTACAATTCGAATCAGTTCCAAATAAGTCATCTTCAAAGGAGCAAGTTCAATATCCTGTCCCTTCTTCGGAATGCGGAAAAACTCGCCTTCGTAATAATCGAATCCGCCGATTCCAACCAGCTTCTCATATTCCTCCGGAGTAGCCACATCTTCTGCCACCAACTTCAATTTCGGGAAAATGGTATGGAACAGGCGACGTGCCTTTTCGATATCTACCTGATGATGATTTAAGAATACATACTCCATCATATCCATGATGTCCTTATAATCACCGACCTGGTTTAGAGGAATATTCTTTGCCGCAAATCGGAAGCCCTGCTCTTTTAACTGCTTTACTCGCTCGATATACTTCTCGGTGGGCTCCACATAGTGATCAATAATTAAAACCACCTTTTCCGGCTTGTTTGCTCCCTGTCCTTTAATATCCGTAAAAAGAGATACGTTTGATACCGGAATAAACACTTCTCTGTCATCCGTCAAAGTCTTTAATCCCATGCTCTGCAGCACTTCCACGCCCTCTACGCTCATAGCGGAATCCCACCGTCCGCTGCTGCCCTTAATGGCATCACGAAGAAGGTCGTCTCTTTGTGCGACAATGGAATAAGATCGAACGATCATATTCTTGTCAAACAATGGTATTAATGTAGCTAACATATTCTCCCTCCTAGTAAAAACCCTTATATATAAATATCATACCAAATTTTTCAGAATTTTCCAAAGATTTATTGAAATTTTTAGATTAAATCCAGGAACTTGGTAACATTTCCCGTAACATCTCCGTTAAATACCGCGCTTCCCGCCACGATAATATTGGCTCCGGCTTCCACGATTTCACTGACATTTTCAAGATTGACGCCTCCGTCCACCTCGATATCCGTCTTTAACCCCTTCTTATCCAAAAGTCGCGCCAAATCGGAAATCTTATCCAAGCAATAGGGAATAAAGGACTGGCCGCCAAAACCGGGGTTTACACTCATAATTAAAACCATGTCCACCTTTGGCAAAACATACTCAATTACGGAAAGTGGCGTAGATGGATTTAATGCTACACCTGCCATTACGTGTTCTTTTTTTATCATTTCGATGACCGCATCCAAATGGTCCGTGGCCTCTGCGTGCACCGTAATAATATCCGCTCCGGCTTCCGCAAATTCGTGAATATAGCGCTCCGGTTTTTCAATCATCAAATGCACATCCAACACGCAATCCGTAATCTTTCGTACACTTTTTAGCACCGGAATGCCAAAAGAGATATTGGAAACAAAAGCCCCATCCATGACATCAAAGTGAATGTACTGAGCTCCCGCCTCGTCTGCCAGACGAATGTCCCGTTCCAAATTTGCAAAATCCGCCGATAAAATTGATGGTGATAAACAGCTCATAAAACTCTTTCCTTATCTTTTCTTTAAGCCCTTGGGATCCAGTTTTCTGGCACCCTTCAGTTCTTCATAAAACGCCTGATAATTTTCGTAACGACTTTCTGCAATTTTTCCTGCAGCAAGTTTTTCCTTTACCGCACAGTCCGGCTCCTTTAAATGGGCACATCCCGCAAACTTGCAGTCGTATTTTTCTTCTCTCATTTCGGGGAAAAGTTCGTCTAATTCCCCTTCTTCGATTCCCGGCAGATCTATGGAGCCAAATCCCGGAGTATCCATAATAAAACTGTTCTCGCTGACACGAATCAACTGGCTGTGTCGTGTGGTCTGTTTTCCGGAATCCATCTTTTTCATCATGCCGTCGGTTTCCATGGTCACTTCCGACTGCAACATATTTATGATAGAGGATTTGCCGACTCCGGAGGGTCCTGCCACCGTGGTAAGTTTTCCTTCCAATACGGCCTTTATTTCATCCAATCCGCTTTTTTCTTTTGTGGAAGAAAAAATCACCTGATATCCCGCCGATTCGTAAGTCTGTTTCAAAAGTTCCTTTTCTTCCTCGTTCACAAAATCCGATTTGTTAAAACAAATCACTGTTGGCAGTTCCTTTTCTTCCATGTTTACAAGAAAGCTGTCCAAAAGTCGAAGATTGGGTGCAGGCTTTTTCATGGCAAAAATCACCAGTGCCTGATCCACATTGGCCACCGGCGGGCGGGAAAGCTCCATAGAGCGAGGTAGGATTTCTTCCACGTTTCCCTTCTTCTCCTCTTCGGAAATGACCTGGATGCGCACCTCGTCTCCCACCAAGGGCTTAATGTTTTCTTTTCGAAAAGCGCCTTTTGCCTTACATTCATAAATTCCGGATTCCACCACGTAAACGTAGTAAAATCCGGAAATTCCTTTTAGTATTCGTCCTGTTTTTAAAGACATACCGTTCCTTTATTCTTGTTTTGTAAACTGAACACCGGTTGTGGTTGTGGTACCCGGAGTCTTTGTTACATTGCCTTCCGCATCTGTGGTTTCTTTTTCCGCGGTAGTGAAATACAATGTTCCGCCCTGACTCTTTAAGTTAGTAACGGAAATGGTCTGACCGGCGGTCACATCGCCTTCGTATCCCACATAACCGGTATCATCCACCACCTTTACATGACCTGCTTCAGGTGCAGCCCAGGTGTATTTATAAACAACTTCCTTCTTTCCGAGAGAAATTACAAAATCAACGGTTGCTCCCGCATCCACATAGGACCCTGCGGAAGTACCCTGGGAAATTACCTTGCCTGCTTCCACATTTTCACTGTTGTCTGAAGTGATGTTTCCAACGCCCAATCCTACGGAAGCCAAAGCATTGGTTGCTTCCTCCTGGGTCATACCGGTAATGGTAGGAACCTTAACGGATTCCACGCCCTGAGATACAACAATGGTAATGGTATCTCCCTCTTTTCCGTTGGACGTAGCCGCCGGATTCTGAGAAATAACTTTGCCGCTTTCCACATCCTTGGAATGTTCATAAGTCTTGTTAACCTTAAATCCCGCATCCTTTAATGTCTGCTCGGCGGAGGACTCGGAGGAGCCCACTACATTCGGAATGGAAATCTCACCCTTACCGGAAGAAACGGTAACCTTGATGGTCTCATTTGCCGCTACCGAATCTCCTGCCTTTACGCTCTGGGTCATAATCTTTCCGGCTTCATACTCGTCGGAAGAAGCGGTACCCACATTTTTATATCCAAGACCAAGTTCCTTTAAAGCAGTCTTTGCTTCATCTTCCGTCATGCCTAAAAGATTAATCATGGTAATCTGCTCTTCCGTAACTTCGGTTTCTTCCGCATCATCCGCTTTCTTTGATCCGAACTTAAACCAGCCAAGGAAGGTACCGATGAAATAAATCACTAAAATAACAATTAAAACGGCAACCACGATACCCATGATACGGAATGCTTTTTCCATCTTCGGATTGATCTCATCGTCCTCATCATCGTCGTATTCGTCCTCATCATCGTCGGAAATGTCGGAAACATTCACAAGGCCTGCCTGCTCCTGAATACGTTTCACTTCCTCATCGGTGATGACTCTGGTATGATTGCCTTCGTCACCGTCCACCAGATTTACAAAATCCTCATCCGGATTTACCAAAGCTTTTTTCAAATCAGACAGCAACTCTTCCATGGTCTGATATCTGCGATCCTGGTTTTTCATAGTTGCTTTTTTGATGATTTTTTCTACACTCACCGGAATATTTTCCGCATATACGCTTGGCGGAGTCATCTCAGACTGCAAATGCTGTAACGCAATGTTTACGGTGGTGTCTCCGTCAAAAGGAACGCGTCCGGTAATCATTTCATACATTACGATTCCGAGAGAATAAATATCACTTTGGAAAGAAACATATCCGTTTCTGGCCTGCTCCGGTGAAGAGTAATGAACGCTTCCCATAATGTCCGCGCTTACGGTGTTGGAGGTAGCGGCACGGGCGATACCGAAATCCGTAACCTTCACCTTTCCTTCACGGGAAATCATAATATTCTGTGGCTTAATATCACGATGGATAATGTTTTTCTTATGAGCCGCCTCAATACCGCGTCCCACCTGAATGGCAATGGAAATCACTTCGTTGTAAGCAAGCTTACCCTTTTTTGCAATATAGGTTTTTAAAGTAATTCCCTCTACATATTCCATCACGATGTAGTACATTCCGTTTTCACTGCCCACATCGTAAATATTAACGATATTCGCATGCTCCAATCCTGCGGCTGCCTGAGCCTCCTGACGAAACTTTGCAACAAAGGAAGAGTCCTCGTTAAACTCCTGCTTTAACACTTTAAGTGCAACTTCTCTGCCTAATGCATGATCCAATGCCTTATACACATCGCTCATTCCGCCGGCACCGATTTTTTCTATAATCTCGTAGCGATCTCCTACGTATGTTCCATTTTCAAACATCTCTATACCTCTTCTTCGAAGGAATCGATAATCACAACGGTGATGTTATCCGTTCCTCCGTTTTCGTTTGCAGTATTTACAAGTCGTTCCACTTTTTGCTTCACCTTTTCATCGGAAAGTAAAATCTCCTCGATGGTCATATCCTCCACCATATTGGTAAGGCCGTCGGTACACATCAAAACTGCGGAAATATCATCCAAGGCCACATCAAAAAAGTCTACTTTTACTTCCGGCTCCACGCCGATGGCTCTGGTTATCTTGTGCTTGTCCTTGTGCTTGGAAGCCAGTTCTTTGGAAATACCGCCGCTTCGAACCAGTTCCTCCACTACGGAGTGATCTCTTGTAATCTGCTGCAGTCTTCCGTTGGAAATCGCATACAATCTGCTGTCGCCTACATTGGCTACATACAGTCGACCTCCGGACACCGTGGCAGCAACCATTGTGGTACCCATGCCCCTCTTTTGAGGATCCAGTTGTGCTTCCGCATAAACTCTCGCATTTGCAACCTTTATGGCTGATTCCAAAATGGAAATCGGTCTGTCGTCGTGCTTTTCACGAACATTTTCCAAAACGGTTTTCACCGCTGTTTCCGAAGCATATTCTCCGGCCAAATGACCACCCATTCCATCAGCTACAATAAACAGGTTAGAAAGTTTTCCTGCACCGGCATCTGAGGCAAAGACGTAATCCTGATTGGACGTACGTACCTGACCTTCATCTGTCATGGCATAAAAAATCATGATTATTCACCTTTCTTTATGAGCGGGACGATTCCAAATGACGTCTGCGAAGCTGTCCGCAGGCACCGTCAATATCCCTGCCCATTTCCCTTCTAATGGTAACATTTATTCCGTTTTTTTCAAGTTTATTTTTGAAGGCATTAACCGCCTCTTTGCTTGAAGATTGGTAGTTTCTCTCCTTAATC
>JAEEGL017326993.1_pt1 | contig 33751 bp, 46 predicted proteins | sample 9134231 | NCBI WGS metagenome assembly JAEEGL01 (sample SAMN16246548, study PRJNA631951) | gut metagenome | biome: gut microbiome; feature: rumen; material: fiber-attached | host: Bos | place: Iran: Karaj | collected 2018-10 | reverse complement strand
TGAGGTGTCGCCGCACTGCGGCGTTTTTCAATGCCCTTACGCTCGTTCCCGGAAATGCGATATGCTTCTGCGCGGGGACAAGTTCAATTGAATACCGCTTGCGCGGCTATTGGATACCACGGCGCTTCGCGCCTACACCTCATCAGTCAGCCTTGCGGCTGACAGCCGGGGTACCCCAAAAATGCTTGCATTTTTGGGGGCGCCGATTCCCCTCAAGGGGAAGCCTGGCTATACAGCCGCTGTGTGCGTCCATAGCGGCCTTCCCCTTGAGGGGAAGGGGAACCACCGCAGGTGGTGGATGAGGTGTAGCCGCTCCAAGCGGCGTTTATCGATCGGTATACACAATGTGTAAGGGACGCGGCCCTCAGCCTCCCCCGCGGGGGGGAGCCTACACGTCCCGCGGAGCGGCGGCATCAAATCGTCAGCCAAAGGCCGACACCGCAAGTATTCATTGACCGGTTTTTCGGTCTTCATTATTCATTAAAACACCCCGCAAAATCTGATGATTTTGCGGGGTAAATCTTATTCTTCCTTGTCCTTTTTGTGCGTCCTCCATTGGGAGGTGTCGATCGGCTCGCTGCTGTCGAACTGGCCGAAGTAGTCGCTCTCGCGCAGGTTCGGGTGGCGGCGCATGGCGATGGCCGTCACGGTCGGGTAGAGCACGGTGGCGATTAGGCCGCCGGAGAAGCCGTTGTTGTAGAGGTTGAGTCCGGCCACCGGCCCGCCGGTCTGCCGCACGAGCGCCGAGTGGATGAACCCGGCCAGGATGCCGAAGGGCCAGCCGAAATGCCCGGCGATCGGCGCCAGCGTCGTACCGAACAGCGCGGCGATCTGCAGCGACGGCGCGTTGGGCGGGCCGCCCAGCACCATCCCGCCCAGCCAGACGCCGGCCATGATCGGCACGATGTTGCGCAGGTGCTTGCCGTAGGCCGAAAAGCCCATCACCGTGAAGATCGCGCCCACTGTCGGGCCGTTGAGCTGCCCGCCGATCAGCAGGATGTAGGCCATCGCCGCCAGCCCGTTGACGCCGACGTTGACGGCCACCGCCCCCGAGCCGAACATGCGCAGGAAGTCGGACGGCGCGCGGCCGGTGGTGGACAGGAGCCGGCGATAGCCGGCCAGCACGGCCCAGGCCGGTCTGCCGCAGAAGAAGAGCCCGCCCGCGATCGAGCCGAGGCAGAGCACCGACACCAGGATCGCGCAGGGGACATTGTACTGCTTGGCCCAGTAGAGCGCCGACACGGGCGTGTCGCCGGCGGCGGTGAGCATCGGGACGATCATCATCGCGCACAGGCCGCAGGCGAAGCCCATGTTGTAGAGGTTCATGCCGTTCTGGATGCGGTAGGTGTAGGCCGACAGCGCCGGCAGCACGAAGCCGACGGCCACGCCCACGGCGCAGCCCAGCAGCAGACTGGCGTGCTTGCTGCCGAAGGCCATATAGCTCACCAGCGGCGACAGCGCCGTCGACAGCAGCGCGCTCGACAGGTGCTTGGAGAACGGCTCGCCGCGGTATTTGGCGTACAGCCAGCCGCCGAGGATCGTGGGCCAGATGTTGACAATGTTCTTGCCGAACAGGGCGAAGCCCGCCATCAGGCCCATCTGCACCACCGTGAAGCCGTTGAGCGCGTCGTCCACGCGCCGCACCAGCGTCAGCGACAGCGCCAGCACCAGCGCCGCGTTGAGCAGTGCCGGGCCGGCCCCGGCGACGTAGAAGTAGTCGGTGATCAAAAGGTCCTGCACCGTGATGATCTTCCACAGCCCCGGCAGCAGCGCGCTCGGCGGCCCCACCAGCAGCGACGCCGCGATCAGCACCGCCGCCACCCCCAGCGCGACGGGGTAGAGCCTGTCGTATCGGTTTTGTTCGTTCATCGCCGCGTTCCCCCTCGATGTTTCTGCCAATATTATACCGTTTCCGCCGGATAAGAGCAACAGAAAAGGATAGCGTGCGGCCCTCAGGCTCCCCCACGGGGGAGATGTTAGGGCAATGAAGAATGAATAATGAATAATGAATAATGAATCATTCGTTATTCATTAAAACGCCCGCGGGAGAGTTCTCCCGCGGGCGTTTATGGTATGTCTCACTGCTTCTCTGCCCAGGCCTTGATCTCGGCGGGCGTCATGCGGTTGAAGAGCTTGCCCTCGGCCAATACTGCGCCGGGGCAGCTTGGGGCCAGCCACTTGTTGGTCTCGCCCATGCCGCTGCTGCCGGAGGTGGCGAAGGGCACGACCTTTTTGCCGTGCAGATCGACGCTCTCGAGGAAGGTGTTGACGATCGTCGGTGCGATATACCACCAGATCGGGAAGCCGACGAACACGGTGTCATAGGCCGAGACGTCGCACGTGCCCTTGATGGCGGGGCGGGAGCTCTTGTCCTGCATCTCCAGCGAGCTGCGGGACGTTTTGTCGCGCCAGTCGAGGTCGGCGGGGGTGTAGGGCGTCTCGGGCACGATCTCGAACAGATCGGCGCCGATGGCGGCGGCCAGCGTTTCAGCGGCCTTTTTCGTCACGCCGCTGGCGGAAAAGAAAGTGACCAGTGCTTTGCTCATGGGTTTTTCCTCCTGAGTGTTTGATTTTGACACCCATATTATACACCGGAGAGGGTTTTGGGGCAATGAAGAATGAAAAATAAATAATGAAGAATTGTTGTGCCTGCGGCGCATTGATTACCGCCGCTGCGCGGCGTGGGCGCAGAACGCGGCGTCAATGGATGACGCGGCGTGATCCCCCGACCTCGCACGGGCCGCGTATCCTGCGACTTATGTGAATTCATCGGCGCGATCCTTCTGCGCCGCGCAGCGGCGGTATTAAAATGTCGGCCATCGGCCGACTCCGCAATTATTCATTCTTCAATATTCATCATTCATTATTAATTAAGGCCTTCAAAAGGCCTTCAAGAAACCGCCCGCGGGTTCGTCCCGCGGGCGGTCGTTTCATTCTCGGCTATTCCGAAAACATCAAGTCGGTATACGTCGGGATGGGCCAGAACTCGTCGCCGAGCAGCGTCTCCAGCTTGTCGGCCACCTCGCGCAGCGCTTCCATCGCCGGCATCACGCGGTCGCGGTAATAGACCGAGCGCGCTTTGAGGTCGTCGAACTGCGTCGCCTGCGCCTTGTCGAGCAGCTTTTCCAGCTTGCTCAGCCTGTCACGGAACTGCGCCCCGGCGGCCGTGACGTCCTTGAGCAGGCCGGAGTGCAGCGTGACGTCGAGCGTCAGGCCCGTGTCGCGCAGGCTGTTGAACGTCTCGGAGACGAAGCGCGTGTACTTGACGACGGCGGGCAGGATCTGGCGCTTGGCCATCTCCGCCATCGTGCGCGCCTCGATCGAGACGGTGTTGACGTAGTTGTCGTGGCAGATGCCGTAGCGCGCCTCGAGCTCGCGCCGCGTCAGCACGCCGAAGCGCTCGAACAGCTCGATCGTGCGCGGGGCGATCGCCGCGTCGAAGGCGTCGACCGAATTGTCGATGTCGGGCAGGCCGCGGCGGTGGGCCTCCTCGGTCCAGGCCGCGGCGTAGTTGTTGCCGTTGAAGATGATGCGCTTGTGCTCGCGCATGATGTCGCGGATGATGTCGCGCACCTCGCTCTGCACGTCGTCGCAGCGCTCGAGCCGCGCCGCGATCTTGCTCAGCACGTCGGACACGATGAGGTTGGTCACGGTGTTGCAGTCGGCGATCGACATCGACGAGCCCAGCATGCGGAACTCGAACTTGTTGCCGGTGTAGGCCATCGGCGAGGTGCGGTTGCGGTCGGAGATGTCCTGCGGCAGCTCGGGCATCGAGCTGATGCCCACCTGCAGATTGCCGCCCTGGCGCAGGTCGGACTGGCCGCCGGTCTCGATCTCGCGCAGGATATCGGTCAGCATATCGCCCAGAAAGACCGAGATGATGCACGGCGGGGCCTCGTGGCCGCCCAGACGGTGGTCGTTGCCCGGCCCGGCGATCGTCATGCGCAGCAGCTCGGCCCAGTCGTCGACGGCCCAGATGAAGGCGCTGAGGAACAGCAGGAAGCGCGCGTCGGCGGCCGGCGTCTTGCCCTGCTTGAGCAGGCTGGTGCCGCCGTCGATGTTGATCGACCAGTTGTTGTGCTTGCCGGAGCCGTTGACGCGGGCGAACGGCTTCTCGTGCAGCAGGCAGACGAGGTCGTTGCGCAGCGCCACCTTTTTCAGCGTCTCCATGATGAGCTGGTTGTTGTCGCAGGCGATGTTGGCGGTGTTGTACACCGGCGCCAGCTCGTGCTGGGCGGGCGCCACCTCGTTGTGCTCGGTCTTGGACGGCACGCCGAGGCTCCACAGCTCCTCGTCCACCTGGCGCATGAACGAGCCGACGTTCTCCTTCAGCGAGCCGTAGTAGTGGTCATACAGCTCCTGCCCCTTGGCCGGCTGCGCGCCGTACAGCGTGCGGCCGCACAGCATCAGGTCCTGGCGCTTTTTATAGAGCTCCTTGTTGACGAGGAAATACTCCTGCTCGGCGCCCGACATGGCGATGACGCGGTGCGCCTCGCTGTCGCCCATCGCGCGCAGCACGCGGATCGCCTGCGCCGACAGCGCCTCCATCGAGCGCAGCAGCGGCGTCTTCTTGTCGAGCGCGTCGCCGCTGTAGGAGAAGAAGCAGGTGGGGACGCACAGCGTGTCCTCCTTGACGAAGGCGGGGGAGGTGCAGTCCCACGCGGTGTAGCCGCGCGCCTCGAAGGTGGCGCGGATGCCGCCCGAGGGCAGGGAGGAGGCGTCGGCCTCGCCGCGCACGAGCTCCTTGCCCGAGAACGTCAGCATGATCGAGCCGTCGCGCTGGGGGTTGATGAAGGCCTCGTGCTTCTCGGCGGTGTAGCCGGTCATCGGCTGGAACCAGTGCGTGAAGTGCGTCGCGCCCTTGTCGAGCGCCCAGCGCTTCATGCCGTTGGCCACGGCGTCGGCGATGGCCGGGTCGAGCGCCCGCCCCTCGTTGATCGTGCGCCGAAGCTGCTTATAGGTGTCGCTGGGCAGATACTTGCGCATCGCCCGGTCGTCGAACACGTTGGAGGCATAGGCCTCGATCAGCGCATCCCCGCGTTCCGTCATAACGGTCCCTCCCGCAAAAAGTAAAAAAATATGAAAATAGAATACCGCACCGACGCGGTAAAGTCAATAAAATCGGGAAAAAGACTTGAGAAAAATTGGCAGCGGCAAAAACGGGCGGCAATCACGGAGAAAACCGAACGATATGCAGATTTTGATTTGCGCCGGGTCAAAACGCAATTGATAATTGAAAATTGAGAATGAATAATTGATGAGTCTCCGACGGATTGATTACCGCCGCCTTGGCGGCGGTATGGGATCGGTGTTTTGAGCGGACATGCGCCGCTCAAAACACACCATCCGCGCCGCAAACGTGCGCCGCAAAGCGGCGCATACGGCGCTTCTGCGCCGCGCCGGCAGTCCGGCGAAACGATTTGCCCGAATTCATTTCGGACAAATCTATCAAATCAAAAGGGGCCCCCGCAAAAACAAAGTTTTTGTGGGGAAGCTGCAGCGCACGCGCTGCAGCGGCGCGGCCGAGCGGGCGGGCGTTCTTCCGCCCGCTCGGCCCTTGACTCGAATGAAGATCCAGCGAAGCGATCTTCATTCGAAACGCGGAGCGTTTAAAAAAGGGATTGTTCCGAGGCACCAATCTCGGAACAATCCCTTTGGATCGCTCGTTATGCGATTTTGTCAGATGAGCTCGATGATGGCCATCTCGGCAGCGTCGCCGCGGCGGGGGCCGATGCGCACGATGCGGGTGTAGCCGCCGTTGCGGCCGGCGTACTTGGGGGCGATCTCATCAAAGGTCTTCTTGACGACGTCTTCCTTGGTGATGAAGGCCATGGCCTGACGCTTGGCGTTCAGGTCGCCCTTCTTGCCGAGGGTGATCATTTTTTCGGCCAGGGGACGGACTTCCTTGGCCCTGGTGACGGTCGTTTCGATCTTGCCGTTTTCCAGCAGATACGTGACCATCGCTCTCAGCATGGCGCGGCGATGATCGGTCGGTCTGCCGAGCTTGCGGGTTCCGGGCATTGTTGTTTACCTCCTATTTCAAACCGGCAGTCCGTGCCCGGTCCGTGACCGGACACAGACGCCACCTTATGTCTATTGATTTTCCACTTTCGCCAGATACAGGCCCAGGTCGGACAGCTTGTTGACGACTTCTTCGTAGGACTTGCGGCCCAGGTTGCGGACCTTCATCATGTCTTCCTCTGTCGTGTTGACCAGATCGGCCACCGTGTTGATGCCTGCACGCTTGAGGCAGTTGAAGGAGCGCACCGACAGATCGAGCTCCTCGATCGTCATCTCCAGGACCTTGTCCTGCGTGGACTCGCTCTTCTCCACCACCACCGACTGCGCGCCGATCTCGTCCGAGAGCTCGACGAACAGGTTGAGATGGTCGGTGAGGATCTTGGCCGACAGGCTGACGGCGTCGCGCGCCGTGATCGTCTTGTCGGTGAAGACCTCGAGGGTCAGCTTGTCATAGTCGGTCATGTTGCCGACGCGGGTGTTCTCCACCGTGTAGTTGACCTTGAGGATCGGGGTGTAGATCGAGTCGACGGGGATGACGCCGATGGGCTGCTGGGGCTGCTTGTTTTTATCACTCGAAACATAGCCGCGGCCGTGGTCGAACGTCAGCTCCATGCTGAGCTTGGCGTCTTCCATCAGCGTGGCGATGTGCAGATCGGGGTTCAGGATCTCCATCTCGGAGTCGCACTTGATGTCGCCGGCCTTCACCTCGCAGGGCCCCACCGCTTCGATGACCGCCATCTTGCGGCTTTCGGTGTAGAGCTTGGCGGTGATCTGCTTGACGTTGAGGACGATCTCGGTCACGTCCTCCTTGACGCCGGGAACAGTGGAGAACTCGTGCTGGACGCCGTCGATCTTGATGCTCGTGGCAGCCGTTCCGGGCAGGGACGAAAGCAGAACGCGGCGCATGGAATTACCGAGGGTCGTGCCGTAGCCGCGCTCGAGCGGCTCGACGACGAACTTGCCGTAAGAGCCGTCGGGCTGGGAATCGACACATTCAATACGCGGTTTTTCAATAGCTATCATTCATTACCCTCCTCGTAAAATGATGACATTGAGAACGCGTGGGCGGCCGCGCTGCAGCCGCACCGCATTACTTGGAGTACAGCTCGACGATGAGGTTCTCTTCGATCTCGCAGTCGATCTCGTCGCGGGTGGGCATGGTAGCGACCGTGGCCTGGCCCTTGGTCCTGTCGACGCTGAGCCAGCTTACGACGGGCATGGTGGCGTTGGCCTCCAGCGTGTTCTTGAACTTATCCTTGCTCAGGCTGGTCTCCTTGATGGCGACGACGTCGCCGGGCTTGACCAGATACGAGGGGATGTTGACCTTCTTGCCGTTGACGGTGAAGTGCGCGTGGCTGACGAGCTGGCGGGCCTCGCGGCGCGTCATGGCGAAGCCGGCGCGGTACACGACGTTGTCCAGACGGCGCTCGATGAGGATCAGCAGGTTCTCACCGGTCTTGCCCTGCTGGGCGAAGGCGCGCTCGTAATACGCGCGGAACTGCTTTTCCTGGATGCCGTATACGAACTTGACCTTCTGCTTCTCGTTGAGCTGGGTCGCGTAGTCGCTCTTCTTTCTCCTCATCTGGTTGCCGCCGGGGTTGCGGTTGGTGGTCTTGCGGTTGTAACCCATGACGGTGGGAGAGATGCCAAGAGCCTTGCAGCGCTTGGCAACAGGCTGCATATTTCTTGCCATATTGGATAAACCTCCTGTGTTCGATTAAACTCTTCTTCTCTTGGGGGGACGGCAGCCGTTGTGGGGGATGGGGGTCACATCCTTGATCATGTTGACCTCCAGACCCGCGGCCTGCAGCGCGCGGATCGCGGCCTCGCGGCCGGAGCCGGGACCCTTGACATAGACCTCGACGGTCTTCAGGCCGTGCTCCATGGCAGCCTTGGCGGCCGTCTCGGCGGCCGTCTGGGCGGCGTACGGCGTCGACTTTCTCGAGCCGCGGAAGCCCAGCCCGCCGGCAGACGCCCAGGAGATGGCGTTGCCCTTCAGGTCGGTGATGGTGACGAGAGTATTGTTGAAGGAAGCCTGGATATGGACGGCACCCTTTTCGATGTTCTTGCGCTCGCGGCGCTTGACGCGGCCGGCGGCGGCGTTCTTCTTGGTCTGTGCTTTCGCCATTTCTTAACTCACTCCCTTACTTCTTCTTGTTGGCAATGGTCTTCTTGGGACCCTTGCGCGTTCTGGCGTTCGTCTTGGAACGCTGGCCGCGGACAGGCAGGCCTCTGCGGTGACGCAGACCTCTGTAGGAGCCGATCTCGGTGAGACGCTTGATGTTGAGGCCGACCTCACGTCTCAGGTCGCCTTCCACCATATACTCATGCTCGATGGCCTCGCGCAGCTTGGCAGCTTCGTCTTCGGTCAGGTCTTTTACTCTGATATCGGGATTGATACCCGTCTTGTTCAAAATTTCCTTAGAGAGGGTGCGACCGATACCGTAGATATAGGTCAGACCGATCTCTACCCTCTTCTCACGAGGGAGGTCAACACCGGCAATACGAGCCATTTATCTTTACACCTCCAAATATTCTTAACCCTGCTTCTGCTTGTGCTTGGGGTTTTCGCAGATAACCATAACGCGGCCCTTGCGGCGGATGATCTTGCACTTCTCGCACATGGGCTTGACGGACGGCTTGACTTTCATGATTGTTCCTCCTGTCTTGGGATCAGTTATTTCGATCTCCAGGTGATCCTGCCCTTGGTGAGGTCATACGGCGACATCTGCAGCGTCACCCTGTCCCCCGGGAGGATCCTGATGAAGTTTTTGCGGAGCCTGCCGGAGATATGGGCCAGGATCCTGTGCCCGCCGGCGATCTCCACCTGAAACATTGCGTTTGGCAGCGCCTCTATAACGGTACCTTCCACTTCGATCATGTCTTCTTTCGGCATGCAAGTACTCCTTTTGGAAACACAGTCCGGGTTTACATTTTATCGGAGAGCACCGTCAGAATGATCGGCTCTCCCCCGGTGATCAGGATCGTGTTCTCGTAATGCGCGGACAGCCTGCCGTCCGTCGTCTCGACGGTCCAGCCGTCGCCGAGCGTCTTCACCTGATAACCGCCTTGATTGACCATCGGTTCGACGGCAATGGTCATCCCGGCCACCAGCCGGGGACCTCTGCCCGGATTACCGTAGTTCGGTACCTCGGGAGCTTCATGGAGCTCGGAGCCGACGCCGTGGCCCACGTAGTCGCGCACGACGGAGAATCCGTTCGCCTCGACGTACGCCTGCACGGCGTGCCCGATATCCGATACCCTCTGGCCCTCGCGGGCCAGCCTGATACCCTCATAGAAGCTCTGCCGGGTCACCTCGATGAGTCTCCGCGCCTCGTCCGAGATCTTCCCGCAGGGGAAGGTGTCGGCGCAGTCGCCATGGTAGCCCATGTACTTCGCTCCCACGTCGATCTTGACGAGGTCGCCCTCCTTCAGCTTGCGGCTGCCGGGGAAGCCGTGGATCACCTGATGGTTGATCGAACAGCAGATACTGGCCGGGAAGCCGTTGTAGTGGAGGAAGGACGGTGTGGCGCCATAGCCGACTATGACCTTGCGCGCCGCCTCGTCGAGCTCTCGGGTGGTGATCCCGGGAGCGACCAGAGCGCCCGCTGCCGCGCGTGCGGCAGCGGCGATCCGGCCCGCTTCCTGCATGAGCTTGATCTCATGCGCTGATTTGATTCTTATCATACCTCGACGCCGATGGCTTCCGCCACGAGAGCCGTGGTACCCTCAAGGCCTGCCTGACCGTCGACGGTCTTCAGCACGCCCTTGTCCTGATAATACTTGACGATGGGCTCGGTCTGGCTGTGATACACGGCCAGACGGTCCCGCACGACCGCAGGATCGTCGTCCTTGCGGATCGTCAGCTTCGCGCCGCACTTGTCGCACACGCCCTCCGTCTTGGGGGGAGCGCTGACGACGTGGTACGTCGCCTGGCACACCGGGCAGAAGCGGCGGCCGCTCATGCGCTCGACGATCGTCTCGTCGCTCACGTCGAGCAGCAGCGCCAGGTCGATGTGCGTCAGCTCATCGAGCGCGGCGGCCTGATCGAGGTTGCGGGGGAACCCGTCGAAGATCACGCCCTTGGCGCAGTCGGGCTGCGCCAGACGCTCCTTGACCAGACCCAGCACCAGCTCGTCGGGCACCAGCCTGCCGGCGCTCATATACGCCGCGGCCTGCTTGCCCAGCTCGGTGCCGTCGGCCATGGCCTTGCGCAGCAGGTTCCCCGTCGAGATCGAGGGGATGCCCAGCTTCGCGGTGATGAACGCGGCCTGCGTGCCCTTGCCGGCGCCGGGGGCGCCCAAAAGGATCATGTTCATGCTCATATCCTCCTGCGGTACGCTTTTATTCAAGGAAGCCCTTGTAATGGCGCATCAGCATCTGGTTCTCGATGGCCTTGACCGTCTCCAGCGCGACGCCGACCATGATGAGGATCGACGTGCCGCCGACAGCCAGACCGCCCAGACCCTTGAAGTTGCTCATGATCTGCGGCAGCGCGGCGATGATCGCCAGGAAGATGGCGCCCATCAGCGTCACCTTGTTCAGCACCTTGGCGATGAAGTCGCTCGTCGGCCTGCCCGGACGGAAGCCGGGGATGAAGCCGCCGTTGTTCTTGAGGTTATTGGCGACCTCGATGGGGTTGAACTGGATGGTGGAGTAGAAATACGCGAAGCCGAAGATCAGCAGCACGTAGATCGTGATATACAGCGGCTTGCCCTGCGAGAAGACCTCGACGAACTTGGCCCAGAAGCTGCCCTCGGTCGGCGTGAAGAACGCCGCGATCGTCGCCGGGACGGTGGTGATCGTCGAGGCGAAGATGACGGGCATGACGCCGGCCATGTTGACCTTCATGGGCAGGAACGTGCTCTGGCCGCCGTACTGCTTGCGCCCCACCACGCGCTTGGCGTAGGAGATGGGGATGCGGCGCTCGGCGTTGGTGATGAACACCACGAACGCGATGATGACGAGGAACAGCACCAGGATGAGCAGCGCCTTCCACCAGGCCAGCGTTCCGTTGATCGTGTTGATGACCATGCTGTAGGCCGCCGTGGGTCCGCGGCTGACGATGCCGATGAAGATCAGCAGCGACACGCCGTTGCCGACGCCCTTCTCCGTGATCTGCTCGCCCAGCCACATGACGAAGGACGAACCGGCCACGAAGGTGATGACGATGACGAAGCCGCTCCAGAAATCGGTGCGCGTCAGCACGCCGTAAGAGCGCAGCATCACGTAGTAGCTGTAGCCCATGATGAGCGACAGGGCGACCGTGAGGTAGCGCGTGTACTGGGCGATCTTCTTGCGGCCTTCCTCGCCGCCGTCCTTGGCCAGACGCTCAAGGGCGGGGATGGCCACCTGCAGAAGCTGCATGATGATGGAGCTGTTGATATAGGGGTACACGCCCAGGGCGAACACCGAGGCCTGCGACAGACCGCCGCCGGCGAGGATGTTGAAGTAGCCCAGGATCGTGTTGGAGTAGGCCGCGAACTGGTTGGCCAGCGCGGCCGTATCGACGTAAGGGACGTAGATCGCGTGACCGATGCGGTACACGACCAGCGCCAGCATCACGAAGAAGATCTTTTTGCGCAGTTCGGGGATCTTCCAAGCATTCCTGACTGTCTCGATCATGCTCAGATCACCTCCGCCCTTCCTCCTGCGGCTTCGATCTTTTCTTTGGCCGTAGCGGTGAAGCCGTTGGCCTTGACGACCAGCTTCTTGCTCACCTCGCCGTTGCCGAGGACGCGGAAGCCGTCATATTTCTTTTCGACCAGGTGCAGCTCGACCAGCGCGCAGAAGGTGACCTCGGCGCCGTCGTCAAAGCACTTGTCGAGCGTGGAGAGGCTGATCTCCTGATACTTCTTGGCGAAGTTGTTGTGGAAGCCCCTCTTGGGCAGGCGCCTGGAGAGAGGCATCTGGCCGCCCTCGAAGCCGGGGCGCACGCCGCCGCCGCTTCTGGCCCACTGGCCCTTATGGCCGCGGCCGGCGGTCTTGCCGTTGCCGGTGCCGAGGCCTCTGCCCTTCCGCTTGCCGACGGTGGTGCTGCCGGCGGCGGGGGTAAGTTCATGCAATTTCATGTTCAGCGCCCTCCTTAGTTATTCTCGGCGGCGACCGGCTCGGCCTTGACCAGATAGCAGATCTGGGCGAGCTTGCCGTCGGTCTGAGCGTTGGCGGGCTGAACGGTCACGTCGCCGATCTTGGTCAGACCCAGCGAATGGGCCGTGGCGATGTGCTTCTTATGCCTGCCGTTGAGGCTCTTCACAAGGGTGATCTTGACCATTTCCATAGTTGTTAACCCCCTTACCTGAGCTCGTCGGCGGGGATGCCGCGGACGAGGGAAACCTGCTGGGCGTCTCTCAGCGAGCACAGGCCCTGCATGGCGGCGGACACGACGTTCTGCGGGTTGTTGGAGCGCAGGCACTTCGTGCGGATATCGGCGATGCCGGCAGCCTCGACGACAGCGCGCACGGCGCCGCCGGCGATCACGCCGGTACCGGGAGCGGCAGGCTTGAGCAGCACGCGGGCCGCGCCAAACTTGCCCAGGACCTCGTGAGGGATCGTGCTCCCGTCGAGAGAGATCTTGACCAGATGCTTCTTGGCGTCCTCGATGCCCTTGCGGATGGCGTCGGGCACTTCGGAGGACTTGCCGAGGCCGAAGCCCACGATGCCGTTGCCGTCGCCGACGACGACCAGCGCCGAGAACTTCATGATGCGGCCGCCCTTGACCGTTTTCGATACGCGATTGAGCGCGACGACCTTCTCGGACAGCTCAAGTGTCGAGGCGTCTATTAACTTAGCCATTGTTTAGCTCCTCCCTTAAAACTTGAGTCCGCCCTCGCGGGCGCCGTCTGCCAGAGCCTTGACGCGGCCGTGGAACAGATAGCCGCCGCGGTCGAACACGACTTCCTCGACGCCGGCCTTGAGAGCTCTCTCAGCCAGGATCGCGCCGAGCTTCTTTGCGGCCTCGACGTTCCCGCCGTAGCCTTCAAAATCCTTTTCGTTGGTGGCGGCGGCGACCAGGGTGTTGCCCGTCACGTCGTCGATCACCTGAGCATAGATGTGCTTATCGCTGCGGAAGACCGCCAGACGGGGTCTCTCGGCCGTACCCGAAATGTGGGCGCGCACTCTCTTATGCCTCTTGAGCCTCTGAGCGTTAGAATCATACTTCTTAACCATTTAAGCGCACCTCCCTTATTTCTTCTTGGCGCCGGCCTTGCCCTCTTTGCGGCGGACAACTTCACCGGTGTAGCGGATGCCCTTGCCCTTGTAGGGCTCGGGGGGCCTCTTCTTGCGGACGTCGGCGGCGAACTGGCCGACGAGCTGCTTGTCAAGGCCGCTGATGACGATCTTGTTGGGCGCGGGCGCTTCGATGGTGATGCCATCGACGGGCTCGACGTTGATCTGGTGCGAATAGCCGATGTTCATGACCAGCTTCTTGCCTTCCATGGCCACGCGGTAGCCGACGCCGACGACGTCGAGCTCCTTCTTGTAGCCCTCGTTGACGCCGACGACCATATTGTTCAGCAGCGTGCGGGTCAGGCCGTGCAGGGACTTGTGGACCTTGTCCTCGCTGGGGCGCTTGACGTGCACCTCGTTGCCCTCGACCTCGATGATCATGTCGGGGTGCATCGTGCGCGTCAGCTCGCCCTTGGGGCCCTTCACCGTGACGGTGCTGCCGTTGACTTCCACGCTGACGCCGGCGGGAAGGATGATGGGCATTCTGCCTATACGAGACATAGCTTTTTACCTCCCCTTACCAGACAAAGGCAAGAACTTCGCCGCCGACGTTGAGCTCGCGGGCCTTCTTGTCCGTCATGATGCCTTTGGATGTGGAGACGATCGCGATGCCGAGGCCCTTGAGGACCCTGGGCAGCTCGTCGGCGCCGCAGTAGACGCGCAGGCCGGGCTTGCTGACTCGTCTCAGGCCGGAAATGGCCTTTTCCTTGTTGCTCTGATACTTGAGCGTGATGTGGATGTTGCCCTGGACGCCTTCGTCGGTCACTTCAAAGGCCTTGATATAGCCCTCATCCAACAGGATCTGGGCGATGGCCTTCTTCATGCCGGAGGCGGGCACATCGACAGTGGCATGCCTTGCGGCGCCGGCATTCCTGATACGCGTCAGCATATCAGCAATGGGATCTGTGATCTGCATTTTGATGTTCCTCCTTAAGAAGTTAGAGGGCAGCCGTTACTGCCATTTTGTTTCAGAACAGGGATACAGCCGGTCACGGAGATTGGCTGCATGCCGCCTGACGTTCCCATGGCGGCCCCCTCCACTATTCTCAGGTCCCCAAAACGCTCACGGCGTTTTGGGAGCCCCGTTTACATTATTGTGCCGAACTCGCTTCGGCGGTTGTTCCGACTTACCAGGAAGCCTTCCTGACGCCGGGGATCTCGCCCTTGTAGGCCAGCTCTCTGAAGCAGATACGGCAGACGCCGAAATCTCTCAGGTAAGCATGGGGGCGGCCGCAGATCTTGCAGCGGTTGTAGTTCCTGGTGGAGAACTTGCCGCCTCTCTGCTGTTTCAGGATCATTGCCTTCTTAGCCATTGTTTAGCTCCTCCCTTATTTCGCGAACGGAGCGCCCAAAAGCTCGAGGAGCTCTCTGGCTTCTTCGTCGGTCTCGGCGGTGGTGGTGAACACGATGTCCATACCGCGGATCTTGTCGATCTTGTCGTACTCGATCTCCGGGAAGATGAGCTGCTCCTTGATGCCCATGGCGAAGTTGCCACGGCCGTCGAAGCCGCCGTTCTGGATGCCGCGGAAGTCGCGCACGCGGGGCAGAGCGATGTTGAAGAACCTGTCGAGGAACTCCCACATGCGGTCCTGGCGCAGCGTGACCTTGGCGCCGATGGGCATATCCTCGCGCAGCTTGAAGTTGGCGATGGACTTGCGGGCGCGGGTGACGACGGGCTTCTGGCCGGTGATGATGGCCAGGTCGTTGCACACGGCGTCCAGCACCTTGGCGTTGTCGCGGGCTTCGCCGCAGCCGACGTTGACGGTGATCTTGTCCAGACGGGGGATCTGCATGACGCTCTTGTAACCGAACTTCTTCATCAGAGCGGGGGCGATCTCCTCGTTGTACTTCTGCTTCAGACGGGGCGTATAATTCTCAGACATTTCGCTTTACCTCCCCTTAGATCTCTGCGCCGCACTTCTTGCAGACGGTGACCTTGCTGCCGTCGGCACCCAGCTTGTGGGCCGGACGAGTGGGCTTGCCGCACTTGGGGCAGACTCTCATGACCTTGCAGGCCTTCAGGGGGATGGGCTTGGCGATGATGCCGCCCTCCTCGCCCTGACGGCGGGGCTTGGTGTGCCGCTGTGCGATATTGATTCCCTCGACGATGACCGTGCCGTTCTTGGGCGAAGCGCTGAGGACCTTGCCCTGCTTGCCCTTGTCCTTACCGGACAGCACGACGACGGTATCGCCGGACTTGACATGAAGTGTATTCATGGCTCTTCCTCCTTACAATACTTCGGGAGCAAGGGAGAGGATCCTCATGTAATCCTTCTCGCGAAGCTCGCGGGCCACCGGTCCAAAGATGCGGGTGCCCCTGGGGGTCTTGTCGTCCTTGATGATGACGGCGGCGTTCTCGTCGAAGCGGACGTAGCTGCCGTCGGGCCTGCGCAGGCCCTTGCGGGTGCGGACGATGACGGCCCTTACGACCTCGCCCTTCTTGACCTGGCCACCCGGAGTGGCCTTTCTGACAGAGGCGACCACGACGTCGCCGATGTTTCCGTATCTGCGGGTAGAGCCGCCGAGAACACGGATGCACTTGAGTTCCTTCGCGCCGGTGTTGTCGGCCACGCGAAGATAAGATTCAACTTGTACCACGGCTGACCCTCCTTATTTCGCCTTCTCGACGATCTCGACCAGGCGCCATCTCTTGTCCCTGGACAGCGGGCGGGTCTCCATGACGCGCACTCTGTCGCCGACGCCGCACTCGTTGTTCTCGTCGTGAGCTTTCAGTTTATAGGTCGATTTGACGATCTTCTTGTAAAGCGGATGCTGGACCCTGTCCTCGATGGCGACGACGATGGTCTTGTCCATCTTGTCGGAGACGACGATACCGACCCTTGTCTTGCGGAAGTTTCTATCACTCATTGTCGTATTTCCTCCTCACCGCTTACGCCTTGCCGGCGAGCTCGCGCTCGCGGATGACCGTCTTGACCCTGGCGATGTCATGCTTGACATCGGCGATCTTCAGCGGATTATCGAGCTGGTTGATGGCATGCTGAAGTCTCAGATTGAAGAGATCCTTTTTCAGCTCGTCCAGCTTCTGACCAAGCTGCTCGTTGGAGAGCTCGCGTACCTCTTTCACCTTCATTATTCAGCACCTTCTTCCTTGGCGCTGTCCTCTTTGGCGACGAACTTCGTCTTCAGGGGCAGCTTGTGGCTGGCCAGACGCATGGCCTCTCTTGCGGTAGCCTCATCGACGCCGGCGATCTCGAACAGAACGCGGCCGGGCTTGACGACAGACACCCAGAACTCGGGCGAGCCCTTACCGGAGCCCATGCGGGTCTCGGCAGGCTGCTTGGTGACGGGCTTGTCGGGGAAGATCTTGATCCAGACCTGGCCGCCGCGCTTGATATAGCGGGTCATGGCGACACGGGCGGCCTCGATCTGCTGGGAGGTGACCCAGGCGGGCTCGGTGGCCTGCAGGCCGTACTCGCCGTTGGAGATGAAGTTGCCGCGCAGGGCCTTGCCGCGCATACGGCCTCTCTGGACCCTCCTGTATTTAACTCTCTTCGGTAAAAGCATTACTGAGCTCCTCCTTCCTGCTTGGGAGCGGGCCTGCCGGCATTGCTGCCGCCCTGACGGGGACGGCTGTTATAGCTGCCCTGGCCCTGGGGGCGATTGCCCTGGGGACGGTCGCCGCGGTTGCCCTGCGGACGGCTGCCCTGCGGACGGTCGCCGCGATTGCCGTTATACGGACGGCGCTCGCCGTTGTTCCTGCGGTCGCCCTGACGGCGGTCGCCGTCGCGGCGGTCGCGGCGGTCGCGGCGCGGAGCCTCGACGCTCGACTGCCTCGGGCCGCCCGTGAGGACCTCGCCCTTGTACAGCCAGACCTTGACGCCGATCTTGCCGTAGGTCGTCTTGGCCTCGGCGAAGCCGTACTCGATGTCGGCGCGCAGCGTCTGCAGAGGGATGGTGCCCTCGTGATAGTGCTCGGTGCGGGCGATCTCCGCGCCGCCCAGACGGCCGGACACGCAGGTCTTGATGCCCTTGGCGCCCAGACGCATGGCTCTGGCCATCGACTGCTTCATGGCGCGGCGGAAGCTGATGCGGCGCTCGAGCTGCGAGGCGATGTTCTCGGCCACGAGCTGCGCGTTGAGGTCCGGGCTGCGGATCTCGACGATCGAGACCTTGACGGGCTTGCCGACCTTGGCGGTCAGCTCGGCCTCTAACTTCTGGATATCGGCGCCGCCCTTGCCGACGATCATGCCGGGCTTGGCGCAGTGGATGATGATGCGGACATTGGCGTTGGTGCGCTCGATCTCGATCTCGGGCACGCCGGCCGCATACAGCGTCTTTTTCAGATACTTGCGGATGTTGTAATCCTCAACGAGAAGGTCGCCGACCTGTTCGTCCTTGGCGAACCAGCGGGACTCCCATCCTTTGATAACGCCCACGCGAAGACCGTGGGGATTCACTTTCTGGCCCATAACTTACCTCCTCGTCCTATTCCTTTTCCTTGAGGACCATGGTCACGTGCGAGGTCCTCTTGTTGATCCTGAAGGCTCTGCCCTGAGCCCTGGGCTGGACCCTCTTCATGATGGGGCCGCCGGTGACGTACACCTGAGCCACATACAGCTTGGCGGGATCCATCTCAAAGTTGTTCTCAGCGTTCGCCGCCGCGCTCCTGAGGAGCTTCAGCAGATGCTCGCTCGCCGCCTTGGGAGTGTTCATAAGAATGGCAGCGGCAGCCGCCACATCCTTGCCGCGGATCAGATCGCAGGCGATCTGGACCTTGCGGGGCGAGATGCGCACATGCTTCAAATACGCTCTTGCTTCCATCTCACTGTCCTCCTACTTGTTCTTGTTGCCCGCATGGCCGCGGAACGTGCGCGTGGGGGCGAACTCGCCGAGCTTGTGACCGACCATGTCCTCGGTGATATACACGGGAACGTGCTTGCGGCCGTCATGGACGGCAATGGTGTGGCCGACGAACTCGGGGAAAATCGTCGAAGCTCTCGACCATGTCTTCAGGACCTTCTTGTCGCCGCTTTCGTTGAGAGCCTCGACCCTCTTGAAAAGCTCGGGAGCCACGAAAGGACCCTTCTTTGTGCTTCTGCCCATTTTAGTGTCTCCTTCCTGTTATTTACCGTTCCGGCGCCTGACGATCTGCTTGTCGGTGCGGTGATTCTTCTTACGCGTCTTGTAACCGAGCGTCGGCTTGCCCCAGGGAGAAACGGGGCCGGGACGGCCGATCGGGCTCTTGCCCTCGCCGCCGCCGTGGGGATGGTCGTTCGGGTTCATGACGGAACCGCGGACCGTGGGACGCACGCCCATGTGGCGCTTGCGGCCGGCCTTGCCCAGGTGGACGTTCTCGTGATCGATGTTGCCGACCTGGCCGATCGTGGCCTTGCAGCCCATCTTGATATAGCGGACCTCGCCGGAGGGCAGGCGGACCTGCGCGGCGGCGCCTTCCTTGGCCATGAGCTGGGCGGCGGTGCCGGCGGAGCGGCAAAGCTGGCCGCCGCGGCCCGGGTACAGCTCGATGTTGTGGATCACGGTGCCCAGGGGGATGTTGCTGACGGGCAGGCAGTTGCCCGGCTTGATGTCGGCGGTCTCGCCGCTGACGACCGTATCGCCGACCTTCAGGCCGTTGGGCGCCAGGATGTAGCGCTTCTCGCCGTCCTGGTACTCAAGCAGGGCGATGTGGGCCGAGCGGTTGGGGTCGTACTCGAGGGAAGCGACGGTGGCGGGCATGTCCAGCTTATCCCTCTTGAAGTCGATGACTCTGTATTTGATCTTGTTGCCGCCGCCCTGATGACGGACGGTGATCCTGCCGTAGCTGTTGCGGCCGGCGTTCTTCTTGACCGTCTCCAGCAGGCTCTTTTCAGGCTTGACCTTGCTAAGCTCTCTGTAATCCGTAACAGTCATGTTGCGGCGGGAGGGCGTAGTAGGCTTATAGCTCTTGATAGCCATTGTCTCTATTCACTCCTATCAGATAATCGTTTCGCATCGCCGCTTGGGCGATATACATTCGCGGTGGGGCGTTCGCCCCGCCCTTTAAACCATGCCCATCCCACAAAAGCTTCGCTTTTGCGGGGACCCTTTCGATCGAATGGATTTTGCCGGAATGAATCCGTCAAAATCCTACGGCCGAAACGGCCGCGGGCCTTGCGGCCCGTCTCGGGCATTGGTCTTTTAGACCATGCCCTCGAAGATCTCGATGGGCTTGGAATCCTCGGTCAGGCTGACAATGGCCTTCTTGCGGGCAGCGGTCTTGCCCACATGCACGCCCATGCGCTTGTCCTTGCCGAGCACGTTGATGGTGTTGACGCTCTTGACCTTGACGCCGAAGATGGTCTCGACGGCCTTGCGGATCTCGATCTTGTTGGCCGAACGGGCGACCTCGAAGACGTACTTTTTGTTCTCTACGCCCTCCATCGACTTCTCGGTGATGATGGGGCGGAGGATGACGTCATAAACGGATTTCATTTGCTGTAAACCTCCTCGATCATGCTGACGGCCTGCTGGTCGACGATGAACTTGTCTGCCTTGAGGATGTCATGCACGTTGATGACAGAGGCGAAGGTCGTCTCGACGCCGGGGATGTTCCTGGCGGAGAGGACCACGTTCTTGTCGACGGCGGGGGTGACGATCAGAGCGGACTTGGTGCAGCCGATGCTGTTCAGGAAGCTGACCATGCTCTTGGTCTTGATCTCCGGCAGCGTGATATTGTCGACGACCACCATATCGCCGGCGGCGAGCTTGGCGCTGAGGGCGCTGCGCATGGCCAGGCGGCGGCTCTTCTTGTTCATCGTGTAGCGATAGGAGCGGGGCTTGGGGCCGAGGGCGATGCCGCCGTGCGTCCACTGCGGGGAGCGGATGCTGCCCTGACGGGCGCGGCCGGTGCCCTTCTGCCTCCAGGGCTTCCTGCCGCCGCCGCGCACCTCGGCGCGGGTCAGCGTGCTCTGGGTGCCCTGGCGCTGGTTGGCGTTGTAGTTCTTGACGACCTCGTGCATCAGCGCCACATGAGGCTCGATGCCGAAGACCTCGTCGCTCAGTTCGATCTCGCCGATGACCTTGCCGGTCATATCATAAAGATTGGTTGTAGCCACTGTATTTCCTCCTCCCCGTTACCTTCTGGCCGAAGCCTTCTGCGGGTTGCTGCTGACACCCTGGAGCTGCGTGTTCTTGACACGGTTCAGCTTGACGGTGTTCTTGATATACACGACGCCGCCCTTGGGGCCGGGGATCGCGCCGCGCACGGCGATCATGTTGTTCTCGGCGTCGACCTTGACGATCTGCAGGTTCTGCACGGTGACCTGCTCGTCGCCCAGATGGCCGGCCATCTTCTTGCCCGGCATGACGCGGGAGGGGTCGGTGTTGGCGCCCATCGAACCGACGCTGCGGTGCACGGGGCCGACGCCGTGGGTGTGCTCCTGCGAGTGGGCGTTCCAGCGCTTGACGACGCCGGCGTAGCCCTTGCCCTTGCTGGTGCCGATCACGTCGACCTTGTCGCCCTCGGCGAACAGGTCGGCCTTGACGACGTCGCCTACGTTGTAGGTGCTGCAGTCGGCCAGGCGGAACTCCTTGAGATACTTGCGGGGCGCGACGCCCTGCTTGGCGAAGTGGCCCTTGAGGGGCTTCGTCAGATGCTTTTCCTTGACGTCGGCAAAGCCGAGCTGAACGGACTCATATCCGTCCTTCTCCGCAGTCTTGCGCTGCGTGACGGTGCAGGGGCCGGCTTCGATGACCGTAACGGGGATCACCTTGCCGGTTTCGTCGAAGATCTGCGACATGCCGACCTTTCTGCCGATGATTGCTTTGGTGAGCTGCAATTTTATTTCCTCCTTAAGTTAGTGGTTGGAAAACAGTAAAGTTTTTGTCTTCCTTCATTTCCCAACATAACCCTCCCGCCTTGCGCGGCCGCGGCCGATACGGCGGCCTCCGGCCCCGGCGGGAACGGTTGTTGACTGATTGGTGGGTAGTGCTTAGAGCTTGATCTCGACGTCGACGCCGGCGGGCAGGTCGAGGTTCGTCAGGGCCTCGATGGTCTTCTGCTCGGGGTTGCGGATGTCGATCAGGCGCTTGTGGGTGCGGCGCTCGAACTGCTCGCGGCTGTCCTTATATTTATGGACGGCGCGGAGGATGGTGACGACCTTCTTCTCGGTGGGCAGGGGGATGGGGCCCGCGACGTCGGCGCCGGTGCGCTTGGCCGCCTCGACGATCCTCTCGGCCGCCTGGTCGATAAGCTGGTGGTCATAGGCCTTGAGCCTGATTCTCATTTTCTGCATGTCTGCCATTTTGTGCTCTTTCCTTTCTGTGCGTACGCAAATCCTTTTGATTTGGTACGGCGAGAAACCGTGCAACGCTTCCGGGTGTATCATGCTTTGGGCATACGAAAAGCCGGCATGCATGATATGTCCGGCGCGAAAATGATACTCGTTGGTCTCCCCGTGGCTTACCTGCCGCGTGCAGGCAGTTCCTCCGGTTGTGCGGATACGCGAGCATGTTGGTTTTCTCTGCCGCCCGATTTTCGGACTACTCCCCCGAAGTTACCCGGCCATGCCGGCAATCTCCGGATTCATCGCTGTATTTTTTGGGCTTTTTGCCCCGCCCGACATTCCGGGCGCTTTTATAGGATACCAAAGAACATAAAAATTGTCAAGCCCTTCGGCTTGACAAATGACGTTTGTATTTGATGAATTTTCACGAAATTTCGAGCTGTTTTTGGTCATTTCGACAACGACCACAATATATAGACAAACGGCGGCGGAAATGACATATTTGTGGATCACGCTTTACATACTTCCTGTATATGCAAAGTAACCGCCCTTCAGCCCCTGAGTGTTGCGGTACCATTGATTATAGCAGGATGTGCCATCATGTCAAGCGTGACACCGCCATGAGATTTGACAAACGCAGCCGAATATGCGATACTGTTACGGGCGCTGCCATAACGGTAGGCGGTTTCGTCTCATCCCTGATGAAAGGGGGTGGGAGCATATATGAGGGAAAGACGCACGAAAGATCTCTTTCGTCTGTTCGTTTGTACGGCGATCCTTTTGTGGATCACGCTTTACATATTGCCCATATATGCAAAGTAACCGCCCCTCGTGCCAGAGTTGACGGTTACTTTGTAACATAAAACCTGGCGAAACCGTTTACCGGCAGCGCCTTTTTGTATCTCTATTATAGCAGACTGTGCGGAATTGTCAAGCGCTCCCCTTGCGGGGAGCGCTTTTTGAGTTTTGGGATTGTTGGCTGAAGCCGGGCTTTTTAGCCGATATAGCCGCCCTTTTTCAGGATCTCGATGGCCTGCTCGGCCTTGGAGGAGTTGATCATGACCATGGGGCCGGTGCAGCCCATGCCGCTCTCGGCATAGATGCCGGCCTTCCACAGCGAGGCGACGGCGTCGTCGAGGTCGAGGACCTCGATGCCGGGGATCTCCTCGTTGACGACCTCCTTGGGAGGCGCCTTGACTTCTTCCGCGGGCGCGGCGCTCTTGGCGGCGGCAGCCTTGCGGGCGTCCAGGATGGCCTTGAGGCCGGCCTTCTCGGCGGCGGCGAACTCGGCCTTGGAGACCTCGAAGATCTTGTTGCGCACCAGAGTGGCGGCGTACTCGATGGCGCCGGCGATGACCGGGGCGCCGGAGGCGCGGGAGACGATCATGATCAGCTTCTCATAGCCCTGACCGATGCCGGGGCCGTAGCCGTAGCCGGTGGCCTCGAAGGAGCCGCCGGTCTGGAAGCTGGACATCATCTTGACCAGCACGTTGCCGGTGAGCGAGTCGGTGACCAGGACGTCGGGCGTGCCCTGCAGCACGTCGTTGCCGCGCATGACGGAGCCGCCGTCGGCGCGGCCGGAGACGGCCCACTTCAGCGGGTAGCCGCCCTCGGCGAGCTGCTTGAGCGCGGTCTCGGTCTGGCGGGCGCCGTCCACGTTGAGGATGCCGACGCTGGGCTCCTCGACGCCGGCGGCCTTGGCCGCGATGATGCCGTAGATCGCGTTCTTGATCATGCCCTCGATGCGGTCGGTGGAGGAGGTGCCGGTGGTGGTGGCGATGAACATCTCCTTGCCCTTGGCGGGGGTGATGACGCGGCCGACGGTGGACACGCCGATCGGGAACGGGAAGTGCATCGTGACGGCGCCGTCGACCTCGCCGGCGTCGACCATCTGCTCCATCTTCTTGTGGCCCTCTTCGTCGTCGGCGACGTGCACGGTGGTGATGCCCTCGTGCTCGAGGCTGCCGATGTACACGACGTCGACGCCCTTGGCGGCGGCCATGACCGCGGCCTTCATGGCGTTTTCCTCGCCGTGCTCACTGCCCATGCCGGTCAGCGCGATGCGGGGCTTCTTGCCAAAGGAGCCGGTCTCGAGGCCTTCGGCCATTTCGAGGAAGGCTTTGGCAATGGTTTTTTCCAGATTGCTCATATTCGGCCTCCCGCTTACTCGGCTTCGGCCAGCAGCTTGGCGGCGAAATCCTTGAGGGACTTGGCGATGAGGGTCTTGACCTCTTCCTCGCTGACGCCCTTCTCATTGCCGGCGCCGGAGTTGGCCTGGATGACGAAGGAGACGCCGTCGAACAGGTTGGTCATGCGGCCGAGGAACAGCGAGCCCTTGCCGACGACCATGCAGTTCTTGATCTTGCCGGCCAGGATGTCCTCGCGGGCGTAGCCGATGACGGGCACGCCGGAGGGGATGTGGCCCTGGGTGGGCGCCCAGCCGACCATGCCGTGCTTGGCGGGGAAGGTCTTGAGGTCGGCCTTCTCCATCTCGCCGCGCTTGATGGCGGTGGCGGCCACGACCTTGAAGAACTGCAGCGCGGGATCGCCGCCGCCGGCAGGCTTCAGGATGTCGGAGTTGTGCAGCTCGCCGGCGTACTTGTCGATGTCATGGACAGTCAGACCGTTGCGCTCCAGCGGCTTGAAGACGAGGGAGGTGGTGACGGGCTCGGGGGCGGAGCCGGTGCCGACGGTGTGGCGGCCCAGCATCTCGAGGTTGACCTCGGGGTTGACGCCGTCGTTCTCGCCGACGATGACGGCGAAGGCGCCCAGCATGTCTTCGAGGATGGGCAGGCCCTTCTTGACGTGGTCCTTGCCGTTCATGCCCAGCTTGGCGGTGCAGCCGCCGGCGGTGACGACGACGGTCTTGTAGGAGCCGGCCGCGACGAGCGAGGCGGCCTCGATCATCGTGTGGGCGGGGGCGGCGCAGAAGCCGCGGGTGTCGGAGCCGGAGGCGTTGACCAGACCGGCGATCTCGGCCACGGACTTGGCGAAGTTGCCGCCGCCGCGCTGGTTCATATCGCCGCAGGCCTCCTCGGAGCAGTCGATGACGTAGTCGACGTCCTCCTTGGCGACGCCGCTGTTGCGCAGCGCATGCAGGATGCCGACGACGTTGGACGCCTTGGAGACGATGTTCTCGTGCATGACATGGGCCGACAGGTTGACGTCGACGTCATGGGCGCGCTTGACGGCGCCGACGAGCTGGCCCAGGTGATACAGGCCCTCGGCGTGCTCGTTCTCGACCAGCTCCTTGACCTTATCGGCGGGGACGCCCGGCTTGATGCGGGCCATGATCGTCTCGTCGATGATGGGATCGGCGGCCAGCGCGTCCTTGTGGGCGGCGACGAACTCGGCGTCGAGGTCGACCAGATCGAACGTGTCGCAGGCCTGCATCAGCAGCAGGAACTCCTCCTGCGGCATGATCTCGCCGAACTTGCCGTAACGCTCGTGCAGCGGGCACTCCTGCTCGTTCCAGGGCATGGGGATCTCGGCGAGCTGATCGGGATGGATGTTGCCGATGTAGGCCTGGTTGGGATAATAGGCGACGGCCTGCTCATAGGTGCGGATGTGGGCGGGCAGAGCCTTGAGGTATTCGGACTCGGGGTTGACGATCCGCTCGGTCGTCTGGGTGGCTCCGTTATGGATGACCATATCGGGGGTGTGGACCAGCGAATAGCCGGCGCCCTTGATTACACTGCTCATGTCGGTTCACTCAACCTTTCAATTATAATCCGGGCGAAAAACTTCGTTTTTCGTCCCAATTTCGAGTTGTCTCACAAGGAGGAAACAAAAAGCGCTCAGGGTCGTTCGAGGTGTTCGGACGCCGGGCGATCGCACAGCGGGCGCGTCGTCAGGCAAGCAAAAAGCGCAGCGGGATACTTTGTGTATCCCCGGGCATTTTTGCGCGGCATGACGGCGTGAGCGCGCAGCGAGCGTCGGCGGACGGACGCCGAGGACGGCCCAAATAATAACAACGGAGGGGCCGGGATGAGTCCCGGCCCCTTTGCACGTCTTAGCCGAGGTACTTGCAGTACTGCTCGCGGATGCTGGACATCTCGCTCACAATATCATCGACGTCAAGTACCATCTCCATCATGCCGACCTGATCCTCGTAAACGGCTTCGTCAAACTCAGCCTTCACTTCGGGCTCGCAAACATGATAAACCGTGAGTCCCAACGAGACTCCTGTCAACGGACCTGCATAAGTCGGGTCACCGGCGGTAACGGTCTCGGCAGCCAGACCGGAGGCTTCACCCTCCGCTGCTCCCAGCAGCACCACTACGTTTTCGGGACCATACTCATTCGCGAACTCGAGAACACGTCTCTGGTTCTCCAGATCCATTGCGCCTGCGGCGGTTCAGACGAAGCACTCCGTCGAAGAGAAGACGACTTCCGCGCCGGCAGACTTGACACACTCTTCGATGGCAGGGCCGGGCACGCCGTCTCTGTCGCCGATGATAATGGCTTTTTTGCCATTAAGAATGCTCATGACTACATTTCCTCCTCATTTAGATTTATAGTCAGCCCTCGCGGGCGTTCTATATGATGTTTTGCCGGAAACATCGCCTCCGGCGGGGCTGTTCCCTGCGGCGCTTCGCGCCGTAAGGGATCGGTTTTCGGCCGGACATGTGCCGGCCGAAAATACCTTCCGCGCCGCAAACGTGCGCGCGCAGCGCGTGCGCTGCAGCGGCGCGGCCCGAGCGTCAGACGGTCTTCTGACGCGGGCCCTTTCATCGGCAAAAAGCTCGCTTTTTGCCGATCGCGCAAGCGTTTAGATGTGGCGCTTGATCATGGCCTCGATGTTCTCGACGGTCGCGTCGTCCTTGACGCAGGAGTCGATCTGAGCGCCGTTCTCATAGATGGCCATGACGGGCAGACCCATGACCTTCTGGCCGATGGCCAGGCGGCGGGCCTTGGTGGTGTTCAGAGCGCAGAACTTCAGCTTGTCGCCGTAGGTCTCGGCAAACTCATGGACGTGGGGCATCAGAGCGGCGCAGGGGACGCAGCCGTCGCCGTAGAAATCCACGAAAACCTTACCCTCGGCCTGCAGCACTTCGGCTTCAAATGTGTTCTTATCGACTTCAAGCATGGTAGTAGTTCTCCTTTTTTATAGAATAGTTTTTAGAAGACTTATTTGTTGGCCAGATAATGCTCGGCCTGCATGGCGGCGATGGCGCCGTCGGCAGCTGCCGTGACGACCTGGCGCAGGCTCTTGACGCGGATGTCGCCCGCGGCGAAGACACCCTCGATGTTGGTGTGCATGTCGGCGTCGGTCTTGATATAGCCGCGATCCATGTCGAGCATGCCCTCAAACAGCGCGCTGTTGGGGTTGTAGCCGATGAAGCCGAACAGACCGAACACGCCGTCCTCGGGGTCGGCCTCGATCCTGGTCAGCTCGCCGGTCTTGGTGTTCTTGACCGTCATGGCCTGCAGCATCTCGTCGCCCTCGACGCTGTCGACGACCGTGTTCCACAGGAAGGCGATCTTCGGGTTGGCGAAGGCCTTCTCCTGGATGGACTTGGCGGCGCGGAGCTCGTCGCGGCGGTGGATGATCGTGACCTTGCGCGCGAACTTCGTCAGATACATGGCCTCTTCCACGGCGCTGTCGCCGCCGCCGACCACGTACACCTCGAAGTCTTCAAAGAAGGCCGCGTCGCAGGTGGCGCAGAAGGAGATGCCCTTGCCGACGAAATCGCCCTCGTTCTTGCAGCCGATGGGCTTGGGGAACGCGCCGGTGGCGATGATGACGGTCTTGGCCTGATAGTCGCCCTTGAAGCCGTGCAGCGTCTTGACCTCGCCCTCGAGCTCGACGCTCTTGATGGTGTCGCTGACGCGCTCGGCGCCGAACTTCTTGGCCTGCTCGGTCATTCTGGCGATCAGGGAGGGGCCGGAATCGCCCTCGACGCCGCCGGGATAGTTCTCGATCTCATCGGTGATGGCGATCTGGCCGCCGTCCTGGCCCTTCTCGACGATCAGGGTGGACAGACGGGCACGGCCGGCATACAGACCGGCGGTCAGGCCCGCGGGGCCCGCGCCCAGAACGATGACGTCATATACTTTGCTCATGGGAAATCGTCCTTTCTTTTATCGGAATGTGTATTTGTGTACTCTGCTTCATGCGGACGCCCGCAAAGCGCCGGAGCGCCGAGCCTTCACGCTCTGCCGCTTTGCGGGCCTCATCCCTTGCCCTCCCGGGAGCCGAAGCTCCCGGGAGGGTCGATCAGGCTCGTACAGTTTTAAGGATCAGTCCTCGAAGACCGTCTGATCCTCGACCTCGGTGCACAGGGCCTTCAGGGCCTTGGCGACCAGCTTTTTCCTCAGCTTGTACTCTTCCTCATGATCCAGGGCGGGGTTGCCCAGGGGGTGAGGAATGGCGATGGTGGGAACGATACGGTTCGCACCAACCGTCATGGAAATAGGCGTGACCGTGCACATGTGGACCACAGGCAGGCCGGCTCTTTCGATCTCTTTAACCATCGTTGCGCCGCAACGTGTGCAGGTTCCTCACGTAGACGTCATAATGACGGCGTCTACTCCCGCAGCGACCAGCTTCTGAGCGTACTCAGCAGCGAACTTCTTGGCGGAAGCAACGGCGGTGCCGTTACCGACAGTGGCATAATACAGGTTGTGCAGCTTGCCGATGACGCCCTCGCGCTCGAACTCGCGCATGACGTCGACGGGCAGAACGCGGTTGGGATCGGCGTTGGCATAGATGGGATCGTAGCCGCCGTGGGCGGTCTCCCAGCCCTCGGAGGTAAGCGCATCCCAGCCCTCGATGTTGTACTCGCCGTAGTGGGAAGCGGACGAGGACTCGATGTGGTCGGGGTTGCCGTGAGGCACGATGCCGCCGGAGGTGCACAGGGCGATGGTCGCCTTGCTCAGATCCTTGATGGCGGGGTTGGGCTTGACGCGGTCGAACGAGGGCATCGGATACTCGGTGACGAACGGCTGGTCGTTCAGCTTCTTGATCAGCATATCGACCGCGCGCTTGGCGCCGCGCTCTTCCTCGAACATGTTGACGCGGATGCCCATGTTCATGTAGCCTTCCTCGACGGAGGCGCCGATCTTCTCGCCCTTCATGATCTTGAGAGCGAGCTTGGCCATGACGGGAGCGGCCTGGCGCATGCCGGCGGCGCTGTCGCGGGTGGCGACGATCATGACCTTTTCCTTATAGTCCGCGCCGGGGTTCTCGGTGTACATACCGGTCAGGACGGGGATGCCCAGCTCCTGCACGGCAATGGCGACGTTGGCGCAGGCATAGCCGTAACGGCCGGCGTTGAAGGCGGGGCCGGCGATGAAGAAATCAGGCTTGATCTCCTTGACCCAGGCCAGGATCTGCTCCTTGGCTTCCTTCTCGTGCTCGGCGAAATAGGAGTCGCCGCAGACGATGGTCTTGACGATCTCAGCCTCGCCCTTCCACTGGGCCTGCAGGGCAGCACCGGGGCCGACCACACCGTCGCGCAGCTCGGGAGCGACATGAGCCATCTCCTCGCCGCCGATCTGGGCGAAGAACTGGTTGATGTAGTGAACTACTTTGAAACTCATGGTGGTGTTATCCTCCTCTCTTATTATATATAATGTTATCTGGCGCTCAGCTTGCCGAAGCCCATCTCGTTGTTGCAGCTCGTCAGGATCTGGATCTCGGCCTCAATGGTGCCGTCCGGACGCAGAGAGCCCGCATGGCTGCCGGCGATGACGTCGACATAGTCGAGCATGCCGATGACCTTGTCCATCTTGGGCAGGATGATGACTTCGTTGGCGTTGCCGCCGGTGACAACGGCGTCAGCCAGAGGATCGGCGTCGGCGAGGGACTGGGACTTGCCGTCCTGGCCGGCGTACTCGTCGGTGACGATGGTGGTCTTGACACCCTTCTTCTCGATCTTGACGGTGTTCATGATCAGGTCGGTATCGGGGTTGCCGAAGCCTTCCTGCGTCACGATCGCGCCGTCGACGCCCAGGAACTCGCACAGCTTGGCGGCCCAGTCGGAGGAGCGCTGCTTATCGGCCAGGTAGACGTTCTCGTTGGTGATGATGACGCCGACGAAGTTCAGGGTCTTGCCGTGCTGCTTGAACAGCTCGTGCACGACGGGGTTGTTCTGATGGATGTAAGTGGGGTTCTTGTCGCAGGCAGACACGCAGTTGCCGGACACGATCGCGCCGTCCATGATCTCCTGGGGCCACAGCATGGTGGTCAGGGTGCGCTTGGCGTCGACGCCGTAGACCCACGTGTCGTGCAGCAGGCCCTGGGTCTGCAGCATGGCGACATAGGCGACTCTGGGCAGATCGGGATACATCTCGATGCCTTCCTTGAGGTTCGGCGTGGAGAAGACTTCGGTCTCGTCCGGGGTCAGGTTGCGGGCCAGCTCGCCCAGATAGGCGGCGACCTTCAGGCCGGCCATACGAACGGCCTTCTCATACTCGGGCTTCTTGGCGTTCTCGATCGGCAGGGTGGAATCGGGATCGACAGCCAGCAGGAAGTCGGCGGGCTCGCAGACGACGCAGAAGTTGATCGTCTGGGAGAACGGGGTGTACTTGGCGCCGGGGCCGCTCATGTCGATCAGGCCCTCCTGGAAGCCGACGATCTTACCGGCCGTGACGACAGCCATGTCCTTCAGGCAGTAGGTCTTGCCGGAACCGACGGTCTCGACCTTGCTGACCATGCCGGGGAACACGCCGCCGGGGCCCTCGACCTTCACGCGGGGTTCGATAACGTCCTTGACCGGGGTGATGCGCACGCTCTCGCCCGGCTTGGCAACGTCGAAGTGCACGTCCTTGATGTTTTCATCTTCCAGAACGAGCGCCTTCACGGCCGCTTCATCAACGTAAAGCACGCCGTTCTCGATCTTCGACTCAGAGCCAATGACGATATCCTTGATGTGGATATAACCCAGCTCAAGAGTTTTCAAGATACATTCCTCCTAATCACTATAAATTTTTGTATTTCAACTTGCATTGAAAAACCGAAACCGTTTACCGCAGACCGCTTACCGCCGACTCGATGGCGCCGGTGATGAGGAAATAGTCGATCATGCGGAAGTCCGCCAGGATCTCCTCCGTCAGGATCTTCTGACGCTGGCGGTATTTCTCGAACTTGCCGCTGGTGGCCACGACGATGGCGTTCTCGATCATCTTCTCGGAGTCTTCGTCGAGCCTTCCGGCGTCGACCGAGATCATGATGCTCTTGTACGGCGTCTCGTTGGGCTTGACGCTGCCGCTCAGCGGGTGCGTCAGCAGCCGGTGGCCCTTCTGCACCTCGTCGCGCACCGTGTAGAGCACCTCGTCGAACGAGCACTCCTTATACAGCACGCAGTAGCGGGCGCCGTAGGCGTCGCGCACGCGCGGGTTGTTCGTTATGATTATGAAATCCAAGGGAACCGACCGCCTTTCCAATCGCGCAAAAGTGTGGACATGCAAAAATAAGCGGCGTGAGCACTCTCAGATCGAAAACGGCGCGCACCAAAAAGGCGCGGCAGTCTTTCTTCTCCGTTCGTTGGCCTGAGAGATTCCGGCGGGCCGTGGCCGCCGTTGCTCCTTTGGCGCATAAGCTCGCGTTCGCTTACAGCTCTTCAGAGTGCGGTCCGCATCCGGTCCTTTTGCCTGAAAGTTTGGGGCGGCGGCGACCGTCCGCGCGCCCTTGCCTCTTCGGCGGCCCGGGAGCTCTCTCCCGGAAGCATCATCCCGCAGATATGCAATTTTGGGCAGACTGCTACACGCGCAGTCCTAATAGTATTTTACCACAACCGGAACATTTGTAAAGACTGTTTTCCCGCGAATATTTAAAAAATTCCGTGAATAACGGCGCTTTTTTTAGCCGTTTTGCGCCCTTTATAGAGAATAATGATAACAAGGCGTCCGATTCTCGATTTTTCGACGGATTGTAAAAACTGTCAGTTTGGTTTCCCCGCAAAAACTGTGTTTTTGCGGGGGCCCCTTTTGATTCGATAGATTTGCCCGAAATGAATTCGGGCAAATCGTTCGCCGCACTTGCGGCGCGGCGCAGAAGCGCCGTGCGCCCTGCGGGCGCGCCGGAGAACGACACAAAAAAGCAGCCTGACGATGCAGGCTGCTTTTTTCTGGCGGGCGTACGTGGGAATCGAACCCACCTAAGAAGCTACTAACCCCTATCACCGGTTTTGAAGACCGGGGGGTACACCAGCACCCATCTACGCCCGTATCGCGCCCGCATCCCGCGGGCATGATTACTATAACACGATGCGCGGACGAGGTCAAGGGGTTAAGGGCAATGAAGAACGAATAATGAACAGCGACACAACAATGTGCCCGCAGGACGGCCGTCCTGCGGGCACGCTTCATTCCTTCATTCCTTCATTTCTTCATTGCCCTTTAACCGCTTCCCGCCAGCGCGCCAGCAGCGCGTCGAGCGCGCTTTCCGCGAGGTGCGCTTTCGGCTTGAGGCCGCCGTCGGCGTCCCCGAGGATGCGGTTCATCACGACCCAGTGCATCGCCTCGTCGGCCCAGTCGGATATCTCGCCCGCGTCTGGATAGTCGAGCCGGAACATCCACAGCCGCCCTGTGGGCGGCGGCTTCATTGCCCTAAGGCTCCCCCGCGGGGGGGAAGCTAATAACGCGCGCCGCGGACGGCTTCTGCGCCGACACAACAATTTTCCATTTTCAATTATCAATTTTCAATTAAAAAAAGCCGCCTTGCGGCGGCTTTTTCAGCGATCGGCTTAATACTGTTTGTTATAGAAGCAAACTTTATAACGGTTGGTGTTGTCGTACACCTCGCCGTCGATGATGGTCTTCTCGCAGAGCGTGTAGTTGCAGAACGGATCGCCGCTGAAGATGGCGATATCGGCGTCCTTGCCGACGTCGAGCGAGCCCATGCGGTCGTCAAGGCCGAGGAAGCGGGCCGGGGTCAGGGTGACGGCCTTGAGGGCGCCGTCCCAGCTCAGGCCGTGGGCGATGGCGATGCCGACGTTGACCGGCAGCTTGTTGGTCTGGGAAGAGGTGTCCTGCGTCAGGCAGAAGTCGACGCCGGCCTTTTCCAGGATGCCGGGGTTGTCGAAGGTGGTGTTCCAGATCTCCATCTTGGCGGGGCCCATGTCGAGCGGGCCGACGACGGCGCGCACGTGCTCTTTGGCCAGATAATCCTTGATCATGTAGCCCTCGGTGCAGTGCTCGATGATGAAGTCGAGGTTGTACTCCTTGGCGATGCGGATGGCCGTCACGATGTCGTCGTTGCGGTGGGCATGGATGCGGCAGCGCATCTCGCCGCGCACCACGGGCACCAGCGCCTCGAGCTTGAAGTCGGGCTTCGGGGGCTCCTTGCCCTCCTTCTCGGCCTTCAGCTTGGCGTCGGAATAGGCCTTGGCGTTGAACAGCGCCTCGCGCAGCACGGAGGCGACGCCCATGCGGGTGTTGGGCAGGACATGGCGGTTGCCGTAGACGTTCTTCGGGTTCTCACCGAAGGCCATCTTCATCATCTCGGTGCCGGGGATGAACAGGTCGTAGACCGTCTCGCCTTCCTTCATCTTGATGGCCAGGCCGGTGCCGCCCAGGACGTTGGCGGAGCCCGGACCGGTGTAGCACACGGTGAAGCCGGCCTCGCGCGCCACGCGGATGGCCATGTCTCTGGGGTTCAGACCGTCGAGACCGCGGATCTGGCTGGTGTTGGGGGACGAGACCTCGTTGCCGTCGTGCACGACGGGACGGGGCTGGGGCTCGGCAAACGTGGAGATGTGGGTGTGCGCGTCGATCAGGCCGGGCGTGACCCACTTGCCGGCAGCGTCGATGACCTCGGCGCCCTCGGGGATGGCGACGTCGGCGCCGACGGCCGTGATCTTGCCGTCCTCGACAAGGATCGTGCCGTTTTCGATGACGCCGTGGGTGACCGTGAACAGCTTTCCGCCTTTGATAGCAAGCATGTTGAATCAACTCCTTTAAGTATTAAGCATTGCGCTTTAGTCAATTATACCAAAATGCGGCGAAAAAGCAAGCGTCGAACGGCGGTTTTTGCCGTCGAACGAAGATTTTGCCGCGCGCGCGGCTCGGGGCTTGACAAGCGCGCGCGACTGTGCTATTATATATGAGCACCGAAAAAGAGAATATCGCGGAGTGGAGCAGTTCGGTAGCTCGTCGGGCTCATAACCCGAAGGTCGGAGGTTCAAATCCTCCCTCCGCAACCAATGCAAAAAACACGGCCATGCGGTCGTGTTTTTTGCATTGCCTGTGGAAGAATTGCGCCTCGGCCTTCGGGTTATCGCCCAACGAGCGGAGCTCGTTGGGAATTGCGGCTCCGCGCTGCCGGCGGC
>JAEEGL014314600.1_pt1 | contig 33751 bp, 28 predicted proteins | sample 9134231 | NCBI WGS metagenome assembly JAEEGL01 (sample SAMN16246548, study PRJNA631951) | gut metagenome | biome: gut microbiome; feature: rumen; material: fiber-attached | host: Bos | place: Iran: Karaj | collected 2018-10 | reverse complement strand
TTACGCGCTCACGGGCTGGTCAAGGGGCAAGACCGACTGGCGCGGCTGGGAGTTTTATTCGCCGGAGACAGGCGCGGGTTATTTCCAGCTGTTCCGCCCGGACAACGCAGAGGCCCCTGCACACCACGTCTGCCTCAAAGGGCTGGACGCGGCGTCAATATACGTCGTGCGCGACGTTGACAACGGCGAAGTGGGGCACGGCTCCGGCGCCGCGCTTATGGCGGATGGATTTGATGTGGAATTGCCTGCGCACGGAGCCGGATTGTATGTTTTCGGGGTGGAGTGAGGGGTGACGGTGACCGCAACCGGCGAAAGAAGGAATTGCGGTCAACGCCGCGGCTCATTTCATTGACCGCTGCGGTTCACGAGCGGTCCATTGACAACGCAGCGCCGTATGTTGTAGTATTGACCCGCATCCGGACCCGGAGGGGAGCAGAAATCCGCGGGTGTATTGGGCAACCGTAAAAAAATGAAATAGCGGGCTGTTTGCAATTTGCAAACAACTGAAATTAAAAGCGCGGGACGAGAATGAGAATTAGCATATGATTAAATTGTTGATAAGAAAAATTTGCTATCCTTTGCTTTATGTTTTCTATAAAGCCGTTTTTAGTATTAAGTTCGCGAGCGCTTACCGGAAAGGCGAACTGGCATATCTTTCCAAAGCGGAACTCGGCAGCTGGAAGCGCGCCATGTATGAAATGCTCAGGGAATACTGGGTAAAAGGCCGTTACGGAATTATCCGCAAGAAGATCGTTTTTTCATTCTGCGATTCGCATATTGAAGTCATAAGAAGGACTGAACCGTGCGATAAGAACAAGCCGATCGTTGTGCTGTGTGTCAGGAATGATATCCGGCGGATCAAGATGCTGGTTGACCACTACAGAGCGTTGGGCGTCACGCAATTTGCGATCCTGGACAACGGCTCGGATGACGGGACGTATGAATGGCTGCTAAAGCAGACGGATGTTGACCTGTACCGGTGCGTGGCGCAGTACCAAACTAATGTCAAAGAAGGCTGGATCAACCGGCTTATCAGTTATTACGGGTTTGACCGGTGGTATATCGTCACGGATTCCGACGAGCTGTTCGTTTATCCGGGCATGGAGACATTGCCGCTGGCGGAGCTGACAAAGCGGCTGGAGGACGCGGGGGTGAAGCGGGTCAAAGCGTTGACCCTCGATACGTACAGCGACGCGCCGTTGTTCACCGAATCGGCGGACATCCGGAAAGATTTCCGGTGGATAGACTCTGACAGCTATACAGAAAAAACTACCAGCGCGGGCATTTACCGCATTAAACGGTTTATCGGCGGGCCGAGATACCGGTTGATGAACTCGACTGTTCCGCTGGACAAACACCCGCTGGTGTATTGGGAAACGGGGACAATAAGTTCTGACGCGCACTACCAGTTTCCGCACAGCTATATCAACGAGGCGCCGTGTTTCGCGGGTGTGCTCCATTATAAATTCATTGACGCCGATCTTGAGGAATTCAAGAAAAGGGCTTCAGACCAGTCGACGTTCGCGGGCAACGGTATATTCTACCGGGAATATATGGATTTCTTTAATGCGCAGCAACAGCGTTCGCTAATGTACGACGGAAGCATTGAGTTTACTTCGTCGGAAGCATTAAAGCAGATACCGCTGATCGAGCGCCTGCCCGTCTGAGTATGAGGGCTGGCGGGGTTTGTTCGGGCGCGATCAACGATGCGTTGTGAACAGGTTTTTAACGAATTGTACGGGAAAGACGCGGAGGGAATAGCCTTCGCGCCGTACCGGGTCTGCCCGATCGGGGCGCAGGTGGATCACAATCTGGGCAAGATCACGGGCTTTGCCATCGACAAAGGCGTCAACATCGCGTACCGCGCCGCACCGAACGGCGCCGTGGAGCTGCACAGCCTGCAGTTTTCCAAGCGTGCACAATGGTCGGTACAAGAGGTCGGTCAAAAGGCCGGCGATTGGGCGGACTACCTGCGGGGGGCAACATGGGCGCTGAACAAGGCGTACACGCTCTCTGCGGGCCTCCGGGGCGTGATCGAGGGCTCGCTGCCTATAGGAGGACTCAGCTCCTCCGCCGCGGTAATTCTGGCCTTTCTGGAGGCGTTGTGCGCGGTAAATGATCTCAATCTTACGCCGCCGGAACTCATTGACATCGCGTTCGACGCGGAGAAGAATTACGTTGGCGTCAACCTGGGCAAGCTCGACCAGAGCTGCGAAGTATTGTCCGTCAAAGACCACCTGCTGTATCTGGACTGCGCCGACGGCAGCTACGAACTGATCCCCGCCGCGCCGGCTATGAAGCCTTTTAAAATCGCACTTTTCTTCAGCGGCCTCGAGCACAGCCTGGCCGGCTCAAAATACAATCTGCGCGTGGATGAACTGCGCGCCGGGGTGTATGCGCTGAAGGCGCTGAGCGGGGCCGACTACGGCCGGTTCGGCGAGACCAATGCCCGGGATGTCAGCTTCGAGGTCTACAATGAATATAAAGACCGTCTGCCGCTCCCGTGGGCAAAGCGCTGCGAGCACTGGTACACCGAATTCCAAAGAGCGGAAGCCGGCGCGGAGGCCTGGCGGCGGGGCGATATCGAGGAGTACGGCCGGCTGTCGTTTGAGTCCGGCTGGTCGTCAATACACAACTGGGAATCCGGCGCCCCGGAACAGATCAAACTTTATGAGATCATGCGCGAGACGGACGGCATATACGGAGGCCGCTTCAGCGGCGCGGGCTTCAAGGGCTTCTGCATCGCGCTGATCGATCCCACCAAAGCCGGATATATACAGGACCGCGTTGAGCGCGCGTATCTGACGGCATATCCCGAAATGAGAGGGAAGTACGGCTGCTGGCTGTGCGAGAGCGCGGACGGCATAAGGGCAAATGGCAAAGGGAAAATGGCAAAGGGAAAAGGGAAAATTGAGGTAGTTTAAAATGAAATGCCTTATCCTGGCCGCGGGGTATGGGACGCGGCTGTATCCGCTAACGGAGAATTATCCGAAGCCGCTGCTGGAAGTCGGCGGAAAGGCGATCCTCGACTGGCTCGTGGAGGACATTGACTCCGCGAGGACGGTGGGGGAATACGTGGTAGTTACCAATCACAGATTTGTCCGCTATTATGAAGCGTGGGCGAAAGCGCATGCGCAGCCGATCACGGTGCTTGACGACGGGACGGAGTCCAATGAAACGCGGCTCGGCGCGGTGTGCGATATACAGTATGCGATCGAGCGGCTCGGTATTGACGACGATCTGCTCGTCATCGCCGGGGACAATCTTCTGGACTTTTCATTGACCCGTTTCCTCGAATTTGCCCGGGAGAAGGGCACGTCCTGCATGCTGCGTTACCGCGAGCCGGATATTGACCGTCTGACCCGGTCCGGCGTGTGCGAGATCGACGCGGACGGGCGTCTGATAGCGCTGGAGGAGAAGCCTGCGAGACCGAAGTCGGAATGGTGTGCGCCGCCGTTTTATTATTACACCCGAGCGGACGCAGCGAAGATCCGCGACGCGATAGCGGACGGCTGCGGCACCGACGCGCCGGGGAGCCTTGCGTCCTGGATGTGCGCGCATTCGGCGGTCAACACCATGGAAATGCCCGGAAAGCGCTACGATATCGGCGATCCGGAAAGCTACGAGCGCGTGCGGCGGGAGTACCGAGGTATTATTTGACATCGTTTCCGCCTTGTGTTATATTGACGGCACAAGCGAGGTGGCACAATGATCTCTTATAAATGCAAGACCTGCGGCGGACAACTGGAATACGGCGGCACGGGCGGCTTCGTCTGTCCGTTCTGCGGATCAAGATCGTTCATGTCCGATGCGGATTACAAAGGCAACGAAGAATACCGCAAGAAGCTGCTGGAGTACTATAAAGCAGAAGCGGACAATAAAGAACTCAATTACCGGGACGATTTCATCTGGCGCTTCAAAGGCCGCGACAGCTATACTATGGCGGGCGGCCAGCCGCTCAACATCGAGTATATGCTGAAATACAGTTATGACGGAATGACCTGCTATCTGGCGAGGGAGTCCGTGGTATACGTGTTTACCCGCACCGCCGGAGCCAGGACTTTTGCCGATGGGCTTAAACGGCTGGACTTTCCGGCCGCGGACGACAAACTGTACCGCGCGTTCCCGGAATTGAAGCTTGAGGTCGAGCTGGATGCCGGCGGTCAGGCGCTTGCTTACCTGAGAAGACCGAATTTTTATCCGGCCGAATTGTTTGCGCCCTGGGATTCGGAACATCTGGCATGGGTGATCTCGCGGATGGAAAATATCTGCTGCGCGCTGAACTATTCCGGTATCGAACACGGCGACATAACTCCCGCCTCCGTATGGGTCAATCCCGTCACCCACGAGGGCGCCCTGTTTGGCGACTGGCGGAAAGTTCGCGATCTGCGCGGAAACAGTGATCTCGTATCTCTCCGCCGGACCGCGATCAGCATTGCCGCCAACACCAGAGAGCCGAAACAGTTATATGATTTCCTTAACAGCGCGCCTTCCGGGGACGCGTTCGCTGATTTCACGAACTGGGACCACGTGATCATGACCGGTTTCGGCGGTCACAAGTTTGTAAAGATGTCGATCTGAAATAATAATACTTGAAAGGATCTGAAAGATTATGGGATACGGCAGTTATTCGGCCAGTGACTGGAGCAAATTAAAGGACAGTAAAAAATTATCAAACACAAAGACTGTTAAAGAGGTCTTTACGCAGGAGGAGTGCAATCCTAAATTCAATCCCCGCTTTATCGGCAAGCGGGAGTGCTTCGACTCAAAAGATCATCCGCATTCGACGCCGATCGTTGTGGGTATTGACGTTACCGGTTCGATGGGATATCTGGCGGTGAAAGTTGCCACCGAAGCGCTGAACGACTTTATAATGAAGCTGTATTCCACGAATATCATTGAGGATCCGGCGCTGATGTGCGCCGCGTACGGTGACTACACCGATCGCGCGCCGCTGCAGGTCACGCAGTTCGAGTCGGATATCCGTATCGTCGAACAGCTGCTGGAAATATATTTTGAAAACCACGGCTGCGGGCAGGTAGTTCCTACGCTGCTCTGGGAGTTTTTATCGCGGCACACCAACATCGACGCGATCAACAAACGGCATGAAAAAGGATACCTGTTCACGATCGGAGACTGTGCCACTATCCGGAGCGACAATGTCGCGGGGACGATATCTAAATACATAGGCGACGCGGTACCCGGAGCGACCGTGGAAAGCCTGCTGAAGGAAGTCCAGCAGAAATTTCACGTCTATCATATCATGATCGGCAGCGAAGGCAATAAGAATATTCTGAGCGGTCACAAGATCGTGATCGATAAAAACAGCATTGACCTGCTTCCCGAGATCCTGCTGGGTACGATCCAGCTGCAGTGCGGCAAAACACTTGACGAAGTGATCGGTCAGTGGGACAGTATTGACAAGCCTGTACTGCGGAGCGCGCTGAGCCAGCTGCGGCTGACAGATACCGGTAGAGCAATAACGCTATGAGGACGGTTGCCGTCATTGGCAAAAACTTCGGTGACGAAGGCAAGGGCCTGGCGGTCGACTATCTCGCGCTGCGTTACGGGAAGGCGCTGGTCGTGCGGCATAACGGCGGGGCGCAATCCGGTCATACGGTCGAAACCAGATCATCCGGCGGAAAACGGTTCGTGTTTCACGAACTTTCCGCCGGATCTTTGCGCGGGGCCGACACGCTGTGGGCCGATACGTATCATCCCGACCTGTTCAAATTAAGTGACGAACTGGACAGCTTTAAAGCGGAGTTCGGTTTCGCGCCGGCTATATACGCGGAGGAAAATACCGGCATCACTCTGCCGGATGACGTGCTGGTCAACATGGCGCTGGAAGCGTCGCGGGGCGGCAACCGGCACGGCAGCTGCGGCATGGGCATCAATGAGTGCGATCTGCGCACCGGATCCGGCAGCGGCCTGACTATGCGGACGTTAAGCCGGCTGAGCGCGCACGGTCTGTATCTGCTACTTTCGGATATCCGAAGATCGTACTTTAAGCAACGAATAGAAGCGGTCAGCGGGGAACTCAACGAGGAGGCAGCGGAATACCTGGCACTGCTCTCCGACGATAACGTGATCAAAAATGCCGCGGAGCAAATTGCCCGCAACATGCGTTACGTCAACGTATTGTCCGCGAATGAGCTGGAGAAAAAAACAGCGGGCGTTGACGCCCTGATCTTTGAGTCCGGGCAAGGTCTACTGCTGAGCCGCGACAATAAATCACACGCTCCTCATCTCACGGCGTCCTTCACCGGCCTGAAAAATCCCTGCGGTTTTCTTGCGCGGATCGGTCATCCGCTCGATGAAGTGATCTATGTTTCCCGCACTTATGTTACCCGGCATGGTGCGGGCAGCCTTTCCGGCGAATGTTCGGAGGAGGCCCTGGGTAACATTGAGACCGACCGCACGAACCGGCCCAACGAATGGCAGGGCAGAGTACGCTATGCCCCGCATGAGAGCGAGGCGCAGTTTACGGCGGAGGTCAATAAAGATCTCTCCCGGTATGCGCCTAAAAATACGCGCGTGTCCCTGTTTCTGACTCATCTGAACGAAACGGACAATTGCGTTGTGATGCATGACCAGCGTGTCCCGGTGGAGACGTTTATCCGGCATCCGATGATAAAGGATACGTTCAATGCGTTTTATCTATCGGCGTCGCGCTTCAGTGATGAAGTGGCTGAAAGTCAATGATCATTGCCTGATTAACCCAAAAAGTGCTATAATATATAAAACCAATACGAAAGGGATCAATAATATGAAAAAAGTATTCGTTCTTGTCCTTGCGATCGTTATGTTCGCTTCCGCCGCAGTTTCCTGCGCCAATCCTTCAGAAAACACTGTTGCGACCGATGTGCCGGCTACCAACGAACCGGCCACCGCGGCTCCTACGGCGGCTCCCACTCAGGCTCCGACCGAGGCGCCCACGGAAGCTCCCACGGAAGCGCCGACAGAAGTTCCCGCTCCGGAATTTACCATTCCTTACGTGACCGACGGTCTGGTTGCGCTCTATGAAGGTTACTTCAACACCAAACGGGGCCAGGACCTCAGCACCGAGCTTTGGGAAGATCTTTCGGGCAACGGAATCGACATTGACTTTTTGCTGGATGATTCGGCCAACTGGTCCGAGAAGGGGCTGGAGATCAGCGCCGCCAAGATCGTATTCCCCGACGAATTGTTCGAACTCATCAACGGCGAAGAGTTTACGGTTGAATATACTATCACCGACCTGGTCGTCACCGGCACCAACTTCGCCACGCTGCTGAACGTATTGCCCAACGACCAGTTTGCGCTGTTCATCCGCAACTCCAACGGCGCCATCGAATTCAAAACTTCTCCGTCCAATACCCGCCCGCAGAAAGCCGGCGTGGGGTTTGATTCGGTCAATAATAAGACCATTGCCGTCACCTTCAAACTGGGCGAGAAGATCTGCCTGTATTCCGATGGCGAACTGCTCTCCGAGGTCAACGCAAAAGCCCTGCTTGACGCGAACAGCACATTCTTCATCGGCCACAACGACCCCAACAAGTCCTACGACGCCACCATCCGCTCGATCCGCTTCTACGACCGGGCGCTTACCGCCGAGGAACTTGCGGCCAACGCGCAGGCGGTGGGGAGTCTGAAGGCCGGAGAATAATTGACATCTTCCCCCAAACGCGCTATAAATATACAAAAACCGGATGGAAGGATCGCCATGAGAAAAACCAAGATCATATGCACCCTCGGACCCGCCAGTGAAAGCGAAGAGATCATCGAAAAACTCTGTTTAGCCGGCATGAACGTGGCCCGCTTCAACTTCTCCCACGGCACCCATGAATGGCATAAAACGGTCATGGACCGCGTCAAAAAAGTCAGGGAAAAGCTGGGCATTCCGGTGGCAATAATGCTTGACACCAAAGGCCCGGAGTACCGGATCGGCACGTTCAAAGACGGCTCCATAGAGCTGAGCGACGGGGACAAGTTTGTGTTCACCGTTGACGACGTAGAAGGCGATCAGGAGCGGGTTTCGGTGTCCTTCCGGACCCTTAATGAAGAACTCGAGCCCGGAAATATAATACTGGTCAACGACGGCATCGTGCAGTTTCGAGTTGACCGCATAGAAGGGCCGGACATCCATACCACGGTCCTGGCCGGCGGCACCATTTCCAACCGCAAAAGCATGTCGTTCCCGGGCAAAGTGCTGCATCAGGTGTTCCTGTCCGAGCAGGACAAAGCGGATCTGTTGTTCGGCATAGAGAACGAGGTGGATTTCGTTGCCGCCTCCTTCGTATCCACCGCCGAGAATGTGGAGGATATGCGCAAATTCCTCGTTGACCACGGCGGCGACGGCATCGGCATCATCGCCAAGATCGAGAATCAGTCCGGCGTGGACAACATCTACGCGATCGCGGAACAGTGCGGCGGCGTGATGGTGGCCCGCGGCGACCTGGGCGTGGAGATCCCGTATAAACAGGTCCCGGCCCGGCAGAAAGAACTCATTACGATCTGCCGCATGCTCGGCCGGCGGGTGATAACCGCCACAGAAATGCTGGAGTCCATGATCCGGAATCCCCGGCCCACGCGCGCCGAGATCTCCGACGTAGCGAACGCCGTGTACGACGGGACTTCGGCCGTCATGCTGTCGGGCGAATCCGCGTCCGGCAAGTATCCCGTGCAGACCGTCAAAGTGATGGCGGAGATCTGCGAAGAGACGGAGAAGCATATTGACTACCGCGGGAAATTCAGAGACGCCCGGTTCAAGATCGAAAAGAATATTGACGCCATATCCCATTCGGCGTGCAGCATGGCGCTGGCCACGGACGCGAAGGCGATCGCCGTCTGCTCGCTCTCGGGGGCAACGGTCCGAATGGTCTCCCGCTTCAGACCCGTGGCGCCCATCGTGGGCCTGACCACGGACGAGCGGCAATGGCGCAAGCAGGCGCTCTCCTGGGGCGTTATTCCGGTGCTCAGCGAAGAGTTCCGCTCGTCGGAAGTGATGTTTTACGAGTCCATGAAAAAGACGGTCAAAGTGCTCGGCCTTTCGAAAGGGGACAACGTGATCCTCGTGGGCGGCAGCGTAATCGGCAGCTCGGGCGAGAACAACACCATCCGCCTGGAGCGCGTCAGGTGACAACGAACGCCGCGTTGCCGGAATAGGAGGAATTGGTCGTATGCCGCTTGTGAAAGCTATATGTACGAATTGCGCCGCGCCGCTGGAGGTCGATCCTTCGAAAGACGCGGCCATCTGCCCGTATTGTTCGACGCCGTACATCGTCGAAAAAGCGATCAACCAGTACTTCATGAACGTTAAGACGCTGAACGCGGGCGTCGTCAATATGGTCCAGCCGGACAAGACCGAAAAACTCTTCAAAAACGCCGAAGCGCAGCTGATGCTGGAGGAATTCGAGGACGCGCTCGACTCATATGAGACGCTTTCGCGCTCGTATGCGTACGACCCGCGCGCCTGGTCCGGCCTGCTCAGCGCCAAGAGTCATAACAAAACTGTGGTGGACTTCTGCGTCAACGACGTAGAGGATATCATCAAATATTACAAGAATCTGAAGAAGCTTGACCCCGCCGCGGCCGGAAAGTGGCATGACTACTGCGGTTCGGTCGTCAACGCGCTCAAGGCCAAAAAGAAAAAGCTGGCCGATATGGAGCGCGAGGAGAAAAAACTCGGGGAGAAAATAGAAAACCTGGAAAAGGCCGGATATATAATGGTCGCGGGCTCAGTAGGTTTCTTTTTTGTTTTTCTGTTTTTGATATTGCCCGGCGTCAAGGGTGCAGCCAACTTGAAATGGACGCTGTTTCTGCTTGATCTGGGGGTCTTTCTGGCGTCGCCGGTCATGTTTTGGCGAAAGGAAGTCCGCAAAGATGAGAAGGCAAAACTCTCCGCGCGGATCTCGGAGTATTCGAACCGTCTGATGAGAGGGAAATGGTAAGTAACAGGGGGTCAGCCCATGCTGTACACAGAAATGACCAAAAAGGCGTTGAAATTTGCGTTTGACGCACACAAGGAGCAGCCGGATAAAGCCGGGCTGCCGTATTTTTACCACCCGCTCCATCTGGCGGAGCAGATGGAGACGGAGGACGAGATCGTTGTAGCCCTTCTGCACGACGTGGTCGAGGACACGAAGTACACGTTCGACGACATTCGGGCAATGGGCTTTTCGGAGAAAGTGATCGAGGCGTTGACGCTGCTGACGCACGATGACGCGGAACCGTATCTGGATTACGTCGCCCGGCTTAAGGGCAACGCCATTGCCCGCAAAGTCAAACTCGCCGACCTCCGGCACAACAGCGACCTGACGCGGCTGGACGTCGTCGGCGAAAAAGACCTGGAGAGAGTCCGCAAGTATGCGGCGGCGATCAAATTGTTGACCGACGAGCCGGATGGTGCTGAATAGTCCTGCCGGACAAGACTGAAATAATATTATAATCTATGCAACCATCATCCTGAAACTTGCGCCTTGCTATTAGGTGGGTGTTTGATCGTTATACCTAAACGCGACCACCTAATTTATAAAGACTAAAAAGGATGATGTTTTAATGAAGAAAACCATTATTCTGAGCTTTGTAAGTGTCGTTCTGCTGGGCCTGCTTCTGGCTGCCTGCAGCATTTCACATACTCATGAATTCGGCGAATGGGTCACAGTGAAAAGCGCTACATGCATTGAAGAAGGCGTTGAAGAACGGACGTGCAAATGCGGAGAAAAAGAGACTCGCTCGATCGGTGTTCAGTCGCATAATATAGTTAAAAGCGACAAAGTAGATCCGACCTGTACCGAAAAGGGAAAGACCGAAGGTACTTACTGCACGATTTGCGGCACTATATTTACAGAATCGGCGGATATACCGGAACTGGGCCACAATTATGAGTTTGTCCAGGATACGGCAACATGTACGGCAGAGGGTTTTAAAGAATATAAATGTTCTGTCTGCGGAGATGTCAAGCAGGAAAAATCCGATAAAAAGGCGCATTCATATCAGTCGACTGTTGTAAAAGCCGCAGGCTGCACAACCGACGGCGTCAAAAGATATACCTGTACTGTCTGCAACGATTCTTATGATGAAACCGTAAAGGCAACGGGCCACAAGTTTAAGAGCGCCACTTGTACCGAACCCAAGAAGTGCTCAGTTTGCGGCCTTACCGAAGGAAATGCGCTGGGCCATGACTACAAGAGCAGTATAACTAAACAGGCTACCTGCACATCAGACGGAGTCGAGACATTCAAATGCTCAAGATGCAACGACTCATATACTAAAAAGATACCGGGATCCCATGATTTTGTTGACGGAGTATGTACTAAGTGCGGCAACTATGATGATTATCTTGGTTGTGCGATCGTGGCGGTCAAGTCATATTTTCAGGCCAATTTAAAGAATCCTAATTCGCTGCAGCTTCACTCCATCAAGTACTATGTCGGCAAAAACGATAAATCGTATTTCTATCTGGTCGTAGAGTATTCCGCTATGAACGGATTTGGCGGTTATAACCGTGATACCGCGTATATCTATATCCATAACAAAGGAGACGGAACTTTCGGATACAGCCCGTACTCAACGAGCAATTCCGCAACAGATTCGTATTCTTCTAAAGCAGTTACTTACTCGGATATATCCCGGTTTACTGATTACTATTACTCATGATTTTAAATATCGAGAAAGAAGAAAACTGTTATGAAAAACGTGTAGATGATTATTTGATCTGCCGGTTGTTTTGAAATTCGGGATACCGCCTGTGTCGCAGGCGGTATCCTTTTATATTGACAACGCTTCGGGCAGCCGTCATAATAATGACGACAGCGCGAGGAGGCGAGACATGACATGACTTTAACCGACTACAAAAAGGAGCTCACAGCGATCTTCCGGAGAAATACGGACAGGGGATTTGCCGATTGGCGCCGTTGCGGAAAGCTGAAGCGGGAATTGACCGCGTTACTGTGCGCGAGCGAGAAAGAGCTGCTGGCGGAGGAGCTGGAAGAGTTTTAGACCATTCACACTGCAAAACGCAAAAAAACACGCGCAGAATGCTCTTAAAGGCGGCTTCGGTCACTGGGAAGGGTCGCGCGATACCTACGGGAGCATTGACGCCGCAAAAAGCGTTACAAGAACTCTATGAAAAGATCCATCATTCAACTGATCAGCATATTGTTCGCCGGAGCAGTCGGGTTGTATTCGGCTCTGGAGTCGTTTCTGATCGACGACAGACTGGGTAAGAGCACGGACCGGTACCTGTACATGCTGCTCGGTGCGGTGGCTGCGCTGTTTATTATTTATTACGCGTTCATCGGGCAACTATATAAAAAAGCGGACATGTGGATATTTCTCTCGCTGTTTGTATATGCGTTCCTGGTCACATGGATGTATTACGGGTTTTCCGTTTTGCTGTTTACGCTCAGGTTTTATTATATCTGGTTCATGTGCGTTTTTTTGTTTGTTGCCGTCCGCGTAATGCCGAAGCCGGAGAGACTGGTGCGGACGTTTGCGTTTGCGTACGTTTTGACCGTATGCGCACTGGGCGTGTTCATACTCGTGCGGGCGACAATGGCCCTTCGCGAACCGTTTCCTTCGAACGAGCGTTTGCTGGGCTGTTTTCGCGTGGGCCGGCTGTGCGGCATGATCAACGCCAATACCATGTCGTTCCACTGCATGACCGCCATCATGCTCTCGCTGTACAGCTGCGTCAAAGGAGGCCGGAAGCGCCGGATTTTTTACGGCAGCGCGATCGTCATTCTATGGTTCCTGATGGGGCTGAACAACTGCCGCACCACGAATTTTGCGCTGACGTTCACCGTCGGGGCGTTTGTGTTCGCACTGATCAGAAAACTGCTTGCAAAAAAAGGCGCAAAGACGCTCAAAAAAAATATTTCGGCGGCGGCAGCGGCGGGAGCGACGGCGTTGGCCGTGATATTTGTTTTGATGCTGCCCACGCTGATCTACCGGACCGGCGTTACGGCGGCGGCAAAAATAGCGCGGGATCAGCAGATGCTGGACAATGTTGCCCTGATCTACGAACGAAATGTCAGCGATGTGGAAACGCTGACAGACCGGACCCTGGTCTGGAAGAGAAGCGTGGAATTGATCTTCAAGAATCCACGGCGCATGCTGTTCGGTATTTCGGTGCGGAGCCCGGAAGCGGTAAACGGCGCGTACGAAGGACGCCACGATATCGCCATGCCGTTTGCGCACACGATGTTTCTTGAGATCTTCCGGCGGCTCGGCCTGATCGGACTGCTGATCTGGATCGTGCTGTTGTGCATCTGGGGCATACGCGCCGTGTCGAAGTTTTTAGATACCGGCGGGGACAACACAGTTATTTATCTGATGGCGGCTGCAGCGGGAGCGCTGTTGACGGGCATCACGGAACAGGGACCGTTCCTGATATCGACTGCGATCGCGGTGCCGTACCTGTTTTTCCTGTGCTGCGGAGCGGCAATGAGGGATGATGACAATGAAAAAGCTGACAACGAAAAAAAAGATCCTGCTTAGTATCTGCAGCGCCGGTATTGCCGCCGCGCTGCTGGCCGTTGCCTTCCTGCTCGGGTCGTTTGTCCAGAGAGAGCGGGACGAGAAGCGGCGGGCGGATTTGTTGACCGCGCAGAAAGTGCAGGACGCGGCGCGGGAGGAAGAACTTGGCCGCAACTGGATTGAATTGATCCCGGGCACGACCCGCGACATGCTTTCGCCGGACTACTGGAAAAGCGAACTGAGCAGCGAGCTGCTTTTTACATCGACGGAGATCAGGGATTATCAGGACAACAACCCGCTGTTCGTGGCGTATTTCGACGAACCGACGGGCCGCACGCTAAAACTCAAAATGTATGATCTGCCGGAGGAGATCGGGGGTCACGTGGTAAGGACGCTGATGGATCCGGGATTTATCGATGCGCGGGCGGACGGGAGCGTAGCGACATTCGTCAACGGCCGGCAGACGGACAAGGCGTACTGGGACGCGCTCAGGAACAATTGCGCACTGGACCTGATCCCGGAAACGCTGACGCCGCGCTACTGTATGTGCGTGCAGCGTGACCTGGCAATGCTCGTGCCAACGTCGGATTTTGCCGCCGAAAATGCAGAGGAAATATATTGCAACGATTTCATATGTGCCGAAGTGATGCCCCTCACGGGCGTAGTGGCGCTGCACGAAAGCCGCGATAAAAAGTGGAGCTATATTATAAACGGTTCGTATTGCGGCTGGGTCAGGACGGAAAGCCTGGCATTCTGCGCGGACCGGGAACAATGGCTCAACGCCATCCGCCCGGATGATTTTCTTACAGTGACCGGATGCGAGATCACGCTGGGGGAGACCGCGCTGCCCACGCGTACGGAGGGACTGGTGCTGCCGATGGGGACAAAGATTAAGCTGCTTTGCGACTTTCGCGAACCGGTCAACGGCCGTATGCCGTACGACTGCTACGTGGCGCAGATTCCGTGCCGGGACCCGGAAGGGGCGCTGGACTGGGAGACGGTGCTGATTCCGTATGCGACGGATGTGACCGTCGGATATCTTCCGATGACTTCGGACGCGGTACTGGAGCAGGCGTTCAAGTTTCTGGGCAGGATATACGGCTGGGGCGGCTCGCTCGGCTCAAATGACTGCTCCGGCATGGTGCGGCAGGTATATGCGTGCTTCGGCTTCGAACTGCCGCGGAACAGCGCGGCGATCGCGGAGAGCTACGATCTGGGCGGCCGGGACTGCAAGGCCATGACGTCTGACAAAAAGCGGGAGATCCTGCGGCGGATGCCTGCGGGTACACTGCTGTCAATGGAGGGCCATCTGATGATATACCTCGGTACGTCGGACAACAAGCCCTACGTACTCAGCTCCTGCGGCACTTTTATCGCGCCGGGTGATGAAACCGGCACCCTCGTTGAAGCGTATGGAGTATTTGTTTCGGATCTGGAGCTGCTGCGCAAAGACGGCAGCACCTGGCTGGAAAGCCTGCGGTATTTTCAATGGAAAGAGTATTGACCAACCTCGGTAATTTCGCGACAGTTTATCGACTTATATGGTGAGGGCTGTATCGCGAAGGCTCTTGAAAGGATCGGGAATGAGAAACAAGGGGACGGAGACGAATATTGACCGCGAGATAGTGCGGCTGTTTACGGAGCGCGACCAAAAGGCGATCGAGCTGGTGAGCGGGCGTTACGGCAGTTATTTGTTGTCCGTCTGCGAAAATGTGCTCGGCAGCCGGGAAGACAGCGAAGAGTGCCTGAACGACGCATATATGCGGGCCTGGAACAGCATCCCGCCGAACAAACCGGACAACCTGAAAGCGTATATGGCACGGCTGGCGAGGGCGGCGGCAATTGACCGGTACCGGTACCTGAAGCGGGAGAAAAGGGGCGGAGCGGAAGCGCCGGAGCCGATCGACGAGCTGGCGGAAGTGTTGTCCGGCGGCCGTACGACGGAAGAAGAGGCGGAAGCCGACGAGCTTGCCGCCGCGTTTGACCGGTTTCTGGAGACGCTGCCGGACCGCGAGCGCGTCTGCTTCATGAAGCGGTATTATTTTTCCGAGCCGGTCCCGCGCATCGCCGCGGAACTGGGTGTGCCGGTCAGCACGATGTACGGGACGCTGTCAACGATCCTCAAAAAACTTCGCGGATCTCTCGAAAAGGAGGGGTTTGTGTGATATCTAAAGAAACTATTGCGGAAGCGTTGTCCAAGATCGATCAGAAGTATGTTGACCAGACGGTCAATTATGCGAACGCGCCTGAAGATAATACACATGCCCGCACATTGAGAGGCAGACGCCGGTTTGCCGGGTTCGAGGTCGCCGCCGTTATACTGCTGATCGCCGCCGGGATACTTGCCGGAATACTGATTGCCCGCAGAACAAATAAAAAACACTCCGGACCGTCGATGTCAGTTCCGACTGAAGTTCCTCAGGAGCCAACTCCGACTGAAGTCCCGCTGGAAACGCTGATCGGCGACGATTGCCGCGTTTTACATATTCCGGACCTGGCGGAGCTGGTTTACGCCGGGGCGGAAGCGCCGCTGAAAACTCGGTCTCCCGCCGTCACGGAGGCGCCCGGAGCCAAGACCGATGTGGATATGCTGCCGCGCGCTTCCGGCGTGCTGCGGAACGAAACGATCGCGGTACTGTTTGAAGACGATTACGGCATTGAAGGGGCGCGGTTTTTAAATCCGGTGTTTTCGCTTCACCGGGACGAGGACGGCAGCGGGGGATATAAAAGCAGCGGTAGCATCGTGCTTATGATGTGCGACGAAGACTCAGAAACAGACGAACCATCTGCGCGCTTCAGGTATGTGATGATCGAAGGGCGCGTGGACAACGTAGATAATGCCATTTTCAGTTACGGCGAAAGAGGTAAGGTCTGCGCCGGGCCGTTGACCGTCAATAACGTGTTCATAATCGACGCGTATGACGGCCTGTATCCGTCTCAGACGCTTTACGGCGTGGAGCACGGCCTGGCGCTTTCGCAGCTCGTTTATCCGCTGTACGACGGTATTAACTACCCGGCGGAACTCGGTCAACCGGAAGGTGAGGAAAAGGTCAGGATCAACGGCAAATGGGCGGACGCGGTCGGACAGATCATATGCGTGCCCCTGGACAGCGGAAACTCGTGGGTCGTGCAGGAATACAACGCTACGCTCGTAAATATCGATCCGTTTATTGACACCTACCGCAGATTCGGCCTCGACTATTTAGAGCGGATCAAAGCGGATACTGTTGGCTACGAATATAGAGATGATCTGAAGACCAGCAAAAGCCGTTTCGCGGCGTTCCTTTCAGGGTATCCCAGCTTCATTGAATTAAAGAGTTATATTTGGATGTACGGAAAGTGTAAGTACGTTGGCATCGAGCGTACGGAACACGGTGTCAAATATCAGTATCTGCTGAAATACGACGATGGTGTCGTAGTGGTCTCGACGCCGGAACTGTATCAGAGCGGGTACTGGGACACGTCCGGGTGGCCGGAGCTGGTATACGATATTTCGATCCACGGGCAATGGTATACCGTGGCCGGTGACGACGTCACCGATACGCGTTATCCGAAACTCAGCGACGCGGAACGAAGTACGGGCTTCGCGGATCAGGAAACGTTTAGCGTGAAGGGCTATTCGGCATCCGAATTTGATTCGGCGGTCAACAAAATGAAGCGGGACAGCCGGTTCACCGCGGTCATGACTTTCAAAGAATACCTGAGTGCGCCGGATGAGGTCTCCGCCCGGGCAACTGCGCGGCCGGACGCCGGCGCTACTGATGCGCCTAATTGACCTTCCTGAACAGATAGCGGTCGATGCCCTCCATTGACTTCGTCCCGTGCCACTTGTGCGGCCCCTGGAAAATGTCGTGGCAGAGCAGCTCTTCGCGGCCAAACAGCCTGTATGCGGAGCGCACCTGCTCGACGTAGGGGACGACGTTGCTAAGGCCGCCGGAACCGTTCAGCGGATCGGCGTCGCCGGTCTCGATGACGAAGGGGCGGGGAGCGATCAACGCGCCGATGTCGCCCACGTCAAAATTCTCCCACATATGCGGAATGTAGTTGCAGGAACAGTTGTACAGCTCGAGCAGCGCCTGCCGGAAACCGTAGAAATACCCGCTGCATGCTGCGTACGCGATGCGGTCTTCCATTGCGGTGAAATACAGTACCTGCAGCCCGCCGCCGGAGAGGCCGATGCAGCCGAGCTTTTCGCGGTCAACGCAGGGCAGTGTTTCAATGTAGTCGGTGAGCCGCATCAGATCCCATACCCACATGCCGGCAACGCACTGCCCGAGCGGCAGCGCCATGAAATTCAGATAATAGCACGAACTGCTGAGTCTGGACCCGGCGTCGTCGCGCTGCATATTGATCTCGCGCCGTTCTCCGAAGCCGCGGGCATCCGGGCAGAAGACGATGGCGCCTTTTTTTACCGCCGCGGCGCCGTAATCGTAATTGTGCACCCTGATCGCCTCGGCAAGCTCGGGGAAGAAGCCGTTGCCGGCAACTGCCTCCTTGCCGCAGCTCCCGTGCCCGTGGGTGGCGATGACGGCCGGGCGCTTTTCGCCGGCGGCAACGCCGTCAGGCACTAGGCGATAGAAGGTCATCCGCACGTCCGGTTCGGTGCGGATCGTCCACTTTTCGCGTGTGTAGCCGTCCAGCTGTTCGCCGGAGATGAACTCCGGATCCGGGGTAGACCAGGTCATGCGGTCAAGCCCCAGCAGCGAACACAGCTTGTTTCGGGCGTTGGCTTTCCAGATCTTGTATTCTTCGACGCTGCGGCAATTCATCCGCATCGCGGGCTCCTGTCCGCCCATCATGGCGGAGAAGTGCGGGAGGGATTCGTAGTATTTAGGCATAGTTATGGCTCCTTAAGTGGTGTTATTACTTTCTCTTGTGGTGCTTCTATTATAACCGGCGGATCCTTTGATGTAAAGGGGGCGGCGGAGGCCGAAATGATGGAAAAGTGAGGGTTTCGGCCTACGCTCAGCTCAGTGCAACCTGCTCCGCCACTTCCCACTGTTTAATTCAACAGAAACTTTGCAATTATATCTCTGACCAGTTCCATTTTGATTGGCGTCCTGGAGGTCTCCCCGGTGAGGAGAAGATTGACACCGGGGTAGTATCCGTTGGCTAGGTAATTGTTCATCTTGATAGTTGTATTATTAGCGTAATCCGGATCGTCCAGTTTGCCCAGATGCTCCCAAATATAGACCTTGCGCCGCGCAACGTTCAGAACCGTAAAGTCCGGATACACAGGAATACCGCCGATCACTGTTTTACACTCATAATGGTAGGGAATGCCGGCGGAATATAGTTCGTCGGCAATGAGCAACTCCGATTTCGATCTGAATTTCTCGCCGCGCTTCGATTTGTATGAAATCGTGTCATCGCTGAAAAGTTTCTGAATGAACTGTTGACTTTTCCAGCGGGCGGCAAACACTTCGTCTGCCTCAACCAGTGGTGTGACCAGTTCCTGTCGCGGCGTTGACAACGTCCCATACACATATTCATACGTGTTGTCCGCGCAGTTGTCAACATAACTTTCCAACTGCTCTATTTCACTTCCGATCGCCGTCAATACTCTGTCTAGATACCCTTTCTTCGCCAGCTGGCACGCTAGCCCGCGTTCGCTGTGAGGTATGTAGCAGCCAATTTTGTCATTAGCGTTTTTACGCTGATACATTATGATTTTACCTTTTTTATTGCTTATCCTGAGCTTGCCTTCCGGATTAAACTGTTGCATATTCTTAATTATTCCTGCCAGATTTTTCAAATACTCCAATCTCTGATTTACCGCTTCGAAAATTTCAATTTTCATTGTTCGGGCTCCTTTCTTGGTTTTGCGGTTTGAACCGATACTACCGCTGCTGCCAAGAAAAAGCAATCTACGCGTAGTAGAGTTGACCGTTCACGCCATTTCCCGATATTTCCCAATATTTCCCGAACTCTACTGACAGTTTACCAGTGGCCGAAAAGCCTTATTTTATGCGGTTCTTTTGATGGCAGGGGTTATCTTGAGGAGGCAAGAAGATTCGGCCTACGCTCAGCGCCTTTGTGGAGGCCGAAAGAATGGAAAGGAGAGGGTTTCGGCCTACGCTCAGCGCCTTTGTGGAGGCCGAAAGAATGGAAAAGAGAGGGTTTCGGCCTACGCTCAGCGCCTTTGTGGAGGCCGAAAGAATGGAAAAAAGAGGGTTTCGGCCTACGCCAAGCCTCGTTATGGAGGCCGAAAGAATGGAAAAAAGAGGGTTTCGGCCTACGCCAAGCCCTTTCGCGGAGGCCGAAAGGATGGAAAAGAGAGGGTTTCGGCCTACGCTCAACTCAAATTCACGCTTCGGCCGCTTCGGCCGCTTCAGCCGTCTTATATAACAACACTTTGCTTTGATATTGCCCTTCGATCGTCACAAGGAGGCCGGAGGTGGAGAGGGAGAGGCCGGAGAGCGTTGACGACGCGCCGGTGTCCAGGTCGGTGACGGTGTAGGTATTGTCCGCCGGCAATCCCGGGAGCAGGTAGCGCGCAGTCTCGCAGTTGGAACCCGCGCGGCGGAAGGCCATTATGATGCCGTCGCCATGCTCCGGGCGGTCGTAGCGGTAGGCCGCCCAGCCGCCGTGGGCATAGGACCAGCCTGCGTTTTCCAGCGGGTAGAAATCGCAGGAGAAGTATGGGCGGAGCCGGCGGTATTCATCGCACATCTTTTTCATCCACGCGAACTGATCTTCGGTGGGCGTCGGACGGTCGGTCCACCACCAGCTGCCCACGTACGCCGGAGCGTAGGCGCTGCGGGTCGCGTAGGTGTCGCCCAGCTTTTTGCAGACGCCGCCGGAGCAGGGGATCAGGCGGTTGAAACCGAACATCTGCGTCTGGATCACGTCCGGGTCGCGGGTGAATTCGCAGTAGGCGTCGGTGCGCCAGACCGGGACGGTGCGCGACAGGGATTCGATGTCGATGCGACGGCCGCCGGAGGCGCAGTTGTCAATTATCAGCCCCGGGAAGCGGGCACGCAGCTCGTCCCACAGGCGGTAGAGGTTCATGATATATTTGATCTCGTTGATGCCGCCGCGGTCAATGTTGTCCGTGATCCGCCACGACTGCAGCGGCTCCATGTTGAAGTCCAGCCGCAGGCAACGTATGTCGAGACGCTCTATGAATCCGCTCAGCATTTCGAACAGGTATTCGCGGACGTCGTCGTTGTCCAGGCGCAGCAGCAGGTAGAAACCGTCCAGCGGGTACAGCCACTCGGGGTGGGCAACCGCCAGATCCGTCCCCGGATAAACACGCTCCGGCTCGAACCACAAGAGGAATTTCATTCCGGCATCGCGGGCGGCATTGACAACGTCCACCAGCCCTTCCGGATGCTCGTCCGGGCGGACCTGCCAGTTGCCTACCTGCTTGTACCAGTCGGCCGCGCCGGGCGCGCCGCCCTTGCCGTACCAGCCCGCGTCGATCCAGTAGTAATCGGCGCTGACGCCGTGCTGTTTGAACTGCTCGATGTGGAACAGATGCTTGGCCGCGGGCATCCCCATGCCTTCCAGCGCGAAGGGCAATTGCTCCATACTGTACGGGCAGAAGCGTTCTTTGATGAGGCGGCGGAAACGGTTGCTGCCGTACACGCGGTCGCCGGTGTAGTCCATCAGCAGGATCGACGAGGTACGGACGCGTTCGCCGGGATGCAGCCGGAACGCGGTGTAGTCCAGACCGGTCTGAATGCCGATGATGTCACCGTCTTTGCGGGTGAAGGCGGCGGTCCATTGACCGGACCAGCCGATGGCGGCGAAGAGGCCGTTGCCAACGGCGCCCGCCCCGCTGAGCCCGGAACACGCGGCGCCGTATCCGTTGCCCACGGATTTTTTGTCCGCGGCGAACAACTCAAAGAACGGCATCTGACCGCTGGCAGAGCGCCCGCCGAGCGGGTGGTACTTTGCGGTCACGCCGGGGGAGAGCACCTTCTCATGCACGGAGTATTCTGTCGAGCAGTCTTCTTCTGTGAGGTAGCTTTCGTAACTGGTGTTGCCCGTGGTGTCGAAGAGCGAAACTTTGACGCTGCGCCCGGGTCCGTCCATGAAGCACCAGGCGGCGTCGCAGTCGCGGATGTCGCTGATGATGCCCGTGTCCCGCGCGCCGCGGTTCTCGAACCACAGCATCCATTTAACGGCGCTGTATTCGGGGTACGCTTCGATGTGCATTTCCACGGTGAGGCCGTCGGGCAATTCGTACCGGCGCCCGTATTCGGTGCCGACCACTTTTGCGTCGGCGATATCGAACGGGCGGCCTTTGTATTTGAATGAAAAACTCGGAACTATATTCATTGTATTTTCCTTTCCGGCTCGGCCCGGACCGTCTTTGACCGGCCGGGAGTTCCTGCGGAGTATGTTTCCTCCGATTAGTATAGCATACGCCGGCTGATTATCCAAGAAGCGTTTGCGGAACCGGCGCTTTATTTCATAATAAATATCGATATCAAGTCACGGACCAGTTCGGGTTTGATCGGAGTTCTGGATGTTTCCCATGTCAGGATCATATTGATGCCGGGGTAGTAACCGTTGGACAGATAATTATTCAGCTTTACGGCGGTGTTGTCCGCGTAATCCGGATCATCCAGTTTGCCAAGATGCTCCCAAATAAATTCCTTTCGCCGTGCGGTGTTCAGGACTGTGAAGTCCGGAAATACAGGTACATTACCGATCGACGTTCTGCGTTCATACCTGTATGGAATTCCGGCGTAAAATAACTCATCGGCTATTATCAATTCCGACTTAGATCTGACAATATCGCCGCGCTTTGTTTCAAACGCCTGCGAGCTGTTGCCGAAAGGCTTCTGAATAAACGTCTGATTCTCCCAGCGGTCAACAAACTGTTCGTCCGTTTCCACCAGCGGTACGATCATTTCCTTTCGAAGCGAAGATAACTTTCCAAAAAGGATTTCGACCGTGTTGTCCGTGCAGTCGTCAACATACTTTTCTAGATGATCTATCTCATCATCTACCAGCGTCAACGCTTTATCGAGATATCCCTTCCGCGCCAACCTGCATGCCAGCTCATGTTCACTTTGCGGAATATATTGATCTTTTTTGCTTTTATCGCCGAACTTGCGGTATGTTCGTATTTTTCCGTTGTGAGTACTGATCCGAAGCGACCCTTCGGGCTCGTTAATTTGCTGCTTTTTTATATCGTTCCTTATTTTTTTAAAATTCTCCAGTCTGCATTTTGCTGCTTCAAAGATTTCCGGTTTCATTTGTTATTTCTCCTTTCGTGAGTTTTGGATATGCGGCGATTTTACTGCGAACGCTTTGAATACGCAATTATTTCCCGGGATATTTCAACTCTACTCTCGGTAGAGTTAGCCTTCACGCCATCTCCTAAGCTGTTTTTTGCTACTTCGGTATCCTGAATTCAGAGAAACGAAAATAGGGATGCCGCCAAGCCTCCTGGCGGTATCCCAAATTACAAGGAACACAAAATAGGGATGCCGCCCGGCCTCATGGCGGTATCCCAAATTACAAGGAACGCAAAATAGGGATACCGCTCAGCCTCTGAACGGTATCCCTTATCACAAAAGCAATAGAACAGCCTTAGCTATTTCACCGGTTTCACCGGTGGTTATCAAACGAATCGAGATAATAGCACCGGCTGACGTCGTTGTACGTCCAGGCGTAGATGTCGTCGTGGGTCGGGTTGGAGCCTTCCATTACAGAGATATATATCAGCTCGATGCCCGCGTCGGTGCGTTTTTCAAGAGTCACCATGTACGACTTGAAGCGCCAGTCCGCGCGCACGCCTACTATGTAAGCCTGGTCAAGGACCTCGCCGGTGCGCCAGTTGTACTTGCGGGCCAGCAGACGGCCGCCGAAATAGACGCCGACTACAATGTAATCCGTAGGCATATTCTGATCCGTGCGGACGCTGCCCCACTGGGAAATGATCGAGCTCCAGTTTTTATAATACGGCTGGTATTCGCCGGAGCCGTATTTGGCGTGGTTGTCCGCGCTGTCCATTACGAAGGAAGTGGTGGGAAGATCAATGGTGGGCGAGCCCATTGTCACCGCACCCTTGAAGTACAGAGTCATGATGGTGTCGAAGTCAATGGCGTTACCCGTGATATAGAAGCGCCCCGTTTCACCTTTGACGTTTTTCTCGACGACAACGAAGAATTTGCCCTGGTTCTCGGTCCAGTTGTCCTTCCAGACGCCGATGATACGGACCTGGCTGTATATCTTGCCCTCGCTCCACGTAGCCAGCTCCGCCCAGAGTTCGCCCTCGGTCGATTCAACAAGCGTGATATAATAGTCCTCCCATTCATCGCCGCCGGCAGTACGCAGATAGCCCCAGGCGTCTTTGATCTCACTGTTGGTGAGCTGCTTCAGTTTGGACAGGTCGGGATGGTCGGCATACGAGTCTTCAACATACGCGCCTTTTATAGGTTCGAAGTCTGTGCCGAATATCGTGGCGGCTAAAAGGGAGTTGACATCGAACGTATCACGCACAGTATTGCCGTCAACGGTGCGTTCAACGGTGACCCTGTAATCCTCAAAGATCGTAGTCGTGACGCCGACAACGTACGCCTGTGTGGCGACGCTGCTGTCGCTCCACTTGCCTTTGGTGGCTATCAGCCGGCCGTCGCTGTCCTCTTTAATGGCAATATAGATGTCTCCGTTGAGATACAACGATCTAACCTCGCCCCAGGAAGTCATGACGTTTGAGTACCTTTCGGGGCCGAAGTGGTTGACGCCTTCGCGCATATGCTCGTCCGCGTCGTCGGGAATGAATTTGCTTGAAGCGCCTTCATAACTCACGGTCAATTCGTTGTTTTCAGCCACAGTGAAGGTGAACGGATCACTGGATCTGCCGTTGATGGTCAACAGGTCGGCGTCAACGTAATAAACGCCGGAGTTCATATCTTTTTTAACGCCGTTTATGACGCATTGACCAAACGCTTTGCCGGAGGACCAGGACATGCCGGTAATATTAACTTTGCCGCCTGGCGTTTTCTGTAAGAAGATGTACTCGTCGTTGTCGTCAACAGAAGTGCGGACTTTGCCCCAAATGCTGACAAAGTCGTCCAGGCTTACGTCGATCAGCTCGACCGGGGCTTCTGTAGCGGGCGTTTCAGTAGCCGGCACGTCTGTGGCCGGGGCATCGCTTGCCGGGGCATCGCTTGCCGGGGCGTCAGTGGCCGGTTCGCCGGTGGCTGTTTCGGTGGCCGGAGCTTCAGTGATCGGAGCTTCGGTAGGGGTGTCGTCACCGGGCTCTGCCGATACGGCCGGAACGTCAGTGTTATCTGCCGGCGACTGAACACCCGGCAGACATCCGGCCAGCAGCGAGGTGCACAGCACCACCGCGATCAATAATTCGATTATTTTGTGACTGTTTCTGCGTTTCATGTTAAAACCCTCCGTATCCAAAACAGATCCTGCGCGGCCAATACGCTGCCGCCGCTTTTATGTTTGTATTTTACTAACTCTGATAACAATTGTCAATAAAGCGGCGGTACCAAGTTATTGACAATATTTAGCGGAGAAGCTAAAATTTTGTCACATGGCTGAGTGCCCCGCGGGCCGGATCGCACGCGGATAATTTGAAAAGTATTAAGTGAGGCAATCATGGAGATCAGAAACAGAAGGATCATGCCGGCGGCGGTGTTACTGGCCGCTGTGCTGTTGATCACGGGAAGCGGATTGACCACGCTCCGCGTATCGGGCAGCAGTGAAGCAAAGACCGAATTTGACACATTTACCGAATCCTCGCTGGTGCTCACCGACACCCTCAAAAACGGCGATTCGGTGGAGATCCAGGTGCGTACGCTGGCGTCCGCGGTGAGTTTCAGCATTGACGCCGCGAATCCGAACGGCGGCCGGGAATTCACAGTTGAACTGTATAATTGGGACGAGAATATAAAGAAAACGCTGCGCGGGAACGTGCTGCACGAATGGACTGTGGCAGAGGCGGCGGAAACGGGGGAGATCCGCGTTCCCCTGACTGAACTCGAAGGGGGCGCGCTGTCCGCGGGAGAATACGTTCTGCGTTTTATTTTGAACACTGGGACAGACGCGGTGTTAACGCGGTACAAGCCGGCGCTGCGCGGCGTCAGCTGCTTCCAAAACGGCTATCATATTTACGGCTCGTACGTGGGCCGGATCGTCAGCAAAGATCCGGTGGACAAAATGTTTGACCGCATTTCGGAGGAGGTCAATGTCGAATACCACACCGCGCCGCCCGAATGGACCGTGCCGGAGGACAGCGCGATAGCGCAGATGGATGTTGACCCCACGCAGTGGACCGCGGTGGACGGACTTGGCCGCACGCTGCCGGATCATACGTCGGTGGGCGGCCAGAAAGATCGCAAGGTCGGGATGTTCTACTGGACCTGGCACTTCGCCTGGATGCGTGCTGTGCCCTCGAGCGTGACGGAGATAATGGCGCTGTATCCGGAAGCGAAAAACGATTTCGACCACAAGGTCTGGAGCCAGTACGGAACCGGCTATTTCTGGGATGAGCCGCTGTACGGATACTACACCGAATTCGATGATTACGTGCTCAGAAAACACGCGGAACTGCTGGCAGATGCCGGCGTGGATTTCGTGCTGTTCGACTGTACCAACGACGACGCCACCTGGGAGCAGGGATACATGAACCTGTTAAAAGTGTGGTCGGAGGCCCGCGCGGACGGCGTCAAAACGCCGCAGGTGGCGTTCATGCTGAATTTCGTGTGGGACCCCAAATACACGGTCTCGTCGCTGACGCAGATATACGAGAAGATATACAAAGAGGGCAAGTATCAGGACCTGTGGTTCTACTGGGAGGGCAAGCCGCTGGTGATGTCGCACAACGGCCTGGATCTCGAAGATACATATCAGGCGGAGATCAGCAATTTCTTCACGTTCCGCGCCGGAATGGGCTCGTACTTCGGCGGCGATATGGACGATGGCTGGTGGGGCTGGCTGCACGTTTATCCTCAGTCGGTATATAAGAACGCGGATGGCAGCGCGGAATTGACCACCGTGGGCGTCGCGATGAACGCGGACTACGAGAACATGTGTTTGTCCGCCATGAACGGCGACCACAACATGGGCCGGAGCTTCTCGATGCAGCCGAACTATTCGTACTCGTACAAGTACGCGGGCAAAAAGATCGTGTGCAATTCGAAAATGGAGAATTCCGTGCTGTACGGCATCAATTTCCAGGAGCAGTGGGATTACGCGCTCTCGATCGATCCGGAGATCATTTTTGTCACCGGCTGGAACGAGTGGAACGCGGGCCGCAACGTGGCGTGGGGCGGTGTCGCCAACGCGTTTCCGGATGAGTTTGACGACGAGAACTCCCGGGATATCGAGCCTACCAAAGGGCGACTTAAGGATCACTATTACTACCAGCTGGTGGCCAACGTCCGCCGCTACAAAGGTGTTTCGCGGTACGAGGCGCAGCAGAAGGCATTGACGATCGACGTGCATGGCAGCCCGGCGCAGTGGGACAACGCCGATATAATTGCCTACAACCACTACACGAACAACACGTACGAGCGGGATGTTGACGGCTGGGCCACGACCCACTACACGAACCCCGGCATCCGCAACGACATCAAGACCGCTAAAGTGTCGTACGACAAGAACAACGTGTATTTCTACGTGGAGACGGTGGAACCATTGACGCCGTACACCGATGACAACTGGATGCGCCTGCTGCTGGACACCCGCGATGCCACGGCGGACAACGCCGGCTGGGAAGGCTTTGAATTCATCCTGAATCGGGTGGCGCCTGCGGCGGACGGCCTGGTGCTGGAGCGCAGCACGGGCGGCTGGAACTGGGAAGAGGTCGGACACGTGGCTTACAGCGTGGAAGGCAATGTTCTCCAGGTCTCCATTCCCCGAAAGCTGCTGGGCTTTAAGTCCGGCCGGCTGGATTTCAATTTCAAATGGTGCGACGCCAACCTGGCGGACGGAGATATTATGACGCTCTACACGGACGGCGACGCGGCGCCGGGCGGCCGGTTCTGCTTCCACTTTACGACCAACGTGCGTACCCCGGCGGAAGTGCGCAAACTGGTGAAGACAATAATCATCTGCGCGGCGGCTGCGCTGGTGGCGGCGGCGGTCGTAACGGCGGTCGTGATCTTTATCCGGAAAAAGAGGAGAGTGCAGGCGGAATGAAACAGACAACTATCAAACGGATCCGGAAATTCACTGAGGACCGCGACTGGGATCAGTTCCACACGCCGGCGAATCTCGCAAAGTCGATCGCGATCGAGTCGGCCGAACTGCTGGAGTGTTTTCAGTGGAGCGATAGCGAGTATGATCTCGATCACGTTAAAGAGGAACTGGCGGATGTGATGGTATATTGCCGCAATCTGCTGGACAAACTCGGACTCGATGAGGACGAGATCGTCAATGCCAAAATGGCCAAAAACGAAGCCAAATACCCGGTAGCCAAAGCACGGGGCAACGCGAGCAAGTATGATAGGCTTTGACGAGAGCTGAAATGACCAGTTTTGATCCGATCTATGACGAAAGATCCGAAATACTTATCCTGGGCACTTTTCCGTCGGTAAAGTCGCGCGAGGCTGGTTTTTACTATGCGCATCCGCGAAATGCCTTCTGGCGGATAATGGGGGAGCTGCTTTGCAACGACAGGGATGTGCTGATAGGCGCCACAAACGCACGCAAGAAACAGGTGCTGCGGGACAATCATATTGCCCTCTGGGACGTATGCAAAACGTGCGAGGTCAATAAATCGGCGGATGCGTCGATCCGGAAGGTGAAATATAACGATATAGCAGGCATTTTAGGTAAGACGCAGATCAAGGCCATTTTCTTTAACGGTGGCAAAGCTGCGGAACTGTTCGGGCGTTATATGAAAGAAAAGAATGTCAAGATAGATTTGCCTTGCAAACGCCTGCCTTCGACCAGCCCGGCGCGCGCGATCCCGTTTGAAGACAAGCTGCGAATTTGGAGAGAGTCAATCAATTGATATCTTAAACAAATACAGGTTTCGGCTGCATCTAAGAACCTCACAGATTGCGATTATTAAGACAATGTCGCCCGCTTGAGAGATATTGTCTTATTTTTGGGGGTTTTCGGAAGAACAAAAAAAGACAAGAAAACTCGTTTGAGATTTCTTGTCTTATTTGACATGCCGTTTGTGCCTGATTATCGGTCAAAATGAGCAAGAATGTAAGACAAAACCGCCCGTATGGGCAAATATGTCTTATTTTTCCGCGGATGCGGGTTTGCGCAGTTTGCGGCGGATCTCGTCGTTGAATTCTTTGAGCACGCCTTTGGGGCTGACTTCATCCAGAAGATCGACCATTTTGGCAATCTGAGCGTCTGTAAGCTCGGCGTTGCCGGTGATATTGCGGAACTTTGTACCGGTGACGTAGTTCTTGATCTCTTTCGGTTTGGCGCCGCCTTCGATCATTTTGCGGACAACGCTGCTGGAGTGCGCGAATTTGATCATGTCTTTATTCAGCAGATCGTACGAGAGTTTGCCGCTTTTATCGGTGTACTTCTCGACGAGTTTCAGGTATTCGGCGCTGCTGACGACGACTTCCTCAGGCTCGTTTTCCGCTTCTTTTTCAGCCGGCTCTTCCACGGCGACTTTTCCTTTCAGCTGCACGCTGCCCTGTCTCTTGAAGGGCATTCCGGCGGTGAGGGCGATCGCTTCGTTGAACGCTTCCTGCGGATAGAGTTTTTTCGGGGTGTTGTCGGCGGGAATCGCTTCCCCGGAGGTCTTGCTGATGGAGGCAATACCGGGCTGCTTTGAGCCTTCACGGATCACAACGATACCGGCACCGCCTTTTTTAAGTCTCTGGCGGTAGGCAACGGCGTCGATAACGCTTAATTTTACAATGTTGGTTCGGATCATGATCCCGACTCCTTTCGTACTGAATTGGTTGTTTTAGTTTACCAAAAGTGCGTTCCCGCTGTCAATATGCAAACATTTAGAAAGCTCTTATTTTTTCTTTCCGGCCTTGCTGATGACGATGCCGCAGATCACTGCAACAACTGCGACCGCACCGATGACGATGCCGACGACGGCACCGGTGGAGAGGCCCTTTTTGGGGGTATTGTCCGAAGCGTTGTCCTTGTCGCCGGTATTGTCCGCGTTGGTGGGCGGGGGCGCGTCGGTCGGTTTCGGTGCATCGGTGGGCGCGTCAGTTACGACAGGTGCTTCGGTCGGGGCCGCGGTAGGTGCGGCAGTAGGTTTTTCGGTGGGCACGGGCGTGGCAGGGAGCCCTTCCGCCAGGAACTGAGCGCCGAACGCTTCGGCGGATTCCATGTTCGGGAAGAAGGCAATGTAATACAGCTCGACCTGTGTGTCAGACTGGCTGATGGAGAACGGGTCGTAGCGCAGGTTGGAGACCCAGCCTTCCCAGTTTTTGATCCGGGTGAAGTCGAGGTTGACGACCTGGATGTCGGTGGTAGCCTGATATTTGAATTCGAAGTCCTGCGGTTCGCTGTAGCCGGGATGGAGGTCGGTCTGCCAGTAAAGATTGCCGACAACGCCGCCGCCTTCTTCTGTATTGACGCGGACGCCGAGCTGGATGATCTTGTTGTCATCGGCGGAGATGTCTTCAATATCGCCGCTCAGGACGAGCGAACCGAAGCAGAGCTCCAGGTTGGGGTCGCTGCCGGCGGGTACGTCGATCTTGTAGCAGTTGTCTTCGAAGTAAACTTTCTCGATGATGTTTTTGCTGCCCGCGAAGAGCAGGTCGTTCAGCTCGTCCTCGTAATTCAGCGCGAACAGGGCGCCGGGGCCGGAGATATCCACGGGAGCATCGGTGGCTGCGGGGTCAACGGGCTTTTCACTGATATACTCGGCTTTCAGGCTGTGGACCGAGAAGGTGCTGGAGAGGCTGCCGGTGTCGAGCAGGCAGTACGGCGTATCTTCGGTGCCGGTGTACGCTTTGGCATCGGCTTCGCTTTCGAAGAACGCGATCCAGGCGATGTCGATGTAGTCGCCTTCGATCACTTTGCCGCGGCCGGTGGAGTCGTCAAAGTTGTCGGCGTCACGGTCGGGCTCGAGCGGGTCGAGACGGATGTAGCGCGTGTCGGTGTAGCCGGTGGAGTTCCAGATGGATTCGCGGCCGTACAGGGCGGCAACGGAGGTCATGTCGACGATGACGGTCTCCCACTCGCCGGAGTAGTTGTAGTGCACGGGGATGAAGGGCTCCGCGGGCGGGTAGACGTAGAACTGGGAGATGTATTCGACGTTGTCCTCGTTATACTGAGCGGCGGTGCGGTAGCGGATGGCAGCCCACTGAACGCTGTCGGGGTCAATGGTGTCGTTCTGCCCGTTCTCGCTGAACTGGAATGAGGCGTACGGGTCGAAGCCGTCTCCGGTGAACCGGACGTATTCCGTTTCGGCAGCTTTTTCTGGGCTTTCCGCGCCGGTGGTCTCGGCCGCGTACGCGGTGGGCAATATGGCTGCCGCCAGCGAAATTACGATCGCCAGCGAGGTCAATAACGATATGATCTTCTTCATGGTCACAATCCTCCTGCAAACCAAAAATTACGCCGATATTTTAACAAAATCAGCATTCCTATGTCAAGGATATGCAGCCGATCTGAGGAGGGAACAGACCCCGTTTTTTTGAACACCGGGTCTGTCCCCGTGTTCAAAAAAGTTTAAACACCGGGTCTGTCCCCGTGTTCAAAAAAGGCTTGACATCGGAGCGCGCAGGAAGTAATTTATAGATATCAGAAAGGCGGTTGTCCTATGAAAAACAGATCTATAGTATTAAAAGCGCTGTCGCTGCTGGTGGTGCTCCCGGCGATGCTGCTGGGCGGCTGCGCGGTGACAAATAACAGCGGAGAAAAGACCGGGGAGCCGCAGGCTACAGCGATGCCGGAAGCGACGTTGCCCCCGGCGGAAGAACCGGTATTGACCGACGACGACAACTACGTCAACACTGCGCCGCTCACGAACCGGGCGAGCCGGGCCGTTGACGACCTGGGCCGCACGCTCACCACCGAAAGCGAAACGACGCCGAAGCGCGAGGGCAAGTACGTCGGGCTGTTCTACTTCCTGTGGCTGGGGGAGCACGGCGTTGACCTTTATGATAACACCGAGATCGCCAAAGTCGAAGGCGCGCTGGACTCGGAAGCAGGCTGGATGAAGGCGGGCGGCGGACCCGTGAACGCGTTCCATTTCTGGGGCAAGCCGCTGTTCGGCTACTACCGCTCCTCGGACAAATGGGTGATGCGGAAGCACGTGCAGATGCTCACGGACGCGGGCGTGGATTTTCTGGCGTTCGACGTTTCGAACGGGTTTGCGTACGCGAACAACGCGCTGGCGCTCATGAAGATCTTGAAAGAATACCAGGATCAGGGCTGGGACGTTCCCAAAGTGTGCTTCCTCACCAACACTAACTCGGGCACCACGATGCAGACCATTTACAAATCTATCTATTTGAAGCACCCGGAGTACCAGAGCGTCTGGTTCAAGTGGGACGGCAAGCCCCTGATCGTCGGGATCCCGGACGAGGCGACCGACGAAATGCGCGAGTTCTTCCGGATCAAGTCTGCCCAGTGGCCGATGGGCGAGAAAGTTGACGACGGCTTCCCGTGGATGGAATTTGACCGGCTGCTCACTGACGACGCGGTGTACGGCATTGACGGTCGCAAGGAGATCGTGAACGTGTCCCTGGCGCAGCACAACGAGACCTACAAGCTCAGCGCCGTGTCCTGGTACGGTTCCAACGACCGCTCGCGCAGCTGGCACGACGGGGCCAACGATCCCGCGCCTGACGCGTACAAATACGGCTACAACTTCGCGGAGCAGTTCGAGTGGGCCATGTCCATTGACCCCGAGATCATCTTCATCACGGGCTGGAACGAGTGGGTTGCGCAGCGGCAGCCGGCGTCGTATCAAGGGCCGGTGCACAACGACGGCCCGATCGTGTTCCTGGACAACGCCTCGCTGAACGGCAGCCGCGATGTCGAACCGATGGAGGGCGGGTACGCGGACAATTACTACCTGCAGATGATCTCGCTCATCCGGCAGTACAAGGGACTCACGGTGGACAATGCGCGCAACAACCGCACGATCGATATTGCCCGCGGCTTCGCCCAGTGGAACGATATTAAAGCGTACTATCGCGATTACGCGGGGGATACCGTGGACCGCAAGTCCGCCGGCTGGGGCAAGGAGCGTTACAACGATGCGTCCGGCCGCAACGACTTTGTGGAATTCAAGGTCTGTGAGGACGCGGACAATGTTTATTTCTTCGCCATGACCGACGGCCCTATCACGGCGCCGGAGGGTGAAAACTGGATGAACCTGTTCATCGGCACCGGCAAAATTTGTACAGGGGACAGACCCGATGTTCAAAAAGACGGATGGAACGGATACGGTTTTCTGGTCAATTACAAAGCACCGGAAAAGGACGGCGTGCTGTATATCGGCGCGCTTTCGGCCGGCGATAACGGCGGATACTTGGTGGATGAATTGGGAGAAGTGCCTTACCGGATGGTCGACAACAAACTTATGCTCTCTATCCCCAAGTCGCTGCTGGGTCTCAGCGGCGCGGCACAGCTCAGCTTTAAATGGGCGGACAATTGCACGCCCGGCGACGCGGAAGCGTTCTACACCACCGGCGATGCGGCGCCCATCGGAAGAGCGGGGTATTATTACGGACCGTGAGAATCGCGAGCCGTGAGCGGACGCGGAGCGTTACAGCCCGGCGATCCCCGTAATGAAGATCTCCAGACCGATAGCGATCAGAATGAGGCCGCCGAGGATAGATGCCCTGGCGGCCAGTTTCATGCCCAGCAGCCGGCCCAGCGCCAGACCGGCGAGGCAGATGCCGAGGGTGACGGCGCCGATGATCACTGACTCGATCAGCGCGGAAGGAAAAGGCAGTTCGGCGATGGTGAAACCGACGGAAAGGGCGTCGATAGACGTTGCCAGCCCCATTAGCATGAGCGTGCGGAGGGTGAGAGGGCGGCCGGCTTTGACTTCGGCAGCCGAAGCGCGGATGCCATCGACGTTGCCATCGACGTTGCCGTCGGCGTTGCCGTCAATGCTGCCGGGATCGTCGATGGTGCCGGCATTGTCTCCGGCGCGTATGCCTTCCAGCAGCATTTTGCCCCCGATGAACAAAAGCAGCACGAGCGCGATCCACGGAATATATTTCCGGAACGCGTTGAACGCGTCGGCAACGGTATGCACGCACAGCCAGCCGATGAGCGGCATTGCGGTCTGAAACAGTGCAAAAGTACCCGCGACGGCCAATTTGCGCGCGGGGGTCATCTGCTTTTCGTTCATGCCGGCGGCCAGCGCCACCGAAAACGCGTCCATGGCGAGTCCGATGCCGAATAG